>Ga0315314_1004226_pt1 | contig 10861 bp, 8 predicted proteins | sample TDP9_MG_FD_203631 | JGI IMG/M metagenome (GOLD analysis project Ga0315314, IMG submission 203631) | Freshwater sediment microbial communities from Lake Towuti, South Sulawesi, Indonesia - TDP9 | ecosystem: Environmental > Aquatic > Freshwater > Lake > Sediment | place: Indonesia: South Sulawesi... | reverse complement strand
TCAGGTAAGAGGCGGACATCTGCCCGCAGTCGAACAGAATCGGCAGGCTCAAGAAGTGCCTGCGGGTATACTCCTTCACGCTGGCCAGCGTGTCCGGCGGGTTCACCACCGAAAGGATCGCCACCTTGTCCCCGTATTTCTTCTTCACCTCTTCCAGGACCACTGAAAAGGTCTGGCAGTGAGGGCAGTTGGTCAGCATGATGTCGATCAGCACGATCTTGCCCCGGTGGTCAGCCAGGTCATGCTGCTGAAAGTTCGCGTCGGGCAGCGAAAAGCCGGGCGCCCGCCGCCCCGACAGCTCGCCCGCCCCGAACGCCGGCGGCCAGAGCGCGGCCAGCAGGAAGATGACAAAGGTTCGCATAGGTCCTACGGTAACACGACCGCAAAGCCGGATCTCAGCGTGCGGTGTTCTCTCGCTCCGCCGCACCGGTCCAATCTTCGTCCCAGAACGCAGTTGTCAGGACGGGGTCTTTCGTGACGACGCGAACCGGTGATCGCGTGATTCTGTCTACCAACAGCCAATTGTTGTCGTCATCGTCGATCTCGTACTCCAGCGTCCCCAGCAGTAATCCCCGGAGCACGGCTGCGGTGTCCTCGACCGTTCGGGTCACAATGATTCCCCGGGCAACACCGTCCATGGGCGACGTCTGAAGGGAAAGAGGGTGAATGTCCCGGAACGTGAGGGCGCGCCGCTCCAGTTTGCGGATTCTCTGCTCCGCAAGCTGAATGATGTCCGTTTTCGGCTCCGCTCTGTATCCCTGGCGAATCAGCTCTGCCGCTATCACGTCTTCCCCGACCTTATCGAGAATTTCTGGGACGTATTTGTCGAGCACGGCGCTAATAGCGTCAGCCTTGGTCCTTTCTGGTGCCAGTAGCGAATCCCTCTCGCGAGGGTCCAGCAACCGAGCGTCTGCTAGATTCCCAACGAACGCATTGCGGTCTATTCGCGCTCCCTGATCGATCGCACGGTACAATCGCTGCAGCTCCGGGTGGTTTTCGAAAAGCCGCGCGACGTACACGATGACCGGTTTGCGCTGCGCCAAAGTGACGCCTGCCTCTGCATCCTTGCCAAACGTATCCTCTTCTTGTGCATTGTAGACCGTGACCCGTGCGCGTTTGATCATCAAGCACTCCAACAGCCCTTTCTGGATCCGGTCTTCCAGGTAGGCTTGGGTGGGATCAAAATACCGCAGGCGCCACTGGGCCAAAGCACCGCTGTGAAACAAGCGTTGGACGAAAGCCGAGTTGCTCGTGAAGTGCAGCGGATCCCGCATCGACGTGGCTACGTACACGTCGAGATCGTGCATCGCCATGTAGGTTCGAGAGTTCTGCAATCCCTGCTGACGGGCTGAACGGATCGCCTCTTCCTCCACTGTCACACAAGCCCCTGCCACGTCCCGCAGGACGTCGCAGTACGGCCTCTCTGTTCCGCCGAACAAGGGCAAGTCCGAACAGCAGATGACTGTCTCTGCACCGGGTACGCCCACCCGGCCAAGCAACATGGTCAAATCACCCGCGCCGCATTTCTTCGCGGCCTCCCGCAAACCGCGGAAATCTGCAACGCTCGCCTTCAATGCGGAGTCAATGATCCTCTTCAGTTCACTCCGCGCCTCGTTGATCCTGGGAGCGTGCTCACCCGCAAGGTATCCCAGCGAGAACAATTGATCAGCCGGGATGGGGATGAGACCAACAGGCTCGGGGCGGGACTTTAGCCTTTCTTCCCGCTCGGCGATCTCCCGCTCCAACGGAAAGTACTCGCGCCATCTCTCTCGGACTACGGCTCCCTGCCGGAACTGCCTGTAGCCATAGCGGAAGCTACCGAACTCAAGCATACACAGCGAACGGAAGCGATCCACTCTCTCCCGGGTGTTCTCCGTATCTGACAAATCGAGATTCTGGAACACCGTGTCGAAAAAATCGGACGAGATCGTCTTGATGCCGAGTGTCAGCAACAAGCGATTGAGCAAGTCGCATCGGGCACGCGGTTCTCGTGACGACTTAAGACAGGGCCAGATTGCCCGAACACCCTCGATCTGTTGCGGATCAAGTTCTCTGGACAGCCGATCCTCCCGCCCTGTCATGTAAAGCAACTGTTCGACAAAGCGACCCTCCTCCTGCGTCAATGCGCGGACCGGTTCTGTCATGCTGAGGAGAGTCGTCTACTACAGGCGGGTCTTAGCTGGCGCGGCGGTAGCCGGTTGCCGGCGGTACCCGAGCAGCGTGGCATTGGCGATGAACACTCGGACCCCTTGGACACCCTCAAATCTGTTTGATAGTCCAAAGAGCACCGGTGTACCGTACAGGGCGCGAGGATGGCTTGGGGCCACCTTCTTGACTTCGCAGTCGAATCCCGCTGCGTGAAGGAGCGCGAGCGCCTCTTCGCTCTCTGGATCGTCCCCGATGTACACAACCGGGCATCTCGGGCGGTAAGCCATGGTGGTCTCCTGAACTCTCTGATGACAGGTTATTACTTAACACAAAGACGGCCAGCAAGGCAACCGGCTCCACCCAGCCGCATCCAATGCCGACGAGGTTGACAAGCTGATCCGCAACAGCGCTCTCAGCGACGCCGCCTCCAACGGACGGTCGAGCCTCGCGGTTGTGTACCCTTCATTTCGTTGGCTCAGCGGGATCCTTCAGGCTAGCCAGCCCCCTCAGCGATTCCCCGTACGGCGGCCGGGCCACGCCGCGCTCGGTGACGATCGCGCTGATGTAACGGTTCGGCGTCACATCGAAGGCGGGGTTCTCTACCGGGAGCCCGGCGGGGGCCACCGGGACGCCGAAGACTTGAGTCACTTCCTCGGGCGAGCGCTGCTCGATCGGGATCTCATCGCCCGAGGCCAGCGAAAGGTCCAGCGTCGAGACCGGCGCGGCCACGTAGAACGGCACGTCGTTCTCCTTCGCCAGCACCGCCAGCGAATAGGTCCCGATCTTGTTCGCCACGTCCCCGTTGGCGGCGATCCGGTCGGCCCCCACCACCACGCAGCCGATCCGCCCCGATTTCAGGAAGTGGCCCGCCATGTTGTCGGTGATGAGCGTCGTCGGGATGCCGTCCCGCTGGAGTTCCCAGGCGGTCAGCCGCGCGCCCTGAAGAAACGGGCGAGTCTCGTCGGCGAACACGTCAATCCGCTTGCCCGCCGCCACCGCCGCCCGGATCACCCCGAGCGCCGTGCCATATCCGGCCGTCGCCAGCGCCCCGGCGTTGCAGTGGGTCAGGACCGTTTTGCCGTCGGGGACGAGCTCGGCGCCGTGGCGGCCAATCGCCTGGTTGATGGCGATGTCTTCCAGCCGCACCTGCTCCGCTTCTGCGACCAGCCTCCGGCGAATCTCGTCGATCGGCTGGCTCCGCACGCTCTCGTAGGCCCGCTTCATCCGCTCCAGCGCCCAGAACAGATTCACCGCGGTCGGCCGGGTGGCGGCCAGCGTCTCGCAAATCCTCCCCACCTCGGAATCCACGTCCCGGCTGTCGGCGTGCAGCACGCCCAGAGCCACACCCATGGCGGCCGCAACTCCGATGGCGGGCGCGCCGCGGATCACCATCGTCCGGATCGCCTCGGCCACCTCGCGGTAATCTCGGCAAGTGACATAGATTTCCTCCCTCGGCAGGCGCCTCTGGTCGATCATCACGACGCCGGAGTCGGACCATCGAATCGTCTCTACCATAAGGAGTCAGCGCTTCAACTGCCCGGTTTGCGCCAGGAGCGCCAGGAAGAAAACCAGGTTGTAAGCGGCGTGCATCACCGTCGCGGCGGCGGTCGATCCCGAGCGGTATCGCACCCATCCGAACGCCGCGCCCGCGGCGGTGATGAGCGCCACGTGCTGCCAGCTCCAGGCGTATTCCGGGCCGTGCAGCGCCGCAAACAGCAGCGCAGTGATCAGAATGGCCGGGCCTGCGCTGATGACCCGGATGAGCCACGGCAGCAGGAAGCCGCGAAACGCCAGTTCTTCACAGAGCGGCCCCAGCGTAACGGCAAAGCTGCCGACCAGGAGAACCGAAGCCGGATCTCGCAGCAGCTCCATCAAGGGCATCTCGATTCGCGGGGGTCGCAGCATGGCGCCCGCGACAATGACTCCCAGCGCCGTCAGGACGCCCAGACCGGCGCTGGCCCACAGGCCCCGGGGCGGCTTGAACCAGGCCAGCGATCGCCAGAAGGGACGGCCGTACCGGCCCCTCAGCAGTCCGTACAGCGCCAGCAACCAGAGCCCCCAAAACAGGAACTGCGCGGCGAGCACCTGCACAGCCCTCCCCAGGCGGGGAACCGGCGCAACCTGGAACAAGACCCAGGCGAGGAGCATCCCTGCCGCCAGGGCCGGCAGCGTCACCGCGGCCATGAAAAACACGTCGAGGGAGTCCCAGACGGGAGATCGCTCGGGCGGAGCCGCCGGGACAGCCGGCTGATCCCCGAACGGCAGTTCGGGCTCCCGAGGCGCTGGCCCGGGCAGGTAGCCGGGAGATTCTGACGCGTTCATGACGGGCGCTCGATCAGCGTGGCGGCCAGCAACGGCAGCATCAGCTCGTGGTGCCCGGTCAGCGAGAAGCCGCGCCCGCTGGAGCGTGCATGCGGCCGTTCCACCACGTTGACCCTGGGCCGGTAGTGCTGGAGAAAGTCGAAGTTCACCGTGGTGAACTTCTCCAGCGGCTTTCCGAGGTTCCGCACCACCGAGATCGCCTTCAGGAACACCTCTGGCAGAACCACCGCCGAGCCCACATTCAGGTAAACTCCTCCCTCGTCAATTTCCGATACCAGCGAGCAAAATAATCGGAAATCGCGATGGGTCGCCCGGCCGATCGCGGCCGGATCGGCGCACGGATGCGCGTGCGCCGTGTCGGTCCCCAGCGCCACGTGGACCGTTACCGGAACCGAAGATCGATAGGCGGCCAGCAGCAAGCTCAGGCGCGAGTGGGCCGGATCCGCAATTTCTTCGAGCTTTCGGCCGAGCGCCTCGCCGATGCCGAGCGAGTCCCGGTCGCCTGCGGTGATGGCCAGGTTCATCTCGCGCCCGGTCTCCTCGGCGGCGCCGAAGCGGCCGTCGGGCAGCACGGCTTCTACGTCCTCGCTGGTCTGGCCGGCGATGGCGATTTCGAAATCATGGATCGCCGCTGCCCCGTTCAGCGCGAAGGCCGTTGCATAGCCCCGTTCCATCAGGTCGATCAACACCGGCGCCAGCCCGCACTTGATCACGTGGCCGCCGAGCCCCCACAGCATGGGCTTGCGCGCTGCGCGGGCGGCGCCAAGCGATTCCACCACCGAGCGAAACGCACCGGCGGCCAGCATCCGGGGCAACGAGTCCAGCCAGCCGCTCAGGCCTGAGCCTTTCAGGTAGCGGCCGGCGAAATCCGCGGCGCGCACCTTGCTCCCGCGCGCCCGGATCGGAACGGTCTTCAGCCCCGCGAAATCGAGCGGCTCCTTTTCGTACTTGCTCATTCAGTTGACGCCCCGGCCGTTGCGAAGCACTTTCGACAGCGCCTGCCCGGTGTAGCTCTTGCGGCTGCGCAGCACCTGTTCGGGTGTGCCGGCGGCCACGACGTACCCGCCGGCTTCGCCGCCCTCCGGGCCCAGGTCGATGAGCCAGTCCGCTGACTTGATCACGTCGAGCTGGTGCTCGATCACCACCACCGTGTTCCCCAGGTCAACCAGCCGCTGGAGCACGTCCAGCAGCTTCTTGACGTCGTCGAAGTGCAGGCCGGTGGTCGGCTCATCCAGAATGTAGAACGTGCGCCCGGTCTGCCGCCGGCTGAGTTCCCTGGCCAGCTTGATCCGTTGGGCTTCGCCCCCCGAGAGCGTGGTCGAGGACTGCCCCAGGTGAATGTAGCCCAGCCCCACGTCGGCCAGCGTCTGGAGCTTGGATTGAATCTGCGGGATGTTCCCCAACGCTCCCAGGGCTTCCTCGACGGTGGCCTCCAACAGATCGGCGATCGAATAGCCTCTGTATTTTACCTGGAGCGTCTCGTGGTTGTAACGGCGGCCGCGGCAGACGTCGCAGGTGACGTAGACGTCGGGCAGGAAGCTCATTTCGATCCGCTTCAGCCCGTCGCCTTCGCAGGCCTCGCACCGGCCCCCCTTCACGTTGAAGCTGAAGCGGCCCGGCCTGTAGCCGCGCTCGCGCGATTCCGGCAGCATCGCGTAGAGGTCGCGGATCGGCGTGAAGACCCCGGTGTAGGTGGCCGGGTTCGAGCGGGGCGTCCGGCCGATCGGTGATTGATCGATCTGCACCACCTTGTCGATATGCTCCAGGCCCTCGATCCTGTCGTGGCCCCCGGGCTCCTCGCGGGATTTGTACAATGCGCGCATCAGGGCGCGGTAGATGATATCGTTGACCAGCGTCGATTTCCCGCTGCCCGAGACCCCGGTGATCACGATGAACGTGCTCAACGGGAACTCCACGTCAATGTTCTTCAGGTTGTGCTGGCGCGCGCCCCGCACGATCAGCTTCTTCCCGTTGCCCCGCCGGCGCTGGCGCGGCGGCGGGATCTCCCGGACGCCCGAGAGGTACAGCCCGGTCAGCGAGGCGGGGTTCTCGGCGACCTCCGCCGGCGGGCCGCAGGCCACCAGCGCGCCGCCGAGCCGGCCCGCCCCCGGGCCCAGATCCACCACGTAATCCGCACGGTGGATGGTTTCCGCGTCGTGCTCGACCACCAGCACGGTGTTGCCCATGTCCCGCAGGCGCATCAGCGTATCGAGCAGTCGCGCGTTGTCGCGCGGGTGAAGCCCGATGGAGGGCTCGTCCAGCACGTACAGCACGCCGCGCAGCTTCGAGCCGATCTGCGTGGCCAGCCGGATCCGCTGGGCCTCGCCACCCGAAAGGGTCGTCGCGGAGCGGTCCAGGCTCAGATAGTCCAGCCCCACCGCCGACAGGAACTCCAGCCGGTGCCGGATCTCCTCCAGGATGCGGCCGGCGATCTGCATCTCCCGCTCGGTGAACTGCCAGCTCCGCAGCGCCGGCAGCGCCCGCGCCACCGGCATGGCAGTGAACTCCGCGATGGAGAGCGCCTGCACCCGCACGGCCAGGCTGCTGGGCTTCAGCCGTTTCCCTTGGCAGTCGGGACAGAGCACCGGGGACATGTATTCCATCAGCCATTCCCGGTAGCCCTCGCTGGCCTCTTCGTAGGTCTCCTCCAGGATCGTCAGGATGCCCGGGAAGCCCGCGCCCCCCTCCAGCAGCAACGCCTGGGTCCTGGCCGGAAGCTGCTCGAAAGGCACGGAGAGGTCGATTTTGAGCCGGCGCGCCAGCTCCACCAGACGGTGGGCCATGTAGGTGGAGCCGGCTCCGGGGCCCAGCCCCCCGTCGAGCAGCGGTTTCGACGGGTCGGCGATGACCTTCGCCGGGTCGAAAGTCCACTTGCTGCCCAGGCCTGCGCAGGTCTCGCAGGCGCCATAAGGGCTGTTGAAGGAAAACGACCTCGGCTCCAGCTCGGGCACGCTGGTCCCGCAGTCCGGGCAGGCCAGTTTCTGTGAGTACAACCGCTCATCCCCGTTCACCACCGCCACCAGCACCAGTCCGTTGGCCAGCCTCGTGGCCGTCTCGATGGAACCCTCCAGCCGCTTCTCGATCCCGGGCTTCACCAGCAGGCGGTCCACCACCACCTCGATCGTGTGATTCCTCCGCTTGTCCAGCACGATCGGTTCATCCAGCGGGCGCAGCACGCCATCGATGCGGGCGCGCACGAAGCCCTGCTTGACCAGTTTCTCCAGGTCCTTGCGGTACTCGCCCTTGCGGCCCCGCACCACCGGCGCCAGGATCATGATGCGCTCGTCCTGCTTGAGCGCCACGATCTGCTGGAGGATCTGCTCGGTGGTCTGCCGCGAGATCTCTTGCCCGCACTGCGGGCAGTGTGGCATGCCGATCGAGGAATACAGCAGCCGGAGGTAGTCGTAGATCTCGGTGATGGTTCCTACCGTCGAGCGCGGGCTCCGGTTGGTCGTTTTCTGCTCGATCGAGATGGCCGGGCTCAACCCGTCGATGGAATCCACCTCCGGGCGCTCCATCTGGTCCAGAAACTGGCGGGCGTACGGCGAGAGCGTCTCCACGTAGCGGCGCTGCCCCTCCGCGTAAATCGTGTCAAAGGCCAGGGAGGACTTGCCCGAGCCGCTCAGGCCCGTGATCACCGTAAACGTGTTCCGGGGGATCTCCACGTCGAGGTTCTTCAGATTGTGTTGTCTCGCCCCGTGTACGGTGATGCGGTCCAGCATGATCGGGTCTGCCGGCAAAACCCCGGTATCTTATTGTCCCGCCGAGAGGAAAGTGGCGTCAAACGCGGCGTCGGAAGCCGGGCATCCCAGCGGTCACCGCTTTTCAGAACGGAGGCGCGCTTTTGCTTTGGCTTCGGCCGCCTTTTGTTTCAACCAGTGAAGTGCTCGCCGGGCCCACGCGAACTGCTCGCTTAAAAGGACGAGTCCGAAGACTACCAGGACGAGACCCGGACCTGGAACCCCGGGAAGGGCGAGCAGGATCCCCGCTGTCAGAAGCAGAAAACCCAAGCCAATTCTGAAGAATCCCCGCACAATCCTTCATTTTATCATTCCAGCCCGCCGCCGAACCCCGGTTCTCCGCCACACAGGAATTTATCTCCTTTTATAGCATCAAAATGGGTGCTCTCGCAGGCTGCAAATCCGACAGCCTGGGAATAGAATAAGTTCGCCAGCTTATGGAACCAGCAGACCGCCCGCAAACCCGCTACAAGGTCGTCAGGTTCTGGTCTGACCGCGCCGGCAAAACCGTGGCCGTGCGGATCCACTACGATGTCCTCGAACTTGGCCGCTGCCTGCTTTACCGGCTCCTTGCAGCCGAGCAGTTGGTATAGTCCGGTAAATCGTTAGTACCAGAACTGCAATTTTAAGTAAGGTATTGACCTTTCGGCTCTTGTCCCCCTAGAGTTAGAGAAGCCTGTGGTGGATCAGCGGAAGACCAAAAGGTTTGAGCTCAGGTTGCCCCTGAAGGTTGTTCGCCAGGGCCCCAGACCTTTCTCAGCCGCCGGCGAGACTCGAAATCTCAGTTCCCGGGGTGTGTTTTTCGAGGCCGATACTAAGTACGTCATTTCAGAAGTACACTCACGTATTCTGGCAGTGAGGTCAGGCAGCAACGCGGTTGACGGCCGGGCACCTCGCGAGCAGCGCGGTCAGGTCACTGCGCGTGAATTTCCACTCGAACGGCTTGGCCGTCGCCTCCCAGTAGTCCTGGAAATCGAGTAGACGTTCGGCGAGAGTCTCCAACCCGGAGAAGTCGTTGGGCGAGAGAACCTTCCGCTGAAGGATCGAGAAGTAGACCTCGATCTGGTTGAGCCAACTGGCGTGGACAGGCCCATGAACGAGCGTGAGGCGCCGGAACTTGTTTTGCAGGCGGGCGACCGAAGCTGCCCCTCGATGCGAGGAACCGTTGTCGACGATCCAGAACACCCGGCGTGCCTCATTGTAGGGCGGCCGAGTCATGACTTGTTCGACCAGCCGGTCAAAAGGAGCAATACCCGTGGTCGATTCGCAGCGGCCGAAGACCCGGGCATGATGGACATCCAGGGCGGCGATGTAAGCCCACGCACCACACCGGGCGTACTCGTGCTCGACGAGCATGGGGCGATGGGGCTGAGGGGGCGAAGTGGAATGGATGCGGCGTCGAGCCTGAATGCTGGTCTTCTCGTCGGCAGAGATCACGAACTCATCGGATTCGAGAGGCTTGCCGTTCCAGGTGCGGGCATACAAATCGAGAACCCGGCCGGCCTTGGTGGCGAACAGCGGGTCGCGCGGAAAGATCCAACTGCGGTGGCACCACGGCCGAATCGCGTCCTGATGAAGCCACCGCCAGATCGTGCTCCCAGAGATGGTGGCGACCAAGCCGGACTGACACACTCGCCGAGCAATGTCCGGCGAATTCCAATGCGATAGCGGAAGGCTGTGCGTGGCGGGCAGTTCACAGGCGAGGGCCTTGACCTGCACCACCAGTTCTGGGGGGGAAAACCCGGGGGCGACCCGGGCGAGGATGTTCCTCCAGGCCGGCCAGTCGATCTTCGAAGAAACGCTTGCGCCACATGCTGACGACCTCACGGCGGGCATCGAGGCGGGCGGCGATGCGATCATTGGGCAAGCCTTCGGCGGCCAGCAGGATCATCCTGGCGCGGACCACCTCAAAATACGGCAACGTATACTTGGCGGCGCGGCGGCGCAGTTCCCGCTCCTCTGCGGCAGAGAGCACTATCGAATATGGGCTGATGCGTGACATCGGGAGAGTGACCTCCTCTCCCACGATGCCATACGTGAGTGAACTTTTCAACTCAGAAATACGTTAGCGTATTTATGAAATTGAGTACTAAGCAGATCGAACATCGCACGGTTTGCCGGGAGGGCGGCGTCGTTCTGGAGCCGCAGGCCCAAGCCCCAGCCGGGCAGGCTGCCTAGTTGGATCACGGCCTCAGCCTGGAGGTTCCCGAAGGCGTCGTTCAACTCGTTCGCGCGAAGATACGTTATCTTGCCTTGCGCCGAACCCTCCTGGCTCCACGCCGCAACGGGGACCAGCAGAGCGGCGGCCGCCAGGCATCGGATCAGTCTCCGCATTGCGATCTCTCCTTTCTCTCCTCCTCACTCACGAATGGCAATTCTGACGATGCGTCCGTTCCGGATCCCCGTTCGCACGTAGTCCAGATTCACGCGCCGGTTGTTGCGGAATGCCAAGCGCAGGCTCTCCAGCATCGCAGTGGCGGCGGATTCCTGGGAATCACGCCGTAGCTGAACCCCAAAGGCCTTTCCTGGATGTTCATCCAACATCACGATTATCTCCGCATCCAGGGAGTCGGTCGATGGCCCGTACCCGCTCCCCGCCTCGTGCGCCCGCAAGTACGTGATCCTGCCTCCTGCGGATAGCAGCGTGCCGA
>Ga0315314_1004225_pt1 | contig 10861 bp, 9 predicted proteins | sample TDP9_MG_FD_203631 | JGI IMG/M metagenome (GOLD analysis project Ga0315314, IMG submission 203631) | Freshwater sediment microbial communities from Lake Towuti, South Sulawesi, Indonesia - TDP9 | ecosystem: Environmental > Aquatic > Freshwater > Lake > Sediment | place: Indonesia: South Sulawesi... | reverse complement strand
GCAATCGAAATGCCCATCGGTCTAAATCCAAGAAGGGCACTGAAAAGTCTGGCGAAAGCCCATCCTCGTTTCTCATTTGTTGTGATTGAAAATGCTGCGGAAATCCCGGTTTCCTGCGAATACTCTGTTTTTTTCAGTATGCTCCTAAGGGAAGAAGGAGGGTGCACTTTATGGATGGGAAAATCCACATACGAATGGCGTTTAATCATCAGGAGCCTGACCGTGTCCCGACTTTCGAGCTAGCGTTTTCCAGTGAGCTAGCATCCCGAATTCTGGGACGTGAAGTATATCTGCCTTCCAGTGATGGCTCGGCTTTCCTTCATTTCCTGCAAGCTTACCGTCAAGGGCCAGACACACTGGCTGAGGCAGCACGCCAGTCCGCTCGCGATGCTATCGAGTTGTATACTCGCTTGGGGCTAGATATGATCCGTGTGCGTGTGACTGACTTTCTGGTACCAGTGGACTTTGGCTTTGGCAACTATGGTGCCAACGCCATCTTCAATGTAACTATCAAAGAAGTGGACAAAAATCGTTGGCGGATAATTGGGCCAGATGGCTGGTGGTCTGAGCATGTCTATAATCCGAAGACCAAGGCTATGTTCGAAGCAGATCATACCATCTGCCACGAAGGCATAGATGGCTTACGCCGCTTAGTAGAGTATTTGGAAGCAAAGCCAATCTCTATTGGCCCATACATCGAGGCTGGACTGGAGGGTGTGCGCGAGGCGGTGGAAGCCGCGGCCCAAGCCGGCATCTTTGTTCTCGGTTGGGGTGACGTCGCCTATCCGGGAGCCTCTCCGTATCTTCCAATCTTCCTAGAAGCAATGCTCACCGACCCGAGACTAATCGAGCGCTACATGGACATCACCACTGAGGGCGCACTGGCGCTAGTACGAGTTCAGCTCGATGTCGGGGTGGATGGGATCGTGGGTGGAAACGATTGGTGCTTTAAAACCGGGCCGATGTTCTCCCCGCAGGCCTTTCGACGTTTCTTCGTCCCTCACCTGCGTCGCATTAGGGACGAATGTCATGCACGTGGCGCCATTTACATCAAACATCTGGACGGCAATGTTATGCTGCTGCTCGAAGACCTCATAGAAAGAGCTGGCATCGATGGCCTTCATCCTATCGAACCCAATGCCGGTATGGATATCTTTGCTCTCAAAGAACAATATGGCGGGCGCATAACACTATTGGGCAATATCCAGCTAACGGGCAGTACACCGGATGAGGTAGCTGCCGAGACCAGGAACGTCATTCGCCATGTTGCGCCTGGTGGAGGGTATGTACTTAGTTCTAGTAGCGGTATTCACGATGCCGTTCCGCTTGATAACCTGTATGCTATGCTTGATACAGCTAAGGAGTATGGTCGCTATCCCATCGTAGAGGATATTGAAACGCCTGGTGTGAATTATCAAATTTGACAAAAGGAGGTTGTTGAAGCGATGAAAGGCATAACTCAAAGGCTAAAGGAGCAAATCGCAAAGGAACTGCAGGCTGAACGCAGCTTCTCCGTGGACGACCTAGTCGAGATAGTCGAGGCCGGGGAGGGTGAAGAAGCTGCTAATCACCTCCTTTACTTTTCGACGCCCAAGGATTTCCCCTCCCACCTGGAGGCGCTGCGAAAGCGCTTCGCGGCTTGCTTCCCCGAGGCCGACGAGGGGTTTCAGAAGGGCTGTATCTCCTTTCTGAGCCACCTGACCCTCGGCCTGAGCTCTTTTTTGGTGCACTGGAACCTCAAAAACGCTGAACTCCACGACGACGAGATCCTCGCCGACGCCCAGGTCAAAGCCGAGGTTGGGGCAAACCTGGCACGCCTGGCTGAGTGGGAAGCCCTTGCCCCCCTGCCCCCGTTGACGGGGGCTGTCCCCCCTCAAGGGGGGACGGGGGTGGCCGGGGAGCTTTTGGGGGAGTGGAGGGAGGAGGCCAGGGCCAGGTTCGTCGCCGAGGGGGCGAAGGAGCCCAAAGCCCTGGGCGAGGGGCTGGTCGGCAGTTCGGGTTGCGATTACCTCAGGAACATGGCGGAGGCCATCGCGGGGAGCAACCTGCGGAAGATCGCCGAGATGAGGGTCGCCGGGTTGAACCGCACCGAGCTGGGCAACGACTATGCCGCCTTTCTCCAGTACGCCATGTACCTGGGGGCCTCCTTCGTGACCTGCAACCCCGTCCTGGTGGACGTGGCCTGGGTGGCGAACCCGGAGCGCTGGAACCCCATCGCCGACCGCATCATCGCCGAGAACCCAGGGGCCGATGAGGCGGCCCTGGCCCGGCTGATGACGCTGGAGATCGTCCTGGCCAACATGCGCCTTTTGCGCCCCATCTTCCTCCTGACCAACGGGGGGATGGGCTGCGTGAGCCTCCAGGTCAACCCCAAGAAGCACGGCGACGCCCAGGCCATGATCGCCGATGCCACGGCCATCTACGAGGAGCTGCGAGCCAAATTGGACGGCAGCGTGCCCAACGTGGTATTCAAGCTCCCCGGCACAAGGGCGGGGCTGGAAGCCTGCTATGCCCTCACGAGGCGGGGGATAGGCGTCAACATCACCGTCAACTTCGGCCTCTTCCAGCAGCTCCGCTTCGCCGAGGCAATCCGGGAGGGGCAGGCCATCTTCGCCACCCTCACCGAGATGAACGGCCGGCTGGCCTACCCCGTGCGGGACGAGCTTCTGGGGAAGCTGGATGAGTTGGCAGCCTATGGCATCACTGAGGCCGATGCCCGCGAGGCGGCCGCCTGGTCGGGCGTGGCGGTGGTCAAGAGGCTGCAGGGGCTGATCCAGGGGAAGGGCTACGACCTGAGGCGCATCAAGCCGCTGGTGGCCTCGCTCCGCATCTACAAGGAGGGCCCCGGCTATGGCCGCCTCCCTAGCCCTTACCCCGACATCACCGAGGCCGTGGGGACGAGCATCATCACCGTCTTCCCCAATGTGCGCCGCGCCTTTGATGCGGAGGCGGAGGTGAGCCTGGAGCCAAAGCGGATAGAGGAGCCTGTGCCGGAGCGCGCCCTGGAGGTCCTGGCCCACAGCGAGATCTTCAAGCAGGGCTACTACGTGGCCGATAGGAGCTGGGTGCCTCAGGAGGATGAGCGGTTTCGTCCGGACTATGAGCTAACCCTGGAGGATGAAGAGGGGACTTTCGCCTGGCCGCCCATCTACAACACCCTGACGGAGTTCAGCGATGGCTACGACCGGTTCGTGGAGCGGCTGGCCGGGCGGAGGCACCTTTTGGCGTTACGGGATAGGGCCGAGACAGGGGCCAGGATCTCGGAGGCCGAGGAGGCGCTGGTCGGGGCGCTGACCAACGTCTATGACGCCACCGTGCGGGAGGCGCTGCGGCTCCTTTGCGACGTGCTTGAGGAGGCGGCCCTCGTCCCCATCCTCCGCCAGAAGAGCGTGAAGGAGGCGATAGGCGCCAGCAACGACGAGGAAATCGCCGCCCTCTACCGCTTAGCCTTGGCCAAGCACGAGCCTGGCTCGGCGGTGAGGAGAAGCCGTAAACTCGTAGATTCGTGACTCGTAAATTCGTAGTTCTTAGACCTCCACGAATCTACGAACTACAAATCTACGAATTTACGAATGACGGGAAACAACCGTGACCAACTACGTGATATTCAATCGTTCACGACTAATTCGCGATGACGAAATTTACCTCGCCGCCAGGCTGGAGGGGATGGACTGCATCGTGACCTTCTTCCGGCCAGGAGGTAGGCCGGGGTCGAGGGCGGCGCTGAAAGGGGCGGAGGCGACTTTTGTCGTTGACGACGAGGAGGTGGGGGTCAGGATAAGCCCCGCCACCTACGAGAACATGCTGGCCCTCGACCGCCAGGTGGCCCCCAGGCGCAAGCTCGTCGCCCTCAACAAGAGAGGCCTCCGCAGCGGCCTGGGCACGGGAAACAGGGTCGTCGTGATCTGGGAGGACGTCCCCAGGCTGCGCCATCCGGACGCGTTGGGCGTCTTCGAGGGCATCTTCACGGCCGTCGCCAAGACCGGCGCCCCCAACTGGTTCATCCAGCAGTCCATCGTGCGGGAGCTCATCCCCGAGGGCGCCGACCCAGAGCGGTATCCGGGCCTCGGCCACACGGGCGGCTATGGGCCAAGGGAGCTACTGAGAAGCGGCCTCTTCGCCTTCTTCGCCCTCGGCGGCTATTCGCAATTCGCCACTCGCAATTCGCTGCTCTTCGGAGCTGATGCCGACCACGCCATCGTCACCGGCAAAGGCGAGGGGGAGTTGGCGGAATCGCTCGCCCTCAACAGGCTCGCCATCGCTGAAGCGCGCCACTACACCAAATTCACTGTGGATACTTCGCGCCTCTTCGGTTTCCCGGTGGAGCTGGTCGAGGAGGAACTGGCAAGATTGCGGGCGGTTTTCGCGGGCCGAACCTTCGAGGTGCCTAATATCCTGCCCGGCTGGCCGAGCTTCACTTACCAGTTTCGATGGGAGGAGATCGCCCGCCTGGGCCGCAAGTACTGGCGCGCCCTCCAAGTGCACAAGGAGCTTTACGACTTCGTGGCCGAGCTCAAAGAGGATGAGTCCTTTGACTACGAGCTCTCCTTGGATGAGACGGAGGAGCCGGCCGAGCCGAAGGAGCTGCTCTTCTACCTCGTCGCGCTGGAGGAGGCGATGGGGCTTCCTAGGGGCGGGGTGACGTCCGTGGCCCCGAACTTCGGCTTCAGGAAGCGCTCCAACTACGAAGGCGATTTGGAGCAGCTCAAGGCGTTGGTCAACGAGCGCGCCAGCATCGCCGCCGCCTTCGACGTCGTGGTCTGCCTCCATTCGGGGAGCGGCAGGGGGGTGGATACGGGCAAAGGCCCCGGCGTGGACGAGGCCCTGCGGGAGGCCACGGGGGGAATCCTCCAGCTCAAAATCTCCGGCATCCTCCAGGAGATCCTCTGGCGTATCCTGGCCGAGTCTGATGTGCCCGAGGAGAGGGCGCTCTTCGAGGAGGCCTGGGAGGAGACGAGGCGGGTGGTCGAGGTGCTGAGCGGCGTCTACGACCGCCTCATCGCCGGCTGCGATGACAAACTATCTCGCCCAATAGCAGAAACGACCATAGAAGCCGAGGTGGCGGGCGATGAGGCGGTGCGCCTGGTGAAAGGGGTTCTGGGATACGGCCTCGGGCAGGCCAGGCTGGCCAGGGAGCTTCTAGCCACCGCTGACCCAAGAGACAAAAGGGCCTCCGACGACTTCTTCCGCCACTTCGCCTACCTGGCGTTCCGCCCTTTGCGAGAGAAAATCTATCGTACATTGACCGAAGATACGTGGCAGCGTTATGCTGAAGCAGTGGCGGCTTACACCCAGATGCGGATCAAGGGGTTAGGGTTAACAAGTAACGAGTGAAAAGTAACAAGTATTTGACACCCCGCGCTAGGTTAGGTATACTGGATACATCTCTGTTGACGGACATTCGATGGCCATCGAGCATCTGCGGAGGAGAGGGTGACTCATTTGACGAGGGGAGGTAAGCCATGGACAAGCCCTGGGAAGGGATGCTCAAGCTGGGAATCGTGCACTTCATGGCCTTCCCCGAGACCATCAAGGGGGAAGGGCCCATCCTGGAGACGGTGACCAATATCGCCGAGGACGATTTCTTCGTCGAGGTCGAGGTTACCTGGATGAAGGACCCTGAGGTTCGAAAGAGGGTGCGAGAGGTTCTGGAGGCTGGCCACCTGGTGGTGGGCTACGGCGCCCAGCCGCCCCTCCTCATCCAGAAGCTCAACCCGAACTCGCTTGACAAAGGGGAGAGGGGGCGGGCTGTGGCCCAGGTGAGGGCCTGCATTGACGAGGCGCTGGAGCTGGGAGCGGGGCGGGTGGCCATCCTCAGCGGCCCCGACCCTGGCGAGGCCGACCGGACAAGGGCCACCGAGTCTCTCATCCGCTCCCTCCAGGAGCTCTGCGCTTACGGACGTGAGAAGGGCATCAGCATCACCCTGGAGATCTTTGACCGCGCTGTGGACAAGCGTTGCCTCGTCGGCCCAGCCGTGGAGGCGGCGGCCATCGCCGAGGAGGTGCGAAGGGATTTCGACGACTTCGGCCTGATGTACGATCTGAGCCACCTCCCGCTTCTGAGCGAGAGTCCGCTGGAGGCGCTGAGGGCCATCAAGGAGCACCTGGTGCACATCCACATCGGCAACTGTGTGATGCGAGACCCGACCCATCCCGCTTACGGCGACCAGCACCCTCGCTTCGGCATCGCCGGAGGGGAGAATGACGTCCCCCAGGTGGTGGCGTTCCTGCGGGCCCTGTTCGAGGTCGGCTACCTGAGGGAGGAACCCCGGGGCGAGCTGCCCATTGTCGCCTTTGAAGTCAAGCCCCTGCCAGGCGAGCCCTCGGAGGTGGTCATAGCCAATGCCCAGCGGGTTTGGAGGGAGGCCTGGGCGAGGGTGTAAAGATTGCGGATTGCAATGAGCAGATTGCAAAGGCAGAATCCGCAATCTGCAATTTGCAATCTGCCCATGGGGAAGAGCGTGGGATGGACGACCGCTACGTCAAGGTGGGCGACGCTAAGGTCCGTTACTGGGCGATGGGCGGCGGTCCACCTCTCCTCCTTATCCACGGCCTCGGCGCCTCAGTGGAGCATTGGCAGCGGAACATGGAGCCCCTTTCCCAGCACTGCCGGGTCTATGCCATGGACCTATTGGGGTTCGGGCGCTCGGACAAGCTGAGGATCGAGATCTCCCTCCCTTACGCTGCCCGATTCATCGCCGATTTCATGGACGCCCAGGGGATAGAGCGGGCCAGCTTGGTGGGAAACTCCATGGGCGGCCTCATCGCTTTGCGATTCGCCATCGAATTCCCTGAGCGGCTTGACAAGCTGGTCCTGGTGGACAACGCGGGGTTCGGGCGGGAGCTGAACCTCATGCTGCGCCTGATGTCCCTCCCCCTCGTGGGGGAGTTGGTGTGCTGGTGCCTATCCAGCAAGTGGGGCATGGACATGATGTTGAGGATGCTCCTCTACGACCCCCGGTCGGTAACCGATGAGTGGGTCCGAAAGATGGCGGAGTTGGCCAGGCTGCCTGGGGCAAGGGATTCCTTCCTGTCCGTCCTGCGCTACGGGGTGGACTTGAGGGGGTTGCGACGGGAGATATTGGGGCCCCTCCTGGCGCAGGTCCCCAGAATTAAGGCCCCCACCCTCATCGTCTGGGGGGCCCAGGACAGGTTCATCCCCGTGGCTCACGCCCACATCGGCCAGGGGATGATAGCTGGTTCCCGATTGCACATCTTCGACCGCTGCGGCCATGTCCCGCAGATAGAGCGGGCTGAGGAGTTCAATCGTCTAGTTGTGGATTTTCTGGCCGGTTAGCTCAGGGGGTGGATTGCAGATTGCAAGGATAGAATTTGCAATCCGCAATCCGCAATCCGCAATCTTCAATCCACAATCCATGACGGAGGTAGAAGAGATGATCAAACCCAAAGTCTATGTCACCCGGCTCATCCCCGAGAGGGGTTTGGAGATGGTCAGGGAGTTCTGCGAAGCCAGGGTCTGGGAGGGCGAGCTGCCCCCGCCTCGGGATGTGCTCCTGAAGGAGGTCAGGGAGATAGAAGGGCTTCTCTGCCTCCTCACCGATAAGGTTGATGCCGAGTTGATGGACGCTGCTCCGAGGCTTAAGGTGGTCAGCAATATGGCTGTCGGCTATGACAATATTGACGTCGCCGAGGCGACGAAGCGGGGCATCGTTGTCGGCAACACCCCCGGGGTGCTCACTGACACCACCGCCGACCTGGCCTTTGCCCTTTTGATGGCGGCGGCGAGGCGCGTCGTGGAGGGCGACCGGTTCGTTCGGGCCGGGAAGTGGAAGACCTGGGGGCCGAAGCTCCTCTTGGGCCGCGATGTCCATGGCGCCACCTTGGGGATCATCGGGCTGGGCCGCATCGGCAGCGCGGTGGCTAAGAGGGCCAGGGGCTTCGACATGCGCATCTTCTACTACGACATCCGCCGGTGCGAGGACCTGGAGAAGGAATGGGGGATCGAGTACGTGGACCTCGATACCCTCCTCGCCGAATCCGACTTCGTCACCGTCCACACCATCCTCTCGCCCGAGACCTACCACCTCATCGGCGAGAGGGAGCTCAAGCTGATGAAGAAGACGGCCATCCTGGTCAATGCCGCCCGCGGCCCCCTCGTTGACCCCAAGGCGCTGTACAGGGCTTTGAAAGAGGGGGAGATCGCCTATGCCGCCCTGGACGTGACCGAGCCGGAGCCCCTCCCTCCGGATGACCCGCTCCTCGAGCTGGAAAACGTCATCGTCGTGCCCCACATCGGCAGCGCCTCCATCGCCACCCGCACCAAGATGGCCACCATGGCGGCGGAGAACCTCATCGCTGGGCTCAAGGGGGAGGTGCCGCCCCACTGCGTCAACCCTGAGGTATTCAAAAAGAGGTAGCTTATGTGGGCCGCTTGCGCTAAGCCGCCTGGAACCAAATTAGAGACGGGAGGTTATTAATGAAAACACGCATCCTTAATGCGATGAGGCTGGCCCTGCTGTTGGTTCTGCTTTTTCCCCTGGCTGTCTGGGCTGATGAGCCCGCGCATAAAGTCTACCTGCCCCTCGTCATGAAGAACTACGCTCCAGGCGTCCCTACCCCAACGCCCACAGCTACGGCGACACCAACGCTCACGCCGACCCCGCCGCCCGGCAGGCCGATGGATGGCCTATGGAAGGGGCAATCGGTCACCGACGGCTACCCCGCAGAGACCCGGCCGATCACCTTCACCGTGGAGGCGGGGGGCTCGCGCATCGCCTCCGGGGCGCGGATTGACACTTACTTTAGGGAGGAGGACTTCTTTACCTGCTGGGGAACCGTGCAATGGACCATTGACTACCCTATCTCCATAGCCAGTGACGGCACGTTTCACGTCTCGGGCGGGTTGATTGACAAGCTTACCTGGGATGGCCAATTCGTATCCTCCGATAGGGCTGAGGGGACGTTTCACACTGAGGTCCTGGCTGGCATCTGCGGGACGGTGATCAACGACGGCACCTGGTGGGCTACCTGGCAGGGGAGCAGCACGCCTGCAGGAAGCTCTGAGTAGTCGAAGGCCAACGAAAACCCTCTCCAAACGAGGGGTCTCTCCGTTTTCTTTCGGAGTTTTGGATTACCTTCAATTGTGCGTTCTCTCATACCTTTCGGAGAGACCCCTCGTTTCCGTTTGCTCACGGCAATGAGAACTCTCTCCGTTTGCTGGCGGGGTAGCGTATCCTTACTAGTTGTGCATGCTCCCATATTTTCCGGAGAGAGTTCTCGTTGGGAGTACTGCATTCCCGCTGTTTATATTTACTCTCATATTTTTCGGAGAGAGTTTTCGTTGAGGGAGGCATGGAAATGGCGATGGTAGAATACACCATCGGCGATTATGAGTTCAAGACGGAGGTGTTCTTCCCGGAGCGTGTCCTGAACGCCATCACCGATGTGAGGGTGAACGATCCCGATGTGGTGCTGGAGGAGGCTGGGAAACGCGTTAGGAGAAAGGCCTTGACCCGAGACGGCAGGCTGACCATCCTGGTGGCCGACCAAGCGGCACGGCTGGTTGCCGAGGCAGAGGGCGAGCCAGCGGCCATGGAAGACCGATGGGAATTCCTGGGGCGGGTGCTCAGGGTCATCGCCGTCAGCGACTTCGACGGCCTGGTGGGCACCCCCGACCTCGTCGAGGACCTCCTCATCGTCAACCACTTGGTCAGGGAGAAGGGCGGCCCGGGCTTCTTGGATGAGAAGGCCATCTTGGGCTCCATGGATTTCCCTTTCGCCTCCTTCACCGCCGAGGCCATCGAGCGCATGAGGCTGGACGGCGCCAAGCTCACCTTCCGCTTGGAGGAGGGTGAGATCGCCTCCGACGGTAACATCGAACGCTGCGCTGGGGCCATCGTGGAGCTCAATCGTTTAGGGGTGTCTGTTTTCCTGGAAGCGCTGCCGGTCAAAAGGGTTAACGGCAAATGCCATACGGTGAGGGATGCCGAGGCGCTGGCCAAGATCGTCAGCATCGCCTCGGCTTTAGGCGACTCATCGGCCCGCACCTGGCTGATGATCCCCTATTGCCAGGGCTACGAGCGGGTGGCGCGGGCCACCACGCTCCCCATCCTGATGGTTGGCGATGGGGCCCCAGGCGACCCAGGGGATATGTTAGAGGGATTTGCCCAGGGGATGCGCTCGGGGGCCAACGTCAGGGGGGCATCGGTGGGGCGCGAGGTCCTCCTCCCTGGAAGGGACGACCCCCTGGCTGTGGCTATGGCCATCTACAAGGTCGTCCACGAGGGATTCTCGGTGAAGCAGGCGTTGATGTACCTGATGGAGAGTCGAGGGAGGGATATGGATTTCTTGACGAGGTGGATGGGTTAGACATCAATCAGGTATGTAAGCATTTGAAGGGAGGAACCTATGCGACGTATCAAAATAACCGCTGGCGGTGTTGGCGCCGCCGAGGCGGAGCTCAAGGACACCAAAACGGCCGATGCCGTCTGGGAGGCACTGCCCATTGAGGCCCAGGCCAACCTTTGGGGCGATGAGGTCTACTTCGCCATCCCTGTAGAGATGGGCTCAGAGGATGCCCAGGCGGTGGTAGATAAGGGCGATCTAGGCTACTGGCCTCCGGGCAACGCCTTCTGCATCTTCTTCGGGCCAACGCCCGCCAGCCGTGGGGATGAGATCCGCCCCGCCAGCCCGGTCAACGTCTTCGGGCGGCTGATCGGTGACCCCACGGTCTTCAAAGGGGTGAAGGAGGGAGAAAGGGTTATTATCGAGAGGGGTGTTGAATCTCGTAAAGTCGTACCCCTCGCACTTTGAAAAGTCTCATAAAGTCGTGCCGCTCTGTTGACACCATCTAGCGAGCCGGCTATTCTCTCTATCGAAGTCAGATAGAGGAGGATAGCGA
>Ga0315314_1004224_pt1 | contig 10865 bp, 7 predicted proteins | sample TDP9_MG_FD_203631 | JGI IMG/M metagenome (GOLD analysis project Ga0315314, IMG submission 203631) | Freshwater sediment microbial communities from Lake Towuti, South Sulawesi, Indonesia - TDP9 | ecosystem: Environmental > Aquatic > Freshwater > Lake > Sediment | place: Indonesia: South Sulawesi... | reverse complement strand
CTGTGTTGGTCAATGCTCCGATCAGTTCGGTGTGTCCTATATGGGTTGAGCCGGCGAGACGCAGAGATTCCTTGTTTATGGGCGCTGTGACTATGGCGTCCAGCTCTCCGTTGAGGGCATACTTCACAGCCACTTCCACATACTCGATGGAAGCTTTCCCAGCCTCTCTGGAGGTCTCACCTATTCTCAGCCTCTCCAAGTCCACGTTCTGCAAGTCTATGACCTCGATGACACCTGCTCTGCCCAGAGCCTTTCTCGGGTCCTCGATCGCTCTCAGCTCGACCTTCTCTTTTAGCTGATCCGCCGTATGTCTCAACAGTCTTAGGTCTCCGATCACCACCGGTCTGCAGACCTCATATATCCCAGGATTCGAGAGTGCCTTGATCACGATCTCGGGGCCTATGCCCGCTGGGTCGCCCATCGTTATCCCAACGGTCGCTCTTTCCACCCTCCACATCCCCCTTCTGTTTAGTCTTCGCATAGGCGTTATCTATATGTTGCTATCCACCACCCGCCATACGCTGAACAGAGAAAGAAATGGCGTCTAATCGGGCAAAATGTAGAATTTTCCCGACTTTTTCAAAACAACTAACTTAATATAAGCCTGAACTCCAGAGCTTATATGAAGAATGTTCTAGGAGAGGTTTTCCCGATCGAAGTGGGATGCTGTTATGATGGCTTATGAGCGTATGGTGTACCCGTTCACGGCGATCATCGATCAGGAACAGTTGAAGCTCGCGCTTCTGCTGAACGCCATTAACCCTCAGATCGGGGGAGTCCTGGTTCGAGGCCCGAAGGGCACCGGAAAGAGCACAGCTGTGCGAGCGCTCGCCGAACTGTTGCCAGACGTAACGGTTGTGAAGGGATGCCCGTTCAACTGCAACCCGACAGATCCGACCAACATGTGTAGGGACTGCCTCGAATCTTTTCAGAAAGGTGTTTCATTACCTGCTGAGAGGCGGAGGATGCGCCTCGTCGACCTCCCGATCGGCGCGACTGAGGACAGGGTCATCGGTAGCTTGGACATTGAAAAAGCGATTAAGATGGGGGTGCGCGCCCTAGAGCCGGGGATTCTGGCGGGGGCAAATCAGAACATCCTGTACATCGATGAGGTAAACCTTCTCCCAGACCATATAACTGACGATATCCTCGACGCTTCGGCGTCGGGATGGAACGTTGTTGAACGCGAAGCTGTATCCGTTGCTCATCCGTCGAGGTTTATACTGATAGGCACCATGAACCCCGAAGAAGGGGAGCTTAGACCTCAGCTTCTGGACAGGTTCTCCCTACACGTCTCCGTCACCGAGATTCTTGAGGAACAGAAGAGAGTTGAGATCATCCGAAACAACCTTCTATTCGGAGAAAATCCCATAGAATTCGTGAAAACCTTTGGGGACAAACAGGAAGCGCTCAGACAGAAGATTCTTAACGCGAGACGGTTTCTAAGTAGAGTGACGGTACCTGACATCATCCTAGAGGTTGTCGCTCGCTCGTGCATCGCTCTAAACATAGATGGACATAGACCTGACATCGTGATCGTCAGAGCGGCTAGAACCTTGGCAGCTCTAGAGGATCGGTTTGAGGTCACGCCGGATGATGTGATGCGCGTAGCCCCCATGACGGTCGGTGTCAGAACGAGACGTGAAGGTTTTGAGGAACCTGCGACGCCGGGGCAGGTCATAAATGCCTTCAAGTCGGCGTTTGAGATGAAGGGTGTGGTTGAGCTTACTCAAAAGGCTGTCCGTTGACGGTAGAGGTTTATCAAAAGTTGTCGTTTGAGAAACCAGTTTACCCGTTCTCCGCCATAGTTGGTCAGGATAAACTGAAGCTATCCTTCATCCTCAACGCCATAGACCCCACCATAGGAGGCGTTATCATCACAGGCCCAAAGGGAAGTGGAAAGTCCCTGACCGTTCGGGCGCTGAGCGAGATCCTCCCAGCGATCGATGTTGTCGAAGGTTGCATCTTCAATTGCAGCCCCTACGACCCCACAAACATTTGTGAGGGCTGCAGGTCACGCTTCAGGACCAACGCTCTGTCTAAGATGAGAAGAAGGATGCGCCTCGTCGACCTCCCGATCGGCGCGACTGAGGACAGGGTCATCGGGACGCTGGATGTTGAGAGGGCTCTACAACAGGGAGTCAGGGCTCTGCAGCCTGGCCTCCTCGCCGAGGCGAACCAGGGGATACTATACATCGATGAGGTGAACCTCCTCCCAGACCACCTTGTTGACGCGATATTGGACGCCGCCTCCTCGGGTTGGAATGTGGTGGAGAGGGAGGGGATCTCCGTTACTCATCCGTCACGCTTCATACTCGTAGGCTCGATGAACCCCGAAGAGGGGGAACTCCGCCCGCAGATCCTCGATAGGTTCGGCCTCCACGTGAAGACTGAGAACCTGAGTGGGGTGGAGGATAGGATAAAGGTGATACAGGCCAACGAAGCCTTTCTAGGGGATCCACTGGCCTTCCGTGTGAAGTATAGGGAGCAGCAGGAGGAGATAATCGGTGGAATCGAGGCTGCGAGGGAGCTCCTCCCACGTGTGAGCGCATCCTCGAGTATCTTGGAAAGCGTTGCGAAGATGTGTGCAGACCTCAGGGTGGACGGCTATAGGCCGGACATAGTTATGGTGAAGACTGCCAAAGCCCACGCGGCGTTGAACGGTAGAGTTGAGGCCAGCCTAGAGGATGTGCTCGTGGCATCTGAGCTCACCTTAACCCATAGGACGAGGAAGTCTGGTCTTGGTGCTCAGCCGTCTTCTCAGGAGATCAAGGAAGCGTTTGAGGCCACACCTATCGGGAGAGTTCCGCATACCAGGATAGACCACCTGAAGATGCTCGTCTCGAGGAGAACGATAAAGAGGTTCATGTTCAACATCCTTCTAAGATCTCTAGTCAAGGTTCTGAACCTGTTCATTCCCCTGCTGCTCGTGTTCTTCTTCTACTCGTTATTCCTACTCCTCCTCTCGCCGTTTAAGAACATTGACACGCTCCATTTCCTCCTACTAGCCAGCGGCGCATCTCTAGCCCTAACGCTTTTCATCCTCAGCAGACCGAGAAAGAGGATTCCTATCCGATTGTTGAATTTCTCAAAGATCACCTCAGAACACACCTCAGGCCCGCAGACCATCTTCGAGGAAGATGATGAGTCGAGGAGCGTCTACTACACCATCAAGTACAAGGGTAAATCACCCCTAGAGTCTGGACCCAGATCCCTCAGGAGCGTCTCAGAGCCGATGAAACCCGAAGACATGCCGCCTCCTAAGCTCTCCCATGCCAGCAGAGATGAGCGCCCGCGCCGCGGCAAATACTACCTCGTTGGGAAACGAGCCAAAATAGTTACGTCATCCTCTCGAGGTAGGTACGTGTGGCATGAACTTCCGAAAGAACGCCCGTGGGACATAGCCTTCGGACCGACTATACGGGCGGCTGCGCCGTATCAGCTGAGCAGAAGGCTTCCTGGGCTGGCCATATCCATAGAGCCTGAAGACCTAAGAGTTAAGATGAGGGAGTATCGCGCGCCGTTTTCCATCACGCTGTTGGTCGACATGAGTTTATCCATGTCTATATCGATCGCCAACCTCGGCCGAGCCATACTCAGCCTCCACAGAAGCGTCTATAGGCGTCGCGACCGCGTCGGCCTCATAGTTTTTAAGGGCTCGGAGGCCGTAGTCCTACAACACCCCACAACCAACCTCGACTTCATCGTGCAGAAGCTTTGGAAGGTCGGCACGAGCGACTTCACACCCATGGCGGCGGGCATGCTCAGGGCTTGGAAGGTCTTGAAACTCGAGAAGCAACGCAATAGGGACGCCATCCCGATGCTGATCGTGGTCTCTGACGGCATAGTGAACATTCCCCTCCTTCATCCTCTATCTAGACACTATGGCTATAGGATCTTGAGTGAGGCGCAGGCCGATGTCTTCGATGTCGCACGCTTGCTAGTCAGGGATGGGGTGCGCGTGATCGTGATCAACACTTCCCACAGGAAGGATGAGCTACTGGTCAAAGAGGAGGAGAAGATGCCGCCTTATGCGCGATTCTACCGGCCGACGAAGTTCATGATGGAGTTGGCGAGGGCTGTGAACGGGAGCTACTACGGCTTGAGTTTGAAGAAAGAGGAGGAGCTTGTCAAGGGGACGAAGTTGGAGCACTGGTTTGACATATCATGAGTTGGTAAAGAAAGAATCGACGAAGACTGTTTCCTGAAGATCGTTTAACATTAAAATAGGAGGCTGTGGGACACGTACAATGAGCGAAGCTGAGGACTCAGCGCCAAATGTCGAAGCCTATCGTTCACGTTTAGATGAGGCGAAGGGCTTCGGAGAAGTCTATGAGCTCGTGAAGGATACGGTCAAGCGCTCTTTGGGGATGTACCGTGTAGGTATGCTTCTCTTCCTAGACGACCTACCCCTACAGCTCGGCGCCTACCATCCGGTGGGTACAAACAACATAATCCTGAATCGCCCCCTCCTGAACATCATCGAAGCCGCGACCAGATCTCGTCGAGTTGTCAACGCGTTCATCTACTCCATACTGCTCCACGAATACCTGCACGCGTTAGGCTATCTTAGGGAGTCTGAGGTGAGACCCCTGGTATACAAAGTCTCTAAAGAATCCTTTGGGGAGGACCATGTGGCTACACACCTAGCCAGCGCCGGGCCATGGTCGCTCCTAAAGGACATCCCCATAAGCGAGATCGAGGCTCCGAGACGCGTCATCGAGATCGTGAAGGATTTCGAGAAGACGGACAGGTACATCGTCTAGTCATTCTCCTTTATCCCTTGAAGCAAGGTCAACGCCCTAAGAATAGGCGAACCGTGAAAAAGTTTACTCGCTGAAAATCAAGAGCGGAGACCAACGCAACAGCCTCCCTTACCGGAGACGTGACCTTGAACCTTTCCAATGGGACAACCTGATCAAAAACTTGGCCTAACCCGACCATTAGACGCTTTTCCACGGTCAAACCCATCTGAGCGTTTTTCACACCCACGCTCATCCCTGCCCTACTCAACTCAGTTCAAGCATGTGTTCTGAAACCGATTTGAGTTGATTCCTTAATCCATATTGAGCCACAGTCCTTGTTCTGAACAAGAGTGTTCGCCGACATCGTCGCGCCATTGTAGAAGAGGGGGAGTTGACATCTCTCATCTTCCGCTTTCGAATAGGAAAGCCGCCTTACTGAGTAGGCTGCGTATCGGTAGTTGTTGAGGGCATTTTTCTTCGCACTGTCCGCACTTAGCACATCTCTTGGCGCCCTTTTCGGGGGGCACTATGCCACCATATTTGTCTATGACTTGTTTGTCTCTTCTCTTCATGAAGTACTCGTTGTAGAGGGCGAATATCTCTGGTATCTCGACTCCCTGTGGGCATGGCATGCAGTACTTGCAGCCCGTACATCCTATGACGCCATACTGGAGATACTTTTCCCTCACTTGTGAGATGAGGTTCAACTCTTCCTCGGTGAGCTTTCCAGGACCCGAGCGACTGGCGCTTCTCAAATTCTCGACCACTTGGTTGAAGGTGCTCATGCCACTTAAGACGACGGAGACCTCAGGGTGGTTCCAAACCCATCGAAGGGCCCACTCCGCCGGAGCCCTCTTACTCTTAGCCTCATCCCATATGGCTTGGATCTCCTTCGGCGGATTGACGGCGAGCAGTCCACCCGCGATAGGCTCCATCACCACGACCGCGAGACCCTTAGAAGCCGCGTACATGAGCCCCTTTGTCCCAGCTTGGTAGTCCGCATCCAAATAGTTGAACTGGATCTGGCAGAGGGCCCACCCATCATAGCCGTCAACTATCTCCTTGAACACCTCATACTCGTCGTGGAAACTGAAGCCTAGATGCCCGATTTTTCCCTCCTTGGTCGCCTTCTCCAGCCAGTCAAATACGTTTAGCTTCTGCATCTTAGCCCATCTCTCTTTTCCAAGCCCGTGAAGGAGATAGAAGTCGATATGGTCGACCTGAAGTCTGTTGAGCTGCTCGCTGAGAACTCTGTCCATATCCTCTTGAGAGTTTACAAGCCAAACGGGCATCTTTGTCGCCAGCTTCACCCTCTCACGATACCCATCCCTCAGAGCTTTTCCAACCACAACCTCGCTAGTTCCTTGATGATAGGGGTAGGCAGTATCAACATAATTGACTCCATGATCGATGGCGTATCTAATCATCTTGACCGCTTCTGCCTCGTCTATCTTGCCTGAATCTTGGTTAATCACAGGTAGCCTCATGGCGCCAAATCCGAGCGCTGAGACCTTCCAGTTTAGTTTGCCGAATCTTCTATACTTCACAGCGGATTCCTCGCGACTTTATTGTACATGTCGCATCCTTTTTTAATTTTCTTTTTGACGCACTTGCGAAAGAGTCCCTGTTTGTTAGGGCAATGGTCTCCCATAAGAGAGTTTAAAAGATTTTTGGAGCAGTCTAGCGAGTATCGCGTTGGCGAGTTCCGCTCCACTAATCCATAGAAACGATCTCGCATCTACAAACCCCGTTTTCAAGCCAACGTGCAGGTCACGGTAGCGAGCGTAAGAAGGTTGCATACGGCTCTGTTCAGTCATTTCTGGAGTTCTTACCTTCTAGGATTCTGGGCAGAAGTGGGTGTAGAGAGATTGAAAACAGTGGAATATGAAGTATACCACTCACCTACCAAGCCTCTGACTCAAAAGCACTGGTAGCTGTAGATCAAGAATTCCGTAGAGAATTCAGGCAGAACACGTCACCCCGAACACTTCCCCGTTTACGCGGGGATAAATCAGAGTTAGGATGGCCACAACCGCTGAGATTGTCAGACAGAAGCCAGAAATATATGGTTCAGTTTAGTGGGGGTGAGGAGATTTGAACTCCCGACATTTGGGTATCACCGCTCCAGAACGTCCTCATCCCGCTCGAGCGGTCAGCAGCCACACTCTTAGGCTCTGGAGCCCAACGTCATACCTGGTTTTCCGGAGATACCAGTCTAGGCTCTCCTCTAGACCACACCCCCGCCGAGACGGGAAGAGTTTAACGCCTCACACATATAATAGAATTTCGCGTGATGAGCCCCCTCGACGGCTATGTGCATTGTTTGTGTCAAAAAAGGATATATAGACAAGGCGGTTTTCCCGTCTTCTGATGACGATGAGGGGTTTGAGGGAGGCCTGCGGGGTCTTCGGGGTCTACGACTTCAAGCACGGCCCAGTCCTACCCTACATCTACTGGGGCCTAATCTCCCAGAACCACAGGGGCCACCAGTCCCACGGCATCCTCACATATAGCGAAGGTTTTCACGTCCACAAGGCGCTGGGGCTAGTCCCTAGGATGAGGAGTAGGAAGATGAGGAAGTGGCTGAGCAAGCTCCCAGGCCACGTGGGCATAGGCAACGTGAGGTACACCACATCGGGGCGTACGGACGGGGCCTCCCTGTACAGGGACACGCAGCCAACAGTCGCAGAGATGGGGAGCACCAAGGTCGCGGTCTCCTACAACGGCAACATCGTAAACGCAGTCCAGCTGCGAGGGGAGATCGCCGAAAGCCTCAGCCTAGAAGCGACCTCAGACGCGGAGCTCCTATGTAAGAAGCTCTGCATGGAACTTGAGGAGAGTGGGGACCTCTCCCAAGCCGTTGAGAGATGTATGAGAGATGTTGAAGGCGCGTACTCCGTGACCGGGATAACCGGAGACGGGGAGCTCTTCGCGTTCAGGGACTCGCTGGGGATAAAGCCCCTCTGCATGGGTTTCAGCGAGGACAGGGAGGTGGTCGCCATCTCCTCCGAGAGCGTTGGCCTTGACATCAACTACCTAGACCACTCACCCGACACGATCAAGGCTGGCGAACTTCTGAGAATAACCGATGAGGGCATAAGGAGAGAACAGCTCACCCAGCAGGGAAGGAACGCCCTCTGCGCCTTCGAGTTCGCATACTTCGCGAGACCGGACTCGATCCTGAACGGGACGGCGAAATACGTCTACGAGATAAGACGGAGCTTCGGCAGAAACCTTGGAAAGATTTGCGCGCATAAAGGGGACGTTGATAGACTTGAAGTCGTGATACCCATCCCCGAGACGGCCAACGACGCGGCCTACAGCTTCCACGAAGAGGCCAAACTCCCCCTAGAGCCGGCGCTGAGGAGACACAGATACGTCACCGACCGCGCCTTCATCACGATACAAAAGGAGAGGGGGGGCATCCTCGACAAGAAGATCAACGTCCTGGGAAAGATGGTCTATGGGAAGAGGATAGCCCTGATCGACGACAGCATCGTCAGAGGCGACACGACCAAGAGCGTCGTACAGAAGATGCTAGCCGCCGGAGCGAAGGAGATCCACATCTACGTCACCTTCCCGAAGATAATAGCCCCCTGCTTCTACGGGATCGACATGGCCACCTTCAGCGAACTCATAGGAGCCAAACACACTTCCCAAGAAATCGCAGCCATAATAGGGGCAGACAGCGTAAACTACCAGAAGCTGGAGGACTTCGTAGAGGCCATCGGCCTAGAAGAGAACGAGCTATGCACGGCATGTCTGACAGGCAAGTATCCAACTCCTCTAGCACAGAAGATTGCCGACGAGAAGAAGACAGAATACGAGAAAGGAATCAGAGAGAAAGGAAGAATATACGAATAAAAAGTAATCATCTGAAGATTGTAAAAAACAAAGAAATTAAGGTTTGCTGAGAGATCTGGGTCTATTTATGTGCTTTAAGAAAATACAAGTCATAGGGTCTAAATTCTTGGTAAATCAGAAAACCTAGGAAGTCCCTCTCGGGCGCCAGCCCTCTCAATCTTGCGACCAGCAACGAAATTCGCGAGTTTCCCACAAGTATACAAGTCCTTCCCTGAGAGCAGTCCGTGGAGGAAGCCAGCGCAGAAGGCGTCTCCAGCGCCTGTGGTGTCCACAACCCTGACCTTGAAGGCCTTGACCAGAAACTCTTCCTTCCCATCGGTGACGTAGCAACCCATCCCACCGAGCTTCACCGCAACGATGCTAACCCCCTCCTCGACCAGAGCCCTCGCGCCTTCCTCACACCCCCTCCCCGTGAGTAGTCTCAGCTCCATCTCGTTTGGGAATACGACGTAACTTCGTTTCAATACTGGCCTCAAAGCCTCAAACCCTCTCCGAGCATAGAGCCCTCCAGGGTCAAAACTCACCCTAACATCTGAGAGGCTTTGGATGAGCCTCCTCTGAGCCTCGAAGGGCCTCTCCCCAACAAAGGAAGTTACGTGCAGGAACTCGGCGTTGTTGACGTAGCCCTCATCCACCTCCTCGAAGCATAAAGTGTCGTTAACGCCGGGGTCTACGTACATGGTTCTCTCCCCCCTCTCGTCGACAAACCCTACCACAACACCGCTTCGACCCTCCTTCGAGACGATGACGCCCCTCGTATCCACTCCCTCATCCTTCAGGCTCTTCAGCAGGAACTTACCCTCACGGTCGCTCCCAACCTTCCCGACGTAGCCAACACTGTGCCCTAGCCTCGCCAACCCGACGATGGCGTTCGCAGCCGAGCCTCCAGGCGCCTCGGTATATCCCGTTATGAAGCTCTCCTCACCACTTCCAGTTATCTTATCCACCCTATACAGCTTATCCAGGTTCAGAGCGCCGAAGCCGACGACATTAAGCTTCAAGGGAACAGCCCCCTAAGGAAAATCTTGTACTTCCCTAGCTTGCCCCCGTAGTTGCCTGCGGAGATCTTCACAACGCCTTCCACTTCCTGAGCGCTGAGGATGGCGGCCTTCATGGCGTTCTTCACCGCGTCGAGGGTTATGCCGTTGATCACTATCTCTGGGATGCTGTTCACGTCTCCAGGAACCTTTGAGTCAAGGATCTTGTCCCTCAGTGTTGGGCAGTAAGTATGGTTCGTCGTAGGCCCTATCTCTGGGTACCTTGTCTCGGGCTTAGAACCGGCCGAGCAGATGTCAAAGGTCGTGACTACGCCCTCAACCTTCCCTATGGCCTCAACCGCCCTGTCACCAGCCTCCAGGGCAGTGTCCTCAGTCTCACACATCAGCCAGACGTTACCGCCCATGACGCCTATCCCGTAGCCGATGTAGCGCTCGATGGTGAAGTCACCCATCATCAGAGGAACCCTTATGACCCGTCTACCCTTGAAGTCCTCCTCGCTCTCATATCCGTCACCGCAGTGGCCAACCCTGTCCATGGTGTCGATCTTCTCCTCAGAGTCGTAGGCGTTGAAGACGGATGTGGTCGGCACGACGAGGATGCCCTGTCGGATGCGGTATGACGTTTCCCTATAGAACCTGTCAACGGATCTCTCCACGTTCCTTTCGTCGTATCTCCCCCAGAACTGAACTATCGACCCTACCCTTCCATCAGGCGTCTCCCTCCTACTCAGCCACCGCTCAACACCGCCCTCAGTCCTGTTTATGACGACCGAGGGCAGCGCTGTGGAGTTGTAGGAGGCTTTTTTGAGCCTCTTGACGTCCTTTGCCGTTATTATCAGTCGGGTGAACAGCCCTTCGAAGGCTTCGGCATAGGTATCTTCAATCTCGACCTTCATGCTAATCCTCTCAGAATGGTGGCGATTATCCCAATCTTCCTATCGCTTCCCCCCGAACGGTCTTCCTGAAGCCGCTGCTCTCCTCGACAAGCCTATCCACGCTGTTCCCGGTCACGAGTTCCACCTTGGGTAGGGCCTCAGGAAACGCACTGAATACCGCTTCTAAAAGCTTTTTGTCCGAGCAGTATCTTCGCAGCGCTTGAAAGCTCCACTCCTCCACAAGCCTCAGAACGCCTTTCCTCCCAAAGTTAGAGAAGACATCGGCCAAGACCGCGGTGACGATGGCGTTGTCGGAGAGGACGGCCACCTCAGCGCTCCTAACGGCATACTCGTTCCCGTTGAAGGAAACAGTCACCCCCTCG
>Ga0315314_1004223_pt1 | contig 10865 bp, 11 predicted proteins | sample TDP9_MG_FD_203631 | JGI IMG/M metagenome (GOLD analysis project Ga0315314, IMG submission 203631) | Freshwater sediment microbial communities from Lake Towuti, South Sulawesi, Indonesia - TDP9 | ecosystem: Environmental > Aquatic > Freshwater > Lake > Sediment | place: Indonesia: South Sulawesi... | reverse complement strand
CTTCGAGATCGAGAAACTCAACCGAGAACTGCGGGCTTGGGAGCGCATCTACAACACCGTGCGCCCGCACCAAGCCCTGGGCTACCTCACCCCGCAGCAGTTTCTCACCCAGTGAGAATCTCAACGAAAGGAGGCCGAGTGTCACTAATCTACTGGACGAGTACAACAAGTTGACACCCACCTGCCAAGTTCCCTAGAATCGGTAAGCGCCGGGGGCGTAGTTGAACCCGCCAACAGAACGGAGACCTGGAATGAGAAAGATTCTACCCTGGGGCGTGCTTGTTGTTGTGGGGACGCTGCTGCTGACCGCAGCCGAGCCCCGAAAAAAACGCATCGCCATCATTGACTTCGAGTATGGCACCGTGCGCGGTGCGGTGGCGGCGCTGTTCGGCACCGACGTAGATGTAGGTCGTGGCATCTCCGATCTACTCGTCAAGCATCTGGTGCGGGACGGCAGCTATTCAGTGATTGAGCGCAAGGCGCTGGAGCTGGTGCTAGCCGAACAAAACTTCTCCACCAGCGACCGTGCCAATCCCGCCAGCGCGGCCAAGATCGGCAAGATCCTGGGCGTGGACGCGATCATCGTGGGCAGCATCACGCAGTTTGGCGGAGAGACCAAAGAGCAGAAGGTGGGCGCGGCTGGTGGCCCATGGAGCGCGGTCGGCGTCGGCGGCGTTGCGCGCAAGAAGACCAAGGCTATCGTCAGCATTGATGCGCGCGTCATCGACATTGACACCGCTGAAATCCTGGCTGTGGCCGATGGCAAGGGCGAATCCAGCCGTTCGGGCACCTCGCTGCTTGGCGGGGGCTTCAGCCGCGGCGGCTTTGGCATGGGTGAAGTGGATTTCTCCACCAGCGACTTCGAGGAAACCATCTTGGGCGAGGCGGTCAAAGCCGCGGTGCAGGACTTAAGCGCGGATGTCATCGCGGCCAAAGACAAGCTGGCCGTGCGTCAGGTAGTGGTGGAGGGCTTGGTAGCCTTCGTCGAAGGCGAGCAGGTGGTGCTGAACGTGGGCGCCAAGGCAGGGCTGAAGGTCGGCGATCAGCTATCAGTCGAGCGCATCACCAACGAAATCAAAGACCCAGCCACCGGCCAGGTCATCCGCCGGTTGACCAAGAAAATTGGCTTGGTGGAAGTGGTCGAAGTGGACGACGTCTCGGCCGTCGCCAAGATTATTGCTGGTACCGACTTCCAGGTCGGCGACCTGGCCAAGACCGTTACCCAGTAGTTAGCGCCGCCACAGCCTGAATCCCGGACTCACCGGGGCCCGCACGAGCGTGGGACTTCGTCTCCACCCACCGAGCGAGAACAACAAATCTGGACGCACGGGCGCGCTCCGGCCAATCACCACGAACGGGCGCTCACCAATCCGGCCAAAGAGCAACGGCGCAAACGGCGGCTGTGTCGCCGTGCTCACCGGAGCAAAGAGCGGCTGGCTGAAGAGCGGCTGGTTGATGGGGTAGTTGAAATAGAGATAAGGCATAGCGTAGAGCCCGTGCCGCGTCCCAGCGGAGGCCTTGGCCTTGCCGGTAAGAATCGCTACGTCGGCAGGGTCGAGCGGATGGCCAAGCCTAGGCGCGGGCTTAGCCTGCGGAAGCGTCTGGGCTGGCTGCGTTTCCTGCGCCAGCAATAGCCCCGGAACAGCTAGAACCACGACAAGCAAAAGCGCTTTTCTCATCGCCGCCTTCCTCTGCCCTCCCTCTCTTAGGACTCTATTCTAGCACGCGGCGTTGCCCAGCGCGTGCTCAGCGGCCGCTTCGAGCAAGCGTGAGCAGCACATCGTAGTGGACGTGCCGGGGACGGCTCAAGAAAAAGCCGGCTTTTTCTTCGCGCCCGGTTACGTCCTTCCAGTCCTTGCGCTGCCTCGCTCGTTCCAGAGCCGCCGCACTCGGCCACACCGTCACCCACATGTATTCGTTCTTGCGCGCCTGGTTACGCACAAAGTACGCGGCACGGCAACTCGGGATGCACTGCACCATTGGCAACGCCGCCCGGCGCATAAACGCCCGCATCGCCCGGTCTTTTGGCTTCGGCACCACAAACGTCAAAGTCCGCAGCATCATCTTTGCACCTCACCTACGGAACTAAACCACAAGATACATACAGATAAATATAAACGGAAAGCCCGCTTTTTGGCATGGCTTGTCGGGTCTGGACAGCATGACCGAGTGTCATGCTGAGCGCAGCCTGCCTGCGGCAGTCAGGTGAAGCATCTCAGCGGAGATTCTTCCCCCGCCCTTTCTCCAGCCCCAGTTTGTCATTCTGACCCGTAGGGGAAGAATCTGCTTCACTTCTCCAGAAAGGGCGGGGTCAGAATGACAATTGGTAGGCATTCGGGCTCAGAATGACAACTTTATCCAACACAGCCTGCAGCCCGTGCAGAAAGGAGTCACCCCTGACGGAGGCTCACGGGGCGCGAGTCACACTTGCTCATAGGGGGATGTTGCCGTGTTTCTTGGATGGTTCGTGTTCCACCCGAAGCAAGCCTTGGCCAGGCCTCCTAAAAGCAGATTCTTCGCTTCGCTCAGAATGACAGCCGCCCGCTACATGGCTCTGTAGCATGCGCCGACAGCGTCTCCCACCACATAAACGCCGTTCTTCCTTCTTCCAGGGACCCCGTGGTCATTTTTGGCAAAACCATTCGCCAAGTCCCTTGGCAATGAGCGTCGCATAACTCAGGATGAAGATGCATACAATCACATAGGTGCCAACTTGTGCCTTGAGTATTCTTCCGCTCCAGGGCATTAGCAGGGGTTTTTCGGCAACCGTGATTCCGGTACCCTCGCTCAGCTTATATCCTCGCTGCAAAAGGTCATGCTCTTCGAGGAGTTTCTCGCGTTCCCTTGCGTAGCGAATGTAGCAGTTGTAGTATGTGAAGCCACGTCTCAACATTGAAAACCACAAGAGGCAGATGAATAGCCCAACAGCCCCTAGCACAGACCTCGGGACAATGGGTTCGGCGAACACCGCCCCACCTAACAGAAATGTATGCAGAGCGAGAAATACATAAAATCTCTGCCAGACATTCGTGACCTCAGAACGCGCAAGGTTCTGGGCGGATTCATAACTTCTCCATTTCCTCTCATCCTCGTCCATCTGTCTTTCTCCTTTTCGTAGTTGCTACAGTGGGATGTTGCCGTGTTTTTTGGGCGGGTTGGTGTTCCGCCCAAGGCGGGGCTTCGCCAGGCCTCCTAAAAGCAGATTCTTCGCTCCGCTCAGAATGACAACAATATGCGGCCTGCGCCACAACACACTAGAGGGGAATATTTCCATGTTTCTTGGGTGGGTTGGTATCGCGCTTGTTCTCGAGCATGCGCAGGGCGGCGATAAGTTTGGGGCGGGTCAGCTTGGGCTCGATGACGGCATCAATCCAGCCGCGCTCAGCGGCAATCCAGGGATTGGCAAAACGCTCCCGAAACTCATCCACTTTGCGGTTGCGCTCGCTTTCGGCGTCTTTTGCCGCGGCGAGTTCGCGCCGATAGACGATGTTCACCGCGCCCTCCGGCCCCATCACCGCAATCTCAGCCGTGGGCCAAGCGTAGTTGACGTCGGTGCGAATGTGCTTGGAGGCCATAACGCAGTAGGCACCGCCGTAAGCCTTGCGCGTGATCACGGTAACCTTCGGCACGGTCGCCTCGGCGAAGGCGTAGAGTAGCTTAGCGCCGTGGCGGATGATGCCGCCGAACTCTTGCTGCGTGCCGGGAAGGAAGCCGGGGACGTCTTCAAAAGTAATCAGCGGGATGTTGAAGCAGTCGCAGAAGCGCACAAAGCGGGCGCCTTTGTCGGAGGAGTTGATGTCGAGCACGCCCGCCAGTACTGCGGGTTGATTGGCCACAATGCCCACCGGCTGCCCGGCGAGGCGGGCGAAGCCGACGACGATGTTTTTGGCGTAGTGCTCCTGCACCTCGAAGAAGTAGCCATCGTCCACCACCAATCGGATGACTTCCTTGATGTCGTAGGGCTGCATCGGCTCGGCGGGGACAATAGCGTTCAAGCGCTCCTCAGTGCGGTCGGCGGGGTCGGTCGAAGGACGCCGCAGCGGGTCGTCCACATTGTTCGAGGGCACAAAGGAGAGCAGTTCGCGAATCATGGCCAGGCACTCCGCATCGTCGCTAGCGATGAAGTGGGCCACGCCGCTGACGGTGTTGTGGGTCACGGGGCCGCCGAGTTCTTCTTTAGTTACCTCCTCGTGGGTGACCGGCCGGATTACGTCCGGGCCGGTGACGAACATGTAGCTGGTATCCTTGGTCATAAAGATGAAGTCGGTGATCGCCGGCGAATAGACCGCGCCGCCAGCGCACGGCCCCATAATGGCGGAAATTTGCGGGATCACGCCGCTGGCTAAGGTGTTGCGCAGGAAGACGTCGGCGTAGCCCTTCAGCGACATCACCCCTTCCTGGATGCGCGCCCCGCCGGAGTCGTTCAGGCCGATAATGGGCGCGCCGTTGCGCATGGCCAGGTCCATCACCTTGCAGATCTTTTCCGCGTTGGCTTCACTCAACGAGCCACCGAAGACAGTGAAATCCTGGGCGAAGACATAGACCAGGCGACCTTCGATTTGCCCGAAGCCGCTGACGATGCCATCGCCGGCCAGCTTCTGCTTCTCCATGCCAAAGTCGCTGCAGCGGTGGACGACAAACTTGTCGAGCTCTTCAAACGTCTCCGGGTCGAGCAGCAACGCGATGCGCTCGCGGGCGCTCAGCTTACCCGACTTATGCTGCCGCTCACGCCGCTCGGCGCCACCGCCTTCTTCTGCCCCCAGGCCGCGCCGGCGCAACTCTTCCAGCCGCGCCGCAATTTGGTTCTGCGTATCATTGTCCTGTGCGCTCATGGCACTCCTCCCTGCGCAGTGCTCCGCGCTACATGCAAATCATAGCACCAGGCGCTGAACACTACAGCCCTGACCACTCTTCACAGAGAATGATGGAGTTCGAAGGGTTCTTGGGGTCGTACTTGACACGCGTGGACAGCCCCGCCGCCACCTGCTGCAAGTCCGGGGTGTGGCCGAGGAAGCTGACATCCTGTGCCGCCTCGTATTCTACCCCGCGCACGCGATAGCGATAGACGACGAGCTGGCGGGCACCCACCGCCAGGCTGCCATTCGTCGCGTCCAACAACTCAATCACCCGCCCGTCGGCGATGCGTCCGATACGGTTAATGTGCAAGCGGCGACGCCGTTCCAGCTCGACCGGGTCTCTGCGCCGCCACTGCCGCCAGAGCAAAAACCAGAGCACGAGGAGAAAAATACCGGTGGCCGCAAGCGTGTAGGTGAGCAGCGTAAGCAGCGGGGTCACTTCTTGCCTGTCTTCACCTCGGCGGGCAGGATGTCGCCCAGCACCGCGCGGGCCTTCTCCCAGTCATCCAGGAAAGCTGCCAGCCCGCGGTCGGTGAGCGGATGCTTGAAGAGTTGCTCAAAAACCTTATAGGGCATGGTGGCGATGTCGGCGCCCAGTTTGGCCGCTTCGACCACGTGCATCGGGTGACGCAGGCTCGCCGCCAATACCTGCGTCTCGAATTTGTAGGGGCGATAGACTTCGATGATCTCCCGCAGCAGCCTCATGCCGTCGCTGCCGACGTCATCCAGGCGGCCCAGGAATGGGCTCACAAAGTAGGCCCCAGCTTTCGCCGCTAACAAAGCCTGCGCCGGGCTGAACACCAAGGTCACATTGATGCGAATCCCTTCCCGGCGCAGCGTGGGAATGGCCTTGAAACCTTCAACCACCATGGGGATTTTGACTACGATGTGCGGATGGATGGCGGCCAGCTCACGCGCTTCCGCAATCATCCCCTCGGCATCGGTAGCCACTACCTCCGCGCTCACGTATTTCACCAACGCGCAAATCTCCAGCAACTGCTGGCGGAAAGGCTTGCCCTCTTTGGCCAGCAAGGAGGGGTTCGTGGTCACGCCGTCAACAACCCCCAGGCTCACCCCGCGGCGAATCTCTTCCACGTTCGCCGTGTCCAGGAAAAATTTCATCAGCCCCTCCCTACTTGTCATTTATGTTCAAGGTGCAGCCGCCACGCGGTTGCGCAGCCGCCCGATGCCTTCAATCACCACTTCTACTACGTCGCCAATTCTGAGCGGGCCCACCCCGGCAGGAGTTCCGGTGGCGATGATATCGCCCGGCAGCAAAGTCATCACCGAAGAAACGAAGCGTATTATAGCATCGAGCGAAAAAATCATCTCTTGCACGCGCCCTTGCTGCCGCTGCTCGCCGTTTACATAAGTCTCCACGATTAGCTGCGTCGGGTCGAGTCCGGTAGCAATCACTGGCCCCAGGGGGCAGAACGTATCGAAGCCCTTGGCGCGCGTGAATCGTCCCTCGGCCTGCTGGATATCGCGCGCAGTAACGTCGTTCAGACAGGTGTAGCCGAAGACGTAGGCCAGGGCGTCCTCTTCCGCGCGCGGCTGGCGGCATTGTCGCCCGATGACCATTGCGAGCTCACCTTCATAATCGACATGTTGCGAGACCGGCGGATAGACAATCGCCTCCTCGGGGCCAATTATCGCCGAAGGTGGCTTGAGGAAAATCAGCAGCGAGCGCGGCACTTCGTGGCCCAGCTCGGCGGCGTGCTCGCGGTAGTTCCGTCCCAGGCAGACAATCTTGCTCGGCTCGCATGGCGCCAGTAGCCGCACTTCGTTCACTGCGCAAAAGTTGCCTACGGGCTGGCCGCCAGCCCACGGCGGCCCCGTCAGTGCTTCCACCTCCTCGCCCGCAACCACACCGTACTGCGTCATCCCTCCCGTCTCGAAGCGGCAATACCTAGCCATAGCTCACTCCTGCGCTGGCGGCGCTGCCGTGGCTTCCTCAGAAAAAGGGCTCTCGTTGCCCTCTGTATCCACTGCGGTGACCACGTAGTAGTAGGTCTTGCCTAACTCGAAGTCGGTGTCTGCGAAGCTCTGCGCCGCGACCGGCGTGGGTGTCAGGCGGACGTAGCCGCTGCCAGCTTGCTGGCTGCGATAGACATAGTACCCAACTAGGTCAGGCGCTGGGCTGGCATCCCAGGTGAGGTCCACGCGGCCGGGGCTGGCGATGGCGACAACTCTGGTTGGCGTCGGCGGGGGAAAGGTATCGCGCGGCGTGACGCTAGCCACTACGGAATCAGCGCTCTCGACGGTGTCAACCCCAAACTGTGCCAGCGTGCGCACGCGGTAGTAGTAGGTTTCGCCGAAGCGAAAATCGGGGTCAGCGTAGCGTGCAGTCGGCGCGGTGCCGATGCGCACAAAAGAGTCCGGTTCACCGGTGCTGCTGCGGAAAATGTGGTAGCCAGCGATGGCTTCTAGCGCTGTCCCGCTCGTCGTCCGCTCCGGGGTGGCCCAGCGTAACTCAATCGCGTGCTCGGTGACTTCGGTGACCAGTTGGGCGATGGACGTGGGCACAGGATAGACCCGCACAGCTACCAGGTTAGAAAAGCCAGCGGCTTGCTCTTTCGGGTTCAGCGCTTTGACAGCGTAAACGGCGTAGCGGCCAGCTTGCACCCGCAAAGCTTCCGGCCCCAGCGGGTCGGCGAACTCAATCTTCGTTTCGCGGACAAAACTATCGAGCACCTGCGCGGGGATGAGGTAGGCGGCCTGGGCCTGGGCAGTAAAGTTTTCTTCCAGGCTGTCGAGGTTATCGGTAAACCAGCGGAAGACTTCCGTGCGCTGGGGCTGGTCAATGCGGCTGCCATCGGTGTTGAGTAGTGGCAGTGACCAGCGCAAGAGCACGCGCTCGCCACGCTGCTCGGCTACGAGGTCGCGCGGCGGGGCGGGAATTTTCGGGCTCGGCGGGACCGGTGGCGCGGGCACGCCACACGAAGAAAGGAAAATAGAAAATAGAAGACAGAAAATAGAAAAACACGCTACGCGAGCAGCTTGAGAGGTACTGGAGGGCAACAGGCGCAAGCCCGGCTCCGCGCGCTAGAGAATGTAGCGGCTCAGGTCCTGATCCTTCACGATCTCGGCCAGCATCTTGTGCACGTAGGCGGCGTCAATCTTGACCTGCTTGCGTTTCAGGTCGGGCGCTTCGAAGGAGATTTCGTCCAGCAGCTTTTCCATCACGGTAAACAGCCGGCGAGCCCCGATGTTCTCCATAGTTTCATTGACGCGACTGGCGTAGCGGGCGATGGCCTCAATGGCGTCGTCGGTGAAAGCGAGCGAAATGCCCTCCGTCTCCAGCAGGGCGCAGTACTGCCGCACCAGAGCATTCTTGGGCTCGCGCAGGATGCGGACGAATTCCTCCGTGCCGAGCGAGTGCAATTCCACCCGGATGGGGAAGCGCCCTTGCAACTCGGGGATAAGGTCTGAGGGCTTAGTAGCGTGGAAGGCGCCGGCCGCAATGAACAAAATGTGATCGGTGCGCACCATCCCGTAGCGGGTGTTGACGGTGGTGCCTTCGATGATGGGCAGGATGTCGCGCTGCACGCCTTCGCGGCTGACGTCCGGGCCGTGGCCGTGCTCGCGGCCGGCAATCTTATCGATCTCGTCCACAAAAATAATCCCCGACTGCTCCACGCGCTCCACCGCGATGCGCGTCACCTGCTCCATGTCAATCAGCCGGCTCTCTTCCTCCTGTACCAGATAGTCGTAGGCCTCCGAGACCTTCATGCGGCGCTTCTTCTTCTGCTGGCCGAAGAGTCCGGGGAGCATGTTCTTGATGTTGATGTCCATCTCCTCGATGCCGGTGGAAGAGATAATTTCAAAGGCCGGGAAGCTCCGCTCGCGCACCTCCACTTCCACCAGCTTGTCGTCCACGCGCCCTTCGCGCAACTGAGCCCGGAGTTTCTCCCGGGTCCGATTGAACTGCTCGAGCTGGCGCGAATATTCCACGTCCGGCTTGGGGGTAGGCGAAGACGGCAGTAGCAGGTCGAGCAGGCGCTCTTCGGCGTTCAGCTCTGCCCGCTCACGCACTTCTTCGAGTTTCTCCTCGCGGACCATCTCAATGGCTACGTCCACCAGGTCGCGGATCATCGATTCGACATCGCGGCCAACATAGCCCACCTCGGTGTACTTTGAGGCTTCTACCTTGAGGAAGGGGGCGTTGGCCAGGCGCGCTAGCCGGCGGGCAATCTCGGTCTTGCCCACCCCGGTGGGGCCGATCATGAGGATGTTTTTCGGCAGGACTTCCTCAGCCATCTCCGGGGAGAGCTTCTGGCGGCGAATGCGGTTGCGCAGGGCGACGGCCACGGCCCGCTTGGCGTGCTGCTGGCCGATGATGTACTTATCGAGCTCGACCACAATCTGGCGCGGGGTCAGCGAGTCGAGCGGGGCCGCCGGGACTTCCGCCTCGACTTCTTCGCCTATCTTGCCGGGAAGATAAATGGTCATCGCCGCTTCAGGTCAGAGCAAATCGAGGTCGCCGCCCCGACGACCTCCATCAAATTATAGCACCTCTGCGCGCCGGCGCGCCAATTTCCGCAGGCCTACGCACGCAACTCACCTTAGAGCTCTTCAAAGATGAAGTTAGCGTTGGTGAAGACACAGATGCTGGCGGCAATGGTCATTGCTTCCTCAGCGATTTCGCGTGCGGAGAGCTTGGTATGCTTGGCCAGGGCCCGCGCCGCCGCCAGCGCATAGGCCCCACCGGAGCCGATGGCGCAGATGCCGTCGTCCGGCTCGATGATGTCGCCAGCGCCACTGAGCAGGAAAGTGTTCTTCTGATCAGCTACCAGGAGCAGCGCGTCCAGGTGGCGCAAGACGCGGTCGGTGCGCCACTCCTTGGCCAGCTCGACCGCCGCCCGCGAGAGATTGCCGTGGTACTCCTGTAGCTTGGCCTCAAAGCGCGCAAACAGCGACAGCGCATCGGCAGTGGCTCCGGCAAAGCCAGCCAGGATTTTGTCGTTGTAGAGTCGGCGAATCTTCTTGGCGGTCTGCTTGAAAATAGTCTCCCCGATAGAGACCTGGCCGTCACCGGCAAAAACCACTTTGCCGTCCCGGCGCACACACAACACCGTGGTGCCATGAGAAGTCGCATGGGATTTCTTCACTGCTTCTGCTCCTGGGCGGAATTATAGCATCCTACCACGGGCAGATAAGCAACAGGGAGTAGAGATTCTTCCCCCGCTCTTTCCTGCCCGCCTCGATTTGCCTACCCGCCTCGACTTGAGGCAGGCGGGCTGGAGAAAGAGCGGGGTCAGAATGACAAGGTGCGATGTTTCGCTGAGGCAATGCGGCAGGGGACCCTTCGACTGCGCTCAGGGCAGGCAAGGCCCTGCCCTATCCAGCCAGGCAGGGGGCTAGTCTTTGATTTTGCGCCAGCGCTCTTCGAGCGACTCCCGCGTAAACAGGCTATCGGGCACCTCGGCGTTGTATTGCACCTCGCTTAGGAAGACCTCGAAGACTTTCAGGCCGGCGCGGGTGTGAGTAATCTGGAGCGGTGTCTGGATGCCTGCGATGGGAACGTACCTACCGTAGTACTCGACGACTTCTACCATCTCACCTGTCAAGACGTCGCGTTCGCGGTAGCGGAGCTGCGTAGGGAGTTGCGTGCGAGCGTCGAGATAGAAGACGTAGCTTTCATTTTCCGCGTCCACCAGCTCGACTAGGTGCACCTGGCGATTGTCCACGAACTGCGTGCTGAGGTAGTAGAACTGCATGCCTTTTTCTTCGCGGCGGCGCCGGAGAATGAACTCGAAGTCGCGGCGAATGTTTTCCTGGAAGTCAGCGATAGCTTCCGGGGTCTGCTCGCGGACACCTTGGGTGTCGAGTTCCCAGCCTTGGTCGCCATTGTTCACATAGACGATTTTGCCGTCCTTGCCAAACTCCATGCGCTCTTTGTCGGGCAACCTCAGGTAGTCAATGAAGCGTTCGCCGGCACTGGCCAGTTCGCCGCGACTGAAGCTGTACATGCGGCCTTGGCGGACGATAGCGGTTACGTTCAGATAA
>Ga0315314_1004222_pt1 | contig 10865 bp, 9 predicted proteins | sample TDP9_MG_FD_203631 | JGI IMG/M metagenome (GOLD analysis project Ga0315314, IMG submission 203631) | Freshwater sediment microbial communities from Lake Towuti, South Sulawesi, Indonesia - TDP9 | ecosystem: Environmental > Aquatic > Freshwater > Lake > Sediment | place: Indonesia: South Sulawesi... | reverse complement strand
GACATCAAACGAGGTGATATCATCTTTCGAAGAGAAGAGCAGTTCAGGCCTAGTAGGATTCTTGACACCAGGGTTGAGCTTATTTCCCGGCTACCTAATCCTTTGAAAAATAATGCGGAACTCGTAGTATATTTAGGGACAAGGGAAATCTTGGGGAGAATAATACTGCTTGGAGCAAAAACTCTCGAACAAGAGGAGTCGGCCTTCGCCCAACTTCGCTTTAAAGAGCCGGTAGCAGCCAATATCGGGGATCACTTCATCATCAGAAAGCCCTCTCCAGCAGAGACTATCGGAGGTGGAACTATACTTGACCCGCTTGCTAGCAAACACAAATTCAAAGACATGGACAATGTCATCACCTTCCTCCAGAGAAGAATAAATCTTGGAATAGAAGAATTGCTCCTAACAGAAGTGGATAAGAATAAGTATATGCAAGAGGATGACCTCCTGATAGCCAGCCACTACTCATCACAAGAGGTTAGAAATTGTGTAAGATTGTTACAGGATAAGAATAAGCTTATCGTGGCGGGTTCTTGGGTAATTGATTTAATGTATTGGACAAAGCAGCTTGATAAAGCTTTGGATATCTTGGCTGGAGAGCACGCGCTTCACCCCTTGGGAAAAGGCCTCCCTCAAGCGGTGTTACAGGGTCGTTTGGATGTTCCCAAGCAGGCTTTCAGTGAGTTAATTACAACTCTAACTGGCTCAGGAAAGATAGTTCGTGACCAGGATACTATTGCTCTGTCGACACACAAGCCACGGCTTTCCCCTGACCAAGAGATAATAGTCTCAAGGATATTGAAACTTTTTGAAGAGCGCCAAGCCAATCCACCGACAGGAGGAGAATTGGCCGCCCAAATACCCAATGGTGAAGAGATAGTTCGATTTATGTGCCAACAGAATATGCTCATTGAATTACCAGAAGGGATATTGCTTGAGAGTAAGTACTACCAAAGCATTAAGACCGCAATAATTAACTTCCTGAGAAGTAACGGAGCCATTTCCATCCAGCAAGTACGGGCACTTTTTGGATTTAGCCGAAAACATATACTACCACTTTTAAACAAGTTAGAAGAAGAAAAGGTCATACAACGTCAGGGAGATATTAGGGTTTTGGTAGAGACAACTACATGAACAGTTAAAAGGATAGCTGGGCCATTGCCCAACTGCGAAACTTTGTAAACCGTCGTGGACATTTAACAAAGGGGGGTGAGCTAGGTTGACAAAATATGGTAAAACATGCTACACTCTTTCCGCAACGGTAGGAGATACCCTAATAGAGGGAGCCGAAGGGGAAAAATACAGGCACAGTTTTTGGTGTGTTGAAACTCTCAGGCAAAAGGACTACCGTAGCAAATCCATCTGGAGAGACCTTTAGGTCACCGAAGGGGTAAGTCCGCAAAGTAGCGGACAATCTCTCAGGTACAAGGACAGAGGATAATCTGGTTAAGTAGATTATCCTTTTTTAGTTGGAAGGACTAAGCTACACAAACCTGAAGGAGGTTCATTATGCGCTTAGAGCTAGGGATAATCAAAATTAAGGACGTGCAATTTGGTGAGGAGACCGTCATTAAAGACGGCACCTTTTACGTGAACAAAGAAGAGTTGATCGCTCTAGCCCTGCAAGACGATAGATTATCTGCAGCGGATGTTGAGCTGGCGCGGCCGGGAGAGGAAGTGAGGATAATCCCGGTAAAAGACGTAATTGAGCCCAGGGTCAAAGTAAGTGGGCCAGGAGAGATTTTCCCGGGGGTCATCGGTAAGATGGGGACAGTAGGGTCGGGTAGAACCAACGTCCTAAGGGGGACAGCGCTAGCAACCGTGGGCCGGATCGTTGGCTTTCAGGAGGGGTTCATAGATATGACTGGTCCTGGGGCTCAATACTCGCCGTTTTCTGAGATCAACATTGTGGCATTGATTCTGCACCCCATCAATAAGTTAGCCCCACATGCCCATGAGGAGGCTGTGCGCCTTGCTGGTCTGAGGGCCGCAGTTTATCTGGGCAAAGCGGGTAAGGAGGTTGCCCCTGATGAGCTGGAGGTCTATGAATTGAGCCCAGTCACCGATACCACCCTCCCCAGAGTCGCCTACGTTCATATGCTGTTGTCAGAGGGACTGCTGCATGATACCTATCTTTACGGGGTTGACGTCAAGAAGATGCTACCTACCTTAGTTCATCCCAACGAAGTCTTGGATGGGGCCATAGTGAGTGGCAACTGCGTCTCTGCTTGCGACAAGCACACTACCTATCATCATCTAAATAATCCGGTAATCAGGGAGCTTTATCGGAGGCATGGCAAGGATTTAAACTTTATCGGGGTGGTCACCACTAATTTAAATGTCACCTTGACAGATAAGGAGAGGTCTTCAGAGTATGCTAGCAAATTGGTGAAGCTTATTAGGGCCGAGGGGGCAATCGTTACCGAAGAAGGTTTTGGCAACCCTGATACCGATCTGATGATGGTCTGCAAGAAGATAGAAGAGTATGGGATAAAGACTGTACTGATCACCGATGAGTACGCCGGAAGAGATGGTGGTTCCCAGTCTCTGGCCGATGCAGTACCTCAAGCTGACGCAGTAATCAGCGTGGGAAATGCCAATGAAGTGATAACTCTTCCCCCTATGAAGCGGATCATTGGAAACCTAAAACCAGCGGAGGTTATTGCTGGAGGGTTTGTTGGTTGTCTGGCTGCCGACGGGGGCCTAAATATCGAGATACAAAGTATCATGGGGTCTACCTGTCAGTTAGGTTTTGGCAAGTTAACCGCTCGGGGGTATTAGAAAACCTTTGAGAGAAAGGAAGATGGCACAGAAAAAGTACAGAGTAGTTCATTATTTGAATCAGTTTTTCGCTCAAATAGGGGGTGAGGAGAAAGCGAACATACCTCCCCTGGTTAAGGTGGGTACTGTTGGTCCTGGTGTACCCTTACAGCAAGCCCTAGGAAAAGAAGGGGAGATAGTGGCTACGGTAGTCTGCGGTGATAGTTATTTCGCCGAGAACATAGAGGCTGCGGTAGAAAAGGTGGTGGAATCTGTTTCCCTTTATAAGCCAGATGTATTTGTAGCCGGCCCAGCATTCACTGCCGGCAGATACGGCATTGCCTGCGGAGCCTCGTGTGCAGCAGTAGGCAAAAAGCTGGGCATCCCGGTGGTCACGGCCATGTACAGAGAGAACCCGGCATTGGATCTCTACCGCAAGGAGGTTTACATTATCCCCACTGCTGATTCGGTTCGCGGCATGAAAGAGGCTATACCTAAAATGGCCAGTTTTGTGCAGAAACTGGGCCTTAAGCAAAGGATTGGCCTTCCACAAGAGGATGGTTACTTCCCTCGCGGTATCAGGGTCAATCAATTTGTCAGTCGAACCGGGGCGGAGAGGGCGGTAGACATGCTCTTGGCCAAACTAAAGGGAAAGCCATTCCAGACTGAGTATCCGATGCCCACTTTTGAGTACGTTTCTGCCAGCCCCGCGGTTGGCAACCTGCGCTCAAGTACGATAGCTCTGGTGACATCAGGTGGGATAGTGCCCCTAGGTAACCCAGACCGGATAGAGGCTGCCAGCGCTTCCAAGTTTGCCGAATACAATATCGCCGGCGTGGATGACCTAACCCCAGATGCCTACCAGACGTGTCACGGTGGCTACGATCCAGTTTATGCTAACCAAGACCCGAATAGGGTCTTGCCATTGGACGCCATGCGCGCCCTGGAGAAGGATGGCACCATTGGTAAACTGTATGACCGCTACTACGTCACTGTAGGTAATGCCACTTCAGTTGCTAACGCTCAAAAGTTTGGCAAGGTAATTGCAGAGAAGTTGAAGGCGGCTGGTGTTGATGGGGTGATCCTCACCTCCACCTGAGGGACGGATACACGTTGCGGTGCAACGTTAGCCAAAGAGATAGACCGGATAGGGTTGCCTGTGGTGCATGTGGCTTCGATAGTGCCCATCTCTCTGACCGTGGGGGCTAATCGCATTGTGCCCGCTGTGGCTATTCCCCACCCTTTAGGTAATCCCGCCTTGCCCAAAGATGAAGAGAAGGAACTGCGCCTCAACTTGGTTAAGAAGGCGCTGCGAGCCCTGCAGACGGAGGTAGAAAAACAGACTGTGTTTGAGAAATAGTCGGTTGAGCTCGCTCAATAAGTCTCTAAAATAATATCCTAGCAATTAGGCGCGAAGAAAGGTCAATATGGAAGCAGATTACGACGTCATTATTATTGGGTGTGGTCCTGCTGGATTAGCCGCCGGGATATACGCTGGTCGAGCTAGGCTTAAGGTGCTGCTTTTAGGGAGAGAAACCGCCGGTGGTCAGACGAGAACCGTGGAACGGGTGGAAAACTACCCTGGGTTTCCCGACGGTATTTCAGGTGCCAAGTTAGGCTTGGAAATGATGAAACAGGCTATGAAATATGGCTTACAGTTTAAGCTAGCCGAGGTGGAGGGAATCGAGTTACAAGAGGACTATAAGCTAATTAAGGCCAAGATAATTAGGGCTGGTGAAGCGACCTATCTGGCTAAAACGGTCATTATCGCCGGTGGTGCTAATCCCAGAAAGTTGGGTGTGCCAGGAGAGAAGGAATTTGCCGGCAAGGGTGTGAGCTACTGCGGGGTATGTGATGCACCCCAGTTTGCAGACCGAGTGGTAGCGGTAGCCGGCGGCGGAGACGCCGGCCTTACCGAAGCACTGTATTTAACACGGCTCGCATCCGAGATCACTGTAATTGAGCAAATGCCCCAGCTGACCGCTAGCAAGATTCTTCAGGAGAGAGCCTTAGCTAACCCAAAGATCAAAATCTGCTGCGGAACTAGAATTGAGGCCATAAAAGGTGATGACCATGTTAAAGAACTGGAGCTTCTTAATGTCTCAACAAATGAAACAACGACTTTACCAGTGGGCGGAATTTTAGTCCGAATCGGGCTTGTGCCTAATACCAGTTATCTAAAAGGTTTGCTATCTCTGGATAGTGAGGGGTATATACTGGTAAACGAGAAAATGGAAACGTCTATCCCAGGGGTCTTTGCCGCAGGCGATATAAGACATGCATCCGCTAGACAAATAGCTACCGCTGTAGGAGACGGGGTAGCGGCGGCGCTATCGGCTGGTAACTTAATAAGGTTAAAATACTAAAGGTAGTGAAAGGATTGGCCTCTTCCTTTTGGGAGGTCATACTATTGAGCAGCGTGACATTAGTAAGGCGGTGTCCATAGTGAATTACTCATCAAATCAAAATGTTAATCCAGTGGTAAAGGGGGTATCCTATTTTCTAGCTCATGTACCTAGCATGATTCGTCATGGGTCTAAACCATCTCGAGAAATAAGAAAAGACCCTTCTGTGCTACCATCAATTTTAAGTCACCTAGAGACCTTTGACCAAGCTGTTGCCTACCCGCCTAACCAGGTTTTCATCGGTAACCTCGATCCTGATGATTTGTTACGACGTATTCCGTCTCCTTGGTATAAAAATCCCATTCCTAACAGCTCCCGATGGGGACCCTTCGGAGAAATCATGCCTGAAGAAGAGTTTTACGGCATGATGAAAATATGCGATGAATTTGAGCTCATTCTAATGGAAGAGGGCTTTCTGAAAGAGGCAGCTTTAAAATTGAAAGAACATCCTCTATTTACTACTAATGACCTTCGGAAACTGGACAAAGGTGTCTCGCTAGAGGAAATTGAGAAGGAACTGAGCGAAGAGGGAGCCATGCCTATTTACATTCAAGGTGACCAGCTAGTTGGCTGTCTCCGAAGAGGGCATAGGGAAGATTTTAACCTTGTTCCCGAGATACTAATGGAGAATCTGGCAACCCGGGCCTCCGGTGTGCTGGCTTTGCGGCACCTTACCGCTAAAATGGGGGGAGCCCAAGAGATTGATTATCTCCTCGGGTGTGGTGAGGAGGCAGTAGGCGATCGCTACCAACGAGGCGGAGGTAGTTTGTCTAAGGCTATCGGAGAACTGTGTGAATGCGCTAGAGCCACAGGCTCTGATGTTAAGGCATTTTGTTGTGCTCCGCTTCACGCCATAGTAATGGCGGCAGGTCTAGTTGCTTCCAACATCTTTAACAATGTGGTAGTAGTTGGCGGTGGTTCCTTTGCCAAATTGGGGATGAAGTTTCACGGTCACCTCCGTAACGATATGCCGATCCTGGAAGATGTTCTCGCTGCTACAGCTATCTGGGTAGGCCAAGACGATGGCAAAAGCCCGGTAATCCGGCTGGATTGCATAGGAAAACATGAAATCGGCTCAGGCTCTGCCCAGCAGGCTATTCTCAATAAATTAGTGGTACAACCCCTAGACCGCTTGGGATTGAAGCTTACCCAAATAGATAAGTACGCTACCGAGATGCACAACCCTGAGATTACCGAGCCACAAGGAAGTGGCAATGTCCCCAGGAATAATTACCGCATTATTGGTAGCTTTGCCATAATGCGCAATGAGATTCAACGGGAGGACCTTGACCGTTTTGTTGAGGTTCATGGCATGCCTGGCTTCTCTCCTACCCAGGGACATATCCCCTCCGCTGTGCCTGTTCTGGGACACTCGGTAAGGAAGATGATGGCGGGCGAGATGGAGAACACAATGTTTCTGGCAAAGGGGAGCCTCTTCCTAGGGCGCATGACCCAGCTTTCCGATGGTATATCTTTCTTATTGGAAAGAAACAAAGGGGGTAAGAGATGCAATTGAAAGGGAAAAAGGTTATCATTATTGGTGAACGGGATGGAGTGCAGGGTCCAGCCATTGAAGCCTGCGTGAGGAGTGCTGGTGCTGAACCAGTGATCGTGCAAACTCAGTGCTTTGTCTGAACAGCGGCTGGTGCGTTTGACCTGGATGGTCAAGAGAATATCAAAAGGTTTGTTGAACAACACGGTAAAGAGGACCTGATCGTGGTTCTAGGTGCCCCCGATGCCGACAGTGCCGAACTCTACGCCGAGACTGTAATTAGCGGAGACCCAAGTTGGGCGGGACCGCTTGCTGGTGTAGCCCTGGGGCTACCCGTGTTTCACATCATAGAGCCAGAAATAAAGGCGCAGATTGAGCCTACCGTCTATAAGGAACACTTGGCACTTATGGAAATAGCCCTGGATGTGGGGAAAATAAGCCAAGCCCTTGATAAATTGCGCAAAGCAAGTAGTTAAAGCTTCAAGTAGCTGACGCCTTGGAAGGCGTTTGCTTGGATGACTAGGCATTATTAGGAGGTTGTCAAGTTACTTTCCGATGAAATGCTAGGTTTACTCATAGAGGGGTAAAAACACGGAGAAGGTGCTTCCCCTGCCGAATTCACTTTGAACTTCTATCCTACCCCGGTGACCCTCAGCAATTTGCTTGCAAATGGCTAGCCCAAGACCACTGCCTCCCTTGCTCGGCGAACGGGCCTTATCGACCCGATAGAAACGGTCAAAGATGTGGGGCAGGTCTTCTTGGGAGATCCCAATTCCGCTGTCAGAAACGGCCACAACTGCCATTTGCCCTTCTCGATAGACCGATACCGATATGCTTCCACCACTCGGCGTATATCTTATGGCGTTGTCTAAAAGGTTAAGAAAAAGTTGTCTCAGCTTTGCATCGTCACCATTCACCACGAGGTCTTCTGTTTGATTTAACTTAAACTCAAGCCCCTTGTCTCGGCAGAGTATTTCTACGTCTGAACTCAATTCCCTTATTAATTCGTTCAGGTTGACCTCCTTAAGGGAAAACTTTTCTTTTCCGGCATCAGCCCTAGCTAGAGTAAGCAGCTGGTCAACGAGGTGAGCGATGCGGTGTGCCTCTTGGGAAATTGTTTCCAGAGATTGTCGATATTCACTATTAGTCCTGTCTTTTTGTAGCATTAAGGTCGATTCCGCCTCAATAATAGCTAAGGGGGTACGTAGTTCGTGGGAAGCGTCGCTAGTGAATTGTTGCTGGCGTTTAAACGCCTTCTCTAATCGGTCAATCATTTCATTAAGCGTAGAGGCGAGCCTTCCCAATTCATCCTTGGCCTTAACCTCAATCCGCTGGCTAAGGTCGGTCTCTTCAATGGTTTGCGCCTGCTGTGCTATCTGGTCTACAGGCTTGAGTGCCCGCCTAGCCAAGAAAAAACCGCCCCCGGCGGCAAAGGCCAGGGTTAAGGGCACAGCAATCCCTAGTGTGCGTATAAGACCGCCGAGGGCTTCCTTGATAGGCTCTGTTGACCGACCGATAACCAGCGCTGCTGGTTGGCTGGTGATTACCGGCGGTGACACTAAAGAAGGAGCTGGTCTCTCAGGGCTACCTGGCGGAAGAGGTATGTCAAAGGGAGGTATGTCAGGGGAAATGGGTCTAAGGTAAACGCGCAATTCCCGACCCTCGGCTGTCTCAATCGTAGCAAATGAACTCTGCCCGTTCATTGCTTGCTCGATCATCTCATTACTTATCGGAAGGTCAAGTTCTTCAGGAGATAGATAAAGCAAATCACCATCGGAGAGGAAATAGAGAGAAATTACTTCCCCAATCTGCTCTTCAAATCGCCCCTCCCTAACTGTCATCAGGATATCCCTAATGTGCGAGAGTTGTTCTGCCCGTAATCTGAGAGAGTCGTCAAGATTCTGGCGGAGGGTACGCAAGAGGTAGAAATATAGCCCAACACTGAGTGACCCCAAAAGAATGCCCAGTATTACTAGGTACCAAAGGGTAAATCTGAATTTGATACTATGAATTAACCTCATGAAAATTTCAGCCGGTAACCGGCTCCTCGCACTGTTTGAATAATACTTTTACTTTCTTTGTGGTCAATCTTGCGGCGCAACCGACGAATGTAGACATCTATGAGATTGGACAAGCTATCAAAGTCATAATCCCAAGCGTGTTCTTCAAGCATGGTGCGGGTAATTACAATGTTAGGATGGTGCATGAAATACTCAAGTATGACATATTCCTTATTTGTTAATTCCATTGCCTTATCTCCCCTCCAGACCTCTCGCGTCAGTGTATTGAGTTTCAGGTCACCTACTTTAAGCTCGGGCGATTTCGATGTGCTCTCCCGGCGTAGAAGCGCTCTAACCCGGGCTAAGAGTTCTCTGAAGGCAAATGGTTTGACCAGATAGTCATCGGCTCCAGTATCTAGCCCTTTGACCCTATCTTCCACGGCATCTTTTGCCGTCAAGACAAGGATTGGCGTATTTATACCCTTGGCTCGGAGTTCACGGCAGACTTCAAATCCGTCTTTTTTGGGCAGCATTATATCTAGGATGATAAGGTCGTAGGGATTAATCTCGGCAAGGTATTGCCCATCCTCACCATCGTAAGCAGCATCAACAGCATACGTCTCTTCTATTAGACCTCTTTTGATAATACCATTTAATCGCCTGTCATCCTCAATGACCAGAATGCGCATTATTACTTCTCCCCCAGGTATCCAAAAAATATTACGATGTTAATTATACCACACCGAGATGAATAGAAGATGAAAAATTATGCTCAATTATCTATATAACGTTCAGTTTGAATTCATGTTAGGTTCATGTTATTATGCTAAACTTGAAGCAACAGAGAAGATATGAATACTCAAAGGCGTCGCATTCTATACATCTTACTAGGGATTGGTATTGCAACACTTGCTGTTGGTTTGGTCTTTTTACTTACATATTCAGGCTAAAGTAAGTTTGGAGGAGTACAAAATAGGGAAAATGGAAAGTATTAGAGTAGTCTTAATTAAGGAGGAGATAAATCCTTCTGGGAGAAGGTGTTGATGAATAAGACCAAGTTAATCGCAGTAATGCTGATTACCGCTATCACATGGGGGCTCGCTGTCCTTCTGTCAGGCTGTGCTTTTAGATCGAAGACATCAACGGGAGTAGAAAATCAGGTAGCATCAGTAAAGCGCGGGGATATCATCATTGATATCCCGGCTGGTGGCAACCTATCGTATTCCCTTAAGAAAGACCTCGCTTTTGATATGGCCGGGACTGTTGAAGAGGTCCTGGTGGAAGTGGGTGATTCAGTGGAAGAGGGACAGTTGCTGGCGAAGCTAGATGCCTCAGAATGGGAGAACCAACTGGCGGCGATGCAATTGGATCTGACTCAGGCGGAGATTAATCTTAAGCAGGCTCAGATCGCCCTGGATAAAGCTGAAAACCCGTATACAGAAGAGGAAATTGAAAAAGCCAGGCAGGCGGTAAAGGATGCTAAGAACCAGCTGGATAACGACGAAGACTGGCTAGACTATGCTTATGAGCATGGTAATAGCCAAGAAATTCGCCAACTGGAGAACCAAGTAGTTGCTGACGAGACAAATCTGGATGATGCTAGGGATAAGCTACACGACATGCTTTACGAGCGTGACGAGGAGGATATTGAAATAAAGCAAATGCAGTTGCAAATTGCAGAAGGGCGGCTGGAGAGTGCCCAGAAAGCATTAGATGAAGCCACCACTAGCCCTGAGATTACCGCCCCCTTTGATGGCTTTATTACCCAGATAAATGTTGAGGGTGGTGATGAGGTAACAAAAGGCACGATAGCTATGCAGGTCGCTGACCCTACTAGATTTGAAGCCGAACTTTTGGTCAGTGAGACGAACATATTTAAGGTAAAACTGGGGGGAGAAGCCCAGGTACAACTAGATGTCATGCCAGCGTTTAACCTTCCGGCTAGCGTCACTTACATCTCACCGACAGCCACTATTCAGTCAGGCGTAGTGAACTACGAAGTGACGGTCGAAGTAGAGTCACTAGAAACTATCCGTCAGCAGCAGCAACAGGCGATGCAAGAGCAACAAGAAGCCATGCCGGAGCTTTCCCCCGGTGAACTTCCGGAGCGACTTCAGGAGGCTGTAGAACAGGGCCAGATTACCCAGGAGCAGGCTGAAGCAATGATAGAACAGTGGCAGCAGCCGGCGGGAGTAGAGCTAGGACAGA
>Ga0315314_1004221_pt1 | contig 10868 bp, 9 predicted proteins | sample TDP9_MG_FD_203631 | JGI IMG/M metagenome (GOLD analysis project Ga0315314, IMG submission 203631) | Freshwater sediment microbial communities from Lake Towuti, South Sulawesi, Indonesia - TDP9 | ecosystem: Environmental > Aquatic > Freshwater > Lake > Sediment | place: Indonesia: South Sulawesi... | reverse complement strand
CTCGCCGCGGAGTAATAACGCATACCTTTTATCAGCTATCTAGAAGAGAAAACAGAGTCCGATTTGTGGAGATTTCCATGGCAGGTATGCCGAATGTCCCATTATACCTTAAAGGGACATCAGTCTAATCACCTTCTGGGTCCAACTGGATATATAGCTAGGCTTCTTGAAGGCGTATAGAACTTGAATGCGCAATGTACGAGGTCTTATTTGAAGTGAGAACTCTTGTCGATTTCTTTATGCTTGTGACCTAAGTCTGGGATATCGATAAGTCGAAACTCTAACGCATTATTTATGGTTGCTTGAAAGAACTGAAGGGCGCTGAGGCGGGAAAGGTCAGAAAGCAATGGAAGGAGTACTCTGGAAGTCCCAAGTTCGTATTGTAGGCATCCCAAGATCAAATTGCCAGTCGATAATCATCCTAACCTCTAGATGGGCAAAACACTTCCCATCTTCCGATAATAGAGGTTATAAAAAACAAGATAGCCCTAGTCTTTTGGAATCATCCTTTCAATGTTTGCTATGATTTTCTTGCTATAACCATGTTGTCTTAATCCATCTGTTATTGTTCTGATATACGCTTCTGGCGGTCTACATGTGCTTCTTCTCCCGCTAAAGACGTAGGTCTTTGCGACAACCTCTTTTCCTTGAGATACAACAGTCACGTCTTGCGGTGGCGCTCTCTCGTAAGTTGTCAGAACGTTCAGTTTCTGAGTGGCTATCTGGTAGATCACGCCGTAGACTACATCGTTAGGATTTTCCGTTCTTAAGATATTTGCTGTTCTACCGCCCCACCTACTTGACTCAACGTTGAAGATCAGTTTCCAGCCCTTGAGCTGCTCGGTTCGAAGTTCTCCACTCACCTACCCGAGATAGCATCTGCGGAATGTAAAGGTTGGATCCATATGCAAAATACCACACATAGCAATCTAGTACACGCTCGGCGACAAAAGTCATTGAGGTATTGGATTGTCTTTCGGTTAGAAGTACCCTAAAGTCTTTCTTCAACATTCTTCTCAAATGACTTGGGTTCACACTATGCTTAGATGGAGGAATGGAGGTCAAGATGGAGTAAAATCCCTGTGGCTTGAGCACTCGAGCGACTTCTTTGACATACTGCTCTTTGTTAGGTATGAATTCCATCGTGAAACTGTCGTACACTGCATCAAAGAAATTATCGTCATAAGGAAGGTTTGTGACGTCTCCTACTCTCAGGTCCACCATTTCTGTTAACGTGTCAGATTGCACCCGTTTTTTCGCTTTATCTATAGCCGGTGAACTGATATCGATACCATGCATTCTGAAACCCTGTTTTCCAAAGAATATAGTGTTTCTGCCTTCCCCACATCCAGCATCAAGAATCATAGCTCCACTCAGGTTTTCTTGTTTAAGATATTCTGACACCCAAACGGCGAATTTATCCGGTTCCTTGCTATGAACAAGTTCTTTACCTTTAGCATATTCATCTAGATAGAACTGATTCCACCTATAGCCCGACGGATGTGACAAGATGCTTCCGGAATTGTTTAGGGATTAAAGCATAAATAACTTGTCAATCACGTCAACATATTTCACTAAACGGAGTTATGTGAGAGTATTATCGTTTGCGCCATTCTGATAACAGTTCAAGAAATGATGAGAAATGGCGAGAAGCGAACCGCCACTGATCACTATTATCAGAATGAAAGTTATGCGTCAGAGGATAGACTTGAACCCTTTTGAGTAAAAATCCGACTGGGCCAGCTTCCCTTCTTGAGAGGGGGTAAGGAAGAACCGTGACCAAAGAGGACTTTGACGAACTGCGGAGCAAGGTCTACAAATCTTTGAGTTGCAAGTGGTAGCCAAACCTCGTTCTCCCGGCTTCGCATGTAGACCGAAAGTAGGGCCCTCAGCAATCGTTACGATATTTGGCATTATGACATGGAGAGATTCGTGAAGTATGGCATGTTCTGTCAATCCTTTGGGCAGTTTTGCCAGTTCGCTGCCTGGGTCATGTTTCGGGCCGCCAAGCAGAAGCTTCTTCTATATGGTTTCAAATCGAGCCCTGCAAGGCTCTACAGATGTCGTTCCGCAGAATGGTTCTCCAATTTTGCCTGTAGGTCTTCATACAAAAATCTAGCTGACTCTTGATTTTGCGGGAACAATGCAACAAGATCGGATTCTGTAAGTTGCTTGATGTCTTTGTTCTTTTCACGCAGATACTGGGAGAGTTCTATGGCGGTATTTCTGCCGATATGCTCCAGCCCTAAGTTGAGCAGTTCGTGGCTAACTGGGTCAGACGAACCGTACTTGCAGTCTAGTGCTAGTCTCTTTACAAGTGCACGCTGTTCATTCGTCATCCTCAAAGCCGAATCAGGAATTGAGGCTAAAGTATTGAGCACCCAATACGCATCGTTTGGCAACAGCTCCTCTAGCAGTGCGGCATCTGCACTAGGGTCCAAGCCACACAACTCTAAAACCTTCTCAGTAGGAAGAGAGTTAACCCAAAACCAAAGAACTGTAGCATATCTAGGACAGAGCTCGATCCTTTCCCTTGGCTCTTGAAGTTCTCTGTCCTGATCCAGAACTTGAGATATGAATCCAAACTCAGGAGGAATCTTAATCCGCCCAATGATCTCATCATTGTCGCCGACTTCGTAAGGGATGCCAACCAAAGACAGTATCAACATGGTCAGTGCTTCTTTGTTATAGTTCCCCGAGAATATCCTCTTGGTATTGTCAATGAGGTTCCTAATGCTTATTGGCGATAGCATTGTCTTACCCGCCACCTTACCTGAGCTAGTAATCCTGATAGCATTACTCGAAGGAATTGGCTCTACGAAACCGAATATCCTCAGCTTCCAGAGTTCAGTGCGAATGTGTTTCGCGAACTCATCTCTGGTAGCTTCGTCAGCCCTTGTCCAGAACCAGGATTGCTTCATGAAGTTCATAAGGCTCTGAAAGTCAACAGTGTCCAGATCTGAGACCACCTCGAGAATCTTTGATTGGATTGCGTACCTGGCTGCAGGCTGCCTTCTCATGAAGTATCTCATCCCAGATCCAAGGGGTTCCAGACCGGACAAGAAGTAACGGTCTCGAACGTTTTTGAACTCATCTTCTGTTAGTGCAATGATTATAGATTCGCCTTTCACATCAAATTCAGGTCGTCCCGCTCTACCAGCTAGATTCCTATACGTTCGTACGGGCATGGCGTTTCTTCCCCTCCCCATCTCAAGAAATATGACCGTACTTACGGGGAGATTGACACCAACTTCGAAAGTCGTTGTGGTGACAAGTACTTTAACTATCTGTTCCTGGACGCCGTGCTCGACCTTCTCCCTATACTTGGCCGGTAACCCTGCATGATGATACGCTACACCGTCTTCAATGAGTCGGAGGGTCTTCGTTGCACAAAGTGGAAGATCGGGCTCTGATCGCTGTATTTCACGTTGGAACTCCTTTTTCTGGGTTTCTTTCAATGTGAGTGCCTTTCTTGAATCGATGTCAAAGAATCGAGAGGCACTCAGGTACTTCGAGATTTCCTCTGCAGCTTTCTCGGCATCTCTTCTGGACCGCACAATCACCATGCATTGCCCCTCTCTTACCAAAACGTCACGAACGAGACCAACAGCAATAGCGATTCTCTGACGCCAGTGAGTCTCGCTGGGTGAAGGCGGTGGAATGCGTGACCGGACTTCCTCTTTCAGCCCGTTCTTGTGATAGAGGAAGCCTTGGTAAAAGATTATCTCATTCAAGTCCACTGGCTTCCACTCTGTCTGGACTAATGACGCTCCTAACCACGAGGCCATTTGTTCTGCATCCTCTTTGCTAGCCATTGCGGAAAGAGCGATCACTTGAGGATCGCCGGCCTCGGTTTTTCTCTTCATTTCCGTTAGAGTGAATTCCAGCGGAATGCCTCTATCTTTGTTGGAAATGAAGTGAATCTCATCGGCTACCAGACACTCTATGGTGGTTTCATCAATCTTTTTCTGCTTCAGTAAGCTGTTGAGCTTCTCGTAGGTCGAAATGATAACAGAATATTCGGAGAGCTTGTCGTCGAAGTCGACCTTCTCACGGGTCGATATTGCCACAGGCGTCTGGGAGGAGTGTACCAGAGCACTCATGGTTTTATACGCTTCATAGGCCAAGGTTCTGGTTGGCACAATGTAGATTACTTTTTCATCGATAGAAGAACTCGCGGCTCGTATGTATGCAAGAAGCGACTTGCCGGTTGCCGTTCCTGTCGAGTAGACAATATTCTGACCACTGAGTAGTCCTTTTCCTACTGCTTCAGCCTGAGGGAACCACAGTTCAGTTACTCTCCGTTTTATGAGCTCGGTTTCGGTTTGTGAAGGAAGATGGAGATTTAGGATGCTCCTCTCAACTAGTGAGCTCAGAGCATAACAAAGAAGTCGTGAAAGGATGGTGAGCCATGAGGACGCATCTGTTGTCATGGATGCCTTCATCAGGGACTCAATCTTGGCTGCAAGAGAACTGAGCTCCTTTTCTCTTTCGAGGCACTCAATGTAGTGAAGGATTAGATCGACGATGCCCAGTGAGATTACGTAGTCTGGACCCTCAGGTCCGGTGTTCAAATACTTCTTCCGTTTTCTGAGCTCCTCGAAAATTAATTCGGCTAGGGTTTGGGCTCCGTCAAGATTACGTAGACCATAGAATGAGATACACTGTGTTAGCATTTTTGCTATCTCCATTGACCCTAGCGATTCTGCTAATGGCAAGGTCGTATCAAAGAGCTTAAGGTAGGATCTTTTGCTCCTCGGCGACTCGCTGCAAGCCTCGAACCCGAAAGCCGAGATTGCTCTAAGTATAGGTTCGGAACGTTTTGTTACATGCCCTCGATCACACAAAAATTCCATGTCTTGGGCTGCGGTGAGTATCCTTGAATTATCTTTCCGATGCAAGGCATCTGCCAAGATGCTTAATGCTTCTCCCAACGTTGCGCTAGAATGAACCAACATAAGTACTACACAGCCTATCAGTTACTTCCTCCATATTTGGCGACCGTATCAAGATCAGAGTTGGATGGTGGTCGCCGACATGAAACGGCTTCTCTATATCGATGACACTTTTGTGTAATGTGTCATCATTGCAGTATTTCTCATCAACAAGAGTGGCGACATTAATGAAGTACTCATTGCGCCTCAAGCCTTCTGAGATCAGTTCCAGATATTCTCTTGTCGAACTGACGTCGGACCCAACTGCCTCGCCAAGGCGTACGAAGTCTCCCAGCCTAATCACGATGCTCGCCAAGTCGAATTTTGTCTTTTCCTCCTCAAATTCATCTATGCCTACAGCAAATCTGTTTTTGATTCGATGGCAGCAAAGATCCGGTTCCATTCCCTTGACTTCCTCGTGCAGGTACTTGGCCTCATACAAAACTAATTGCCATTTCCTATCGGATCTCTGTCTTGCCACTAGGTCTATGCCTCGGGATTTGCTAGAACCGGAGTAACGCCACTTTGGGAAAATAGAGTCATTCCCAAGATGGTTGGAGAATCCTTCGGCAATCATCTCACCTATCAGACCGACTATATCATTCTGATCATAGCCGACCAATTCATCCGTAATTTCTATACCCCGTTTGGTCAGGCTTTTGACAACGCTTCGCAAATCGCGGTCTCTAAGGCGTTCTTGTTTGAGGCGTCTAGCTTCGTCAATCAGAGCCATAAGAATCTTTTCGATACCCTCGGTGAAAAGCAATCGGACACAATTTCCAGACCCGAAGCCTTCCCACAGCCTTAACTGATAGAGAGTTGCGTAACGTTCAATCAAACTCGACACTTCCTCACTATGAAGGGCGATCACGGGTATCCGCTATCTGAGACACGCCTTCACCGAGGGAGACGTAATCGATCACATCTTTATCAGATGGTGATATATATACTCTAGCGTGATACAAGGGGCGAGTCAACCATGATAGTAATCGTTAATATCCTAGGTGCCACAATACGAATCGGCTTGAACTGAGATGGAACCTGTCACCTGAACGGGTTGCTGTTGTGAATCACACGAGTGAAGGGTGATGTCTTGCTCCTTGTAGATTCTGACCACTCGCTAGGTCGATCCTTTACGATCCCAGTTAGTCCCCCTTTTGACTTTTCGCTCTACAGCCACCTTGCTTTACTAGGCGAAGTCATTCCTCTTCCTTATCTGTATTCAGGGACTGAATGGAGGTGTACTGTGGCGACCGGTTCGGCGAAATATGTGCCGGTTTGCGTTTGCCCATGGAATGAAGTTTCCCGTTCACATCTTGTAGTCAAGACATTTTGTGATCTCACGAGCGAGGAGGAAAGAGATATCAAAAGAACTATTACGGATATCTTCTCCGCTGAACTTGACCTGTCCGTTTTCTACCGAAAGGCGTCAGAAGACAGTCATTTCTCTCCGTTAGTGAAGAGGCTATTCGGCCTTAAGCCCTACTTGTCACAAGATCCGTTTGAAGCCTTGATAAAAGCGGTTGTCAGGCAATTGGTGCGAGCTGATGCGGCTCGCAGATCCATTTCGCTTCTAGTCGTGAGATTTGGTGAGAGAAGAGTTGCAGATGGGAAAGAATTCTATGGCTTTCCATCCGCTGAAACACTTTCCCGTGCAGAGAAAAGGCACTTGATTGAATGCAAGATTGGCTACAAATGGAAGTTAGTTAAAGAGTTATCTAACGATGTTGCTACAGGAGATCTGGATTTTAGTGAACTCAGGAAACTCAGTAACGAGAAGGTTGCTGAAAACCTTACAGAGTATAGGGGGGTAGGGAAATGGACTGCGGGCATCTTTCTATACGATGGTTTGAGAAGACTTAATTCGTATCCAATTCGTGACATCTCAGTGAGGAAAGCGGTGTCCCAAATTTATTACAGGGGAGAACCCGTATCTTGGAAAGAAGTTGAGGCTTTCTTTGAGGACTATAAGGGTTTCGTGGGCATAGCCGTGAACTATCTCTTTGGAGCTTTATGGTTGGAGAAGAGGCTATCATGCTACCAAAGGCACCAAGATAGGAAACTCTCTCAGAGGTTGACCGTAGATAGATGGCGAAACGTGAACGTGACGCTACCAATTAACTAATATACCTAAAATCTCTAACTTTATAATGGGTCGTTATGAGGGTTGTTTTGACTGGCATCTCTGGGCTAGAAAAGGAAGAGGTTTTGCAGAACATTGCACTCTCTGCAACCATAAGGATGTGGGGAATAGCAACGCTGATCCTGATGTTGGTCTAAATAAGGAGGCTTTCGATAATGCATATATCCATGGTGCATTCGACCTTGAGCATGAAATGTGTAAGATTGAAAGATTTGGAGCCCCTAACTATCTCGATATCCCTGAGAAGGAACTCCTCAGCGCCAAGAACAAGACTCTCGACAAGGTCATAACGGAATCCGAAGGTAGAGAGAACGTCATTTTGGCGATGCATACCGTCTACTATAGGAGCGGCAGCTTATTCAGTGTGCTGGATTGGACCAAACTGAGTGAATTCAAGCCCGATATTTTTATTACCTTGGTTGATGACATCCATGCCATAAAGGATCGAATGACGAAAAAGAAAAACACAGGTGCCGTGCGACTTCCCCTAAAAGACATACTCTGGTGGAGAGAAGTTGAACTTCTTGTGACCCAGCAGATTGCACGAAACATTAGTGGGCGTCGTATTCCTCACTACATACTGGCTCGGGGTCAGACACCCATGTTGATCTACCAACTAATGTTTGAGCCTTTCAAGAAAAAGGTCTATGCGAGTTATCCCGTGACTAGTGCAAAACGCAACCATGAGCTTTTCAGAGAAACCTCCGAGTTCCTTAGGAAGCTTAAGAAGCATTTCATCGTCTTTGATCCTATGGCAATAGGAGAGAAGCTTCTGCAAGATTTACTATTAGAGAATCTGGGGACGCCTCATCCTGAGCCCACGATAGTAGTGGAGAAGATGGACACGGCAAAAGAATATGAGGTAGACGACATACTTCCCATAATAAGTGATATAAACGGACAGATAGTCTCAAGAGACCAACGTCTGGTCATGCAGAGCGATATTGTCTTAGGCTATAGGCCGACCTTATCACCTGGAGTACAATATGAACTGTCATATGCAAAGAATAGCTCATGTGTCGAGACTTTTGCGGTCCACCCACCGAATGATCCCCAAAGCCCGTTTGTGTACGAGTTGGCAGAGGTATTTCCGACAGTCGACCGGCTACTAGATAGACTACAGGATAAGGGTTACATACTGCCAATGCGAGAGCCAAACTAGCTACGTACCACAGAAAGGGGTGAAAGCGTGCCAACGTTCGGAGTGTCTAGGCGTTATGCAAAGGACATAGAGACCTTCTTGCATACTCTTCACGAACATTCAGTAGATGCATACGAGATTGGCTTCGCGTACGGTGTGCCAGAGGATTTCCCGACTAAGACAGCACACCTTGCGGAGGAGTTAAGCATTAAACTAAGCGGGCACATCCCCTTTTTCCTAAGCTGGACAAGTGAAGAAAAAAAGACTAAGTCTATTCGACACATTCGAAGAGGCATCAGGTTCGCTTGCAAGTTGCGAACCATAGCGGTATGTCACCTTGGTCACTATAACGGAAGAGGATTTGAAGAACTCAAATCAACAATTACTAGGGGAATCAGCGATGCGCTAGAGTTAGCTAACGCAAAGCATGATCATCCAGTTCTGGGAATCGAGACTACAGGAAGACAATATGAAATTGGGACAGTAGATGAAGTTCTTTCCGTGGTGGGAGATCTTCCAAGCAAGACCACCATTCCGGTAATCGACTGGGCACATATTTTCGCTAGGTCTGATGGCAGATTTCCTAGGGGTCTAGATGATTTCCGCAAGTTACTGACTCGATTGGAGAACGAGGTTGGGATAGAAAGGTTCTACTTCCACGGGAGCGGAATTGAGTACCAGAATGGCCAAGAGAAAAGGCATCTTGGCATCAAGACATGCAGACCACCTTTGCCCTACCTGTTTCAGGCTCTGAATGAAGCAAACTATGATTACACGTTCATTGTCGAAACGCCCAGTGCTATCGAGGATCTAGTCTGGATAAGACATGTCTCCAAAGACCCTAAGTCATGGTTCGATTTTGCCGAAAAAAGGGCAGAATCTTACAAGGCACAGAAGCAGATAGGGCTATCTAATTTCCTTTAAGGCCAGATCAATAACGATTCTGTTGACCTCTAGGATGCTCTTCTGACCATCCAATACTACGATGGTGCCGCATCTTTCATTGTCCCAATCACTAACTAGCTGCTCATACAGTTTTTGTTCTTCAGCTATCTTTTCGTCACTTAGGAAAAAAGTCCGCTTGTGCTTGGGTGTTCTGCGTAGTCTCCTAAGTCGTTCCTTGAGAGGCACTTCCAGATAGAATACCAGATGTGGCTTGATAGCGAAATCGTTTGTCTTTCTGATTTTTTCCAGAGGGATTCCCTGCATTTGCTGGTATACCCATCCCGAAAGTACATATCTGTCACATACGACGACAATTCCTCTTTTCATACTGGCTAGGATGTTCTTAACGTGTATGTACCTATCTGCAGCCAAGAGATACATCAAAACAGGGGAATGAACCAATCTGCCACTGGAGTATTTGTCTGCTAGTTGCTTGAAGTCACGACAATAAGGCTCTTTGGTATAATGAGACTTTATCCTTTGGCCACGCAGATACGCGCTTAGCATCTTGGCTTGCGTCGTCTTCCCGGAAGCATGAGGCCCTTCAAAAACTATGAGCTTTCCAGCAAGATTTCTCCCTTCATAATCCTGAAATTCACCTAACTCTCTTCACCCCTACTCTAGCAAACGTACAACGATTCCTCTATGTACTTTTTTAGATGGTTCTCCTTATATGGGTATTTTCTCCATATTGCCCCAATGTCTTCTTTTAGGATATTCCCGAGCAATAGGACACAATTTTCCTCAGCGGGAACAGGAGACGCGACAACATCTCCATTTGGATGAACAAGTATCGCATGCCCTTCCCCGACTCGACTCCAGTCGGTCAGGGTTATTCTCGGCATCCAACCGTTTCTCTCTTTCTCCGACTTTATCCTCTCGAAAACGCTCAACAGTTGGTCTGAGCTTAGAAAATCGGCATTAATATTCCTCCCCTTACCCTTGACAATCGGCGTCATAATTTTGACCTTGGTTGCGCCAAGTGCATCAGCTATCTGACATGTGAAAAGAACGCTATCAACGTTTTCTCGATATATCACTGTAACGATTGAAAAGGCCAACCCAGCAGCGTGTAATGTTCTTATACCATCTATCACTGCATCATAATCTCCCCGAATTCTATTGTGTATTTTTCTAGGTCCGTCTATTGTAATGTCAACGTAGTCCACAAGCTCCGATAGTTTTCGTGCCATCTCGCTGGTCATAAGAACACCATTTGTGGCCAATGAAACTATCTCAAAATGTGATTCTTTGACATGTTCAGCTATCTCAACTATATCCTTTCTTATTAGAGGCTCTCCACCCGTGAGGATTATTCTCATTACCCCGCGAAGGTTTGAGATCATCTGCTTGACCTCTTCCAAAGAAAGAGCTGTGATCTCACCTATTTCGCTGCAATAGACACAATCCAGATTGCAGTCCCTCGTGACCTGTAGCGAGACCGAAAGAGGTCTATCCAACACAGTCCCGTCTAGTCTTGTTTGTGGATCTGCACTGAAATGAAGCTCACGTTTGTCAAACCAAATCATTTCAACCAATAGATTTGAAGTCAGGGTTGATTTATACCTTACCAAAGCCACAAGTTTTCCCGTAAGAACTCGTTTTGCATGTCTGGATGGTTGAGCTAAAGACTCTCATGCAGTCTTATTCCGGTCACTCCTACTGACGGAATATATCACTGATGGCTACTTGGTCACTAGACCCG
>Ga0315314_1004220_pt1 | contig 10870 bp, 10 predicted proteins | sample TDP9_MG_FD_203631 | JGI IMG/M metagenome (GOLD analysis project Ga0315314, IMG submission 203631) | Freshwater sediment microbial communities from Lake Towuti, South Sulawesi, Indonesia - TDP9 | ecosystem: Environmental > Aquatic > Freshwater > Lake > Sediment | place: Indonesia: South Sulawesi... | reverse complement strand
GCGACGGCTGCGTACAAAGCTGCCCCACCAGGCTGCACGCTTACGCCGTTGATGTTCTCAACTCTGTCCACCGAGACATGGCCGATGATAGATATGCCACAGGCCAACCGTCAATCAGCCTCACTGAACTGGAGATTCTGCCCAGATGAATAATAAAGGCGGAGTTGCCTCTTATGCTCTTCGCAGTTTCGCAGAAGTCTTTGTAACTGTCACAAGAGATAAAGCAGAGGCGACACTAAGGTTAGTAGTCCAAGAAAGGTTGAGGTGCATATGGTCGCAGTCAGACATCCCGCAACCAAGATTGAGAGGGGATACCTAGAAAAGCATGGGAACTCGAAGCTTCTGCATAGAAGGGCGCTGGAACTCTTTCCGAGAGGTGTGACCCACGACGCGCGTTTCTTCGAACCCACGCCCATATATTGCGTCAGAGCTAAAGGGTCAAGGAAATGGGATGTGGACGGGAACGAGTACATTGACTACTGGATGGGTCACGGCGCGCTCATCCTTGGGCACGCTCATCCCGCTGTCACTAGAGCCGTAGTAAGCCAGGCACGCAAGGGAACGCATTTTGGGGCTTCACATGAGCTGGAGATCCAGTGGGCAGAGAAGGTTAAGCGGCTGGTGCCTTGCGCTCGCAATGGGCTTGTTGAATTCACCAGCTCTGGGACAGAGGCGACGATGATGGCGCTCAGAATAGCACGAGCCTACACCGGCAGGCCTAAGATTGTGAAGTTCCTTTCGCATTTCCACGGGTGGCTTGACTACACGGTTGTGGATTACAATCCGGCCTACTCTCCTACTTTAGCAGGCACGTTTCCTTCCGGGGTTCCGGAAGGAAGCTGCCGCAGTATTGCCGCATTGTTGCCTAATGACGTAGAAGCCGTTGAGCGGACAATCGATCAAGGCGACGTTGCAGGCATAATCCTAGAGCCAGGTGGCGCATCGATGGGGCAGCTACCAACCCGCAAGCCTTTCCTCGAGAAACTTAGAAAGATAACCGAGAGGAATGGCGTAGTCCTAATCTTCGATGAGGTTGTAACAGGCTTTAGGGATGCCCCTGGCGGGGCACAGGAGCGCTACGGGGTTACCCCAGACCTTTCGACCCTCGGCAAGATCCTGGCTGGAGGCTATCCCGGTGGAGCTGTTGCTGGAAAGAGGGAACTTATGGAGATGCTTGATTTCAGGGAAGAGGAAGGTTGGGATTCGAGGCGGATCAGTCACCCCGGAACCTTCAACGCCAATCCTCTGTGCGCAGCGGCAGGCAACGCATGTCTCGGTTTGGTATCAGAGGGCAAGGTCCATCCGCGCATTGACCGCGTAGGCCAGGAGTTCAGAGCAGGCTTGAGCAATTGCTTCGAAGATGCTGGGGTGAGTGGCCTGGCTTGGGGCACCACGGATTCCATAACCTATGTCGGCATCGGCGTGCGTGAGGAATGGCTAGAGGTCTCAAGCATCAATGATTTCGCGCGATTCCAGCTGATGATGAAGGCAACGAACCAGTTCATGTCAAAGAACCTTGGAAAGTTGTTGATGAACAAGGGTGTCCATCCAATGGGATCAAGGTTTATCCTATCCATCGCGCATAGCGATCAAGACATCCATATAACCTTGGAGAAGTTCGAGGAGTCGCTCAAGGAGCTCAAAGCAAAGGGGCTTATGAAGGGCGCCTGACAGCTTACAACGATCCATTTCAACAGAAGACCGCTCAGAGACTGGCCTTCGATCGTTCCCTTAAGAACTTGACTGCCTCTTCCATTCCGGGCAGGCCAGCCCGCGTTCCCGCTTTCATAACCTTGAGGGCAGCGACGGCGCTTCCAAAGGAGACGGCTTTCTCTAGAGACCATCCTCTGATCAGACCGGTTAGAAATCCGGCGTCAAAGGCGTCCCCCGCGCCTGACGTATCCACGGCTTCAACCTTGAAAACAGGCGTTCTGAAGCTGCAGCTTGGGGTTGCCACCTGATAGAAGCTCTTCTCCCTGATCACCACAATGCTTGGACCCGTCGCGAGAACCCTTGTCGCAGTCACTTCCGCAGTTCTTCGGCCAACGATGAGTGAGGCTTCCTTCAACGTCGCCAGAAAGATATCAGCAAGACCTAGGGCTTCTCTCTGCGTCTCGATGAAATCCTTTCTGTCTTCCCAGAGCTCTGCTCTCATGTTCGGATCATAAGAGGTTGAAACGCCATGGTTTCTTGCGGTCGTGAGAGCCTTGAAGACGGCATCACGCGCCTCGCTTCTTCTGAGCAACGACTCGGAGAAGTGTAACATCCTTGATTGCGCAATATAGTCCTCCTTTATGTCTTCAGGTCTAAGCATGGCCTCGGGATCAGAGTAGCCGGGAAGTCGATAGAAGACATATTGTCGTTCGCCTTTCTCATCAACCGAGTAAAACGCTATGCCCGTAGCCCTTCCCTTAACCCTTTTGACGCATGATATGTCTACCCCCTCTTGTTCAAAGTCCCGCATGACGAAGGAGCCGAATTCATCGTCCCCCACGCAACTTAGAAAGCCAGTTCTGAGACCAAGCCGCGAAGCCGCAACAAGAAGGTTCGACACTGCTCCTCCTGCAGAAGGGAAGAAAGACTTGACCTTGCTCAAAGGGACTCCTAAGGTCACAGGAGCGAAGTCTACTATGGCCGAGCCAATGCCGACAAGATCCAAAGCCATATCCGAACTGGACCCTCTATAGGCTAACATTGCGGAGCTAGAAAACTCTTTGGATGTTGCAGTTGGTTGAGCACGCCTTGTCTTGCCGAAGAAATGTGTTGCATGAGATCGTCTTGTCCGTAACCGAAGGGAGAAAGCATGGTCTGAACGGCGTCGACCAGAAGTTTGAGGTATGCTTCTGCGTCGTATTTCTCTTCAGCGATCAATTGTATGGGTACAACACGCCTTTCTGAACGCTTATTATCAGCATCCAAGATTACATATTTCACAGTTTGACCCGCTGTAACCTCTACGCCGTGAGCACGGAGCTTCTTGGCGGCTATGGCTTGGTTCACATTGTTGACGTATCGATTGGGGTCTTTAGAGAGCTGCTTGCTGATGATGAGATCGTCTACATGGACATTACGATTTAAGATGTCGTCAGCATGTTTTCTAAGCACATTAAGCGCCTCAGGGATGCATTTGATGAACTCTTCTGAGCTCCTTGCCTTCGCCAGCTCTTTGATCATCTCTTCCTGACAGCGTATGATTATTTCCGGAGTATCCCCACGTCGAAGCTCGATACCTCGCGCCTTAAGCTTTCCGTCCTGAAAGACGCCGTAGAACCGGTTCAGCACAGGAACCCCGAAATGAGTTTTCGAGGGTAAGAAGACGATCCAGCGATATCGCCCCTCATAGGAGATGGGCAACCCCGTCTTCTCAGTAATCTCCTCGCACAGTTCAGCGAAGTCCTTGTCGCGGGTTTCGTCCTTCTTCAGGTAAAGCGAGTCGACGATTCCGTGAACAACCTCGAAGCCTCTCCGCTCAGCTAATCGTACAGTATCCAGCAAAGTCTTCCGTGCAAAGGCACACGCAGCGATATGAGCGTCCACTTTTCCGAAACGGGCATTCCTGTATCCCAGATAGCCAAAGCATGTGCACAGGATTATTTTGTAGGCTGCCTGCCTTTGATCGTACCTTCTCTTCTCCGCGGGGTTGCTTGTCTCGTCCCGCATCTTCTTGTAATAAAGCCTTTTCCTAAGCATTAAGTCTAGGACTTTGGGGACAATTCCTACACGCTTTTCACATATGTTGTAGCCTAACTCGGGAACGCGGTTCGCTGAGTCGGGACAGCACTGGCAGCCTATGGTTTCCGGACTTATGTTCTTCTTCAACATGAGCATAGGATACATGCTTGAAAAGTCGATCTCGCCTACATTGTCGTGGATGCCGACCTTAGGCTCGAAGTAGAAGCCTCCCCTATCCGCCACCAGCAAATCCATAGCGGTCTTAAAGTTTTCCGGCTCGCTTTTGTTCCAAGGAATCAGAACATCCTCCTTCATGGCTTGATAGAGCTGGATGGCAGTCATACAGGTTCCGATGGTCACCCTAGAAGCCCTATGAAGCGGAATTCTACACGTTCTGGCAACTTCTATCAACCCCTCTAAACCATAGTCTGCGTAGAGACCGCAGTTTTCCACATCGATATGAAGCCTTCCGAGAAGCCTCTGAGGTGCATCACGGTAGTAAACCCGTCCGTAAGAGAAATACGAGGTTCCTTTCTTCTTCAGAACGTTAATGTTGGCCCTCTCCCGACCCAGCACGAACTTCGAGAGCACATCGTTCCTTAGAGCTCTCCGAGCTAGGTAAGTGAATAGAAAGGAGTCTCCGCCGTTGGTGACGATGACGTCTGGATCTTTCTCTTTAACGGTTTCCACGAGACCCAGAATTTTGTCTCCTTCATTGGCAGAATCAATCGTAATCAACTCCTCATCGAATTTCAACAGAAACTTGCCGATCGGATCCTCAAAACTTGGGATGCTTCCCTCCTGAACTATTTCGACCTCAAGCTTAGCAATCCTTAATGGAGGAACTTGGTACTCCACGCTCTCTGCAGAGTCCATTAGCTTCCAAGAGGCACCTCTATCCTTAACCGAGGCTTCAACATAAGCCAACGGAAAAAGACCCTTATCGTACAGGTACATCTGGGAAAACGGTATGTCCACGTTCCAAAGCCGGTACTTCCCATAGTCTCCTAGCTGCCATATCGCCCTAGCCATAGACCGTACGTCAGTAGAGCTCGGCAGGGTTACCTTCAAAACCTTTGACCGTTGGCTGTCCTGAAGCCCAACAAACTTCTCGGCAAATTCATACTCAACCGCAACTCCGTTTGTGGGAATATACCATGTAAATCTAGTCAAGTCTTCTTCGCTTGGGGCAGAGACATAGAAAGAGGGGCTCCATCTATCTATAACCTTTAGGCATCTCCCCTTCTCCGTTTTGACCCAGACCGCCATCTCCCCTGCCTTTTCCGTGTAAACATCCAGTATCCAGCCCTTGACACTCCCTCCGCTATTCAGTATGGAGACTGGATTTAAGTCTTTCAAAGCTGGCCTTGATCTCCTTCATGGTTTTTTGGTGGCTGAGGAGGATGGACATGAACATGGCTTCAGTTATGATGGGTCTGGTGGCAGATCCGGCGGCTGAGGCGTATCTTCTGCAAGCGTTCATCAACTCCTCGAAGGCAGCCTTGTCGTCTCTACGAAGCGCTTTCAGAAACCCTTCCCATTTCTTAATCTCGCTCTCCAGAACCATACGGTAGGAGGGAATTGTTCTACCCAAGGTTAAACCTCCATAAAGTCTTCCAGCAGAGTCCACGCGTTCGGCGAGCCGAAGGAGAGGTTCACAGAGGCTGTAGGTTTGGAGGGATGCTTCTCCAGAGTTATCTTTGCATGGGGGTTTCCATCCTCAATTTTGGCTACGATGTCGGCTCGCCCTTGGAGATACTGTTCAAGGCGTTGTTTCCGTCCGCCTTTAGATGAGAGAGAGGTTGCCACTAAGACAAAGTTTTTTTCTCTTACGAGGTTCCAGAGAAAGAGGGTGACATGATTGAAGGTTCTCGTAGCTTCTAATATTCCGATGTCAGGGTCGCAGTATAGAGCAGCGATGTTTGAAACCACGACAAGTCTCGGCTTCTCCCTTTTAAGAATCTCGGGAAGTTTCTCCGTGATTAGCGCTGTGAGCTGATAGGCTGTGAAGGCTCTTGAAACCCAAATCTTCTTCAAGGTCTCCTCTGAGTTCAAGCCGAAAAGCCGGGCGGCTTCAGAAATGAGGTAGAGATCGAATATATTTCCGCCGTCGATGAAGATTACGGATGACTCTGGCTCTCCTTTGATAGGAGGGAGCAAGCTAAGGACACACAGAAACTCTGAGAGAGCATGGGAAGCCGCAGAACCGTGGAAGAAAACAAGATGCCCCTTTTTTAGTTCTCTAAAGAGTTTTTCCGCCCCTTCGATGCCGAAGGTTAAAGGTCCTAGGCGGGGAATGGGTTGTTGAGGAAGGGTCATGGAGGTCGATTGAGTTTTCGACATCTTGCTTTCCTCCTAGATACGATGGTCTGGTGCCCACTATTCTCGACAAAAAATATTTAAGAAATATGTGTGGCTCTAGGGAGGGGGCTCCTCTCTTCGGTAGCCCGGAAAAATCTCCTAAGACAACGCTTTCCTTCCGTACGTTTCCCCATGTTCATACATGGCAAATATGTTCTCCGGAGGCACGTCTGGCCCTATGTTTGTATCGGTGCCGAGTATGTATCCTCCGCCTCCTCTTCCCTCCACGGCTAAGTCGATGCATCTCTCCACATCTCTCCTGACACTCTCAGTTGTCCCGAAACGCAACGTGGTCGAGATCTGGATGCTCCCTATAAGAAGCAACGGTCTGCCGCTCTTGGCATTCATTCTCATGAGCGCTCCGAAATCTACGCCGTATTTTTCTTGGAAGCCCTGAAATCCATCTACGCCTATGTCTATCAGGTTGTTCACTATGGGTGTTATGTAGCCGTCAGAGTGCCAGATGATCTTGACCCCCACGTTCTTTAGCGGTTCGAAGGCATACCTAACATATGGAAAGTATATGTCGTCCAGCACCTTGGGCGAGATCATGGGTCCATGGGAATAGCATATATCCGTAGCGACGAAACAGAAGGGATCTATGTCTTCTTCTTTCATCGCTTTGGTAATGACCTCATTATGACATCTCGCCATTTCAGCATAGTATGCATTAAGTTTCTTGGCAACATCTCTATGACGCATACACATGACAATGTATGGCTTGTACCCGAAGAGTCGGAAGTTACCGTCAAACGTAACTGTTTCCGCACTACTCATCCAGAGCATATCTTCACCACATTCGTCTTGCGCCCTCTTCATTCTATTGACATATATCAGATACTGACGGTCAGAATCAAAGTCAGCTCGAACATCCTCCGGCTTCGGAAGAGACTCAACATAGCCTACCACTCTTTCTGGTGTATATCCCCGCTCCTCTGCCGAGGAGACCTCCCAACCCATGTATCCATATGCGCTATCGGGCTTACTCATCATCTCAGGAGGCTTTGGCAGCTGTATTCCGCACGTCACGTCAACCCCGACGTTCTTGAAAGCCTTAAGGGCAGCTCTCATAGGGTTCTCCCACTCATTCAGTGTGAACCCGTATTTTGGGTGGACGCCACTGGCCTTCTCGAGGAATCTCGAGTTCTCGCACCAACCTCCCCACATGGGCGGTCTGTCGATTTCTTCAAAGCTAAGCGCCCTGACCACCCGTTCTCTGCCCTTCAACCGCAAGTATCTCACCAAACCTTGTAGAGACAGAAGACGTTATATTGCTTTCTCATGGAATATGATTGCTCTCGCACAGACTCGATTGGATGCAAGGCGGATATGAGGAGGAAAGGACCGTCAGTCTGCGTCAGGTTCGTTGAGCCTAAGGACCTGAGTTTCTGTGTTAGATCGGATTATGATCACGTTGACGAGGATGTTCTTAGAAGAGAGATTGATCGGAAGATGGTCATCCTCGCCGAGGTTGGAGGGAAACCCGTCGGATATCTACGTCTAGAATACCTGTGGCTGAAAATCCCATACATAGGTATCATTCGTGTCGATAGGAAGTACCGGAGGAAAGGCGTAGGAGCCGCTATGATCGGATTCCTTGAGGAGCATTCTATCAGACTTGGACACGAGGCTTTGTACAGTTCTTCACAAGCCAACGAGCCTGAGCCCCAAATGTGGCATAGGAAGATGGGCTTTGAGGAATGTGGGTACATTGCGGGGATAAATAATGGAGTAGGCGAGATATTCTTCCGCAAGCTGCTGAAAAAGTAGCCGCAGCGAACAGATGTTAAGAGAGTCGCAGAATCTCTTCAGCATAGAGCAATACTTCCTCCATGTTTCGGAACTGTTTGTCCGGCAATCTCTCGAGCAAAGATTCGGCACGAACCCTTATCTCCCCCGTTAGGTCAATCACCTTCCATCCTTGACTCTTGATAAGCTCGTTTTTCGTCGCTGGGAATTCAGCGTCTTCCATAAGAACCTTCCTAAGAGACTCCTGCCCTTGAGCTCCTGTCACTGAGGAGAACTTTCCCGTCTGCCTGTAAATCTTGTAGCGAGCCGCATCTTTGTACATCCTCACGTTGTGGAAGGAAACCGCCACCTTTTCGGGGTTCCTACTGGTTATCTTTCTGTCTACCTCTGTCAGCTCGTTGTCAGTGAACTGGTAAAGGTTGTGTTCCCCTTTGCCGAAGAGCCGCGTGTAAATAGTATCCGACTTCAAAGGATTCTCCTTCGAAAGGTCTACGCAGTGGACGATGTCGTAGTCTTGCAGTAGTGCAACCACACTCGACGGTATCTGTTCGCCCTCTTTGCGCCTGATCTCCCAAACCATTCTTACGCCCTTCAGGTTGACACTCTCAAGGAGGTTTCTGATGGATTCGGTCTTCTCGTGCGTGTAATGCATCTTCGAAGGCGTTTCAAAGACCAGAAACTTTGAGTCAAGAACGCCGCAGATCTCGATCATCGTGTTTAGAGTCTGAAGGGCTTCATTGTTAGGCTCCAACCGATACTTGTGCGTCACGTCTTTGTGGCAACGAACGGAGAACTCGAAGTCCCTCGGAACTCTCTGCCTCCACGACTTGGCAAGCTGAAGACTCGGCATCTTGTAGAAGGTGGAGTTTACCTCGACGAAGTTGAATGCCCTTGCGTAGGCGTCAAGAGGCTTTAGGCCTGGAACATGGAAGTAAGCCCATCCGCCACAGCCGATGAGAAACTCAGTCATTTCCTCATCAATGTTAAATAGCCTCAATATGCTATTTTACCTATTCGTTGACTGGGATCAATGAAGGATAAGTGATGTCGGACTTACTCTTCGGCACGAGCGGCTGGTCGTACAAAGAGTGGGTTGGACCATTTTATCAAGAAGCGAAGAGCATGTTCAGCTATTACGCTCGCTTCTTCAACACAGCTGAGATCAACTCAACGTTCTACCGTTATCCTTCTGAAGCCACGATCTACGGCTTGAACAGAACCTCTCCTAATAATTTCGTCTTTTCAGCCAAACTGCCAAAGCTCATTACTCACGAGAAACGTCTCGACCCGGGGATGGGGGTGAAGAATGACTTGGTTCGGTTCCTAGAGCTCTTGGAGCCTCTCAACGCACGCGGAAAACTGGGCTGCGTCTTGATCCAGTTACCGCCGAGCTTCATCTACAAGCGTGACCGCGAGAAGATGGAGGCATTCCTAGGCTTGCTTCCCGACGGCTTCGAGTTTGCTGCCGAGTTCAGGAACTATTCTTGGATGAAAGACGAAACGTGGAAGCTGCTAGAGAAACACAACGTCGCCTACTGCGTCGTAGATGAGCCTTTGCTGCCTCCGGAAGTTCATGTTACGGCTGATTTCGCCTACTTCCGGTGGCATGGCAGGGGCACAAGGCCTTGGTACGACTACCACTACGGCAAGGAGGAGCTAGAGAAGTGGGTGCCACTAGTAGAGAAGACAAGGAAAGAGGTCAAAAAGGTCTACGGCTACTTCAACAATCATTACCACGGCTACGCCGTTGAAAATTGTATAGAGATTCTTGAGATGCTTGGCACGGCGAGACCTGAGCATAGGCAAGTCAAAGAAAGGATAGTTAGGCATAACATGCCGAGGAGGCCGCTCGCCTATGAAAGGAAGCTTGAGGAGTTTGGCTTCTCCGTCACGGAACTGAGCGTTGAGGGACTCCTCCTGAAACTTACGGACGCGGCCCGTTTCGAAAGGGGAAGAGACATTGGAGACCATGAACTAGCCATAGAAGAATCATCAGAGGACATGGTCAAGGCCACAATTAGGGACTACTTGATTGAGCTGGGCCTTGATGGAAGGGTTTTGAAACATGACTGCGATGACTGGCGCAAAGGACTGGCGACAAGACGGTTCTGCAAGCACCTCGTCAAGCTCTTCTTGTCCCTCCAATCAGACCGGGCAAGGGAGATCTTGAGAGACATAGTAGGGAACAAGGACCTTTGGGCTTTTCAACTCTATGGAACTGAAGGCTAGAAGGTTCTCAATCCGCCTCCCCCTCCTCGGAACTTCACAGATTGTTTTTAACTTGCAGCGACCAACATCCGCCAGAAGATTCAGCAATGCCAGCGATCCAGGAGCGTGGTCTGGTGAAAGTTGTCTTGAACCCTCGCTACGAGATCGTTGACATCGAAGAGAACCCTGATGGCGAGAGAATTTACACGATCAAGAGACGCAAGAAGGAAGAATACAGCGTCGATAGCGAGATGAAAAATGAGCGACTCAAAGTTTGACGGCACAGTTCCCATGGAAAGCTCCAACATCGAGAAAAGCCTCCTCCGCAGAAGGATGTGGAGCCTCATGGAAGAGAGGGGCATCTCGAGGTTTCCCAAACCGGTCTACGGTAGAATCCCGAACTTCTTGGGAGCTGAGATTGCCGCTGCGAGATTGGCGGAAGAGGAAGAGTACAAAGAGGCCAAGGTTGTGAAGGTCAATCCGGACGCGCCTCAGCAACCTGCTAGACTCAAGGTTCTTCGGGACGGAAAGATGTTGGTGGTGCCAACGCCAAGATTGAGAGAAGGCTTCATGGTTCTTGATCCTGGCAGAATTCTACGCGGGTCCTACGCAGCAGCCTCCAGTATTCGAGGCTCTTTCAAATATGGCAGACTATACGAATTGGATGAGTTGCCGAGAGTCGATCTGATAGTTGTCGGGTCAGTAGCCGTCTCGACCGAAGGTGTGCGTATAGGCAAGGGAGGAGGATACAGTGAGCTCGAATATGCAATTCTAAGAGAAACTGGAGCAGTCGGAGAGGAGACGCCAATATTCACCACGGTCCACGACGTTCAGATCGTTGATGACGTACCCAAGGAGCCGCACGATCTGACAGTGGACA
>Ga0315314_1004219_pt1 | contig 10871 bp, 13 predicted proteins | sample TDP9_MG_FD_203631 | JGI IMG/M metagenome (GOLD analysis project Ga0315314, IMG submission 203631) | Freshwater sediment microbial communities from Lake Towuti, South Sulawesi, Indonesia - TDP9 | ecosystem: Environmental > Aquatic > Freshwater > Lake > Sediment | place: Indonesia: South Sulawesi... | reverse complement strand
ATTCCTATCGAAGTGTGTCGACCCGCCTCCTTGTCCGGCGAAGTTTCTCTGTTCACTGCTCACCGGGCTTCAGGCGAAGCCGGGAAGGAGGAACGGACGGGATTGCAGTGATGAAGAGCCCCACCCAGGTAATCTGCCTCTCCGGAGAGATCTATGTACGCGGGGTCGGGAGGACGAGGGAGGTCATCTTGACTCCCCACATGCAGACCACCGTGGAGGAGGGACAAGATCCTATTCCACCCTTCGCCGTGGACATGGACTACTTGCGTGGCCTCTTGGAGGAATTTCGGATAGGGCCCTTCGCGGCGGGTCCGGGGAGCATGACCGAGACGATCCAATCGTGGAGAGACGGAGGAGGGGGTCCGGCGGGTCCGGGGAGCATGACCGACACCATCCAAACCTGGAGACCGGATGAGTTCTTGCAGCCTCCCGTGCTTCTGGAACCACCGCCAGGTATGGCTCCGCCCACGCCCCGACCTCATGTTCATACCCATCCTACTGCACCCAGTCCGGGACCCGGGGGACCTGCGGGTGGGGGACCGGCCAAGTGAGCTGCCTGCATTGGTTGAAGTGGGTATTGAGCGGGGCAAGCAAGGGAAGGAAAGATATCTCTCAACTTGAAGGTAGGGTGAAAGGGAAAAGCAGGTTGGTGGAGCGCCCAAGCGGGAGGGCTGGTTTCCTAATTGTGATGAATGCCTTTTCCCTTTTCTGCGAGGGAGGCGCAGGTGCTGATGTTCCAATCGGGTGCTTCTGGGGCCATGCCCTCCTCCAGATCAGCCCGATTGACTAAGGGAAAGCGCTGATTTCCGATATGAATCCACACCTTCTTTCGTCCTTCCCGGGATTCGATGGAAATCACGGCTCCCTTGAACAGATCGAGGATATTCATGGCTTTCCTCCTGAGGAGTGGAAACCTGTGCTCATTTTGGGTGTGCAAGGGCTGTGCCACATCCGGTGGAGGCGAACCAATCCCCCAGAACCAGCTTCCATGCCCGAAAGACAAAGACGTCCAGCTCTCCCGGCCTATCTGATCATGCCTTTCATGGGGTGCAAAAAGCTCCTGCTCTGCGGAATTTCCTTCCCATGAAGGGAAGGGAAAGGGAATCAACCGGGAGCGCAATTGTGCGGCAGGCAGGCCTACCGCGGCCCTAAGATCGTGTTCTCGTTCAGGCCTCGATAGGGATAGATGGGCTCGACAGGGGCCATCTTGATCCCCGCAGAACAGGCCAGAACGGAAAGACCCAGCAGAATGATCCCTGCCAAGAGGCAGAAAAGAGATCTATTCCTCGGTAGCCAATCTCTCATGACTTCTCCTTTTCCTTGATCTGCCAGCCCTCGGCTGGTTCTGTTTCTTTTCTGATCGTCTCGCTGACGATCCTGGCAATCGTCCGTTAGGAGGCTGAGAGGGGAAATTCTCCCAGGCTTTTAGGTTGCACCCATCGGAGATTTCTACCCTACCCCTTCGCCATGGCAATTCTCGTCCATTCCTGCCATACCATTCGAGCACCTGGGCCGCCAACTCATCCCTGGAATCGATCAGACTCAGATGGGACCTGAAAGCTGTAACCTCTCTGTTCATAGAGTGCTAACCGACTCCCTCAGGATAGGATGTAACACACTGCCCCTGCGGAGGCAAGAGCTTTCCACCGCACTCGTATCTGCGACTGCAGGAAGGAAACTGGAGCGCCGGATTTCTTCGAAAAAGGAGGCGAGAGGGTTCATTTTGCGATGCGGGGAGAGGCGGGAATTAGAGCGTCCAAAAATGTCTTGACAGGGCCATGGCCGAGTGATACTTAGCCGTTGTTCGGCTCCCCTCGCCGTTTTCCGGCGAAATCGGGAGTTGAGAGAAGCGAAGAAACTCAACCACCGGAACTTGAGGTCAGCATCCTTTGGATCCCCTGATGGCAATTGCAATAGAAAAGGATCATCATGGTCGTTTTGGTCTCCATTGCCTCTCCCTTCCGTAAATATACGGGTGGGTTAGGGAAGGTGGAAGTGGAGGCAAAGGATGTGAAAGAGTTGATTGACCTCCTGGAGAAACGATTTCCCGGATTGAGGGCCTCCCTTCTTGATGAGGAGGGACGAATCTTGCCTCACCTCAATATTTATGTGAACGAACGGGATGTCGAGACTCTTGGCGGCCTTGCCAGCCCCCTTGGCCCAGGAGATGAGGTGGCGATTGTCCCGGCCATCGCCGGAGGCTGCTTCACCGAGGCAACTCCAAGGGCGGCAGGGAGCAGGATTTGTACTGCCTTTGAGGATTTTTCATGGGATGGAGCAGTGCAGGGCGAGAAAGGGGGGAAGAGGCTAAGGGAATCATGAGCAAAGAGAATGAGGTGCACCTCACTTCCTTCTCCCATGGGGCGGGGTGAGCTTGTAAGGTCAGTCCCTCTGACCTGGCGCAGGTCTTGCGCCTCATCCCCTCTCCGTGCGACTCCAGGCTTCTGGTCGGCTCCAATACGCTGGATGATGCTGCAGTTTTTCAATTGCGCGAGGATCTCGCCTTGGTGCAGACCGTCGATTTCTTCACGCCAGTCGTCGATGATCCTTACGTCTTTGGGGCGGTCGCAGTCGCCAACGCCCTGAGCGATGTCTATGCCATGGGAGGGACTCCACTCACGGCACTCAATATCGTGGCCTTCCCCTCCCGGCGGCTTTCCCTGGAAGTGCTGGTGCAGATCCTGAAGGGTGGGGCGGAGAAGGCAAGAGAGGCGGGAGTCTGCATCGTGGGCGGCCACACCATCGATGACCCCGAACCGAAGTATGGGTTGGCGGTTACCGGGCTGATTGACCCGAGGCGCGTGGTGACCAACCGAGAAGCCAAAGCGGGAGCCCTCTTGGTTCTCACCAAGCCACTCGGTGTGGGGATCATAACGACGGCCATCAAGAGGAAGCGGGCATCGGAGGGAGTGATCTCCAAGGTGGTCGAGGTGATGTCCGCTTTGAACAAGAGCGCGGCAGAGGCGATGCTGGAGGCGCAAGCGGAGGCCTGCACGGATGTAACGGGATTCGGCCTCTTAGGGCATCTCTGGGAGATGACCCGTGCCAGTAACGTAGGGGCGATTCTGAGGCTGGGGGAGATTCCGGTCATCGCAGAAACCTGGGAGTTCGCTGGGGAGGGAATCGTGCCCGGAGGTACCTATGCCAATCATGAATTCTTGGAGGGAAAGGTCATCTGGGAGGACATCTCCCCGGAAGAGCAACTGGTCCTCTCAGATGCTCAAACCTCCGGAGGACTGCTGATAGCGGTTCGTCCGGAACATGGGGAGGACCTCCTGCGAAGACTTCGACAACGAAGGACCTTGGCCGCGGCCTTGATCGGAGAGATCACAAGCGAGGACCCCCCGCATATCAGGGTGCGGAGGTAGACTGCCCTTTTATGTTCTCCCTCCCTTTGGAGATCTATCGGGCCATGATTGATCATGCCCGATCGGCTTTACCCCATGAAGCCTGCGGGATCCTGGCGGGCAAGGGGGGGGAGGCGCAGAGGATCTATCTCACCAGCAACCGAGAGGCGAGCCCTTTCCGCTTTCGCATTGATCCAGCCGAGCAATTTCGCATCCTTCGCGAGATGGAGGCGCAGGGCTCAAGAATGGTGGGGATCTTTCACTCCCACATAGAGGGGCCCGCTTTTCCCTCTCGGGAGGACATCGAGCTGGCCTATTATCCGGATGTCCTCTATCTCATTCTCTCCCTGCGTGACCCGAACCATCCGGAGCTACGAGCCTTCTGGATTCGGGAGGGAGAGATCAAAGAGGAAGCAATCCATCTCTTGGCCGAGGAGAAAGAGGGAGAGGAGGGAGAGGGGCAGCCTTGAGATAGGGTTCGGGGGGAGAAAATGTCCATTGATTCCTGACAGGGAACGCATGGGGGCTTGACAAGACTGGGAAAAGAGGTTTAAATTAAAAGTTACCTTCCTCTGACACCGGAGGTCCTTTCCCTTGAAGATCATCGTCTGCGTCAAGTCCGTTCCCGACACTGCCGCCCATATCCGAATCAAGGCCGATTCTTCCTCTATCGATCCGGAAGGGCTTACCTTCGTCATGAACCCCTATGACGAGTTTGCGGTGGAGGAGGCCCTTCGTATCAAGGAAAGACATGGCCAAACCGAGATCACAGCGATCTCCGTGGGGGGGATGCGGGCAAAGGAGGTACTCCGGGTGGCCCTCTCCATGGGTGTCGACCAGGCGATCCAACTTGCTGACCCCGCCTTCGAGGATCTGGACAGTCTGGGGGTTGCTCGAGTCCTGGCAAAGGCAGTTGGAAAGCTTACCTTCGATCTACTCCTGTGTGGGAAGCAGGCAGTGGACATGGATTCCGCTCAGGTAGGTCCTGCCTTGGCTGAAATCCTGGGCCTCCCTCAGATTGGGGTAGTAACCAAATTGGAATTCGATGACTCGTGGCGGACCCTGAGGGGCCATCGCCAGATTGAGGGAGCGACGGAGATCGTGGAAGCTTCCCTTCCCTGCGTGATCACGGCTCAGAAGGGGCTGAACGAGCCGAGATATCCCTCCCTGAAAGGAATCTTGGGGGCCAAGAAGAAAGAGATACCGGAGTGGAACCGCTCCCAGCTCGATTCGGGGCAACTGGCTCCCTCTCGGGTGCGAACGATTGCCCTCAAGAACCCCCCCCTTCGCAATCCAGGTCGCATCCTCGGGGGAGAGGTCGAGGATCAGGTGAAGGAGTTGGTTCGCCTCCTGCGGGAAGAAGCCAAGGTGATCTGAGAGGAACCCGAAGAGGAGCACCATCGCTGCCCTGGCAAACGAAGCTCAAGAGATGAATACCGAAATCTGGGTTGTGCCAGAACATCGCGGCGGGCATCTGCGCCGAATCTCCCTGGAATTGGTGAGCGAGGGACGAAGGTTGGCAGACAGAGCCAACGGGAGGCTATCGGCGGTGATGTTGGGGGAGGATCTGCACTGCCACGCCCAAACTCTTGCCCACTATGGGGCCGATCGCGTGATCCTGTTGCATGATGCTCGCTTTTCCAGCTATGAGGGAGGAGCCTATGCGCAGGCTCTCTTTAGCCTCTTCTTTTCAGATCCACCAGCCATCATTCTGATGGGGGCTACCTCCCAGGGAAAGGATCTCGCCCCTCGGCTGGCGGCCCGCATGGGCCTGGCTCTGGCTTCGGATTGTACCTCCTTTTCCTTAGAAGAAGGCGGCAGGCTGGCTGCCATCAGGCCCGTTTATGCGGGAAAGGCTCTGGCCACCGTAAAGTGGGAAGGGAACAGGCCTTGGGTGGCCACCTTGAGGCCGAATATCGTTCCCCTCCTGGAACCCGATCTGGCTCGATCTGCGGAAGTCGAGGAGCGCAAGATGGATTTGGAGCCGGGTGCCTGGAAGACCAGGATCCTTGAGGTGATGAAGGATGCGGGATCCATTATGGATCTAACGGAGGCGGAGATCATCGTCTCAGGGGGGCGAGGAATGAAGGGCCCAGAGAATTTCGTCCTCCTGGAGGAGTTGGCCAAGGTGCTGGGGGGCGCAGTGGGCGCCTCCCGCGCGGCCGTAGATGCAGGATGGAGAGGCCACCAGAGCCAGGTAGGACAGACCGGCAAAGTCGTCTCCCCCAAGCTCTATATTGCCTGTGGAATCTCCGGCTCGGTGCAACATTTGGCGGGAATCTCCTCTGCGAAATTCATTGTGGCTATTAACAAAGATTCGGAGGCTCCCCTATTCAAAGTGGCCGATTATGGTATCGTGGGTGACCTCTTTGTGGTGGTGCCCCTTCTGACCCAGGAGTTTAGAAGACTGCTCGGCGCTCACTGATCGGGATCTTTTTTGGGGTCTTTCTGCGATGAGGGAAAGCAAGCTTTACAAACGAACCTCTCGCCATCCTCTCGGTCGCCGCACTCCATCCCTGTTTGAAGATTACAGGATGGATCTCAAGTCCTTCCTGGCGTGCTTTGATCCCCTCTCCTGGATTGCTCACCAAGAGTCAAAAAGGGTCCGTCCCCGCGTCCATCCTCCACTTTCGCATTGTCACCATCTTTTCCTGTTTGGTGCGCGATTCCCTTTTTCTGCCTGCAGCGAGTTTGCTCTTGTTTTTTCGCAGCGATCCTTCATCCGCAGTGCTCCTTGCCTCAGGGCACGGAGAGAAGGAGGGCTTGCAGGAGTTAGTGGATTGGGTCAGGGCTGATTAGGAGGGAGTTCTGTTGGGAGTCAGACGAGTTGTCATTACCGGGCTGGGTGTGATCGCCCCCAATGGAATCGGGAAGAACGCCTTTTGGAGGGCCACCACGGAGGGGAGGTCTGGGATTGGGCGAATCACTCGGTTTGATCCGAGCGAGTTTCCCTCTCAGATCGCGGGGGAGATCAATGATTTTGACCCCACCGAATTCATGGAGGCCAAAGAGGCGAGGCGGATTGATCGGTTTTCCCAGTTAGGGATTGCCGCCTCAATCATGGCAACGCAAGATGCAGGCCTAAAGCTGGAAAGAGAGGATCGACACCGCATTGGGGTTTTCCTGGGGGCGGCGGCCGCCGGATTGGGGTATGCCCAGGCGCAATACGATACATTTCGGGAAAAGGGATACCGGCGGATCAATCCCCATATCATCTACGCCGCCTTTAGCGATGCCTGTGCGGGAAATATCTCATTGAACCTGGGTTTGAAGGGGCCCAGCACGACCATTGCGGCTTCCTGCGCCTCAGGGACCGCTTCCATCGGTCTGGGCTTCCACGCGATCCGCAACCGGGAGACCGACGTGGTTCTCGCTGGAGGTGCCGATGCCCCCATTACCTCTATGATTGTAGCCAGCTATTGCGCGGCCAATGCCATGTCTACCCGAAATAACGAGCCCCAAAGGGCCTCTCGCCCCTTCTGTCTGGACCGCGATGGCTTTGTCCTGGCGGAGGGTGCGGGTATGGTCGTTATGGAGGATTTAGATCGCGCTCTGAGGAGGGGGGCGCACATTTACGCAGAATTGGCTGGTTTTGGGATGACCTGCGATTCTTATCACATGACCCAATCCGCTCCCGAGGGAGAAGAGGCGGCCAGGTCTATTCGATTAGCCTTGAAGGATGCCCAGATGGATATCAGAGCAGTGGACTATATCAATGCCCACGGTACCTCAACTCCGCTCAATGATAAGGTGGAGACGATGGTGATCAAGAAGGTCTTTGGTGAACATGCCTATAACCTGCCCATAAGTGCCACCAAGTCCATGATCGGTCATACCCATGGGGCGTGCGGCGGCATTGAAACGATCGCCTGTGTCCTGGCCATTGAATCCCAGACGATACCACCAACGATCAACCATGACATGCCAGATCCGGAATGTGATCTGGATTATGTGCCTAATCGCAGCCGTCAGGGTCGGGTCAATGTGGTGCTCAAAACGTCCTTCGGTTTCGGTGGCAAGAATGCTGCATTGGTCGCCAAGAGATTTCCGGGAGCATGAAGATCTTTGACTCGCATGCGGGATTCATCACTCTGAAGATGGCCGAGCTCAGGTTCGGATGAGAGTGATCGTCGCTGGAGCGAGCGGATTTCTGGGAGGATACTTACTGGAAGCCCTCATCGAGGAGGGCGTGGAGCCGATCGCGCTGGTGCGCCGGACCAGTCGCCTTGATTTCATCGACCGCCTCGGAGTGGAGAGGAGATTTGCTGATTTACGAGATGGGGGTTCTTTGGATCTTGCCCTGCGCGGAGGAGACCTGGTCATCAACGCGGCTGGGAAGGTGGCCGACTGGGGATCCTGGCAGGAATTTTATGAGTTGAATGTTCTGGGCACGGCTTACCTTCTCTCGGCGGCCATCAAGAACGGAATCAGAAGATTTGTGCAGGTCAGCTCCATCTCTGCCTACGGGATGAGATTTTTCGATTCCGAAATCCTCTCCGAGGAGAAGGACTATTGGCCCAGCCTCATGGGGCGTGACTTCTACTGCAAGAGCAAGTACTTGGGGGAAGAGGAAGTGAAGAGGGCCTCCGCGGAGAAGCAAATCGAAGTTGTCATCCTTCGTCCCGGCATCCTGGTGGGCGAAAGGGATTCCTCGGTGACTCGAGGGATCTTGGCGCTGATTCGAGGGCAGAGGAGGATCCTGAATGTGGGCAGGCTGGAGGATAGAGTTCAGCTGGCTGATGGGAAAGATGTAGCGAAGGGAATCGTCCTGGCCGGTCTTCATGGCCCTCCCAATGAAGTCTACAACATCTGCTGCCCATCATGGGTTAGCAAGTCTGAATTTTGGTCGAGGGTGCTCCGGGCGCTCGATCTGGAGAGGGAGATCATCCAGGTCCCTTATTCTCTGGCGCTCATGGTGGCCTGGATGGCGGAATATGCCCACCTCATCTCTCGGAATGGAAGGCCGGAAATCACGGTCTGGTCAGTCTATCTCATGGGAAACAAAAATATCATCGAAAGCTCAAAGATATGGAATCTGGGCTGGAGGCCCGATCAGGATTTGGGCAAAGTGGTGGAGAGGGCCTTCCGACAATATCTGCGTCCTCAGAGTGAGCAGAAAGGCGAAACGGGTAGATGGCAGGACTTTTGAAGGCTTTGAGGGTTTTGGGCCTCTCCCATCTGTGGAAACTGCGAAAGGCCCAGATCTTGGGAACGCCGATCGAGCGGGGATTCTTCGCCACTCGGGCGATTCAAGCACTGTTCAATGTGGGCTTTCTGGATCGACTCTCTGCAGAAGGAAGGGTGGATCTTTCTGCCTTTTCCCGAGAGAAGGGCTTGGATCTCCGGATCCTGAGGCTTCTCTGCGACTACCTCTATGCCCTTCACTTTCTGGACAAGGACGGAGACCGTTACTCTCTGGGGAGGCATGGGAGAATCCTGACTGAGGTCTTGAGGGGAACCTTCGATCTCATGTACGCCTATGAAGGTCTCTTTCATGACTTGGAATCCTTGCTCAGAAGGGAGAAGTCCTACGGGAGGGAAGTCAAGCGGAGAGAGGAATTCGTGGGGAAGGGGAGCGGACAGTCGGCGAGGCTTTTGCCATTTCCCATGGCGGCAGACCTCATCAAGAGAAACGGCTTTTCCAAGATCCTGGATCTGGGTTGTGGGGATGGAGAATTCCTGATCAGCCTTGTTAAAGGAAACAGCCACTTCAGGGGCTATGGCGTCGATCTTTCGGAAGAGGTGGTGGCCTTAGCGGGAAGGCGCCTCTTGCAGGAAGGGCTAACGGATCGAATCCAGATCATGGTGGGCGATCTCTTCAATTTGAGGGAGATTCGGGAAAAGGTAGGCGTTCCCCATGCGGCCACCACCTTTTATGTGTTGCACGAGTTCCTGTGGAATGGCCGGGAGGCCGTGATCGATCTGCTGAGGCAATTTCGCAAGGTCTTCCCCGGTGTTTCCCTAATTACCTGTGAGATCACCCAGGTTCAGTCCGAGGACTTCCGAAAGAAGCCCACCGCTATCTTGGAGCACCATCTCTTTCACGATCTATCCCAGCAAAGGGTTATTTCCAGGGAGCAGTGGAAGCGCATCTTCTTGGAGTCTGGATTAAACCTGTTAGAGGAATTGCGCCTGGATTTTTCCCAGATGAGCATTTTCCATCTAAGATAGTATAGTAATGAGTATTATTGGATCGGGCCACCGAGCAGAGATTTGAGCTCATTTACCGCCATTTTTCTCCTCTATTTCTTGATCGTCGTGATCATCAAGGTGGCCGTCTTTCGCATGAGGGGAGAGGAAGGGGGGGACCTCAAAGATAACTGGACCTTTCCTGCCATTTTCACCTCCTATTTGGTGGCGGTGATGGGTTCCCTCGCCGAATTCTTTCTGCGGACCCCAGAGGTCAATCCGTTCGTCTCCCTATCCGGTTATGTTCTGGCCACAGGAGGGGTGATCATCACCCGCCGTTGCGTGATGACTCTCGGCCGTTGGTGGAGCGTAAGGATTGAAATCAAAAAGGGCCATCAGGTGGTGGAGGAAGGTCCCTACCGGATTTCGAGACATCCCTACTATCTGGCCACTTTGCTGGAATTAGGAGGGCTCTCTCTGATTCTGAATTCCTTCCGCACTCTCCTTTATATAGTGCTGGTGCATATTCCTATCTTGGTGGCAAGAATATCCTCGGAGGAAAGGGTCTTATCCCGTGCCTTGAGTCCAACCTATCCGGATTATAAGAAGAGGACTCGAGTCATCCCCCTCCCCCTCCGTGGATCGCTGAGGGACACCCAAAGCCGGAGCTGCAGCCCATGAATGTGTATAGCTTTGGCGCACTCTTAATTTCCTTGACCAGTCTGTTCCTTGGGGTCCTGGTCTATCTAAAGCATAGACAGGGACGGGTGAATCGATCCTTTCTGTGGGTGATGCTTGCGGTTTCCCTGTGGAGCCTCGGCCTCTCCGAAATGATGAGTGCCTCCTCGGAGTGGCAGGCCAAGTTGTGGACCCACATACTCCACTTGGCCTCAACGATGATTCCTGTACTGTTCCTTATCTTCGTCTTCTCCATCCTGGATTGGGGAAAGAAACGATGGAGGATCCTGTTGCCCGGGTGCATCATCGCGTGCTTATTCTTAATCCTGAATTTCAGCCCCTGGTTCATTCTCAGGGTGGAACCGGTTCTGTCTTTCAGATTTTATCCCCGCGGCGGACCGATATATCCAGTCTTTGCAGTCTACTTTCTTGCTATGTTCTCCCTTGGGCTCTACCTGTTACTGAAGGGATACCAGCAAGCTTCGGGTCTAAGAAGGAATCAAATGCGATATTTCTTTTGGTCCTGGCTCTTGGGTGGGGTGGGAGGGTCCTTCACCTTTCTGCCGGTCATGGATATCGACCTGCCACCTTGGGGCATTTACTTGATCCCCATTGCTCTGATCACTGAGGCCTATGCCATCGTCAAATATAGGAGCATGGACATCAATATCGTCTTTCGGCGGGGAATGGTCTACTCCATCCTGTTATGCTTGCTCA
>Ga0315314_1004218_pt1 | contig 10872 bp, 11 predicted proteins | sample TDP9_MG_FD_203631 | JGI IMG/M metagenome (GOLD analysis project Ga0315314, IMG submission 203631) | Freshwater sediment microbial communities from Lake Towuti, South Sulawesi, Indonesia - TDP9 | ecosystem: Environmental > Aquatic > Freshwater > Lake > Sediment | place: Indonesia: South Sulawesi... | reverse complement strand
TGAATTTGAGGGAAAGACCATATTAGAAATTACCCAGCAGAAAGGCGTAGACCCGTTTGACTTTGTCTTTGATTTGGTAATAGAAGAAAAAGCGTCGGTATCCATCGTGCATTTCTTGATGTGCGAAAACGACATTCGCACGGTTTTGAAGCATCCAGTCTCCATGATAGGAAGCGACAGCTCTGCGTGGGCACCCTACGGAGTGCTAGCGAAGGGTAAGCCTCACCCGAGGAGTTACGGAACCTTTCCAAGAGTTCTTGGGAAGTATGTGAGAGAAGAAGGGGTATTAACGCTTGAAAACGCTGTTAGAAAGATGACTTCGTTGCCAGCCCAAAAACTCGGGCTAAGGGACAGAGGTTTGGTTAGAGAAGGGGTGTGGGCAGACATCACAATTTTTGACCCTAAAAAGGTAATAGACACGGCTACTTACTCGGAACCCCATCAATATCCGATAGGAATAGAGTATGTGGTAGTGAATGGAAAAGTTGTAATAGACAAGAGTGAGCATACTGGGGAACTGCCGGGACAAGCCTTACGTCGAAGCACTTAGCAGTCAAGTGAACGTGCTGACGAGACTGGACCAAATGTTAGAAATCAGAACAATGGCTTCCAGAGATTTTGGCTTCGCTCAACATCTAACCGAAATGGTGGAATGGAACTACAGCGTAAGCGATTTTGAACGCTTGTTATATTATGAGCCACAAGGCTGTTTTGTAGCAGAACATAACCGTGAACCACTTGGAATTGTAACCACGACAACCTATGAGAAACTCGCTTGGGTAGGTTCCCTAATCGTCTTAGAGCCTCATCGTGGTAGAGGCGTTGGCTCAGAATTGATGAAACACGCCATCAGATATCTCCAAACAAAAGGCGTGGAAACAATCAGGCTAGACGCAGTTCCAAAAGCCATGCCACTGTACAAGCGACTAGGCTTCCAAGAAGAATACGACTCTCTGAGGTTTATTGGCACTGGACAGAAGATGGCATATCGAAAAGTAAGCAAAATGGAAAACGAGGATTTGGAAAGCGTTGTCCTTTTGGATACTCGCTTTTTTGGTGCCAACCGAGAGCGAATTTTAAGAAAAGTGCATAAGGATTTTCAGGAATTATGCTTTGTTTCTTCCATAAATGGAAAGCTGATAGGGTATATCATGGCGAAAAGGGGACTAAACGAAATCAAGTTTGGACCATGGATCTGCGATCCGAAGCACGTGGATATCGCAGAAGAGTTGTTGAGAGCAGTCTTGAACGAAGAGAAGGGAATGAAAGTTTGGGTTGGCGTTCCAAGTGGAAACGAGAAGAGTGTTAAAATTCTTAAAGAACATGGGTTTGTGGAACAGCCAAAAAGCATAAGGATGTATCGTGGGAAACGTGACTACGTGGGATTGATTAAGGGAGTTTTTGGGATAGGATCACCTGAAAAGGGATGATCTCGCAAGCACTCTTGGTTTAATGATATGATGGCGTGTGTATTTCTTCAAAGCCTATTCCTTCCGAATTTGCAGGCTTTTTGGCATTCCATGCACATCAGATGAGAATTCTTTGTCAGAGTGGGCTCGTAACGGCTCAGAATCTTTCCCAATTCAGGGTTAGGTGTTTGGTCTAAAAGGTGAATTCCCACCAAGCATCTTTCTGAATCCACCTTGTAAGGCGTTAAAGCGTTCACAGGACACGCTTCAATGCAGTTCTCACAGTTACTGCATAAATCTTCCTCAAAAGGCTTGTCTGTCACCATCTTGACGTTTGTCAAAACCGCACTCAAACGAATCCAAGGACCAAAATCAGGATTGATTATGAGGGAGTTTTTTCCGAAGGCTCCGAAACCAGCGAGTTGTGCCAACCGTTTATATGGAAGCCTGGGTGGAGAGGCGACGGCTTCGTAACCCTTCTTCTCCAAACAGAAGGCGACTTCTCGGCTTATCGTTGACAATGGGAAGTAGCCTGGATAGACCCACTTATCTTCTTTGCGAAGGGCGACTTCCTGAATGTCGTCCCAAACGCGACAACCCAACACAACCACGGATTTGGCATTCTTCATAATCTCAGTTGTCTCTTGAGTGTATTCTTGAATCTTCCAGCCAACCCACTGTTTTGGAAAAGCATCTATAGCTTCAGCGGGCACAACGCCGACTAAATCCGCACCAGCCCTTAGCGCAGTTTCCTTTACTTCCGTTGTGAGTTTCTTTCCATCCACTTCAGCTACCAACCTTTGTGTGTCTTTAATGTCTGATCCAAAAATTAAGGTAACTGATTCTACGTGTTCTACAAGGCGGACGGGCTGTTCTAAACTCTATTTTTAAATGATACAGCAACCATGTTAAGTATACCCTTGTAAAGGAAGAAAGGCATTGAAAACAATACGCAAATTCACGGCCATGACATTAATAGTTTTTGGTTTGTGCTTTACCATTTCCACGTTTGGTTACAGCGAAGTTGATCCTGCAATAATAAGTGTCAGAGTTGTTCGGTATGGTTTCCCTATGACTTGGCTTAAAGCGACAACAGTCATTCTACCTATATCCTCGACAACATATACCCTTCTATGGTTCGAACTAATTGTCAACATTGTTTTTTATCTGGGACTGTCGTTGGTAATCTCTTTCATCACCCTGAGGGCTACGCAACACAGAGAAGCAACTACAAAGTCATCGTTGTGGGCGAGAGTTCTTTTTGTCGCCTTAGTGGCATATCTAACTAGGCTCCTCTCTTGTGGCATTCACGAACTCTTAGGTCACGGCTTATGGGCGTGGATTTTCGGAGCAGATAGAGTTTGGATTCATGTCTCTTGGCTGGGTTTCGGATGGTGCAGATATGATCCCCCCCTTGAGGGTGTTGCGCGAGTTATGGCTACGGCTGGAGGTCTTATTAACACCTTCACGATTGGTGCGTCAATTGTCACGTTTCTGTTTTTGGTGCGCAAGAAAGGCGGCTTTTACCTGAGATTTTTCCTCTTTTGGCTTGGATTCTGGACCACTATTACTCAAGCAAGCTATTTCTTGTTGGGAGGGTTGACAGGTTATGGGGATCCTGGGTCACTACATTTGTTGACTGGCATCCCATTGAGTTTCTTTATACTTTTTGGATTCGGCTTATTCTTACTCGTCTATCTTGCAATCTCTGTGCTGTTTCTTGCTGAAGTCACAAATTTGTTTCCAGAATACAGGCAGAAAACATTGTTGTTTGAGTTTTGGATTACAATACCGATACAGGTAATCTCCTTTATGGTTTCTCCTGAACATAAAATGTCTTTTCAGATGTTTTTCCTTTTGCTTTTTGCCTCGATGATTCCGAGTTTGCTATCTCTGCTACTTTTTCAGCTCTTTAGTCGCTGGAGATTGAATACAAAAAAGACGTGAAAGACACAGAGCGTTCGCTTAAACAAGAACAGCCTAAATTTAACTTTTATTTCAAATATGCGTATTCAATAACATCTATTCTTCAATGAGTTTTAGAAGGTCTTCTGAGATGTAGTATATGAACTCTTGTGTGGTGCTTTTGCTGAAGAGAGTCACCACACAATTTCTTGTAATCCCCACCACTATTCCACGCTTCTCGACTTGAAAGACAACATACCAGATATTTCCATGTCCAAGATAATCGTGGTAGAGATTGGTGTCAGCAAGGTCAGATCCCGCTAAACAAAGCTTCTCTACACCTGGTATATCGACTTCATCAAACCATATAAGTTTCGTAGCCTCTGGGTTGGACTCGTGCAATTCTTTAAGAGTCGTATGGGACACTCTTGCCTCGACAATCGCGTGGGGAGTGATGAAAAGAACCTTGCTGAGTTTATTCGCTACATAATTTGTTAATAACTTTTTTACTCCACGAGCCACAGATGGCGCTGACACGATTAGGAACAATCTATCCTTGAAACGTTTAATCCAAAAGGGAGCTTCCTCTGTGACTGGGTTTTCTACTGGTTTACGTCTATAGAAACGTATACGTACGAAGTCCTTGCTGAAAACTCCTGCTATCAGGTTCTCTTGTAGTTTCAGGTCCAAGATTTCAGTTACTAGATTCATTTTTTCTCCCTTGTCGGTTTGGTAAGGCTCTTCCTCACGAAAATCTTTTAGTTTTCCAACTATCAATCCTAAATCAGCTTCCTCTTTTATCTCGAAGATTTTAGCCGGCAGAACCATTTTAACACCGTAAAACAGTTTTGGCAGATCTTACTTTAAAATCTTCTACTTTGCAGCTTTTCTCCAGATTAGAAACAGCCTGATCCCATAGACAATCATTCCTAAGACCAAAGACCAAAAACATAGCATCGAAAGTTCAACCTCTACTAGTATACTCCTACTCAAGAAGGGATTAAAATCAAACGGGTAGAACGGTTTGATATCCAAATGCATCCGTGAATCCAGAAGTATATGAATGTAGACGCCCGATAAGGAGGCTAGAAGAATACTTCTAAAGGACGACTTCTGTTCAAGGTTGAAAACTCTTAACAAAGTAGAAAATTTTCCTCTAATCTTGTTCATGACCCATGCGAGAAGAAAAGCGACAAGGGTTCCACCTAAGAAAGAATGAAAGAAACCATGAAGCGGATAGTCTAAACGTAAAAACCACACAAGTATTGGTTCAACATCAACGATTACATTAGCCACTAAGAATGTGGGAAAGTCTAAGAAGCTGAAGAAGACAAGCCCCAAAAGCAACGCGGGACCAAGATGGAAGGGTGTTAAAGGCATTTATTTACCTCTCTTTTCAAGATATTCTATGTTGTCAAAGTTTTCTTTGATTTTCTTCTCTTGTTCTCTCAGCCAATCTTTATAGCCTATTTGCTTTATCTTTTCCCAGTGTTTTTCTACTTGATATGTTTCCTTTTGACAGTTGAGTTTCTTGCACCTTGAAAATTCTTGACAAAAGTAACAATTCTGTAATTTCTTTTTCACGCAACAGATTCTAACATCGCAACGAGGCATTCCTCCACCTTTAAGGCAACCTGAACAACTTGAATTGGCAAACCAGTTTAAGCCCTTCATCGAATTATTAAAATCAAAATCCTGAGTGATATTGCGTATCCATTCACCATACCTGTATGTCTCGATGAATCTTTTCAATTCCTTTGCCATTTCAGGAATGCGTGTGTGCATACCACAATGATTACAGCACACTCCGCAATAGCCTATAATTACACCTGCATTCAGCTCACTTTGCTTCTTAGTTGTCATTTCAGGATCTCCGTTTAAAGTCGCTTTTAGATTATTTTGGCGCCGGGAATGGGATTCGAACCCATGCGGTCCAACAGGACCACAGGCTCTCCAGCAAGGTCTCAAGGCCTGCGCATTATCCACTCTGCCAACGGGATGCGAAATTCTGCTTTCGTCATAATCCCGGCTTGTTGTCCCGGCACCATCAGTCTATCTGATTCTGTCTTTATTAAAACGTTACTCGAAGAGGTGAGACGAAATCTTCTCTTGGGTTAAACACTTAAATCGGGTGGTCATTATGAATGGTTGGCTGTAAAGGAAGTTAAACAACGGTGAAGTGTCAGTACTGCGCCAAGGACGTCATTTTGCCTTTCAAGTGTTCGTTCTGCAATCAGCAATTCTGTGCTGAGCATAGGTTGCCAGAGAACCATGAGTGTCCAGAATACTGGCGGGCGAAAATTCCACGTCAAGAGCTGCCGGCTCCAGTCTTAATCGAGAGGAAACCTTACGAATACACAACTACTTACAAGCCTAAACCAGTGACGAGGGCCTTCTGGTTCAGCCTAAAAGAGTTGAAGCACCTCGCCATTGGAACACTGCTGGTTGCAGCTGTTGGGTTATCTGTTGGGATGTCCTATGTCCTGCAAAAAGCGCCTAAACCACAAGTCTTGGCAGGGATAACAATAGCTTTTACACTCGCGTTTTTGCTTCATGAGCTCAGTCACAAAATAGAGGCGCAACGCCTTGGGTTGTGGGCGGAATTTCGATTAACCGTGCTTGGTGCCCTTGTCACTCTAATCTCAGTTTTCCTTCCGTTCTTCAAGATAATCTCGCCTGGTGCCGTCATGATCGCAGGACCAGTAAGCAGAGAGGTTGCTGGAAAAACCGCTGTCGCTGGACCATTGACAAACGTTGTCTTCTCGAGTGTGCTTTTGTCCGTTTACTTTTATTCACCTTGGCCTCTCTCCGAGATTCTGATATGGGGCGCAGCCTTCAACGCTTGGATTGCCCTCTTCAACCTCTTACCTTTCGGTGTGATGGACGGGTTGAAGGTTTACTGGTGGAACAAAGTAGTCTGGGGCGTAACTTTCATCGTGTCTAGTGCATTAACAGTTGTGACCTACATGTTCCTCAGAATTTTTGTTTGATGAGCCAAAAACGAGAAGGTCGGAAGGGTTTCGGCAGTTTTGAGTTGATTAAACCTTGAGATATTTCGAGAATTTTGACTGAGGGGAGGGAGCATGAAGTCATCGGGGAGTCGCTCCCTCCTATGGCGGTATATGGTTCTCCTTTCTCTTTCAGCGTGTTTTAGGCGTTGATATGAAGGGTGTGGATGTCTAATGAACTTTGTGGAGAATTCTTCTAGAAGAATTAGTATATTCTTTCCCATTGGGTTCCATAGTCTCGGTAAAAACTACCCTCACATTTGACTCCACTTGTTTTTCTGGTCTTACTACATGTCTCTACCATGAAAACACTCACTTTCTCGAGGAAAATGCCGCATAATCAAGCCCTATTATCAAAAATAGCCAACTAAAGGAGTTCTATGCTCACGTAAACTTCCTCTGGAACACGAATCCTCATGATCCGCCGCATCGCACGCTCTTCAGCGTCGATGTCGATGAGGCGTTTGTGAATGCGCATCTCCCACTTGTCCCAGGTGGCGGTGCCTTCGCCACAAGGAGTCTTTCGAACCGGGACACGGAGCCTCTTGGTGGGAAGCGGAATGGGTCCAGTCATTTTCACGCCTGTTCTGTCGGCGATGGTCTTCAGTTCTACGCACACTTCTTCGAGTTTTTTGAAGTCTGTGCTTGTGAGTCGGATTCTTGCTTTTCTCGCCATAGTCGCGGTTTCTCCTTCACGGCTTGTTCTTATCCATTGACAGATGTTTTAAATACTTTTTGCCTTGTTGTTGAGCGGCTGTTAGGATAAAGAAGAGAAAGAGGATGTTTGTGTTTTATGGGTCTGTTTTTCCGAAGTTTCTGGCGACTGTGCCTATGTCTCTCATGTCGATTTTGTCGTCTGGTAGGCCTGTTGTTGGTCCTGTTAGGTCGCAGTTTGATGGTGCTGGCGGAACGGTTTGTCCGAAGTATTTTGCGATTACTCCTATGTCTTTCATGTCGACCTTTCCGTCTGGTATGAAGTCCATGAGGTTCAGTGTTCCACCAGTTATGTCACCTACCATAGCAACTATTATCCAACCATCCGATAACGTGTTGTCTGTTGTGTCTGTTTCGTGTGGGAGTTGGGTGGCTTCGGCTGTTATGGTGTAGTTGCCCTTGGCCACGCCTGTGGTGTTCCAGGTGAGGGTGAGGGTTGTGGAGTTTCCGCTTGGTAGGGTTGTGGTTGTGTGGTTTTTTCCGTCTGGCAGGGTGATGATGGTGTCGTCGTAGAAGACAGAAACATCAAAACACTCAGTGTAAGAACCGTGATTTTTGATTGTTACGTTGATATATACAGAATAGCCTTGTCCCGCCACAGTTTTGGAAGGCGTTATATTGGTTACGGCTATGTCAGCAATTGCGTATTGAACCATTATTCTGTGGGTGCTGAGGTTGAATTGGAAGTAGACGAAGTAGTGGGTGGTGTTTGTGGTGATGATTGGCCATGGTGGCTCCACTTCGGTATTGTTGATGAATACTTTAATTGGAACTTGGGGTGGAGTTCTTTTCAGTGTTACTGGGATGGTTGCGTTGATGTAGCCTATAGCTCCTGTTGGGCCAGAGGCGTTAAAGAACAGAGCCGCTGGGTTGGCAAACACGTGGGTTATTGTAACGTTTGCTTCTACGATGATGGTGTATTCTTCTCCCCCAACTCTGACCATTGTTTCGACTATTCTAGTTGGCCAAGGCCTCATAAGCGGATAATGGTCTTGATTGTTTGCATCAATTATGTATGGTGTGTCGCCTATTCCATCGCTGCCAGACTGGTCCTGATTTGGACCGCTCTTCTCATCAACACCGATGTAGTCGCTCCAGTAGTTGCCGCCAGAAGGATAGCCATCATCCCATATGCCGTTATAACCTTGAAAAACGTCGACTTGAAAGGTATTGTTCACAATATTATTATGGTAAAAGATCATCGCCTCGGGTGGTAAAATTCCACAACTAATGTGTATGCCATACTCATTATCTGTAATATCGTTAGCGCTGAAGTAACATGTGTATAGGCGATAATACGGGCTATAAACGTAAACACCGTATTTACATTGTTGTACCCGATTGTTTGTGACGTTTTCAGCCCATGGATAGCCTACATAGATTCCAAAGGTTGTTCTGAAGATAATGTTACCTATGATATGATCGTAGTGACTACAATGGTTAAGCGATATGCCATGCCCCGAATCACCGATTGTATTATTGAGCACAGTGTTGTAACCTGAATAAAAAATACTAATACCGCCAGCATTATCTAAAATAATGTTGTGCGCGATGAGGTTATTACGGCTATAGACTCCAGCATGCCAATCATCCCAGGTCATCCAAGTACTTATAGCATTTCCACTACTACGCATTACCCTATTACTTGCAACTGTATTATAGCTGGACACAATTAATTCTATCCCCCCGCAACCCCCAGAGCCGTAGTTCTCGTAAATGATATTTTGGCTTATATTGTTGTGATTGGAGTGCGATAATGTAATTCCACAACCCACATGTCTTATTACGTTGTGTGTTAGACTACATTTCTGTGAACCGGATATGCCTATCCCGCTACCCCAAGGCCAGCTGTTCTGAAGTGCAAAATTCATGACCGTCGTTTCGTTGGCAATTATGCTGAGGACAGATCCTCTTACACCACCACCATCTATTATCGTTGTAGCTGAATTTTCCCCTATAAGTGTCAAAGTCTTGTTTACGACTACAGTTTCGTAATATGTTCCTTGTTCAACAAAAATCGTGTGCCCATCCAAGGTTTCATTAGCATCTATCGCTTCTTGTATTGTTGCGTAGCCCAATCCTGCATTGATGTTATATACTGGAAGATGACCCCATGGGTTTATGAGGGGATAATGGTCAACATTATTTTCGTTAATTACATATGGCGTATCGCCTATACCGTCACTGCCTGTCACATTCTGATAAGGACCACTGTATGTGTCGTTTCCAGTGTAGTCGTTCCAATGGTTGCCACCACAGGGGTAACCGTTATCCCAAAAATTTGTTGATAAACCCCAAATCCTTATGTATGTACTTCCAACGAAGTTATTATGGTAAAATGTGGTATTATTACTATTGTACTCTAAAAAGATTGCCCAATTATCGAGACTCCAACCGTTATCCGTGATAACGTTTGAAATGAACTTATTATCATTACAAGAATTATATAGATAAATACCTCCGTTTACCCTATTCTCCGCAAATGTGTTGTTGTGGCCAGTGTTTAACTCGATTGCAATGTATGGGTCACGAAACCCGCCGAAAGATCGTTGTTAACTATCCTGTTGTTGCTTGAGCCCACAAGCTGTATACCTATATCAGCTCCTATACTATTAGAGTCTATTAGATTTCTTGAAGATTCGAGAAGTTCAATCCCCACATACACATTCCAACGAGGAACATCATTGCTTACGACGATATTATCATGAGAATATTGTAGTGAGATGCCAACGCCAATATTTTTGATGTAACTATTCGTTACAGTGTTGTTATCAGAACGGGTAAGCAAGATGCCACATCGCGAGCCGAGAATTGCAGTATAATATGTAGAAACACCAGAAACGGTAACATTCTGAGAGTGATCCACATGAATCGCTGGCCAATTGTCTAGCGAATGAACATTTTCAATGATGCAATGTAAGGTGTAGTTAAGAAATATACCAATGCCTTCACTTCCTCCGTTTCTTACTGTTAGATTAGTTATTTGAACGCTATCCGCTGTTACCACAATGACATTCGAATTGTTTCCATCAACTACTGTTGTGTCTTTCTTTTGTCCAACAAGTGATATCGTCTTATTTAAGACAAAATTCTCATAGTACGTTCCTTCTTTAACAAAGACTGTGTCTCCCTCATTCGCATTGTTAATAGCTTCTTGTATAGTTGGATAATCATCTGGGACTACAATTGTCGTAGGCTCTGTTCTACCAAGCTGAATCTTAAAAGCCAATGTTAACGTGCCCATTAACAACAATACCATAATTATTTTGGACGCCACATTCCTATTCATTTCTCTCTCATCTCTGTTCGTAAATACATGATTAGAATATAAAAAAATTTGTCTTGTTGTATAGAAGCATAAACAGAACATCCAACATAAAAAATGGGAATTTTGCGGGGGCATCTCAGCGTATATGGATAAAAATTATTTTGACTCTCTTTCTAAGACCTATAATTGTTCCCTCTACCTTCAAAATGCTTACCAATAGAATAAACACCTCCCTCCACATCAAAAACATTATTTAGAAACATGCCTCTCTATTAAATAGGTGATTCAAGTGACCGTGATGGTCAGCAAAACTCAATTAAAACAAGTGCTCGACAGACTTGACTCTGTTAAGCTCGAACTCTTGAGGCTCAGAGCAACGCTTCTACCCCAAGAAGAGCTAAGCAGAGAAGAAGCCAAAGAACTCGAAGAAGCCCGAAAAGAAATAACAAAGGGCTCAAGCATAAACCTTGAAGACCTAATCAAAGAATTAAGCTGACCCAACATTGTTTCAAGTAATTCTCTCCCAAAAAGCAAGAAAATCCATCAAAAAACTCCCCAAACATTACAA
>Ga0315314_1004217_pt1 | contig 10872 bp, 14 predicted proteins | sample TDP9_MG_FD_203631 | JGI IMG/M metagenome (GOLD analysis project Ga0315314, IMG submission 203631) | Freshwater sediment microbial communities from Lake Towuti, South Sulawesi, Indonesia - TDP9 | ecosystem: Environmental > Aquatic > Freshwater > Lake > Sediment | place: Indonesia: South Sulawesi... | reverse complement strand
CCTCCCTGGTGATGGTGCATTGAACTATGTGGATGAGCATGATGAAGTTGTAATTGAAGGAATAGGGGGTTCTATGGGAGGGGCTATGGGCGATATACCTGGAGTCAGATGGAAAGTGTCTATGGTCAACGGAGTCTCTTTGAATATGCTCGTCTTGGGCAAAAAAGAAAAACCCAGGAGATAATCCTTTATGAACTAGGCGTTCTAGGGTTTCAGAGGAAACCATGCTAGACGACGACCCCTGGTATAAACTTACACTTTAGGGATTTCTTAAACTCTTTGAACCAAGATATAGAATCCTAAATTAAAAGGCATCATCACTAAAGTAACCATAAAATGGAATAAGAAAAAAGCAACGAGATACTGAGTGATCAAACTTAAATTACAGTAGAAAGTTTAACACATTGGAAAAGATAGGCTATGCTTGAGAGAATCGCTATATCAAAAGGTTTTCTGAGGGACTTCTTCAGCATCCTATTCCATCATATAGGATACAGCCAACACTATAAGCGGTATGTCATAGTGGAACCTGTCTGTGTAATAACATGCATAGATGGAAGAGTCACTTCTTGTAAATCCGTTGATGCTTTAGTGGATAACTACTATGATATCGGATCTCTAGCGGCTTCAGAAATCGATAGAGAATGTGGCGATCGTATCGAACAGGTTTTCATTTCGGATCTGCGTCAGCAGAAGGATTATATTTCATATGGAGACAACCCTATCATATTTCCATATGAGAGGCTTCCAAGACTCATAAAGTTCTTGCAAGAGAATATGGATTTGCTTCCAACTGTTTCGGGCTTGATCCATTATCATGTTAATGAACCTTGGCTGAGTGAAGGCGATCTTAAGACCCTAGCAAAGTATTCGCAAACCATCATTGGGATGGGAGGGCAGAGACAACTCGGACTCGTTCTCTCCGAAGAAGACCCTAGCGACAGCATCAAAATGACTCCGCTAAGGAAAAAAGACTACATAGAGCTAATGATTCGTAAATGTAAGACTGGAACCGTAAGAATCATCGGTGCGATTTTTGCTGATGAGCAGGTTAAGGATCTTCAGATTACCCTTGACATATAATCACTCGAAGTCAGATTTTTTAAAAATCGATCTATAAGGTATCCCTTCACTCTGAAGCCCATCGCCACATCCTTCTTCTCTATCCACTATTGTTATGACCTTAACCACCTTACAGCCTATCTCTTTAACCTTCTCTATAGCTTTTGTGATGCATCCTCCCTTTGTGACAACATCGTCTACGACAACCACTTTTGAATTAGGCTTCAAGGGACCCTCTATCCATTTCATTGTGCCATGTGGCTTTAGCTCTTTTCTAACCCAAAATGCAGGAATATTTAATCCTTTTTGGTAACCGAGCATAGACACCGCAGTGGCTATTGGGATGGATCCAGATTCTAAGCCGCCTATCGCGTCGACATTGTTGTCCTTTATCATTTGAAGAATTATCTGTGCGATCAATGTAATGTCCTCTGGACTTTGTGTTACTTGTTTTAAGTCGAAGTAGACATCGCTCGTCCCCCCTGATGCTAGCTTAAACGGTTCCTGTGGTGGGCTCCTTTTCAAGTAAGCTCTGTCTTTGATAAGGACAAACAATCTTCGTATCATCGGGTCAATAGATTCGGCTTCGATTAGTTCCTCCATCTTATTCGCCTTCCTTTATCTCCCAGTATATGTAAGGTTTTTGGTATCTTGACTTAACTTTGCCTTCCGCCTTAAGGATGCTCAGGTACTTTGATGCCGTGGTCACCGAGACTCCCACTTCCTTTGCAATACTCTTGGTATATAATTCTTTTCTTCTCCTAAGAACTTTAATAATTTCTTCCTTTATGTCAACTTTTTTGCTTAACTCCATCTCCAGCCCTAAAGGAAATCCCTAATATAAATAGCTATTGCATTAGGCAAATGGCAACATGATTACGATTATTGTTATCGCTTAGTCTGATTGATTATTCTTTAAAAAGGAATACAATCAATCCTAAAAGCTACAGATGTGAGAATTACTAATTGTCTAGGGTTAATCTTGCCTTCATTTATGATTGACATCTTTCATTATAAGTCTCCCGTTAACTATTGAGTAGTCCAGCTATAGTATCAGCTATCCTCTCCTTCTGCTCATACTACGTATCTTCGAACATCTCTATCAGCTTGTTTATCATCAGTCTATATGGTTTTGAGTGCTGGTTCAGTAGCCGCTTTGAGAAGCCATGCCTATCTTCCTTTTAAGCTCCATTATTTCGTCTTTCGTAATTCTATCCTTTCTTTGCTCAAGCATCTTTATCATCGTGTTTTTAGGGAACCTCTACACATATTATATCTAGTGATAATCTTTTTAGGCAGGAAATAGAAGCCTAGAAGGTGAGTCTATGGCTACAGAGAAGCTCTTACTATTTAGAAAATGGGATATGAGTGAAGTTAAAGTTAAAGATAAGGGCTTAGAGAAAATCCTTTCTCTTAAGCCTATAATTACACCAGTATCTATGGGAAGGCATGAACATCATAAATTTGCAAAGGCTGAAGTGAGCATAGTAGAGCGTCTTGCTAACAATCTCATGCACTTCGGTAAAAAGGATGCTAAGAATACAGGGAGAATGGGAGGAAAGAAGCAAAGAGCCATAAACATAGTGAAGACTGCCTTTGATATAATCCACTTAAGGACTGGTGGAAACCCTATAGAGTACCTTGTCCATGCCATTGAGAATGCATCTCCTAACGAGGATACAACGAGAATAGGCTATGGTGGTATTGTCTACCACCTCTCAGTAGATATATCTCCCCTAAGAAGAGTAGATTTGGCTTTAAGGTTCATCTCAGAAGGAGCCCGCGAAGCCACCTTCTCAAGCCCAAAGAGCATCGAAGAAGCATTAGCAGATGAGATCATAATGGCTGCAAATAGAGACACAAACAGTTATGCTATCAAGAAGAAGAATGAGCAAGAAAGAGTAGCCATGGCATCAAGATGATCTTCTCGATTGGGAAGTATAATGAAACATTCATATCAGATAAAAAGTCAAGGCTGTACCTTTCTTACCAATTTGAACTCAATTATATCACATTGAGATTATCTGTGAAAACTCCTTCCAAAGATCGCTTCCTTTTTCTATAGTCTTAACAACCTTGCCACAGACAAGGTGTTTCTCGACACTCTCTATATGCCCGCTAGTGTCTGTCAAAACGAAGCGATTTCCTTCAACTCTTGTGATCTTATGAACAACACAAACTGGAATCTTCCCTCCTTGAAGCCATCTGAAGCTCGGATAAACGATTACATCCCCCTCCCTTAACTCCTCTGGCTTTAACTTTCGCTTTATAACTAGCAAGTCTCCTTCATTGATCAAAGGCTCCATACACTTTTCCATAGCGAATAGGAAAGAATTCGTTTCAGTAACTTGTCTACACATTTCACATTTGATTAACGCTAAGGTCTTTTCATCTTTTGCTGATTCATCATTAACAGCATGTCGAGCTATGAACTCTAAGAGAAACAAAAGCATGACTCTATATGCTTCAGCATAAATGAAAAATGGCGGACAATCCTTCTTCATTTCACAATCAGGGCAGTTTTCTCTGATGATTCCTATGATTGAATTTAATAGATCGTCAAGCGCTCTTTGGCAGGTTGCTAAGTATTTCATGACTACGCTTGGTAGATCGTCAGATTCTCTTAGATTTGGATCATCTTGAGGCATTTTTAAATCATCTTCCCATCAACTTTTTCCATAGTTCTGTTCCTCTTTTTATGATCTGGACAACTACGCCACAAATCCTTTCAGCTGAAGTGAGTTCCTCATCAGAAGTTGGTTCAAAGTCGCCTTTCGTCCTAACGTAGATTGAGCCCTCTTTCTCAACTATTTCAACTATCCTTCTTATACGACAGTCTCCTGGACTTGCCCTTAATACAGCTATATCACCAACATTTATGGTGTGATGATCGATGGACCTTTTTATGAGCACTAAATCACCTTCATCTATAGTTGGCTTCATGCACTCTTTACTCGATGCTCTAATGATAGGCTTTTTCTCTGTAAGCTGACAGACAAAACAAACCAAGGCTGGCCACCATTGTTCTAAAGATAATGAGCTATTCGAAGCCCAAGATGCTAAACCATCCCAGATACCATTGAATAATGCAAAAACAGTTTCACGTGGTAGAAGTTCACAGCCTTCTTTTCCCTTAGATTTTGGACATTTGGTGCAATATTCTTCAATAATAGCCTTCTCTAGAGCCCTAGCCATCTCATCGAAGCGTAGAGTTGCATCTTTTATGACCTTCTTTGCTTTCTGTTCGTTCATAATACTTTTAACACTATTTTTTTAAACTCACATAAATTTAAAAGTTCTTTTCTTATAATTTCTCTTGATATTTCTGGTTCTGTTGAACATCTATGAATGAAAATAGTAGCCTCTGCGCTTCTTAATTACCACGACAAATGCTAGAATTGTCAGAAGAGCAACCAAGCCTATTCCAATCCATGGAGCAAGTATATCAAACCAATTTGCAAACATAGTAAAACCTCCTACTGGTGGTACTTTTAGCACTCCGATTCCTCCTGTATGTACAATTATTCCATTGGCAATACCATCTTTATCTCCTAATCCGCCATCTGTAATTTGAATGATTATTTTATTATCTCCATCATCACTTTCTATAGGCATCTGGAACCATCCTATGTTATACTCCCAGTACTGTGAACCTATTGGTATATTTGATGGGAATTCTATGGTTACGATTATTGTCTGATCGGGAATCAAGTCTACCACAAGAAATGAGAAGAATCCATGTTTAAAATAAAGGTCAGGCTTACCTACTGATGGTAATTCTGATTCATCTACAGCACTAATGTTTCCAAGAGCTATAGCATCTGAATCGAACGTAGCTATGCCAGTCCCAGTAGCGGTCTCCACCCACTTCCATCTATCTTGGCTTATGAATGGATAATAATCATAATTACTATCAGGATGAGGTATCAAAGTATCTCCTATACCATCTCCAGCTATTGCATGCTTTCCAATGCCGCTGCCATCATCAACACCAGTGTAATCAGACCAGTAGTTCCCTTCAAGCAGTACTGGATGGTGCCAATAATTAAATACAGGGTGACCATCATATCCATTTAAAGTGTTGTTTATCAGGTTGTTATGAAAGATCAAGTTTTTATCACCCACACTTATTTGGATTCCATAATCATTCCCATAGACCATATTGTCTGCCAATGTGTTGTAGTTCGAATCATAATCAAGGAAGATGCCGATGCCGTTCGAGTCAGCAGTATTACTGTCCAGTATGTTGTAGTATGAACGAAAGAGGTAGATGCCGTCGTTGTAGTTCTCGTTAGCAGTATTATTGATCAATGTGTTGTTGCTTGAATAAGAGAGGTCGATGCCCTGGTAGTTCTCGTTAGCAGTATTACTGTCCAGTATGTTGTAGTTTGAATGAGAGAGGTAGATGCCCATGTCGTCGTTCAAATTAGCAGTATTATTGATCAATGCGTTGTAGTCTGAACGATCGAGGGAGATGCCGTAGTCGTTCAAATTAGCAGTATTATTGATCAATGTGTTGAAGTTTGAATAAGAGAGGTAGATGCCGTAGTAGTTCGAGTTAGCAGTATTATTGATCAATGCGTTGTTGCTTGAATGATCGAGGCAGATGCCAGCCGCTGATTTGGCGCCTGTAACAATAAATCCTGTTATGTTCACATAGCTTGCTGTAACATGGAAGACGTTATCACTAGGATCAAATGCGTTGACTGTTACAATACCTTCAGCCAATAGATTGACAGTTTTATTAACATCAACGTTCTCACTATAAGTTCCTTCATGAACTATTATTGTGTCATGTGGACTTGCAGAATTTATTGCTTCTTGAATGCTCTCTCCAGGATAAACATGAATATCAGCAGGGCTTGCATAAGATGGCTTTATCAATGTAATAATGCTGAATAGAAACAATGTGATAACAAGGATAGATGCTATCTTTCTATTCATAATAAATCGCTCGATAATAATCTACAGGGTTGTAATTAAATTTTTTGATGGAGATGGCAGAATATTTGAGAGCAAAGATACAATTAAAGTTGTATCTTAAGTTTTACAGTTTATGCATTAGCCAAAGGTCCATTAAAGCATATGTATTGAATTTTAGTTATTAGTCCTTTTCCTATAGCCTTCTGGAATTTCAATTGCTTCTGAAAGGCTGAATTCACGATTCAGAAACTTGTTCATGTTGTTCGATGCAATCCCAAGTTTATAGCGACTTTTCATTAACCTCATAAAGCCTAAGGCGATGTATCTAAATCGAAGCAAGAACTTCTTAGTAGCGTGGTAGATCATATTGTAAATCTCTTTCAAAGGAACGGCTTTAGGAGATATTTCTGGAGCGTAGACTCCTTTCTCCCAGTGCTCATCCTCGTTCAAAAGTCCTTGTGAAGACAAATATGTCCATAATGGAGTCCCAGGATGAATCTCTAAAGGATGAAAGATCGGTATATCTATATCCAATTTCTGGGCAAAGTTAAGCGTATTCTCAATCTCCCCTCGAGTCTCATCTGGAGCACCAACTATGAACGAACCAACGATGATATCTATACCTGCCTTTCTAGTAGCTTTGGTGGCTGCTATAGATTGTGATGGCACGATTCCCTTATTGTAGAAATCTAGGATTCTTTGATTTGCGCTCTCCATGCCATAGTAAATGATTCTACATCCAGTCTTGGCCATGGACCTTAAAGCATCCATAGATATGCAGTCAACCCTGGCATCACAGACCCAGTCCATCTCTATTCTATTTTTCCTCATTAAATGGCATAACTCTATCACTCTTTTTTGATTCAAGGCAAAGTTATCATCAACGAATATAATTTGTCTAAATCCTTGGCCATATAGCATTTCTAACTCTTCTAATATATTTTCTGGAGATCTAGGTCTCCATCTACGCCGAGCGAATAGAGAGCAAGCACAATATGTGCAATTGAAAGGGCAACCACGAGAAGAGACCATAGAAGTAAACTTTTTCGTAGCAACGATCAATCCAGCCAAGGTTGATTTATATTCGTTTTTTAGTAAACTTCTATCGGGAAATGGGAGATTGTCCAAATCCTTGATGAGTTGCCTATCTTGAGTGAAGACTATTCTATCTCCTTCCCTGAAAGCTATCCCTCTAACATCTCTAATGTCCTTTCCCTTTTCTAAGCAATTCGCTATTTCTAGGCATGTGAACTCTCCTTCATCTCTAACTATCAAATCTACGAAGGGATACTTCTTTAAGATTCTTTCAGCGTTAAAGGTGGCATGATAATTCCCGAAGGCAATCTTGATGTTAGGATTCATCTCTTTGACCTTTTCAGCGATGATTGCAGCTGATCTTCCTGAGCTAGATAGGGTTGAAAAACCTAGAAAGTCTGGGTCCTCTCTTTTAACCCATGAGAGAACATCTTGAAGAGATTGATTCGTAACATCAAGAACTGAAACATCGAAATCATTTTGCTTCAAAAAAGTTGCTATGTATAATAATCCTAAAGGAGGCCAAGATGCAGGAGCGGTAATAACATGTGTCCAAGATTCACTTGCCCCTGGGTTAATGAATGAGAACTTCATCTCTAATCACATATAATGCACCATCTATCCAACATTTAGAATAAAAGATTTGCCTTTATCTTAAAGTTAGAAAAAGGTTGAGTTTAGGCTGGTAAGACTTTTGTCTTTGACTTACTCGACAGGATTCCATACGCTCAAAGAGTATGTAGCAGGCACTACAAGACTTGCAAGCTCTGGATAAAGTTTCGTCATTATGTAATCCGATTGCATTTGCCTATTGTTACACTTTTCAAAGTCCGCGAGGTTCTCAAACTCCCACATTTCCACATACCCGCCCCAGTTGCCACCAAATAACTGAGTGAACATTTTGTATGACTTCACTTCTTTAAACATTTCTGGATGCTTTTTCATCCATTGAGACTCTTTCTTTTTATACGCCGTGAAATCTGCTTGTCTTTCTGGTTTTATCACGTATGTTTCTACCAAGAAAATAGTCATTCTTTCACCTCCCCTTCATCTATTGCGTCATTACAAGTTGTATATAAAATTAAAAGAAATCGCCCATCGTTCAAGTCCCGAAGAGTTAACAGAACCAATTTTTCGACATTTTATTAAGTAAAATTAAGAATTGAAATAGGTCAAGCTCTGAAGATAGTCGCCAAATCGATTCAGTTCCTCAATATGCTTTACCCTTCCCTTACTAGCTTTAGCCAATTCTCTTCTAAAGAATAGATCTATCTTGCTCTTCTTCTCTTGAAGAATGGTAGCAGCCTTTTTTGTCAATGCTTTTCCTTTCTTGTCTAAATCGAGAAGAAGAATTATTTTTTTAAATCTTTCAGCCTCAGAGGCTAATTTTACCAAGCTCTCATTATGGCATAGTAAGAACAGATCGCCTTTGAATCCTATCGATTTAAGAGCCCTTGCATCACGTTGCCCCTCGACTACAACTAGAGCCCCATTCTTACACTCATCGTTCAACTTACGTATGAATAGGATTAAGGCTTGAAGGGTATCTTGATCAGACTTTGCCTCTATCATAACAATTACCTTATAAGAAGAGAGAATAGTTTAAAGAGTAATAAGATTCGTTATGAATATAAGCATATCTCCATTTTTACTTAAGGCTGGAGAAAAAATTCTTCACTCTTCCAGCAAATACTTCCCATTCTTCTATAGGAATTCCAAATTCGATGAACTTACACACAATACCACTAACGGGAAAGTCTGGCAAGTACTCATGTGTGAGAATATAACCTCTAGAGAAGGGAGGCTGGTATGGTACTGGAATCTGGTTGAATACAGCATAAACCTCTAGCTTACCTTCTACTGAAGCTTTGATAACTTTACTTAGATAAAGCACTCTTAGGTGAGGAATCTCTATCTCTAGGGTAATAGGAAGACTTGATTCAGGATCTATCAAGAACTTTGTCAAAATAGAGCCACGGGCTATAACCTTGAATTCTGAATTTCCATCTTCTTTTGGTAGATTAAAGTGGATTGCATACTTCATGCTATTCGATTCTACTAATTTATCTGATCTATTGTGGAGTATTATTTGGAAGGATATAGCCGGTCTTAGATCTGGGTCTTTACTCATAGAGGCCTTATCTAACACTACATCGAGATATCTAGAAACATCAAAATAAGAGCTCATCTTAACATTAGATTTGTTGGGGTCTGATATAAATAAAGATGGATGATAAAGAAGCTATGCTAAAGCTTTTCAGCAAATTCTATCAGGTCTATCCTCCTGATTAAGGTCTACTTTAGCTTATTGAGTGTGTAATCTATTTAAGAAAGTAAGCGTAACAATATACGGCGGGATAGATGAGTGTGGAGTACCAAGAGAAGGAGTTAGATTATCTGATCCAAGTAGCTTTAGCCACAGTTTATGGAGCGAATATGAAGAAGAGGATAGAGCGACTACTCGCCAATTATAAGGGTAAGATTAAGAGTGCTGAAGAGATCAGGCAGGAGCTTAAGGGAATCAAGGGCAACCTTGCAGATGAGGTCATCAAGATGAGAAGATGAATGATGTGAAGTGGTTCTTCTTCGACACTTCTTCAATTGTAAAGCGCATAGAATGTTATGAATTTTGTTAGCTCCTGTCTGTCGCACGCCTGGGTAAACCCCATACTTCATCTTTTATCTGCTAGGGCCGTCAGCGAGCTTTATGACAGGAGCCGTAGAGTATTAATTAAGTTCTATAGGTTAAGTTTTTCGTTTTACTATATCAACGACTTTACTTAAGTCAACTTCAAAGATAGACACAGGGTTTCTTAGCCTAAAGTTCTCTAAGACTAATGGATCTATTTCTCCTATTATCCCAAGCTTACGCTTTGCCGATATTATCTTTGCAACTCTGCCTGATGTAAAGGATGGATGATGAGTAGGAATTGTATCTATGCTAAGATTGAAAGCTTGTGAAAAGAATGAGCTAAGAATAGATTTAGCCTCTGTATAGTTTGCTGTAGAGTGAGAGATTGCTGTAGCAAGATGATAATCTTCTCTAATGCCAATAGGAGTTCTTGAATCCTTAGAAAATACCTTTGATATTTCGAATATTCTTTGTGGATACTCTTCATGTAAGTTCTTTGATAAGACCATAAGTAATGAGGGGAAGAGATGATCTCTAAGAATCTCATGCTCGATGGATTTAGGGTTCTCGACTTTGATGATGGTTTCAGGCTTTCTATTGGTAAATTCGTAAAGGACTTTTTGACTTGTTAAGTTGTAGTTCATGACCTCTATACAGCCTAAGCCTATCATAGCATTTCTAGCCAAGCCTATTAGTAATAGATTCTCATCACGCTTTCCTGCCTTTTTAAATATGGGTAAAGTTGGAGTAAGCTTCTCAAATCTATAGCCATAAGCTATATCTTCAACCAAGTCCACTTGATGTATTACATCAACACGATACCTTGGTATTAAGGCTATCAACTTTCCATCTTTTGATGCTACACTTATTCTGCTTCTCTCTAAGCATTCAGAAACCTTTTGATCTTTAAGCTTTAACCCAAGAAGATCGTTCGCCATTTTTCTATCAACTTCCATCTGTTGAAGATTCATATCAGGAGTGATTCTAATCGAATCACCAAGCCTAATTTTAACAGATTCAATTTTGGCGCCTATATCACTCAAGGTTGCAGCTATAATGGCTAGAGCATCTTCAGAGGCTTTTAAATCAGTGGCTGTTATCTCAATAATTAAATTCTTTGTTTCTGGCGTTAATCTAGTCAGCTCTCCGTTTATTATTGGTGGAAATGATAATACATGATCTAAACTATCGATCAACAAAGGGTACCTATCAAAGCCAGA
>Ga0315314_1004216_pt1 | contig 10874 bp, 10 predicted proteins | sample TDP9_MG_FD_203631 | JGI IMG/M metagenome (GOLD analysis project Ga0315314, IMG submission 203631) | Freshwater sediment microbial communities from Lake Towuti, South Sulawesi, Indonesia - TDP9 | ecosystem: Environmental > Aquatic > Freshwater > Lake > Sediment | place: Indonesia: South Sulawesi... | reverse complement strand
GGAACCGGGAGCGGTTGGCGTGACTGGCCCGACGCTTCCGTATGAAGGAACCCAATTGGACAGAGTTGCCTATCATGTCGCGACTGGTTGGGTGCAACGTTTCTCGTTGAAGCTTGGACGACCTCACGTCGCTGGGTTCAACTGCGCATACCGGACAAGGGCATTCTGGGATGCTGGTGGATTCGATGAGGATCGTGTCCTCCTAGAGGACGTTATGCTCAGCCTAAGGATGAGGCACCAAGGCCAGATCCTCTTCAATCCTGAGATGATTGCGTACACGTCCTTGAGGAGAATCAAGAGGTACGGCTACCCGTACCTAATGACTTACAACCTAATCAACTGGATCGTAATGCTACTCTCCAACCGAACACTCGCATACCCGCAGGTCCGCTGAGGCCCGGACGAATCTCATAACCCCGCGGGGGTCGACACCAAACACATAGGATCCGGCTACGCCGAACTCATAGGCTTGAGAGGGTAGAGCATAGACTTCCTCTATGGCTGAGTCTCTGCAGGATATTGACGACAAACCCCGTGCCGAGCAGGGTTTGCTCAGGGAGCTACAGACCCAGCCGTGCTGCACGCGAGGAAGAAGGGTTTGCGAGTGACTAGGATGCAGCGGAGGGTCGATGGCCGCCGAAGAGAAAGGAGATGGTCGGATACTCGTCGAACACGGACATTGATCGCTTAGGGAACTGAGCGAAGATAGAGGGTTCCCGAAAACAGTTGATGACGCAGTCATTACACCGAACACGGTGGAGAAAACGAGGCCCATCCTCTAGTGCATTGAAGAGCTTCGGCCGTAGGAAGCACGGGTAAGTGTTTCCTAGCCAATCGACGTAGACGACATCTTCTCCGCCTTTACAGTAGATGGCGGGAGGCTTTCGGAGCAGAAATCGCAGGATGTCTTCAAGGTAAACGGTCGGGTTCAGAATCCGGTGACCGCCGCGCTTCAACTTGAGGATCGTGTGAATAGTCTGATAGAGTCTGGAGTAGTCTGCATCTGAGCCTTGGCCGCATAGGCGGTAAGTGTTCTCGTCGGATGTGGTTGGAAAACAGAAAGCTACGGGAACGTCGAGCATGTGGTCAGCGTATTCAACGAAAGTCTGGATGGCCCCATCTTCGCAGAGCAGCGGGTTAAGGTAAGCGAGCGCGTAGACTCGTAACCCGATCTGCTTGGCGTAGCGCAGTTTTGCTTCCTGCTTAGCCTGGATTCGGCGGTGACCTCGCAGACGTTCGCAAACTTCACTGTCCCAGTGGTCAAGGGAAACACTGAGCACATCTAGTCCAGCGTCTCGCAACTGTGCCAGGGTGGTTAGGGATGAGGTGCCGTTCGTAGTCATCGAGGTAGCCAGTCCCAACCGGTTCGCATGCCGAACGAGCGGAATGACATCGAGATGAAGCGTGGGTTCGCCGCCGGTGAAGTAGACGACCATGAACTTGTTGTCGTACAGAAACTGGAGCAAGCGCACGCCGTAGTCTAGTGGAAGGTAGGTTGGGTCTAGTCGATGCATGTTGCACATGATGCATTGACAGTTGCATGCGGAGGTGATGGCGAAGACGGCGGTCCGCTTGTGCCCTCGAAAATAGAGCCCGATCCGGGAGCGAGTCAGCAGAGTCAACCTGATTTCACTAATGTTCGACCCCCTCCAACGTAAAAAGGCTCTACAGAAATGTGTGGGCTGCTAGGGACCCTCGGCCATGGTCATTCAAACCGTCCAGCCAACGGCAGAAACGATTCCTCATGATCCTGAATACGCTCTTCGCGTAGTCGATTGGATCTAAGCGTCGCGTCAATATGGCAGTCTCGATGGCGGCCTTGCTTGCTTTCTCCGAATCTCTCTCGAGCACGGCTGCGAGTTTGTTGAGGTTCTGCAGGTGCGTATGGTTGTGTACGGGCTAGAATCCGGACTCAAACCGACGCTCAAGCTGTCCGACAGTGGATTCTGGCCTTTGTAACGTCAAGGTTCTGGGCCGGTGGTTAGGCGCCCGGGGTTAGGTACAAACCCGCCTTTGATACTGTCACCTATGAAAAGGGTCCCGGTTGGGTTCTCCTTTGCTCTGCCTTCTCGTCAAGGTTACGATGCTTCATGGTCGCTTCACCTCGTGCTCGGTCACTTCACGGTCGTCTCAAGAGAATCCTCGTCTTCCGCAACTACGTCTCCAGATGGTTCATGCTGTATTCTTTCAAAAGGGGATGAGGGAGCGACGTAGGAATGATTATGAAGGAAGTCTGGTCTCGGCTGAGGAGGGGTGTGGGTTGAGATCCAGCAGAAGAATCTTGGTTGTTGGTCTTCAATCCCATAACGCAGGGAAGACCACGTTATGCAGAGCGTTGATCTGCGGCTTCAGGGAGTCAGGGGTGAATCTCATCCCATTCAAACCGCATTCCGGAATAAGCTACTGGACCCAGTTCGACACTTTTCGGGAGAGCCTCGTCAGGGGCATCCTGCTCTCCAGCGACATCATAGACCTAGAGCAAGCGGCTCATTCCGGCATCCCCCTTGAAATCTTGAATCCTGTGAATCGTCTCAGCAGTCCTCTGTTAGATAGAGGGATACCTGAGGAGAGACTGGTCTTCCGTGAGTTCGTCGCACAGAGATTCACCCGCTATGACGGCACCAAGCCAGGCAACATCTACTATCTCAATGGCACGATGAATTTCAGCAATATGAGGGACATGAGAGAATTCTATCTGGCAATGAGCGAGAAAGCCGAAAAGGTTGTCTTCATCAGGAATTTTCAGCAGCTCGTCAAAGCGTATCTGGACAACTTCGACAAGGCGACTTCTTCATGTTACCAATTCTTGGAGGATAGGCCACTTCTACTGGAAAGCTTCAACGATGCTGCCTATCCCTGCAACGGAGCAGAGAACTACGGCCTTGTGCTCGGCGTATGCTTCAACGTGGTCCTGCAGTTCAAGGCCGATGAGTACTTCAAAGCCATAGAACTACGCGGACAGCAGAAACCCAAGTTGCAGCTGACGACCGCGGATGTAATCGCTCCCTCTCTAATCAAACGCAAGTATCAAGTTCAACCGCTCTCGAACCAAGAGAGAAGCGAACCAGCAAGGCTCGTCGACAACTACTCAGAGATCATCGATGACCTAGTGAGGTGCTAGCTACACTTCCGTAGCGTCCGCTTCGTCATCTGACGGCCAGCCGGGGACATAGTGTACGTTGTACTCGCAGACATGCTGCTGCCATGTGGCTTCGGTGGTTGAAGACAAGCATAGGAGAGAATTTGTGCAACCCTTCTCAGATGCATTCACGGCCCTTCCTGTGGAGGAATGGAGTTGGGCGAGCCTTCTGAAGAGAAGAAACCTCAAGTCTTCGACATCACGTCTCTTGACACGTACGACCTGCTGGCGCTTTTCATTAGCGTACTTTCCACTCAGGCTTGGCAACACCTAGGACTACGCGTCAAACCGGAGACAGACAGAATTGAGGAGGATCTTGAAAGAGCCAGTACGGCTATCGATTGCATCTCATTCATGGTTGAGAAGCTGAAGCCTCGTTTGACTGAAGAGGAATCGAAGAGGCTGTCGAGCGTGACCGCAGACCTGAAGATGAACTTTGCAAGAGTTAGCCTAAAGAAGTGAGTATTCAGCATCTCGGGCCTGTCGGCCAACAAAGCGAACGATGTCCAGCAATGTGCGCTGCGACGCGCCGAAACCAGAGAACGGAAATGTGGAAATGCGCGCCTCTTCCACATCACCTGCTGCGCGGTTGCGTGATTTGTGGTGCGGTATTGGCAGGCGCCCGGGGTGGGATTTGAACCCACGCGGCCCAAAGGACCAACAGCTTACTTGGTCCAACTTCTTGCGATCTCGAGGTTCAACGCCCAGCGCACCTAAGCGCACAGGCTCTGTCGCCGTACCTGGCTCGGCAACCCGGGCAACGGGACCGGATGCGCGCCACGCATAAATGTCGTTCTCTGGAAGCATTCGAGTACCCTCTCACGCAGGCCGGGGTGCAAATCTTTCAACAATCCTGTCTTCTCTCCATCGAGCCGCCCCGAAAGCATGTATCGGTTCATGTGAGATTTCTTGACCCCAAAGTAGAGACGGCTGAAGATGTTGCGAGGCCACAGCGCAGCGGGAACGCTGAGCTAACATCTCTTGTGAACGTAAGCGCCCGTCTGAGCCTAGCGAGCGCTTGAATAGGCTTAAGACATACCTCCATCCAAGCCAGCAAAGTCCAACCAAACAAGAGATCGCTCATGGCCCAGACTGTATGCGTTGTCTGCGGAAAGGAGATAGCCTACAAGTTCGGCAGGCCACGACGCGTCTGCTCTCACGAATGCTATCTGATGTGGAAACGGAGACGATACTACCGAGAGAAGTTTCTCAAGCGCGTCGTCAGGATATCAAGGGCGGACCTAGAGTTCGAGCGAGCGACCTGCGAGTGCGGTTCAGAGAGGCTCGCATGGACCTTGGAAGGAGTATTCTGCACAAAATGCGGCCTCGAAAGCCCGCTTCATGAACTGGAAAGCTGGATCCCGGCGGAATTCATCCCAACCCCAGTATGCAGGTGCTCGCACTGCAAGCGGCAGGCACCCTACCTGCTTTGGCTGCACGCGTAGGCGACTTTCTGCCCAAGAAGGAGCGTAATATTGAACGCAATCTAACTACTTCTTGTGGGCCGGGCTGCCAAAGCATACTCCATGTCAGATCTTTATCCGTCCTCCGCAAGACACTCCAGAGAGGATCATGACCGAACTGGTCACCAAGGCGCGGTATGCGTATAGAGGAAGACTGCTGAGACTTCGAATCGTCCGCGTCAGGCTCCCGAACGGGCTGGAGACGACTAGAGAGATAGTTGAGCATCCAGGAGCAGTCGCGGTCATTCCCCTCCTAGATGACAAGAGGATCTTGTTCACTCGGCAATACAGGATCGCAGCGCGCAAGCAGCTACTTGAGATCCCCGCCGGAACGCTGGAACCAGACGAGCCCCCGCTCTCCTGCGCAAGGAGGGAGCTAACTGAGGAAACTGGTTATCGAGCGGGGCGCGTTCGGAAGCTGTTTTCATGCTACTTGGCGCCAGGTTATAGCACTGAGAAGATCCACTTCTTCCTCGGAACGAGCCTCGTTCGAACGAGAGCGAGACAGGCCGAAGACGAGACGATTACCGTTCGAGCCATGAACTTGCATCAAGGCCTCAGGGCGATCGAGGCAGGCAGAATTCAGGATGCCAAGACGATCTGCGGACTCTACTATCTAGCGACGCATGGAAACAGAAGCCACTGAGCTGATCTACCGAGTGACCGCCAGGTCAGCGATGTCGACGTTTATTCCCGACATCGCCTTCAATGCCGAGATGACCGTGGCCAGTCGATCGATCGTGTCGGGTTTCGCGTTGACGAGGCCTCGTTCTGCGGTCTTGATGCTCGCGTTGGCGTCGCTGTACAGATTGGTCACCTCCTGAGCAAGGGCAAGGTTTCTGGTGAAGACAGCCTCAACCGCGTCCTTATGCATACGGTTGACGACCCCGCCAGCCTTGTCGACACTCCGGAGGGTGCCTTCCGTCTCCTTGCCTCTCGGCCGAGGCCAAGTACTCTCCGCGATGTCAGAAGCATAGTCCGCGAAGTTCTCGACAAAGCTCGCGAGAATCCTGTAATCTAGGCAGTCTATCGGGCTCGCTCCAAGCTTGTCAGCGATCGCTGGATCAGTGAGGGCGGCCCTGACGACTCTCACTAGGAGGAAGTACAGTCTGTCAACATCCTCATCGCGTTCAACAACAGCATGCGCTAACTTCGTGTCGCCGCGGACGAATGACAGAACAGCATCCTTCTGCATCGCGAGCGTGATCAAGTGAAGTCTCCGCAGGATCCTATCGGGGAAAAGCAGGGACGGCTCGATCAGACACTGTACTACTATCTTCTTCGCGTCCTCCTCCACGATCTCTAGGCCTACGAGGCTGCGAACGATTCTTCTAACAGTCTCCCTTGCGTCCGAGTCAATGACGTGCTGCGAGATGACCTCGAAAACATCGTACCCGAGCAGGTACTTCTCCTCAATCTCACGTTGCAGCAGCGGGCCTGGTGTCAACGTGACCGTGCTTATCTTCCGTTCTTGCTCGCCGTAGGGTTCGGCGAGAATCTTTCCGTCTTTTCGCTCGGAGAAACTCAGAATCGCGCCCCGTTCGAGCTTGTTCTTGACTACCCAGGCCTTGGGAAGCGTTACGAAGAATGTTCCGTCTGACGTCTTCTGGAGCCGACGGAGATCCAAACCCAGCTCAACACCAACAATCCGTTGAACGAGGATTCAGATTAATGAAGTGATCATGGAGGCTTACCACTCCGTTTAAGACGCTCCCAACATGATCTACACTTCAGACACTGTTCTAGACTGTTGAGCAGAAGGCCTCCGGATGCGGACCCAGGGCGAATTCAAGCGAGTCGTGGAACGTCTGGTCTCCGCGGGGTGGCAGCTCAATAGGGAGGCCTTCGATCTTCTGCAAACTTCACCCAGCCAGCTCGATCATGAGAAGCTGACTAGTGAGTTAGTCGCCGCTGCGGAGGAACATGCAAGAGGGCACCGCCTGATTGACCGCGCCATTGTGGAGCAGGCCCTCGGCCGCCTACTCTCTCCAGCTCAAGGGACCCACGTGTCTGAATCCCTCAGAGTTGAAATCCCGTTTGCGGCTGAAATTGAAAGCGAAATTACAGTCTTGAAAGATCCCTCGGAAATCGTAGGTTTCGGCGGATCAGTTCAAGAGTTCAATCTGCACTTTCGAGACAGATTCACGAAACTGCGGGAGATCCTCCAGAGAAGAAGTGATGCACGGGATGCAGGCACGATCGCGAAAGCGTTGAGCGCCCAGCTGAACGAAAAGGTGAAGCTGATCGCGATGATAATGGAGAAGCGCGAGCGAGGAAACAGACTATTCCTTACGATAGACGATCTCGAAGACACAGCTCAGGTTCTGATCCAGACTGATCGTGACCGTCAACTCTATGAGATGGCGATGAAGGCGCCGCTGGACCAGGTCGTATGTCTCGAGGCGGTGAAGGGGCGAGCCAATCTTCTGGTCGCCGAGAGAATCATACTGCCCGATATTCCGGAGAGGAAACCCCGCGGGGCAGAAGAGGAAGTCTACGCCGTTCTGCTGTCAGACATACACGTCGGCAGCAAGAAGTTCTTGGAAGACGCTTTCAACCGAGTGATTCTTTGGCTGAACGGCAAAATGGGGACTGGTCAGCAGGTGTACGTGGCGCGCCGAACCAAGTATGTGATCGTCGCTGGCGACCTCGTGGACGGGATAGGTGTGTACCCACGACAGGAGGATGAGCTGAACATCCGCGACATCTACGAGCAGTACAGGGTTGCTGCCAGATTCATCGAACAGATCCCAGATTACATTGAGGTGATCCTCATCCCTGGCGACCACGACGCCGCGAGGCAGGCCCTTCCTCAGTCGGCAATCTTGAAAGAGTTCGCTGAGCCGGTCTATGAGGCACGAACGGTGACGGCTCTCGGTAACCCGTGCGAGGTGGAACTCCACAGGGTACGTTTCCTCTTGCATCACGGTAGAAGTCTCGTAGACTTGGTGACGAGCGCTCCAGGAATGAACTTCGACAAGCCAGAGAAAGCGATGGAGCTTCAGCTGAGGTGCAGACACCTAGCTCCAGAGTACGGTAACCGCACATCCATCGCGCCATCCCGAGTGGACCAGCTAGTGATCGAGGATCCGCCCGACGTGTTTCACTCAGGGCATATCCACGTTTTCGGGCACGAGAATTACCGCGGAACGCTGGTGGTGAACTCTGGGGCTTGGCAGGCGCAGACGGAGTATCAGGAGCGACTCGGCCTTGAGCCGACACCAGGCCTGCTCTCGGTCGTGAACCTTCAGACCCTGAAACTTGGCGTTACCAACTTCATGTCAACGAGCGACTAGCTCGCTTCCGGTTATGGCTAACCCTTTTGCCATGATTCCGGCAACGCGGATGGGCTCCGGAACCCTCGACGTCACACAGTACGCCCGGATCATTCTTCTTGCGTCAGCAGCTGAGATGCCAAGCGCTTCAAAGTACAGGGGCTGCTCCGCCGCCTTTGGAGCGAATCTATGGATTGTCCCTAACTCGCGCACGTAGCTCCACCGCGTCTTCCAGTCTGGGAAATGCTTCTTCAGCGCGCGTTTGACGGAAGCGTTGTTGGGCCTCTCTCGGGAGATAACGACCACTGGAATATGCAGCGTATTATGAAGACACTCACAGTCGACGATGTTGAAGCCGGCAAACGATACTCCTGAAAGGAAGACCACGTCAGTCCGCGTCCTCGACAGGAGTCTGAGCACCACATCCGTGGCGTCCAGCGCGTCCACCTGCAACACGCCAACGCGCACACTGTCAAGACTCAGCCCCGCAAACCAGACCGCAACAATCGAGGCAGAAGAATCACGCGACTTTGTGGTTCGACCGCGTGTTGACGGCCCGTCATCTAATCCTACAGCCCTAAGCCGTTGAGGGACGCTTTTGAAGCGACCGAGGCACGTAGCCGAATAGTCGTCCGACGAGAGTATCCTCCGAATAGGTTTCGACTATAACCCTAGGTGAAACTCCCAGTCTTATCTTCTTGGTTCTTCCGTACCGCCCGAAGCTGACAACTCTAGCGTTGAGGATTCCCATTACGTCAAGCTCGTTGACTAGGCCGCTTACACGTCTCTGGGTGAGAGGATCTACTCCTGCGACTGAACAGAGCTCGTGGTAGACCTCGTAGATGTCCCCAGTGATGACGCCTTCAGGGGTATGATTGCTCGCCAGATACGCGCAAACTAGGACTATCTTGGAGTGTACAGGCATCGACTTCAGGACCTCAGCCACTCTGTCATGCTCGATCTTGTGTTGCGCGCGTCTCACGTGATCCTCGTCGATCTTACGCGCGCCTTCGCGTTCGGCCAGCTCTCCCGCGACACGCAGCAGGTCCAACGCGCGTCTCGCGTCGCCATGCTCGCCGGCCGCAAGACCTGCACAGAGTCGCAGAGGCGGCTCCGACAGTACACCATCACCAAATGCAAGCTTGGCCCTCTCGAGAAGTATGTCAAAGAGTTCGTTTGCCAAGTAGGGCCTGAAGACGACTTCCTCCTCACTAAGGGAACTCAGCACTCTGGGGTCAAGGAACTCTTTGAAGTGTAGGTCGTTCGACACACCAACTATGCCGATCCAGCTCTGCGCGAGTTCCTCGTTGATTCTGGTCAACTCGTAAAGTAGAGAATCATCTTGACGACCTTTCACTAGCGCGTCTATCTCGTCCAGAACAACGATCAGAGCCATCCTGTCGGCGTTGAGGCCGTTCTTGAATCTGTCGATGACTTCTCCTAGTGCCAAGCCAGTGAAAGGAATCTCAACTCCGACACACCTGCAAAGGTCAGCCAGTACCCTGTAGTTGCTACCCGCCATACGGCAATTGATGTAGGATATTCTGACGGGGCCGCCAACCTCCTCTGCTTTCTTCTTCAATCTCTCCAGGACGAACTTTGCGACTATTGTCTTACCGGTCCCGGTCTTGCCGTAGACAAAAAGATTGGAGATCTTGGAACCGCTTAGCGCGGGAGCGAGGATGCCACCCAACCTTTGGATGTGTTCGGCCCGGTGGGGAAGAGTGGAGGGTATGTAGTCGCTTCTGAGGACAGCGCGGTTGGAAAAGAGTTGGGGTCCAGAGAGGAAATTGTTGAAGATGCCTTCAAGAACATCTTCGCTCTTCTGCACGCGGGATCCTCCACTGGCAAAGCCTGTGTTTCGAGTTGAACTTGTAATAACGATGGCTGTCGAGAGAACAAGACTAGTCGCAACAGAAAAATTGACGGAACACAAGGTGGACGTCTTGGAGAAAGTTAAGGGATAACCCGGGCACCCGTGCGTTTCCTATGGAGAAAGCGGCCGGCGAAGGTGGAGTAGATGTGTAGGAAAATGCTGCCGGTTAGAATGAAGTGCGTTTTTGGGAATAAGACGGTTGCTATGGAATATTCTACTGGTAACACTAGGATTTTCGTCACCGGAGGCGCAGCTCCATTAGGTCTCCAGTGGAAGGGAAGGGGTTAGGGGCTCGGAGTCCTGGTGAAGTCTTGTGAATCCTTTTTTCTCTAGTCCCAGACCTTGGCACAATGAGGCCGATGTGGCCGAAAAGGGTTCACATTCAGTGAAGGGCTAGGGACCCCCCCTTTTCCTCCGGAACGCTTCGGTTTTCTGGTGGAAAAGGTCTGAGGTCTCGTATGCCCACGGTACGCAGTGTACTTTATCTGTGTGAAACTCACAGCCTTTTCTGAACGTGTGAACCCTTCGCAGTCAAGCGCATCCGGATTGACTTCTATGATGACGCCGGCTGCCGCCACACCATCTCCCTAGAAGGACCAGTTACACGGGAGAAGATAGCTAGGATCCTTGACTACGCCGAGCTGATGGGCGGCCTCGCCTCCCAACTTCCTGTTCCTGGCTCTCCCACATACGCTCGTACCAAACTTGAGCGTCTTCGGGATCTTGTACTTCATAGACTCAGAGATACCACCTTCTCCTCAGATGAAGTCAGAAACCTGTACCAGGAATTCTACGGTGAATCCATACCTTTGACAACAGTTGCGACATACTTGTCCAGACTTGTAGATAGGGGTCTCATGCGTCGTTCAGGATCCTCCGGCCGTTGGCGCTACTGCGTCGCTGAGACGGCGCCTACCCTTAGGTCCGAGTGATCTGTTGAGGGGCGTTCTTGGCCAGCGCTTCTCTGACCTTGCTGTTCAACCCATACTCGTATGGCTGGCCTTGCGTCTCTCTTTCAACGAAACCTTGTTCGAACAGAGACTTCATCAGTCGAGCGGTATGCTCCCGCGATTTTCCCACGATGGGCCCTATCTGAGGGGCAGCCTTTGGCCCGCTTACCA
>Ga0315314_1004215_pt1 | contig 10876 bp, 11 predicted proteins | sample TDP9_MG_FD_203631 | JGI IMG/M metagenome (GOLD analysis project Ga0315314, IMG submission 203631) | Freshwater sediment microbial communities from Lake Towuti, South Sulawesi, Indonesia - TDP9 | ecosystem: Environmental > Aquatic > Freshwater > Lake > Sediment | place: Indonesia: South Sulawesi... | reverse complement strand
GCCTCTCCGCGAGATCGTCGAGCTCTTCGTCGCTGAGGTCGGCCAACTTCCTGGGAGAGGATGCCATCGAGTCCCGCGCGTCCGCCATGACGGCGGGCTCGAACTCCGTCTCGATGGTCCTGATGATCACTATCCCGTGCCTCGCGACCGCCGCCTTCGCCTCGGCCAGATCCTTCCTCAGTCCTGGGTCGATCGGAGAGGTCATCGAGATCACAGTCACTTCAGATCTGCGTGAAGCGCTCCACGGTCTTCTTGTCGAGCTTCTTCACGCACTCCACCACGAGCCTCACGCAGTTCTCTGCGTCGGTCATGCTCAGGAGGCCAACATGGGCGTGTATGTGCCTCGTGGGAACGCCGATCACGACGCTCGGGCATCCCGCGTTCGATATGTGAACGATGCCTGCGTCCGTACTGCCCCTCGCGATCTGGGAAAGCTGGTACGGTATCTTCGACTTCTCAGCCACGCCCATCACGAAGTCGACCAGCTCCTGGTTCGGGATCATCGAGGAATCGTATGTCGTCAACGTTGGCCCGGATCCCATCTTCGAGGGCGCTTCGCTCGGCTCGATGCCGGGCACGTCGCCGGCGATGTCGATCTCTATTGTGATGCACACGTCTGGCTTCGTGACGAACGCGGCTGTGCGGGCGCCTCTCAGCCCGACCTCCTCCTGAGTGGTCGCTGCTCCGATGACGGTGTTTGGGTGTCTGACCTTCTTCTCCGCGAGCGTTCTCACTACCTCAGCAGCTGCCCATGCACCTATCCTGTCGTCGAATGCCTTTCCGACGGCTATGTTGTCTTTGCCCTTCCTCTTGCCATCCTTGAATACCGTCTTCTCCATCATCGAGAAGTACGAGTCTGGCATCACGGGATTCCCGATCCTCACGCCCATGTGCTTTGCCTCGTCCTCGTTGGACGCTCCGATATCTATGAACATCTTCTCCTTCGCCACGACCTTCGTCCTCTCCTCCGGCGGCAGGAGATGAGGGGGCTTGGCGGCGATCACTCCCGAAATCAGGCCGCTCGCAGTCCTCACCTTGACGCGCTGGCCAAGGAGGACCTGGTCGAACCAGCTCCCGAGGGAGTTGAATGTGAGGAAGCCCTGCTTGTTGACTGAGGACACGATGAACCCGACCTCATCAACGTGCCCGGGGACGAGCACCACGGGACTATCGGAGGTTCCCCGCCTGCTGTACAGCAGCGAGCCGAGCTTGTCCGTCGTCACCTGATCCGAGTACTTCGAGACGTAGTTCTTGACTATCCTCGCGGGTTCCTTCTCGAAGCCTGACGGGCCGAAGCTATTGGTCAGCTCTTCGAGGAATTTCACCGACTGCTGGTCGACCAGAACTATCACCTTGGCCCGAAGCATCAGGTTTACCGTAGATAATGCTTGCTCCTGCACGCTTGATGCATCCAAAGGTGATGCGGCCATGGGGCGAGCGCGGGGCTAGGTAAGGTATAAATCAGAATAACTGCATCCCACGCAGAGGCGGGAGGCCAGGTATGTCAGTTGTTCTACCAGACCTCAAGTATACCAAGGACCACGAGTGGGTGAAAGTGGAGGGCAGCCTTGCCCAGATAGGCATAACGGACCATGCTCAGACGGAGCTGACTGAGATAGTCTTCGTCGAGCTGCCCGCAGCGGGCAAAGAAGTCAAGGCCGGGGAAGTCCTGGGGAATGTCGAGTCCGTGAAGACGGTGTCGGAGGTCTTCTCGCCCGTTTCCGGGGCCGTGAAGGAGTCCAACGGGAAGCTTGTTGACTCGCCTGAGCTCCTGAACAAGGACCCCTATGGCCAAGGGTGGATAGCAGTCGTCGAGATGAGCGACCCCTCCGAGACGTCCGCTCTCATGTCCGCCGACGAGTACAAGCGACTGCTCGGCGAGTAGCCGTCCCGATGCGTTCTCGCCTACGGGTTGTTGACATGAAGAAGGAAATCACGGCTGATGATGCCCAGGACTGCTTTTCCGGGTTTCCGGTCGTCCTCGGGACGGTCGGGGCAGAGAAGGACAACATAATCACGCTGGCAATGTGCCACGTGTTCTCCTTCAGGCCGCCCTACATCGGCGTGGGAATAGGTCCGAAGCGGTTCAGCCACGGGCTGTTCAAGGAGAGCAAGGATTTCGCGATCAATCTCATCGACAGGCGCATGGTCAAGGTGTCCGAGATATGCGGCACGAAGTCCGGGCGCAAGGTCGACAAGTTCGAGGCTGCGGGGCTCACGCGGGAGAAGGCCAAGAAGATATCCGCCCCTCTGATAGCCGAGTGTCCGGTCAACATCGAATGCATCAAGGTCAAGGAGATAGAGACGGGAGACCACACATGGTTCGTCGGCGAAATCGTTGCCGCGAGGAAGGACGAGCTGTATGACAAGGCAGACGCGCTGCTGTACTGGGGCGACTACAGGGTCATCGGGGAGCTCGTGAGATAGGTGGTGCCGGTGGACGTCAAGGATGCGATTCATTCCAGGAGGAGTATCAGGAAGTACGAGCGAAGGCCGATGCCCAAGGATGTCCTCGACGATCTTCTCGACTCCGCGAGGCTGGCGCCCTCGTCCAACAACCTTCAGAACTGGAGCATGGTCGTGATAACGGACGATGCCTTGAAACAGAAGTTGGTACCAGCTTCTGGAAACCAGAAGTTCGTAGGGGAATGCTCCGCCTATATCGTGGCGATTGTCGAGAAGGGTTCATGCTATCCAACGATTGACGCTGCTATCGCCCTCGACCACCTTTCCTTGCGGGCAGTCGAGCTCGGCCTGGGCACATGCTGGATCGGTGACTTCGAGCAGGAGAAAGTCAAGGAGCTGCTGGGGATTCCTCGAGAGCTTGAGGTCGCCATATGCATGACCGTTGGCTATCCAGCGCAGGCACCGGCCGCGCGCAGAAGGAAGCCATTGACGGAACTCTTCCGCTCGAACGCGTGGGAGCAAGACTATCGCTGACTCGTCTCAGGGGTAGTCCCGGCAAAGTCTTATCTCCCGCCTCAGACAATCTTCGTACGAGGAGGGGGTGGCATGATCTGCCCCAAGTGTGGATTCGAGAACCATTTGAGCGCAAGGGCTTGCGGGAACTGCGGTTCAGATCTCGGAGTCGAAAGCAAGGGTCAAAGCAGTGGAAGGGACAGGTTCTGCGTTTCCTGCGGCAGGACAATCCCGTGGGATGCGAACACGTGCCCTTACTGCGGACACGACTTCATGGCGAGGGCCGCTCCAGCCGCTGCGTACGAGACAATCAGCACAGGTAAGAGGATTCTGCTCTACCTGGTCTCGCTACTTGTCCCGCTGGCCGGCATCATAATCGGAGTGATCTACTATGCGAGACAGGATCCGGATCACAAGCACGTTGGAACTATCTGCCTGATAGTCGGGATTGTCGCTATCTTCCTGATTCCTACGGTTCTTGCAGCGGTGCTCTACGTCATGGTGCTCGGATTTGGCTCAGATGGTCTCGTGACTCCCGCAGCCACGTACTCAGACGAAGCCGTGTCTGGTGGCAGGAGGGTCACCATCCTGTCAATCAGTGCATCCGAGCCTTTGCTGTGGAATGATGTCACTATTCAGTTGACTGACGGAACTAGCTTCGCATCGTGGGAGCCCATGAGTTCAGACCTGGACGACGGAGCTGGCGACTCAAAGAACTACTCGGCTCGTACGCTCGGAGCCCTCACTGCATACTGCACGGTATACGATCTTGGGGGCGACGGGTACGTTTCCGACAGAGACTACATCGTCTTCCTCGCACCCTATTCGAGCTCGACTACCTACGAGGCATGGCTGCTCTACCAACCCACTGCAGAGAAGATCGGCACTGGCGCGGCATGGGTTGGCTGAACGAGTCGGGCAGGCTGGTTCGCGTTCTCATGGCCCAGGCGGGCGAAACCAGAGACATGTGCGACGCATCGAGACAATGGCAACTCGGAGGCAAAGCTGGCCTGGGAATTTATAAATCCCCGTAGGGTCTTCTAGTGGCAACACAGTTGGGCATTTCGCGCAGAGCCTCCGGAGGGCCTCGACTTGTACATATTCAACACCTGTCCGAGAGACTGTTACGATACCTGCTCCATCGTGACTAGGGTCAGAAACGGAAGATTGCACTCCGTGGAGGCTAACGACAAACAGCCGTTCACGAGGGGCTTCCTGTGTCCAAAGGGGCAGAACCTCTCACAATACGTATACTCCAAACAGCGCCTCCTGCATCCGATGAAGCGAGTCGGCAAGAAGGGTGAGGGCAAGTTCAAGAGGACATCATGGGAAGAGGCCCTCAAGGAGATAGCTGGGGAGATAAGGTCCCGATCCGAGAAGTACGGCACCGACTCGATCCTCCAGTACGAGTACTCGGGGACGATGGGCTACGTCCAGCGGTATTTTCCGAGCAGGTTCTTCAACGCGATAGGTGCTTCGAGGACCACGGGCACGTTATGCTCGAAGGCAGGAGACAAGGCCCTCCAAGTTGTCTGGGGCTCGAACCTGGGGATGCTCCCGGACGAGATCGAGCAGTGCCGCCTTGTGGTAGTATGGGGAATGAACCCCGCCTGGAGCTCCCTCCACGGGTTCGAGATCCTGAAGAAAGTCAAGAAGCGCGGCGGGAAGATCTATGTGATAGACCCCATCAGAACTGCCACCGCCGAGCTCGGCATTCACCTCCAGATCAGGCCCACGACCGACGCCGCCGTGGCCCTCGGGTGCATCAACCACATCATCGAGAACAGGCTCTATCACTCTGAGTTCGTCAGACTCAACACCACAGGCTTCGACAGGCTGGTTGAGATATCGAAGAAGTTCGACCTGAACGCGATGGCGAAGATCACGGGCCTCAGGACTCGGGACATGGAGGACTTCATCGCTGACTATGTGTCCCTCAGGCCCAACTGCATCATGATCGGCTACGGCATGCAGAGGCACCGGAACGGAGGGGACATGGTCCGGGCGATAGCCACTCTCCCCGCCCTCATCGGTGAGAACCGCGGCTTCTTCTACTCGACGGACCTTGACGACTTCGACAAGGACTATCTGGAAGGCACGGGCCTCACTTCGAGGAAGAAGGTCTACCACAACATGGTCGACGTCGGCCGAACGTTGGACCTCGGGAAGATCAAGATGGTCTTTGTGTACAACTCCAACCCGCTCGCGACGCTCCCGAACCAGAATCTCGTTCGGAAGGGCTTCGCGAGCGAGGATCTCTTCACTGTGGTCCACGATCTCTTCATGACTGACACGGCAGACTACGCGGACATCGTTCTTCCGGCAACGAGCTTCTTCGAGCACTTCGACATCCACGCAAGCTACTTCCACCAGTACCTTTCCCTGAACGAGAAGGCGATCGAGCCGCTGGGCGAGGCGAAGAGCAACAGCGACCTCTTCAGGGCGCTCGCCAGCACCTATGGGCTCACCTCCAAGGAGCTGTTCGAGGAGGACGAGAAGGTCGCCAGGACGTTGATGTCGAAGAGCAAGGCGCTGGAGGGCAAGTTCGACGACCTGAAGAAGAAGGGCTTCGTCCGGTTCAAGGTTCCCAACAGATTCATCTACCCGACACCGACGAAGAAGATCGAGTTCTACTCGGCAGCTGCGGCCGCAGAAGGTCTTGGCGGGTTGCCGTCGCATGTCGAGGTCCAGAAGAGACTGCCCTACCAGCTCCTCACCCCGGTGCACAGGCTCCTGACGCGGTCTCAGTACCATCAGCTTCATCCAGAGATCGTGCCCGTGGTATACATGAATAAGAAGGATGCGTCGGATGAGAAGGTCGAGAACGGCGGCGCTGTGACGCTCACCAACGAGTTCGGAGAGGTCACCATGAAGGTCGAGATTTCCGATGCTGTCCCGCGCGGCGTGATGGTGGCATATTCCGCGCTGTGGCCGAAGCTCGGGGACGGCAAGAGCGCGAACTTCCTCACGACCGACTTCGTGCAGAGGTACGGAGCCAATTCGGCCTTCAATTCGACCTTCGTGAAGATCTCCTAGGAGAGCGGTCCGCTCGATCCGTTCCCGCTCAGCTCGTCCCTGAAGAACTCCTCGTGGATCGCTGCTATTGTGTTCTTGAGGTCTTTTCTGTCTACCGTGAAATGGTATGCGACCATGGACGCCCCCGCGGAGATCAGGTCGACGTTCACGTTCTTGGCCGCCACGGCCTTGAAGACTCTTGCCGCGATGCCCTTCGTCTCTCCGAATCCCTCTCCCACAGTGCACACCAAGGCCATCCCTGGGATTATCTCGAGCCGCTCGCCGACAGTGCCGATCAGGGACTTGATCGCCTTCTTGGCGTGCGGCACCTCGCTCTCGTCTATGAGGACTGCCGCGCAGGTCTGGGAGGTCGTGGCAGAGAATATGTTGATGTTGGCGCGGGCGAGGCAGGAGGTTATGTCCGCGAGGAAACCGGACTTGTACCCAGCGCCATCGTCGTACACCTTGAATGTAGCCACGTTCGGGACATAGGACACGCTCTTGATGACGTCCTTCCTCGCGTGCTTGGAGCTTCCTATGGTTGATCCGGGCGACTCCGGGTTGAAGAGATTCTTGATGATGATCTCGATTCCCCTCAGCCTCGCGGGCTGGACCGCCCGCGGGTGAAGCACCTGCGCCCCGAAGTACGCCAGCTCCGCGGCCTCCTCGTATGAGAGCCTGTCCAGGAGGAAGGCGTCCTTCACGAGCTTGGGGTCCGCGCTCATGAAGCCGTCGACCTCCTTCCATATCTCGATGGGTTTGGCGCCCGTCGAATACGCCACCACCGCGGCGGTGTAGTCCGTGCCGCTCCTGCCCACCGTCGTGACGTGGCCGGATTCCGTGATGCCGAAGAAGCCAGTCACCACTGGGACGATGTTCTTCTTCACGGCGTTCTCGAGTGTGGGCCCCATGTTCTTCTCGCACTTGTCGAGGATTGCAACGGCATTCCCGTGCTGCTCGTTCGTTATCATGCCCAGCGCGTCGGTCTCCATGGGCACAGCGTCCATCCCATCACGGCTCAGCCTGGACGCTACCACGATCGCTGACAGTCTCTCGCCGAAGCTCAGTATCAGGTCACAGGTCCTCGGCGTCAGCTCCTCAGTGTAGGTGATCCCGTACAGCAGCCTCTCGAGCTTCGTTGTCTTCGTCTCGATCATCTCGAGGGCTTCTTTCCGTTCGGGGCCGTCCTGGGGCGGGAGCATATCCACATGCCTCAGTTTCATCGTCAGGAGGAAGTCGTCTATCTCCTTCTCCTGCCTGGGCTTGGAGACGAAGTCCTTGATGGCATTCGTCACGCCGGAGGCGGCGGACACCACGACCAGCTTCTGCTCCTTCTCCTGCTTGATCACCCTCACCACTTTGTGGAGTGTGTCCTCACCTGCGAGACACGTGCCTCCGAACTTCAGGACCTTCAAGTTCTCGCCTCCTGAGCAGACCTGTGCCCTCCCAAGTACCTTGAAGAGGCCATTCTGCTGTGCGCGGTAATCCTCTCCGAGTTGTGCTCGACCTCGACCAGTCTGGGCACAGCACCTTGCATCGAGACGGCGCCGTCGAGCATCACGAGCCCGCCGATGAATCCTGGGACATCCTTGAATCGACCGAAACACGAGCACAGGGACGCCTCGTTTCTGACCTCGTTGCCGATTGCCGTGGCAAGCGCATCCGCGAGAGGAGCGGATTCCGCAATAGCGACCGTAACATCGGACTCCCCGAAGCTTATCGAGTGTCCCAGTCTTCCGCTCGACGAGCATACTCCGATGATCCCGTTCGCCGGCTCAACCTCGAGACCGAAAGCATGCTGGGACCCTGGAGCGCTGAATACCTCGACGGTCACCGGACTCTCCAGCAGCAGCGCTATGTCCCCGCCGTTGTCGACCCAGCCATGCCTGAGCCCCTTCGCGACCATCGCCTCCAGTGACTCCTGGGCGATAGTCCCGGCGACGGTCGCCATCGGGCCCACGCCTGCTGCTGCTGCGGCGTCGCACATCCTCCGGACCACCCTGGACGCGTCCTTGGCAGGCTCGTAGGGCTCCATGGTCGTGAGGAAAAAGCGGTCCCTCCGAATCTGCCTCTCGATCTCCCTGCGGGCCTCCTTGATCGCTTCCACTGCGGGGCCGATGAATTCCCGACCAGCAGCTATGGTCGCTGCCGTCTCCTCGATCTCCACCTTGGCCAGGACGAACTCGCTCATATCAGGATCTCCATGGCTCTGGGCGGGCACGCGTCGATGCAGACGCCACAGGCGACACATTTCTCTTCCGTGAAGGTGACCTTTCCAGTCTTGATGTCAAACACAAGGGCCTTCGTGGGACAGATGGAGACGCACATGCCGCAGTGAGTGCACGCTTCGTCATCCCGCCTCACCCCCTCCTTGATGGGCCTTACCCCGACCCCATTCGACTTGAGATAGTCGATTCCTCGCCTGATATCGTCCGCCTTCCCCAACAGCTCAAGGACCATCTTCCCCCCGATCTCATCGATCTCCGCGCGAAGTATGTTGACAACGAGGTGGTGCTTGGTGATCAGGTTGTGCGTGATCGGCTGGTTCGCTGCCTCGGGGCTGAAGTTGAGAACTACCTTCGTCTTCATTCACATCGCCTCCTTCTCCGAGCGCACGTCCAATGGCCGGAAGACGCGGTCCATGGAGAAGTTCTGCACGGGCTTCTCGATCATGAACTGCCCCTTCACGATCTGGTTCTTCAGCATCTCGGCGATCTGTCTCGCCTTGTGCAGGCTCGAGAGGGACGAGGTCGCCACGCGTTTCCCCTTGATGTCGATCTCGCCGGACCTGAGCTCGGCGTAGCTGACCTCGCGGATCACGGGCCTTGACCTCGTCGGCAGGCTGTAGTCGAAGATCCCTGTGACGATCTCGCTGTTGAGCACTGCGCAGCTGCCTGCGAGCTCCTCGTCGAGGATGGGAATTGGGACACCTATCCCGAGCCCGAGCGATGTGCCGTACTTGGTGAACGTCAGCCCTCTCAGGAAGTCAGGGGACATCTGTTTCAGGTCTCCGATGACCGCGAGGGCCCCCGCCGGCCTCTTGGGCACGCCCTTCTCGGTTCTCGGCACTCCGGGGTTGAACTGCGTGCCCTCCCACGCGACGAACCCTTGAGCTCCGCCCAGGAAGATCCTCGTGCCTATCCCGATGGTCCTGTAGTACGGATCGTTCAGGAGCGGCGAGAGCTCTCCCGCGGAGCAGTAAGTCGCGTTGCCGAATTCGGGCAGCAGCTTGCCCATGTATGTGTACAGAGTCCTCGAGGACGAGTTCGTGGCGCACGCGTAGTTCTGGTAGCAGTTCCTCGTGTTGAAGAGCACCGCCTGGTTCACCGTCTTGAGGCTCACATACGTGTCGAGCTCCTTCCTCGGGTAACAGTCCGTGCCATAGGCGGTCGCCTTGAGCCTCACGGCCTTGCCCCTCACGAGGTCCTCTATCACATGGGCCCCTCCGTGCAGCATGTTGTTCGACTCGTCCAGCTCGGTCGCGCCAAGGTACGCGTCCACAGCCGCGAGGCCCGTGTACGCCTGAATGCCGTCCAGCCAGACCCTCTGCATCTTGATAGGGGGGTCTGAGTGCCCGAAGTTGAAGTACGCTCCAGAGGAGCACATCGCTCCGAAGGTGCCCGTTGTCACAACGTCGACCTCTTTCGCGGCCTTCTTGACGCCGTTGCTGCGGACGAACTGCTTGAACTCCTCGGCAGTCATCACCACGACGTCTCCGTCCTGGATTCTCTTCTTTATCTCGTCGTAGCTCTTCGATACCGCACCTGGTCTTGCTTTCTTCTTGTCGGCGTTCAGATGACTCCCTCCTTGTATGCCAGCTCAGCGTTCAGGACCGACCCTCCGGCTCCCCCCCGTATTGTGTTGTGCGACAGGAGGAAGAACCGCAGGCTTTTGCTGTCCGCCCTGATCCTCCCGATCGTCACAGCCATCCCCCGGGCCCTCTCCGGCCACCCAGCGTCCGCATCGAGCAGAGGCTGAGGTCGGTTCGGCTCCGTCCTCACGATTATGGGCTGCTCAGGCGCGCTCGGAAGCTTGAGCTCCTGGGGGCGTGCCCTGAATCCGGAGAGCGCCTTCGCGACGTCCCGGGCACCAGGCATGCTCGTGCCTCTGATGTGCACCGTCTCCAGGTGTCCGTCCCTCGTGTTGACCCTGGCGCAGGACGCGAGGATGTCTACCGGTGACTCCACGAACTTCCCGTTCGCGTAGCTCCCGAGGATCTTCTTCCCCTCTTCGGCCATCTTCTCCTCCTCGCTCTTGATGTACGGGATCACGTTCCCCAGGATGTCCAGGGACGGAACACCAGGATACCCAGCGCCGGACAGCGCCTGGTAGGTGGAAACGCTCACTTCAGCGAACCCGAACGAGTCCACCAACGGCTTGAGGCCGACTGCGAGACCGGTCACCGAACAGTTGGCGTTGGTGACGACGAAGCCCCCGTTCTTACGTCTCCTCTTCTGGACCTCGACCGCCGCGAGGTGGTCCGCGTTTATCTCGGGGATCAGGATCGGGGTGTCTGCTTCCATGCGGTGCGATGCAGCATTGGAGAACACAGCCATCCCTGCTTCCGCGCAGGCGTCCTCGATCGGCCCGGCCACATCCGACGGAAGGCCGCCGAAAACGACTTCCACGCCCATCTTGGCGAGAGCTGCGGCATCCGTCGCTCGGATGACCTCCGAGCCGATGTTGTCGTCGATTTTCAGGTCGCTCAGCCTCCAGACCTCCGCCATTGTCTTCCCCTCGGAGCGGTCTGATGCGCAATATGCCATGACGTCGAAGTAAGGATGCTTGAGCAACATCTGGGCGAACCTCTGCCCGGTCATCCCGCTCGATCCGAGAATCGCTGCCTTCTTCTTCGCCATGTCATCTCACCTCTAGGTACTTCCTGTTCGCTTCCATGATCTTCTTGAATCGTGAGTGGTCCTTCTCGAGAGACGCGGCTTCG
>Ga0315314_1004214_pt1 | contig 10877 bp, 11 predicted proteins | sample TDP9_MG_FD_203631 | JGI IMG/M metagenome (GOLD analysis project Ga0315314, IMG submission 203631) | Freshwater sediment microbial communities from Lake Towuti, South Sulawesi, Indonesia - TDP9 | ecosystem: Environmental > Aquatic > Freshwater > Lake > Sediment | place: Indonesia: South Sulawesi... | reverse complement strand
TCAAGATGCCGAGGCAAACATTTAGGCACATTTGGAGACGCAGGTTCCTTTTCCTTCAGTTCACCAAAAATAATAACTACAGGTCAGGGAGGGATTTTGGTCACAGATGATGAACAACTATACCAGAGAATAAGTATGATAAAGGATTTCGGTCGTTCAAAAAGCGGTCGTTCAACTGGAGGCGCGGATTTTCATGAAATTCTAGGATTTAATTTTAAATTTACTGATATGCAGGCGGTCGTAGGGATCGAACAAATGAAGAAGTTGGACTGGAGAGTAAAGAGGAAAAAAGAAATGTATAAGTTATATCGTGACCTTCTGGAAGGGATTCCTAAGGTGGGTTTTATAGAAACAGATCTAAATGATACTGCACCATGGTTCATTGACATAATTATCGAAGAGAAGAGAGATAACTTAGCAACATTTCTGGACGAACGAGGCATAGGCACCCGTCCCTTCTATCCGACAATCCACAGTCAACCACCATACCAACATGTACGAGGCTGTTTCGAAAACTCTGAATACGTATCGGAGAGAGGACTATGGCTACCTTCCACAACCTTCTTAACAGACGAAGATATAAAGAGAGTATGCTCTGAAATTAAGAATTTCTTCAAGAAAAATTGAAAATTATGAGAAAATGGGACCTTTTTTGCTTTGTGGACTATTTTACCTATCCGTGCTACCCCCTGCCCGTGGCGAAGACGACCTCTATGGGGTTTAGCCATCCTACGTGAAACAACAAGAAGATGAGCGATGTTAAATGCATAGCCCGCCACCTCGGCATCAAATCTACCATATAGATCTGAAGCGAGTCTCTGAATAGTAACCCTCTGTCAATCCTACCATGACCATGGTTTCTCCAACCTCTAATTTGTACATGTGAAATCTCTCTCACTATTTAACGCAACACTTGTACCCTAAAATGATCAGAAAAGCAGTAATTCCAGCTGCTGGTTTAGGAACTAGGCTGCTATCCGCAACCAAGGAGCAACCCAAAGAGATGATGCCCGTCTTTGCTAAGAACAATTCTAATGATTTATGCGTTAAACCCCTCCTCCAGCTCCTCTTCGAGCAGCTCTATGGTTTAGGCTTCAGGGATTTCTGCTTCGTCGTCGGCCGGGGCAAAAGGGCCATCGAGGACCACTTCACTCCTGACAGCGAGTTCATAAGACAACTCAACAATAGAGGCAAGAACAAGCTGGCCTCCGACCTTGAAGCCTTCTACGACATGGTTAAGGGCTCCACCATAATCTGGGTTAACCAGCCGGAGCCTGAAGGCTTCGGCCACGCTGTCCTAATGGCCAAACCCTTCATTGGCAACGAGTCCTTCCTCGGCTGCGCTGGGGACACCTACATCATCTCCCAAAACGGAAACCACATCAAACGACTCATCAAAGCCCACCTTAAGCACAAGGCCGACGCCACCCTACTCCTCCAACACATGAAAGACCCAAAAGGCTACGGAGTAGCTGAAGCCAAAGAGACAAAGGAGGGCATTTTTAAGGTCAAAAGCGTGGTCGAGAAGCCTGAAAAACCGCCATCCAACCTAGCCATCATGCCCATCTACATGTTCAACCCCACCGTCATGAACGCACTCGAAAAAACCCCACCAGGCTATGGGGGCGAGATCCAGCTCACCGACGGCATCCAAAAACTCATCCACATGGGCCTAAACGTATACGCAACAAAAATGAGGGAAGACGAGATAAGATTAGACATAGGAACACCTGAAACCTACTGGGAAGCCCTAAGCCTATCCTACAAACACTTCAAAGGTGAAACCCATGCTAGACCACATCATAAAAAATGACATAGACACCATCCTGCAGAAACTAGACGCTAACATCTTCAAAGGGAAAAGAGTGCTGATAACAGGCGGAGCGGGCTTCCTAGGCAGCTGGCTCTGCGACACCCTGGTAACTCACGGCTCCAAAGTCCACTGCATTGACAACTTCTCCACAAGCCTCAAAACAAATATAGACCACCTTCTCGGCTTAAGCAACTTTCACCTCATAGAAACCGATGTGGAGGAAATAAACGCCGACGTAGGAAAATTTGACCTGGTGATGCACTTAGCCAGCAGAGCCTCTCCCAGCGACTACCAAAACCACCCCATCGAAACCCTAACAGCCAACTCAATCGGAACCATGAATGCCCTAGAATTGGCAAGAAACTCCAACGTAATTTTCCTCTACGCATCAAGCTCGGAGGTTTATGGAGACACCGAGGTCATCCCAACCCTCGAGGATTATCCTGGGAAAGTAAACACAACAGGACCCCGCTCATGCTACGAAGAGGGAAAGCGCTTTGGAGAGGCCCTCTGCACCGCCTACCACAGACAACATGGAGTAGACACCAGAATCGCGAGGATCTTCAACACATATGGTCCTAGATTAAGAGAGGAAGGCGAGTACGGCCGAGCCATCCCTAGATTCATAGATCAGGCCCTAAAGGGTGAAGACATCACCGTTTACGGCAATGGCACTCAAACAAGGGCATTCTGCTACATAACCGACGCCGTCCTCGGAATCCTCAATCTCGCAACGAGCCACAAGGCCAAAGGAGAAAACATCAACATAGGAAACCCCCAAGAGACGAAAATCATCGACCTAGCTCACCTAGTAAAAAGGCTAACCAACAGCAACTCCAAAATAACCTTCCAGCCCTTACCTCAAGATGATCCAAAAAGGAGAAACCCCGACATCACCAAGGCCAAGCTCCTACTAAACTGGCAACCAAAAGTCCCCCTCGAAGAAGGCCTCAACAAAACCATAAAATGGTTTAAGCTCAAGCTCGGACTCTAGTGATTATATGAGCATTAAGCATTCCCGTTCCCGCCCGAGATTGCAAAGTTTTTTAAAGATGCACAAAAATACATTTTGAGGCGACCACCTTGTCTGAGGATTACCTGATAATCTCTGATCCTGCTGTGTGCGGAGGAAAGCCCGTCATTAGAGGGACCCGCGTCCCGGCTCAATACATCTTGGAGCTCTGGGATATGGGTTACAGCGTCGAGCGCATACACGAGCAGTATCCAACTGTTCCCAAGGAACTGGTTAAAAAGGTCATAGAGCTACTTAACGAAAACCGTACAATCAAGATTCTACGCTAGGGTTTCAAGCTGGCTTAATAGAGTGGTCACAACCTAGTGAAGCCTCATGATCCTCAGATTTGAAAAAACTCGCAACCACACTAGAAACAAAGGGTATAGCACAAACGTCAACAGAATACTAGGGAAAGAAAGATTGAATAGAGGATCGCTAAATCTTCATTCTGTGGATGGCGAGGTAGATGAGCAACGCGAAAGACATCTTAAAGAAGCTGGGAAGCTAGAAGAGGAACTTTTAGAAGATGATAATGTGCTGTTTAGCATACTGTTGGCATGTTTTTCCCTTCGCTTTTAGAGGAGTTCCGAGAGAAAAAACTCGGTCAAGCTTCCCTTTAAACTGAAGCCCAAAATATACCTCGAAAATCGAAAGTAAAAGATGTTTTATGAAAGTTTGTGTAGTAATACCGACTTATAATGAACGCGAAAACCTTCGGGAGTTAATACCGCAAATAGAGAGGATACTGTGCGATAATGTTTTGGGGGGGTATGTAGTTGTCGTGGATGATGCGAGTCCTGATGGAACTGGTGAACTCGCTGAACAGTTGGCTGAGGAGTACGGAAATATTATGGTGCTTTATAGGCGTTCCAAGTTAGGGATTGGAAGCGCTTACAGAGAGGCATTTTCGGTGGTTTTGAAGAGCCTAGATGTGGATGTTGTCCTGGAGATGGACGCAGATCTTTCTCATGATCCAGCCTACATACCGAACTTGATCAAGAAGTTAGACGAAGGTTACGACGTAGCTATAGGCTCAAGATACGTGGAGGGCGGTGGTATAAATAGTTGGTCTGCCACTCGACGGGCAATTAGTAAAGCAGCTAGCTTCTTAGCCAGAGAATTGACAGGAGTCATGGTTAAGGATATGACAAGCGGTTTTCGCGCGTATCAGGTTAGCGCTTTGAGATCGATTGGCTTAAAACAGTTTAGGTCAGAGGGTTACGCTTTCCATGTCGAGGTTCTAAACAGATGTGCTAAGCAAGGTCTTAGATAACAGAATGTCCGATAATATTCAAAGAAAGAAATAATGGCAAGTCGAAGTTAAGCAAGAGAGCAGTGTTGGAATATAAGAACTTTGCTTAGTATAACCTTACAGAGATTTGTATCGCAACAGAATACGCAGAGGCGTTATGAAAACTGAGGATAGTGAGTACAAACTCATGCCTTACGTGAAGGTTAAGCTGACAGCGGCTGGAGAAATGCTGAAGGCCCCAGGCTTTGTAAGAAGAGTCTATAAGCCAGCGATATTGGCCTCGCTCTTCCTCATAGCCCTCGTCACAAGGACCTACCGCCTGGACAGCATGCCCTACTTCCCTGAGGGCGCCCCTTGGATGGGAGGGAATCCTGATGGGCTGTACTGTGATGAGGTTGGCTATCTTAAGATGTCTGAAAGCATGTTTGATAGGCTCCCCGTATATCAGCCGTTTCTCTTTCTTCTCTTCCTAAACCTCTCCATCAAAATTTTCGGCTCGCCCTACGCGGTTAGGTTGCCGTCGGCTATAGCTGCCTCGCTCACTGCTGTGCTAGTCTATCTGGTTTCGATGAGGAAGTTTGGGAGTCGGTGCGCCTCGGTAGCGTCTGCCCTCTACTTTATCGCCATGTTTCCCGCCTTTATATACAATAGGATGGCCTTCCTTGAGAACGGGGTTGCCCTCTTCCTTCTCGCCTCCTACTACTGCCTCCTCGTCTACGACGGTTGTAAGAAGGGGAGATGGCTGTATCTTTCAGGGATCTTAGCTGTTCTGGGAGCGCTGAGCAAGATTAACGGTGTTGTGGCTACGCTCTTCTTCTTAGTCTACGGTCTACACAAGGGTTTCTTTGGGAAGGCTCTCAAGGTGATCGTCCTAGTCTTCGCTATATCCGTCATCTCCTTTCTAGCGGCCCTATTCATAATTGGACTGGACATAACTCCCTTATTCGCTATGGGGATGATACCCTCGGCTATGGCAAGGCAGTGGTGGATAGGGATGGTTGGGAGAGAGACCTCAGCATGGCAGTTCTTTATTATAAACACGATGCCCTCCGGGTACTTGATGTGGTTTCTAGGCTACCTCAGGCCCGAATATTGGTATATTTTCGCTTACTTCGCCCTTACCTACCTCGCTGTAAAAGAATACGAGAAAGTTAGTGATGTAATCCTCTTAATAGTTTCATTTGTGGGTTTATGCCTCTTAATATGGGGTGTTGGAAGTTACTACATCATCATTGTCCAGCCCTTCTTCGCCATACCGGTCGGCTACGGGCTTACTAAAATGTTGAGGATGCAGCCACATGCAGCCATGATATTCATTCTCTTCCTCTACGCTCCGATGGCGATGACGTTTAATATCGCGGTTTTTGGGGAGGAGATCTATCCTAAATTTGACTTCTTGGTCTACTTCCTCAAGCTCTTATTTATAGGGGTACCGCTAGGCTCTGCTTTTTACCTATGGGTCAAGGATCGTGGGGCAAGTGAAACGAGGAGAATGCTGATAAGAATGCTCTTTAATGGAGCGATCATAGGCCTCTTCTTGACCCTCCTGCTCATCGGGAGCTACTTGACACCAGCCTTATATCCTCACTACCTAAGCGTGGGAAGGTAGGGACTAGCTTGAAGGAGTACGTGTCGAGGGTTATAGCGTTTCTATTTGCCCTATTAGCTTCCACAAGCCTCCTCCTCCATCTCTACGGCTTCATATCGGCTTCGCGACTTCCCCCTGGTCTAGGAGCAGCAGTACACTATGGTGTATTAGCACGTGGGTGGGCCGCTGATAGCCTCACCTTTCAAGGAGTGCCTCTATACTTGCTCATCTCCTTCACAATGCATGTATTTGACGTAGACCTCCTTACAGCCCTCAAGCTCGTACCTACATTTCTCTTAAGCGTTCTACCTCTGCTTATCTATTTCCTATCGTTAACTGTGACTGGAAGCCGCCTCGTCAGTGTGGCATCCGCCTGGATATTGGCCTTCATGCCTGCGGTCACAGCGTCTCTTATGATCGGCCATTACAGCCTCATATTGAGTCTTCTCCTTTTCACCGCGTATCTCATCTTCTTAGTCAAATACTTTAAGAGCAAAACAAGGTTAGCCCTATGTCTAACCCTCTTGGCAAGCGCCTTAGCTCTCCCTCTCTTGTTCCTCTTGACCCTGGGTCCTTCGCCAGGAACGCAAGGTCAAGTCTTTAGGGTCCCCCTAGATATATGGGCTGAAAACTCGTGGCTCAGTTTGTCTATAGTGGTTGGTGCGGCTGTAGGGATCTACACTCTCCTGAAAAGGGCTAAAATGGTAGCCTTGCCGGTGTTACTTGCTTCAGCTATGGTGCCCTTTGCTTTAGCCCTGACCCCAGCCTTGAACTCGCTCCACGTACTCTCAACACCGATCTTAGCCCTCTTAGTTGCATCGCCGTTACTATGGTTTAGAGAGTCTTGCTTGGTGCATGAAGTAAACGCTCTTGGTCATAGCCGAGTTGTGGAAATAATTATAGATTTACCTAAACTCGCCGCCATAGTCCTCGTAGTCTTACTAACGATCTCCACGGTAGGTGTGGGCTATAGTGTATCGGCATCGATGTACAATGAACACTCAGTTTCAAGATACTTCACCGATGAAGAGATCGCTTCAGCCGTGAAGTGGATGGAGGGAAATGTACGTGGAGAAGCGATTCTGTCTTCAAAACCTATAGTCGCGGCATGGTTTGAAGCCCTTTCGGGAAAGAGGTTCATAGGCTTCAGAGGGTTAAATGAAGCCCTAGTATCGGAGACGATAGAGTCAACGAGCTTCAGAATATTGACCCTAAGCTTGCTGGTGGATGAGTGGGAGCCCTTCTCCACCTCGAAGGCTCCTTGCATCTCATACTACGATGGAAGGAGATACGAACCAATAGCCTACATTGATGATTCTTTCGTGAGGGTTAGGCTGATCAAGGAGGGTGAGGAATGGGTCGAAGGTCCCTATCGTGCAGTGTTTCGCGGCTATCGATGGCTCATCAATACTCAGCCGGAAGTAATCCTCGTACAGCACTTCGAAACGCCTAGGCTACTCTTCGAAAAGACGATACGGGTTTCAACATCGGAACCGCGCCTTAAGGTGGAATATCGAGTTAATCCAAAGACGAAAGTGGAACTGGTTGATCTTGAACTCCCGGTTTGGGTTGAGCCGTGGAAGAAGGTGAAGACGCTTGAAACAACGAATGATGAAACTATAGTGATCATCGATGGAAGGGAGACCAAGATATCCTTCTTAGGAAATATCGCAAGCCTCATGCATGAGCATGATGAGGGAAATGCGATAGCCAAGGCAGAGTTCACAGCCGTAAGCGGCGCCATAGAAGCTGGAGTTGTCGTTTCGATTAAGTCCAAGGAGCGCTCTCAGATGCCCCTCTGGCTCGCCTACACACCTGACCTCATAAAGAATCGTAATATAGAGTATGTGGTGGCTGAAGCTAGCAAGATGAGTTTCTTAGTCGACCCTGTTGAATCCATTACTATAAAGGATTCATTCAACCGAATAGTGTTTGACGCCTTGGGCGATAGGTTGGTGGAGGCACCGTGCAACTGTTGGGTACGCTTCGACGAATCCTCATCGGATGGAGTGAGGCTAATCGGATATCAGACAGACTATCTCCACATTAACAAGACCTTGACCGCATCAGAGCGATCTATTGAAGTGCGATACACCGTAGCTCCGATAAAGACCTCCTCATCGCTGGTCAGCATGAATCTCACCATATGGATACCTTGGGGTGTTCTTCTCCTCGATCACAATATTCAGGAGGATACGGTCAAGCTGAAGCTAGGCTCAGGTGAGTTTGAAGTTAGATTCATCGGCGACCCCATACGTGTTGAGGTGGGGCCTGACCCTGAGTATGGTCAGAATAGGGTTCAAGCAATATTGAGGCTTCGGAGTGAAGGCGATGAGGTGGGTGTGAATATTAGCAGCGTCAGGCCTCTGCTCTTTGAATACGAAGCTACTACAAGACCCGTCATGGAGGCTGACGACCAACTTTACATCTACATAGACGTGAACCTGTTTAAAGTGGTGTTTAGGCAAAGTGCGTTGGTAGTATGCCGAACAAATCCTTAGCTAAACGCAAAATAGGGACGTTCGTAGACACCATATTCGTAGTCCTCGTTGTATCTCTGAGTCTCATCCCTTTTATCTGCCTGAGGGGGTGGGATGGATATGCTCCGGAAAACTTTACATCCTTTGTGTATCGAGGTGAAAATTATTATATAAGGTACAGCGATGAGACCATTGGGACTGATAAGCCACATATTTTCTTCTTGGAAGGATGGCCCATTAAGTCCCTCGTGGACATGGTTGAGTTTAGCGACTATCAAAGCTACGTCAACGGCTTAAACCTTTATGATGACTTTGTAAGCCAAGGGAGGCTAACGGACGATGGTCTGACTGTATCTTATAGCGATGGTGATCTCCAGCTCACGAAATCGATTAAGGTCACGGAGGAAGAAGTCGTAGTGACATATGAATCAGATCAGCCTATAAAGTTGAGGTTAAGCCTTTGGAGATATTACTTCAGCAGTGTGAATAGCAGTGATTATAAAGGCATATTACAACCATTGACGGTTAAGACTAAAGAGACCTTAAGATTTGAGTTCAAGGATGGGAACCGATCCTTTAGAGGAGCCATCAAGCTCTCTGACGAGCCATTGAACGTTAACGTGTCGGGGGATTCATACGGTCTTAACAAGATTCTCGTCACCTACGTGGGCTCATGTCTATCCATAAAGATAGCATTAGAGGGCGCTAATAAATTCCCCCTCAAAATCGCTAACAAAGACCTACTCTACCCCTTGATGAGCACAGCGTTCGGGCTAATATACTTAAAAGTTAGAAAATATGCGTTCATGGTTAAAATACGTACTAATAGGACTAGGAATTAGACTGATTCTCGCCCCATTCTTTATGCACGCGTGGGACCTAAGTACCATTTTGGAGTCTTCACGGCAGTTCTTAACCGGTCAAGATGTATACGGATACGTCGCTGAGAGGACTAATATGCTGAGGCAGAACACCGGTCTGCCCCTCTACTACTATGGATTCGCCTACCTACCGCAGACGCTCCTCATCTTTGCCCCCTTCTACCGACTGTACACCCTAATATTCCCAGTTGAAAACGCCTTAGACCTGCAAGCTGTAGAGCCTGCGATACTCTACCCTCAAATATATGTCTTTCTACTCTTGATCAAGATGCCTGTCATCTTGGCGGACATGGCTGTAATTTACTTGCTTTCTAGGAGGGAACCCAAGACCGGATTATTCTACGCCTTAAACCCCTACGTGATATTCGTAACTGCGATGTGGGGGAACTTTGATCCTCTCATAGGACTATTTTTACTAACATCATACCTGTGCTTCAATGAGCGGAGGATCCTTTCAGGTTTCTTGTATGGGCTAAGCTTGATCAAGATATACACCATAGTGCTACTTCCCCTCTTTGTAGCGAGGTCACTCTCCTGTCGGAGGGAGTTCATAAAGTTCATTCTGGGTCTATTCATCGCCTCCTTACCTGCTATGTACTACCTATTTGTTGCGCCAAACAGCTTCCTCGACGAGATGTTGTTTCAGGGAGCTAGGCCAGTGAACGGGATGAACGTGTACCATGCAGTCTTGAGTGTACAGGGAATACTCTTTCAGACAGCAATCACGAGGATCGCTACGTTCATCTTCGCCACTGCTCTGCTATCTTTAACCTACATGGTGTCGAGGGAAAGACTGCCAATGCTGAACTCTTTGGTGATGCTTATGCTCGCCCTTCTGATCTTCGCTCCAGTCACCAATGAGCAGCATCTCGCAGCGCTCGTGCCACTAGCCCTCTTATCACAAAGGTTCGACCGGAAGCTCTGCATCTTTCCCCTCCTCTTTGTAGCCTTTAACGCTACATACATCTACTTCGCCATCCCCATCCTCTGGACAAACGCGACACTTCGTGCCCTTTATGCGGTGATTCGTGGAGCATGGGTGGAAGCCACAGGACCATACTCAGGATACATACGCTACTTCATCAGCCTATCCTTCGCCTTTCTAGCCTTTAGAAACGTTCATAGCCACTTTCAACCGCAAATACCTCCCTTAAGTAAGCATTTAGAAGTAACGCGAACTGCTCCTTATACAGTAACGTCAGGCTCGCCATCTTTGAAGTGAGGAAGGCGGAATAGGTGGAGCGTCCCGTTGCTCAGATGGATAAGCCGTTGATTCTTAAACGGGTCGCATTCGTCTTCGTGGCTTCCAGGGCTCTAGTAATCTGTGCAGCCCTGCTGGGGGCTGCGCTGGTAGGGTTGAGAAGCCCGGGGGAGGGCGAGCTCTTGTGGGACGTTAAAGTTCCCTTTTTCAACCTCTTCGCCCGGTGGGATTCGTGCTATTACCTGAATATAGCTCGGGAAGGCTATGTGGGTGAATCGCACTGGGCCTTCCGCCCACTCTTCCCGCTCGTCTTGAGGGTCCTAGTAGCGCCTTTGTCTACTCGAATAGGGTTTGATGCCTCAGCCACCGTATCAGGTTTCTTAGCTAATAACCTCTTTTTCATGGTTGCTCTAATCCTCATCTACAAGCTGACGCGCAATTTCTACCCTGATGACGCAGCATATAGAGCGGTTCTTTCGGTGGCTTTCTTTCCGTCAGCTTTGTTCTACTCTTCGATATATACTGAATCCCTTCACCTGCTCCTCTTGGCGGCATGCTTCTACGCCTTAGAGAAAGGAGCACTCCTTACGTCGGGCGGGCTGGGGTTTCTAGCTGGATTGACTCGTCCAGAGGGTTTCCTAGCATCT
>Ga0315314_1004213_pt1 | contig 10879 bp, 8 predicted proteins | sample TDP9_MG_FD_203631 | JGI IMG/M metagenome (GOLD analysis project Ga0315314, IMG submission 203631) | Freshwater sediment microbial communities from Lake Towuti, South Sulawesi, Indonesia - TDP9 | ecosystem: Environmental > Aquatic > Freshwater > Lake > Sediment | place: Indonesia: South Sulawesi... | reverse complement strand
CCACGTAGTACCATCGTCGCTCTGGGACCATATTGCATTCCATTTTGTCGAATTTGCTGTATACCCGTTTATGAGGACATTATCTATGGTGGCGTCTGCGGCTCCGGTGTTTCTTATCGTAAAGGTCAAATTCCAATAGGAAGCACCTTTAGCACTTAATGGGTCGACTACTTGTAGCTTTTCGAATCTTGTGTATTGCCCCGTTATTGAGCCCATCCAGAAGGCCACCGCGACGCTAACCACTATAGCTACAGCTACAAGAATTACCGTGGCGATGACCACGCTTACTCCCTTCCTGCTCCTCCAAACCCTAGTTTTTCCGGCTTTCATACCATATCATCTCCTCTACTTTCTGCTAGATTTTTTGTTCCAAAATTAATAAATCGATTATGAAGTCCAAAACAAAACTACTAGTATGTATCCTCCATAAATCTTAAAAACAAGTAACCGTAAAATTAACTTAAAATGCCAGAAAGAAGATCAAGACTCGAAATTTACTTAGACGTTCTCAGCGTAATCCATACGGGTAAAACCAAACCTACCAGGATAATGTATGGCTCCAACCTATCTTGGATGCCCTTAAAGGAGGTGCTTGACTCGCTAATAGAACAGGGGTTAATTGAAGTTGAGGTTGAAAATAACTCGAAGCGATATCACATAACCCCTAAAGGCTTAAGAGTGTTAGGTTACTTTAAGAAGTTGCAGGAAGAATTAGTAATCAAGAGACTTTGAGACCATTTTTCCATAAATAACGTTCTCTGCAGGAATATCGAGTTCCTTAGATAACCAACTTTTTAGTTTATTTATTTCTGGGTGAAACCTAAAAACCAGGGCATCCACATTTTCTCCCAAACTCACGAGCTTAATGCTGATTGAAGGCTTTATGCCGCACCTAAATTTTCCCCGAGCCAACTTCTCAAGAAGAGCTTTAACCTCTTCCCTTCTAATTTTGTAGGCTTCCCCCTCCCCTTCGAGGCGGAGTTTTACGTGCAGCATAGGTTCACTATACTGGTATATAGAGTTACCCGAAATGGAATTGAATTTCAGGCTCTTCTCATCTACGTCGAAAACAACCAAATCTGAGTTCTTACCTTTCTCTTTAAAATCTAGCCAATCATTGCAAATTATGTGAAGTTGGGCGCGGTTTTCTCCCAGCCTTTCGAGCGCACTTAACATCTTCGGTGATCGCAATTCCTCTAGCATCTTTCTTAGATCCTCAGCCAATTTGTGTAGCCCCCTCTCATGCTCTTTAAGAACATTTATTACAAGATCTAAAACATCGACCTTTTCATGGGTATAGACGGATTGATCGTCTCCGCCTCGATCCACGTTCTCCCTCTCGATTTAAAGATATACCGCACTACCAAACTAGAAGATATCCATATTTAAACCCAACAGTTTTTAAAATCGCATGCCTCATATTGCATGACGTTTCCACGCACGAAGGAAGTTACAACGCAGATTAATTCGGTTCGGGATGCTTGAGCAGTTAAGCTTCGATCGCCACACCATATGAATCAGACGTCCATCACTAAAGCATTCGTTATAGTAGGTTAACGAATATGTAAACTTAAATTTGCTTGACCGCTCATAATATAAGCGGCTGATTCAGGGCTCTTCAAATCGATCGTTATGATGGAGCTTCGTTCATAATTCAGGCTTAGCCATTTCTTAAATACAGGTTAGACGTTCATAACTTTAAAATGAATGACACCTACGAGTTAACATGCATCATTGACATAGAGTGAGACGCTGTGAAAAGGTCTAGATTAGAAATTTATATGGAAGTCCTTAGAGCCATAAAGAGCGGCTATAATAAGCCCACTCGCATAATGTACAGCAGCAACATCTCATGGGCTCCCCTGTGTGAAATCCTAAAACTTCTAACAGATCAAGGCGCCATGGCCGTCAAGAATGTAGGGGATAAGAAGCAATATTACATCACGGATAAGGGACAAGACATCCTAAAACATTACGAGCAGTTTACGGCCATGTTCATTGGTAAAACTGCATCTGTCCCTTCATAATCTTGTTCTCGGTGACGTTCAACTCCCTTGAAAGAAACTTCCTCACCTCGTACTGGTCTGGGCTGCCTTGAAACTTCGCCGGAATTCCGCACTTCATACTTTCTACTCGTTTGGGAAACGCTTCTCTGTACTCGTATATTATGTTTTCCTGTAAAGCACTAACCCTCAACTCGTCGTCAAGCTGGAAGGAGACGACTTCAGCCCTCTTGCACGCCTCCTTTAATTCGCCCCATTCTTCGCATAAGATATTGATGTTGCACTTGACGATTGCTCTAGGCTTCGTCTCCGATCCCGGCGTCGGCTTCAATCCTTCCAAGACTGCTGAAAGATTTTTTAAGACGCCCTCAAATTTCTCGGTCAGAGCATCTAACATCTTCTCATGTTCTTTCAGCACGTTTAGAACGAAGTCTAAGACATCTATTTTCTCCGACTCTGACATCGACCTCGATCCTTCAATTAAAAATGCTTTTAAACTATTATAAACCTTTTACGCATCTAAAATCAATAACATCTTTTCGAATCTAAATTATCCGCTTTTTTCAGCGCTTTCTTGAAAGTCATAGCACTTCGGTTGGAGCCATGACAAATCCGATAATCTCGTGCGGGCTACCGACTCAGAATTCTATCGGCGCGGCTTTGTTGGCATCGTCCTTTAAACCTAAGCCTAGCACCTATGCTAAACAGAAATTCCTCAACCTCTGTATGTTGAGTTTTCTCCTTCTCAACTTAGAAGCGAAGAGACTTAGGCTTCTCCCGTTATTCTCGGGGGTATCACTATGGCAGTTTGGGTTCGCAGAACCCCTGGGATGGATTGGAGCTTTTCTATCAACGTTCCAAGCATGTCGATGTCGATGAGCTCGACGTAGATGATCACGTCGAATTGTCCGGTGACGGCGTGGGCTGCCCTAACCCCTTCGATTTTTAGAGACGTCTCAGCCACCTTCCACAACATGGCTGACTCCGTGTTTACAAGAACGTAGGCTTTCATGCTGCTCCCCAACAAATGTCATCCATCAGTATATAATTCTTTACCCCTTTCCCTCCTCCTAGCGAAATAAAAGGAGGGGTTTATTCAACGTGTACTCTGTATAGGTCTATGTCCTCCCTCATCTCTCTGGTTAATTGCAGGAATTCCCTGGCGGCGTGCTCCACATCCCTCGACTGCGTCACGTACCTCCCAACGATGACTATGTCCGCTCCGTTTTCCAGGGCTTGTCGCGCGGTTTCGGGGGTTATTCCACCCGCAACAGCCACCAAAAATTTCCTGTCCTTGAAGGCTTCCCGCATCTCCCTGATGAAATCCCACCTGAGGGTCTCCCCCGTCTCCTCCACATCTATGGGGCGGTGTAGGATCACAACGTCGGGGAACTCTTTGAGGGTCTGGAGCTTCTTGATCGAGTTTTCGACGCTCATCATATCTACTACGGCATAGATTCCAAGCCTTTTCGCTTCATGAATGAACCCGTTCAACATTTCCGCAGCCGCCAACCCCGAAGCCACCACGGCGTCAGCAGTTTCTTCGAAGGCCAAGTCCACCTCAACCCTCCCAACATCCAAGGTTTTCAAATCGGCAACGATGAATGCGCCTACAGCCAGTTCTCGCAGATCGCGAATTGCCTTCACTCCGTATTTCTTTATTAAGGGTGTGCCGACCTCGAAGATTATTCTGTCGCTCTTCGGCAGCTGGTTTACGATGTCTTTTGTCCTCTCCATACTCGGGATGTCAAAGGCTATCTGTATGTAGGGTGGTCTCCACAACCGGGGCACCGTGAACCCCATTATGGGGTGTCTCGCCCTATCCTTGTCGTACATAACCTTCTCCAAGGACGGGTACTTTGCGAGAGCCCTCTTCAAGGCTAGTTTGGTAGCTCCGTAGTTGTAATGGTAAATCCTGCGATAGTCCTTCGCCTGCGGATGCACGAACACACTGCAAACAATCACCCAATCGTCCACGTTGTCCTTTGGGATGATGCCTTCCTCCACGGCGTCGGCGACAGCCTTCGCCACGGCGGCCTGAGCTGGACCAAAGATCTTTCCCGCCTGCTCAAGGTTTTTCACAGTGACCTTCGGAACCAAGAGGGTGTGGGGCTTGGGAGGAAGGTTTGGACGAATGACCGCGAGGAGGGGCGTGTGGCCAGCAGACATGTTCGCCAAGTTGTTGGCAAAAGCCTCTCCAACGGGACCCGTTTTGTCGCCGATCATCAAGTCGATGTGAGCGACCTCGGGACCTTCGCCCACGAGAGCCTCCCCTATCAGGTAAGTCAACTCCTCACCCCTTTCAACGGCTTTGGCAAGCAACGATTCTCCTCCAGCGACATCTTCAAAATCGACATCGAATTCTTTCATCCATCGATAGAGCGTATCTCGGTGGATCTTCATGACCTTCGCAGTACTGGCGACCGTCGGCTTTATCGATCTACCCTCCCTAGCTCTTTCTTCCACAACCTTTCCGACGGCGGCTTTAAGCAATTCGACAAATTCATCCCTTGTCTGGGGCCTTCGAACGTCAGATTCCGACACAATGTTTTCCTCCACGTAAGAAATTAATTTGGAAGTATAAAAATGTGTCGGAAAACATTGTGGGAATCAAGAAATATAAGACATTTACAACATTTTTTTTGAGGCGTTACTTCTTCTTTTTCAACTTTACGACAGATAATTCGTAAATTTAATTTAAGGCGGCTAACGGAAAGGTAAGATACGCCAATTTTGGTGGGTTTGTCTGAATCTCGTGGGAAATCATTCGACTTAAAATCGCTAATAAGGTTGAGGCGACCCTTTAGGTGTGTATCCCTCATGTCTCTAAGTCGTTTTTACCAAAACATGGCGAAGCATTTAGAAGTGATCTGGTCGGAGAGAAACGGTTATAAAAACCTCTTCCGCTCAATTTAAAATTGATGCTGAATAACTAATCTTGAGAAGGCTTTTGTTGAATGAAGGGATGTGCATGTTGAGTGAGCTACCTTTCGAAAGGCTTAGAAGGGAATGCGATCCGAGGCTGATGCGTTGCGAAACCACCGAGGAGTTGGCTCCGATCGGAGAGATCATCGGTCAAGAGAGGGCTGTGAAATCTCTCAAGTTTGGCTTAGACATTAAGGAACGCGGGTTCAACATCTACGCGGCTGGTTACCCAGGAACGGGCAGAGCGACTGCTGTGAAAGACTTCCTAGAGGCGATAGCTAAAACTAAGCCTACGCCATACGACTGGTGCTACGTGAACAACTTTCGCAACCCATACGAACCCAGAGCCATAAAACTGCCCCCAGGTAGAGGAAAAGATTTCCAAAGAGACGTGAAAAGCCTCGTCAACGAGACGCGAAGGGTGCTTCCCAAGGTTTTCGAAAGCGAAGACTACACCGCGAAAAGGGAGGCAACGATCAGAACCATCGATGAGGAAAGGAACGAGCTTTTTGCCACGCTCAACAGTAGAGCCCAGGAGGAGGGGTTCGTCCTTCAAAGCACCCCCATAGGTTTATTCATCGTCCCGGTGGCGAAGGGGCGTCCCCTAAGCGACGAGGACCTCATGGCTCTGAGCCCATACGTAAGGGATGAGGTCCAGAAAAGGAGAGAAAAATTGAGCGCGGATCTGAGGAGCGCCATGAGGCAACTAAGGGGCTTAGAGGGGAAGGCTAACGAAGAACTTCAAAAGTTGAATCGGGACGTTGCCCTCTACGCTATTGGTCATTTGGTTAGCGATCTCACGGAGAAATACAAGGAGTTTCCTGATGTCGTCACTTACGTGGAAGAAATGCAAAGGGACATCCTAGAGAATATTACCCAGTTCATAAAGGAGCCTGAGGCTCCTCCCGCTCCCTTTTCGGCTCTTTGGATGAGGGATCTTCCCTTCAGAAAATACGAGGTGAACGTGATAGTAGACAACTCAGACCTTCAGGGTGCTCCCGTGGTCATGGAGTTCAACCCGACTCATCAAAACCTCTTCGGGAGGATAGAGAAAGAAGCGCAGTTCGGCGTCCTGACCACCGACTTCACCATGATTCGTGGGGGTTCCCTGCACAAAGCTAACGGTGGGTATTTGGTGCTTCCCGCCGAGGATCTGCTTCGAAGCCTCTTCTCTTGGGACGACTTAAAGACGGCTCTGATGAATGGACGGATTACAGTCGAAGAAGCTGGGGAACGCCTAGGCTTCATCACCACGAAGGGCTTGAGGCCAGCACCCATCCCCCTAAGCATCAAGGTGATTCTCATAGGAAACCCGCTCCTCTACCAAATGTTGTACATGTTGGACAAGGACTTCAAAGAGCTGTTTAAAGTTAAGGCAGAATTCGACACGGTCATGGACCGGACGGAAGAGAATACGCAAAAGTATGCGTCCTTCATCTGCACTTTCTGTCGGAAGGAGAACCTGAAACACCTCGAGGCGTCAGCCGTAGCAAAGGTGGTTGAGCACGGCTCCAGGCTGGCCGGAGATCAAGAGAAGCTGTCCACGAGATTCGCCGACATAGCCGACATCGTCCGAGAGGCCAACTTCTACGCCACCCAGGAAAACTCTAAATACGTAACCGCCAGCCACGTGAAGAAGGCAATCGAAGAGAAAGTGTATCGCTCCAGCCTTATCCAAGAGAAGATTCAGGAGATGATCCAGCGGAACATCCTCCTCATCGACACGGAGGGCGAGGCTGTAGGACAGGTGAACGGTCTCTCCGTCATGAGCCTAGGAGACTTTGCCTTCGGGAGACCCTTCCGCGTTACAGCCAGCACAGGTCTAGGCCGAGAGGGACTCATCGACATCGAGCGGGAGGCGAAGCTGGGAGGGCGCATCCACACCAAGGGGGTCATGATCCTCAGCGGCTACTTGGCTGAGAAGTATGCTCGAGACAAGCCCCTCAGCCTCTCCGCCCGCCTCGTCTTCGAGCAGAGCTACGAGGAGGTGGAGGGAGACAGCGCCTCGAGTACCGAGCTCTACGCCATCCTCTCCAGCTTGTCAGGCCTATCCATCAAGCAAGCCATCGCCGTCACGGGCTCGGTAAACCAGAAGGGCGATGTCCAAGCCATTGGCGGAGTCAACGAAAAGATAGAAGGCTTCTTTGAGGTCTGCAAGGCCAAGGATCTCACAGGCCACCAAGGGGTGATCATCCCAGAGAGCAACGTGCAAAACCTGATGCTGAAGGAAGAAGTGACGGACGCCGTCAAAGCGGGGAAGTTCCACATATACCCCGTGAAGACCATCGACCAAGGCATCGAGATCCTAACGGGAGTTGAAGCAGGCGCGAGAAGACCCGACGGAACATTTGCGGAGGGGACAGTGAATTACAGAGTTGATAGACATCTGAGGGAGATGGCGGATAAACTGAGAGAGTTCCCCGAGTTCATCGTGGAGGGAAGGAGAAGAGAATAAAGGGTTCCGTATATGGCGTAAAGATTTTCCTGTTTAGAAGATGGAGTTGTTGCTCACGGCGAGTCTGAGGAAGCCTCGGGGCCATCAAGCTATGACGATCGTTACATCGATCGTGTGAACAGTGGCGTCGACTGTGCCCGTTACCCTCAGCGTGTACGTTCCCTTTGGGGCGAGGAGTTGTGCCCGCACCGTTAGGAAGGCCGTGGCAGTGCCTCCGCCTGGATTAACCACGGTGGGCGAGATGGATACGCTTACTCCCCTGGGCTTGGTGCCCACCCAGCTTAGGGACAGGGTCACATCCTCGCTGAACCCGGAGATGGCTGCGACTGTGATGTCGGATGTTAGGGTCTTGACTAGAAAGGGTTTGGTGAAGGTGAGGGCGCTTGGATCAGAGGAGATGGTGAAGTCGGGAAATTCCACCTCTTCTCTTTCGACTCTCCAGAAATAAACCGCGCCGCTACCATGCCCGATAACTATGATGGATTGATTCTTACTAATATATGCGACATGGGTAAATGTTGCGCTTGGTATGTGGCTAAAGTTCTCCCAGTAACGCCAAAGTAGGGTTCCATTCGGGTTTATTATGTCAAATCCCCATTCACGGCCAACCAGAATGTGCTTGCCGTCGTTGGCGATCATCCCAGAATGGGAAGTGCTCATCCACCACTTTAAAGTGCCGTTTAAATCAAAGAGCGATAAGCCGAAGGCTCCTCCATCCCCTTCGATCACAAAGTCTCTATTTGGCGACACATCCACCCAAGAGGCCCCGCCTTCTGTGTCAAAAGTCCACAATCTTTCGCCGTTTGAGGCGCCAATCAGCGTGATATTTCCAATTTTGCTCGCAGTAGCGACGTAAGCCTCATCTTCAGTCAATTTCAGCCCACCAGTGCTGTAAGGCCAAGCTTCGATGTACGCACGAGTGATGATATCGCCATCTATGCCAAGAATGTAGAGGTACCCATCGCCGCTTCCAGCGTAAATGTGGGAATCATCCGAATTGAACGCAATCTGCCTTATCTGACCCTCCAGAAACTGCGTCCACAAAACTTCTCCTGTTGTCAAATTCATAAGATATAAAGTGCCCCCTGTGCTACCTAGGGCAACGTATTTATCGTTATGCGAAATTTGGACCTCCCTTGACTCAATTCTTGGCATGCCAAGGCTTAAGGTATCCCATAACAATGTTCCATTGCGATGGAGGAGTATCGCCTTCTCTACCCCAAGTACTACTGCTGCCACATAAGAACCGTCGTCGGATATGTCTACTCCCCACACCTCGCCTCCCGTTGGGTATCTCCATAAAAGAGTCCCGTTCGTGTCGAACAAGAGGACGCTTGAAAGTGCCTGCACCTCCTCCTGAGTAAGTGGGAGTTCACAATGTCCCTGAGAGAAAACCACGTATTTTTCGTCGCTTGTCACGGCGCCACGATATATCGTCATGTTCGTCTCAAACCTCTTTATAAGTGTGCAGTTGATGGTCTCGGTCGTTCGCTCCAAGTAGACGTCCTGTCTTATGGAGGAATTTTCAACGGGCCAATAAGCCTTCATAAAGGCTTCATACCCTGGAGGGGCTGCTGTTAGAACATATTCGTGTATACGTCGGTTCATGACGTGCCTGTAAGCAAAGAAATCCATCTCGTAATACCCCTGCTGATTTGTCGTAGCACCGTAGTGAGGAACGCCGTTAGCCCCACAGAACTCGACGTGCACATCTTTTAGGGGCTGTTTAGTCTGTTCGTCATAAACATAGCCATAAATTCTGGAGTTGGTATGAGTCGTGTACCAAGACGAAGGCACGACCCTTATCAAATGATTTAGATAGACGAGCCTCGAATCGGAGGGGTTTCCTCTCAGCCAAACCCTTATGGCTACAGTCCTCGTATAATTGCCTTCCACCTCCATGTCCTCATTTGTCAAGCCCGTCCGCAACGAAACGTCGAGAAAATACCATATTGTCTGGTTTTCTCCCGGATCTAAATAAAGGGAGGATGGCTGCGGAAAAGGAGAGATCTCATATCCGGTCTCAAGGCATGTGGCATTGTACTCAAGCTCCAGATAGCTAAGACCAGTGTTTACTACCTCCGTTCCTCGCTTGATCCACCGCTCAATGGGCCAAACGGACTCGTAAAGAACGTCATCGTAGATAAACTGCAAATCATCGATGCTTGCTTGAGCCACTCGAATGGGAAGAATCTTGAAAGGGATCAGAAAGATGGAGAAAGCGATGATGATGGTGATGATTCTTTGAAGAAACGCTCCAGAGAGGCGAGAAGGTTTTTCCATCTAAACTCACTAAGGTATTCCTTGATGGATTATCCTTTAAAATCCTTTCTTCAGAGGAACAACCGCTGCGCCGAGAAGGCACGTAAACGTTAAGCTCCTCCAGAGAAATCGCTGAGGAATTCGACAAACTTGTCGAAAAGGCTACATGTGCTTTGTTTTTCGCTTGGGATGGATAGAATTAAATAAACATTGCCTGGGTCTAATCTCTATGAAGTGGGAATGTGGGGAACAACCCTTTCGAAATCTGTCCATGGAGCAACGACGAGATTAGCTCCTACATCGACGTTCTCGACGCAGCCTTCTCTGAGATGCATCCCAAACACATGAGGCTTGCCCAGCTGTTCCCGTGGTGGAGACAAACCCTATGGGTTGATGACGACCTACTCTGGTGCGCCAAGGTAGGCCAGAAGCCAGTGGGGGTTCTCTGTTCCTACGAAAAGAGGATGAGAGTACGAGGAAAAACCCTGCGTGTGGGACACATCGGCCCCCTCGGGGTTCACCCAAGCTTTTGGAGAAGGGGAATCGCAAGGTCTCTCATGGAGAAGCTCATCGATGTGGGCAGGGACAAGGGCTTCGACGCCCTCACCCTCTTCGCCGATCTCGAGAAGCCTCCCCGCATCCTCTACGATAAATTGGGGTTCAAAACATACTACACGAGGCGACTGTTGGTCAAGGTCTTGGACGCCGAAGCGGTCGCCGCCGCCGTGCTCAACCCCTTTCTCAAGCTTCTCGTGCACTTTGTGAATGGAGTAAAGCAGAAAAACCTTCCGAGGGGCTGTGGAGTTAGACCCTACAGACCAGGCGACCAGCCGGAAATACTCGACTTATCCGAGAGTTTCACCAGGGAGTTTGACTGTGTCGACGTGGCTTCAGAGCATCTCTGGCAACAAAAACTGGAAACCTACCCGAAGCCAACACCCACCGAAACGTTTGTGCTCTTAAGTGGCGGCGATGTCATAGGAAACGTATTCACTACAATGTTGAATATGATCGTGAACAATCATCCCATCCGAGCATTCTTCATCACCGACCTGTTTTTTAGGGGCGGGCATGAGAGAGCGGTGCCGGCCCTCGTTTCCCACGCCTTGAAAGAAGCAAAAAGGGCTGGAGCCCACGTGGCCGTTCAAATAGGCTCCTTCAGCCCATCCGTCAAAAAGACTCTGAAGGACTGCGGCTTCACGGGCTTGGGAGCGCCATCCCAATTGGTCATGTA
>Ga0315314_1004212_pt1 | contig 10881 bp, 10 predicted proteins | sample TDP9_MG_FD_203631 | JGI IMG/M metagenome (GOLD analysis project Ga0315314, IMG submission 203631) | Freshwater sediment microbial communities from Lake Towuti, South Sulawesi, Indonesia - TDP9 | ecosystem: Environmental > Aquatic > Freshwater > Lake > Sediment | place: Indonesia: South Sulawesi... | reverse complement strand
CAGAGGCTGCGCAAACAGGGTTCTAGGGATGCGCGGTTGTCTCTGTCTGAACCTACTAGGCAAATACCTCATCCACTGGCACCTCAAACCCGGTCAGCATCTGAGAGCGGGCCCCTTCGCCTGGCCCGAACTTACCTGACAGGGTGTAGGTGCCTTCCTCGAGCGCGAAGACCTCGATAGTCTGCGCCTGGGGGTCCACCAGCCAGTACTCATCCACGCCGGCACTGGCATACTCCAAGAACTTCTGTCCGCGATCGAGTCGGGGCGTACCGGAGGAAATGACCTCGACCACCAGATCGGGCGGCCCGTAGACCTGCTCTCCGATGCGCTCCGCATGGGAGTGTTGATCATTATGCATCGCATGCTCACAAGAAGAGAAGCCTTTCAGGAAGAGTATCCCCGCCAGCCATCCCCTGTTTTTCATAGTCTCTAGCCTGGCAGACTCCTGGGCAGGAGACCCTGTGTTGATTGGGAGGCTGGCGTCCCAAGGCTATCTGTGCCTTGTGGAGCACGAATAAGCGAATGATGGTCCGAATAGAGACCCTTACCAGGGACACCAGCTTTGGGCCCTGCTCTCTGCCGTCCATTCCTGTCTGCCATGAGGTCTCTTTACGCCACTTGACAAGACACATACTCAGTCTATACTGCTACTTGGAGTACAAGGCGTGAGAAAACACGAGAAACGGATAAGAACCATCCAGCATGATACTTTATGCCATCAATATCTAGAAGACAAGCACAAGAACTCTTAGCGCATGCGCAACGTAGAGTTGTGCGGTTTCCGCTATGTGGCAAGGTTGGAGATCTTGCATTCACAGGGGGCATCTCTGCCGCGTCCGACACAGAATGCCTCCAGATCACGCCCTCCTCCTCAGCGCAGAGTTGCATCCGCCGCCATACCGGCTTTTAGCAGGTAGTCAGGATTGCCCATCTCGATTTGGACGGCGAAAACTGTTGTCATGCGCTCCGCTTTGGCCCCCACGTTCTTGGGCGTGAACTCCGCTCGTGACGCAATGTGAATGACCCGACCATGCAAGGTCTGGCCCGGATAGCTATCCACCCTGACATCGGCTACCTGACCCACATGTACCCGGCCAATTCGATCCTCCGAGATGTAGATGGTCAAGATAACGGGATCAAGGGTGGAGATGGTGAACAATCGGGCTCCAGGGACGACAGTTTCGCCCTCATGGACTGCCCGTTGAGTGACGACCCCAGCGAGGGGAGTGCGCAATGTAAGTTTGTCACGCTGCACTTCCAATATCGCTGTCTCAGCCTTCGCTTGGGCAACCTGGGCTTCTGCCACGGCAACGCTCTCGACTCCGGCACCGGCCGCAATCAGACTCAACTGCGCCTGAGACTGCCGCACTTGAACCTCCGCCACTGTGGCTGCTTGCTGCGCCTGTTCGAGCTTCACTTGAGCTATCCATTGGTCAGCCTGAGCCTGGGCAACCTGGGCCTGCAGGACAGCTAGGTCCTCCGCTCGGGCGCCTGCTTCTAACTGGTTGTACTGCAAGTCAGCAATCGCAACCCCAGATTCCGCTCCCGACACAGTGGCCTCGGCTATGTCCACATCCCATCGTCTCGGTGCAGCGGGATTAGCGACCACCAGGGATCCCAAATCAAGCTCCCCGATAATGATGGGCACCGAGAGTGGATCATCTATACCCGCTTTTGCAGCATCTCGCCTGGCTTGCATCTCCCACAGTTCATTCCTGGCCAGATCGGTCCGTAACCTCGCTAGTTCGAGCTCGCGCTCGCTGGCGCCACTAACCAGCTTTGCAAGTCTCGCTTGTGCAGCTTGACAGGTCGCCTGAGCAGCACGCAGGTTAGCCCTGGCTATGTCGACTGCCGCCCGGCTTGCGCTGGCTTGAGCTGTGACTCTGTCCACAGCCGCCCTGGCCGCCTCGATCTCCTGGCTGGCCGTACCAGCTTTCACGCTGGCCAAGTTGGCCTCGGCTGCTTCAATGGCTGCATCGGCCTGCGCGATCTGCGGCAGGAGCGAGTCTTCGTCGAGGCGCACCAGTACGGTACCCGCTTCGACTTCATCGCCCTCGTCGGCACCCACGGCTATGACACGTCCGCCGACCTCGGCACTGATCACTACATCCTGTTGGGCCTGGATGATTCCCCAGCCGGTGAGGTCCGCACTGACAAGTGCCTGGGGCTTTGGAACAACAGTGCGCCATGCACCGCTGGCCCATGCACTACCTGCCAGGATGGCAACGACAACCATCGTAAAGATCGCACGCTTCATGTAAGACTCTCCGATTCACGCATCACCTATCATCTTTGCCCGTCTGGGTCTTCAGGCCAGGAAAGGTAGCATCTGCTGGCATTCCAGGTTTGAGCGCGTGGTCTGGGTTGCTCAGCTCGATCTTGACCGCCAGCACTTGCGTGACCAGTTGGTCTTTGGTCTGGATGTTCCTCGGGGTAAACTCTGCGCGGGGGGAAATGTACACCACATGGCCAGGGAATGTCAGCTCAGGAAAGGAATCCACTGCGACGTGGACTTCCTGTCCCAACTGGATCCTGCCCATATCCGTCTCCGACACGTAGACGGTTAGCTGCACCTGATCCAGATCGGCCAAACGGAACAATGTACTGCCGGGCATCACCATCTCGCCGACGTTGACAATCCGCTCCAGCACAAGTCCCTCGCTGGGGGCTCGCAGCGTCATCTTGTTCCGCCTGATCACAAGCGCCTGGAGTGCGGCCTGGGCACCGCTCACCTGTGCCTGGGCCATGGCGATCTGCTCCTTCGTGGCCCCGGATTTCACCAAGTCCGACCGGTTCTGCGCCTCGCGAAGCGAAGCGCGGGCGGCTTCTACAAGCTGTTGGGCTCTCACAACCTGGGCTTGTGCCGCTTCGACTTCCGCATGTGCTGCATCTATGGCCGCTTGGCCAGCTTGCAAGTCTTCTGGTCGAGCGCCCTCTTTCAACTCATCGATCTCCAACTGGATAATGTAGATCCTCGTCTGAGCCTGAGCCACGGCGGCCCTGGCAGCATCGTAGCTGGCGCTGGGCATCTCGCCTCGATCCATCGCTCCACCAATGCTGTCGCGTGCCGAACAAGCGCCGCGCAACTGTCCTTGGGCTAGCTCCAGACGTGCCTCAGCCAAGGCGAGCTCATAAGGACTGGCCCCACTGCGCAACTTTGAGAGCGCAGCCTGAGCAGCCTGGAGGGTCTTCTGGGCGGCGGCCACGTTGGCCTGGGCTAGCGCGACGCCCTCCTCCGCTAAGGCCACCTCTTCTCTGGCCTTGTCCACTGCGGCTTCTGCCACCTCGATTTCTCCTGGACTGGCACCGGCCTTCAGCTCGACCACCTTGGCCTCCGCAACTTGCAGTTCCGCTTCAGCACGCTGAGTCTGCGCCTCGACCAGCGCAGTGTCAAGTTGGGCCAGCACCTGACCGGCTGACACCTCATCCCCGACATCGGCCTGCATCCTCTGAATACGACCGGCCACTTCAGTGGAAACCATGATTTCATTGGCCCAGATGAAACCTGATGCAACCAGGTCGGCTGGCGGCTCGGCTGGAACTAGTTTTGTCCTAACAAACCTAAGGGTCATGGGGAGTACAGGCAATTCAGTCAGTGCCCCCCGTACGTGGCTCGTGATGGATGATGCATGATGCCGGATGCGGGATAGGAGGAAGCCAAGATGACCATACGACCGCCACCGTAGGCCAACAGCCATCAGCGCCACCAGAATGAGCACGCCCACGACGAGAAACACACGCCGCCTCATATGTCCGTACTTATCGGTCTCTAAGAGAGCACAGGTGCCTCTCGCATCTTGGCCATGAATATATCTTCCAGCGAGGGCACAGTCCAATCCATGCGGTGAATCACGATACCGGCATCAGCCAGCAGTCCTTCGATCAAGGCCGATGTGGCGGCCGACCTAGGCACGACGACGCGGATCTGGACGCCGTAGAAGGCCAGATCGCACACCTCAAGCCGACGAGCAGCTATGGCAGCGCGCAGCACTCGCATAGCGCCTTCTGGCTGATTGCATTCGATCTCCAGGACCTGACCCCATAACATCTGCCTCACTTTGAGTTCCTCAGGCGTGCCTAAGGCAACCAACTGGCCTCTGTTGATGAAACCCAGGCGCTGGCACAGCTCCGCTTCGTCCATATAATGGGTGGTGACGAGAATTGTGGTACCATGCCTTGCCAGTTGATACATCAGCTCCCAGAAATCGCGGCGCGAGGCGGGGTCCACGCCAGCGGTGGGCTCGTCCACGAAGATCAGCTCTGGATCATGGATGATGGCGCATCCTAGCGCCAGACGTTGACGCCAGCCACCAGACAGATTTGCGGTGAGCTCGTGCTCGCTGCCCGTCAAGCGGGCGATAGCGATAGTCTCAGCCTGCCGACGGCGCAATTCCTGTCGCGATAGGCCATAGACCTGACCATAGAAACGTATGTTCTCAATCGGCGTCAAGTCGTCGTAGAGTGTGAACATCTGGGACATGTAGCCCGTACGGGCGTGTACGGCCTTCGCCTCATCAGGCAGCCGGTGGCCCAGGACGATGGCCTGGCCGCTGGTGGGACGCATCAGCCCCAGGAGCATGCGGATGGTCGTCGTCTTCCCGGCGCCGTTGGGCCCCACAAAGCCGAAGATCTCCCCCCGCTGCACTGCAAAGCTGATGTGGTCCACAGCGGTGAATGCTGCATCACCGCGGCCCATGCGAAAGCTCTTGGTCAGGTCGCTGACGAGAATAGCCGGTTCCACAATCCCCAATCTCTAGTCTCCCACTTGGTGTTGGACCAGTGATATAAAAGCCTCCTCCAGGCTCGGCCGCACCTCCTGTAACTCGCCTGTCAATATGCGATGTTGGGCGAAAGCCGCGCTGATCTGGGGTGCGCGGAGCGCTGCGTCATCTACGAAGAGGCGCAAGCGGTCGCCCGTGGTCTGCACTTCGCGCACGCCGGGCAGGGTGGGAGCCAGGGCCTTGGCTCGCTCAAAATCGGACGGCCGGCAGTCCAGAAGCTGTTCCTGGATTAGGCGCTTGATGTCCTGTGGTGTTCCCTGAGCCACCAACCGCCCGTTGTAGATCAACCCGATGCGGTGGCAGCGCTCCGCCTCGTCCATGTAGGGCGTACACATGAAAATGGTTAGCCCCCTTTCCAAGCGCAGCGTGGTCAGCAGGTCCCAGAACTCCCGCCGGCTCACGGGGTCCACTCCCACCGTTGGCTCGTCCAGGAACACCACCTCGGGGTTGTGGACTAACATGCAGCCCAAGGTCAGCTTCTTCTTCATCCCCCCAGAGAGCTGCTTACCCAGGCGGCCTTCCAGGCCTTCCACTCCAGCAAAGCGGAGCAACTGCGGGATGCGCGCTGCCTGGTCCTTCGGGCTGACGCCATGGGCGTTGGCGAAAAACCGCAGGTTCTCTATGACCGTCAGATCGCCGTAGAGGCTGAACTGCTGGGCCATATAACCGATGCGCGCCTTGAGCGCCCGGCTTTGGCGCAGAGGGTCGTACCACAGAACGGTGGCCTGGCCTCGCGTTGGCGTGAGCAGGCCGGTTAACAGACGCGCTGTGGTCGTCTTGCCGGCACCGTCCGATCCGATGAGCCCGAAGCTCTCGCCCCGGGCTACCACCAGGTTCAGCCCGTCCACAGCCACGACCTCGCCTCGCCGCCGGGTGCGAAAAGTCTTGGTTAACCCTTCAGTTAGGATCACACCGTTCATAACCACACTCGTCTGCTCAGCGCAGCGCACCGTACTGGCGCACCAGTTGCAGGAACTCCGCCCGCGAGTTAGCATCAGGCAGCACCCTCTCGGCACCGGCTAGCTGCTGCCGTGTCACTTTGAGCACCAGAAGCGCGAAGCCCGCCAGTACCTCGCTGGCTTTGAAGTTGCAGTGGCCGTAGCGGAAGACCGGGATGTTGCTATAGAGCGAGTAGGAGCTGCTTGCACGCACCTTCTTACAGTAGAGGATCTCATGCCAATAAGGCACGATCGGGTCGCCAGTGGTGTGGAGGGTGACCAGAGGGGAGATGAGACAGCCTGAGGTCTGGTAGTGCGCCTCGATCTCGGCCAGCGCCACCGGGTCCGCCTGGATACGCTGGATCTCCCGGTTGAGCTGCAAGTCGTTGTCCGACCCGTGGTAAAACCGCTGCATGTTGTCGAAGGGCTGCCCGCCCAGCTTGTCAATGCCGTCGTTGGTGGCGAAGACGTTGTACCAGAGCAGACCCAGTATCGTTGCCTCTACCGAGGCGGGATCGCGCCCATCAATGGGGGCGTGGGTCACCCGCAAGAGCTGCTCCGTTGCGTGGGGGTCTGAACTGATGGCTTCGATGATGCGCGGCACGTATACCATGTCCCAATTGTCCATGACCTCTTGCGGAATGTTGACGGGACTACCAGGGATCAAGCCGGGGAAGAAGTAATCGAACACTATTCGGAAGTCACCCAAGTAGTTGCCCTGCCTGCGGAAGTCGCCGACCGGCCCGCAGGCTGCCAGCCCACCATCGAAAGCCTCCGGGAACTTCTCGACCGCCAGCGCCGTGATAATGCCCCCCTCAGACGCTCCGACCAGGTAGACGTAGCGCGGCTGCCCGTGCATGTCACTGAAGATATCCACCAAGTCGCGCAAGTCCTCAACCCCTTCTAGTACCGCCAGGCCGTTGGTGCTGTAACTGGTGGTGGCGAAGGCGAAGCCCAACTTGTTGACAATCTCCGGAATGGAAAGGCCACCCGGTAGCTCCAGTTGATCTTCAGGGATCCCCACCGGCTCGTCGGGGGCGACGTAGCCATGGGCGTAGACTACCAGGTCGCCATTCCAGTCGTCTGGCTCAGGCATGCAGATGCGGTAGATCGCGCCGCTGGCCTGCTGACCGTCTGGCTGGCAGGTGCTGATTCCACCCGTCGCCTGTGCCGGAAGCGCAGACAGACTACTGAGGAGGATGAGTATCACCAAGAGCAACCGAACTAGTCGTGACATGGTTTTTCTCCTCAATCCAGGCGTGTCCTGAACGTGCGGGCGCTCACGGCGAACACCACCAGCCCAAAGACCAGCAAGGCAATCACCGGCTCACGCAGTGAGTCCAGGCCGACACCCTTCGTGATGATGCCGCGACTGATCTTGAGGAAGTATGTTACCGGGATCAGAGCACCTATCCACTGCAGCACAAGCGGCATCGATTCGCGCGGGAATATGAAGCCAGAGAGCATCATGCTGGGCATGATCAGCAGTCTTGCGAGTTCCTGGGCTTGCTTTTGTGACGTCGCCACTGTTGAGATCAAGATGCCCAAGCCCAGCGAAGTGAACAAGAAGAGGAAAGCCAGGGCAAAGAAGAGCCAGAGATCCCCATTGAATGGTACGTGAAACCAAAGTGTGCCCAGCGCCAAGATCGTGCTCATGTTAACGAAAGCGATGGCGATGTTGGGCATTATCTTGCCGAGCATCAGCTCCCATGGGCGTATCGGCGTCACCAGAATCTGTTCGACCATGCCCATTTCCTTTTCACGTACGATGGCAAAGGCGGTGAGGAGCAGGGTCTGCTGTTGCAGGAGCAACCCCACCAGGCCTGGTATCATGAAGATGATGCTCTCCATGTCTGGGTTGTAGAGGATGCGAAAGCGCACATCCAGCGGCTGCAGCCCCCTGGCCCGGCTGGCGAGCGGGCTACGTTCCATCCGCTCCATCACCAAATCTGTACCGAAGCTCTGGGCGGTGGTCAGGGTCGCATTGAGGGCCGATTGAGAGGCTAGGACTTCACAGCCGTCAATCAAGACCAACACCTGGGGGGTATTGCCTCGCTCAATACGGACAGCAAATTCAGGTGGGATGACGATGGCAACACGTGCCTGGCCTTTGTCTATGGCCTGTAACGCCTCTTCAGCGCTTTCCAGGTAGCCCACGACTTTGAAGAAGCCCGTGTTGACCATGGCATCCACGTAGGCCAGCGACTGACGATCTCGGCTCATGTCCACCACGACGGTAGGCTGGTGCTCTACTTGAACCTCTACCGCGTAGCCAAAAAGGAAGAGGAGGAGGATGGGTCCGACGAGCTGGATCAGTAGAGTACGCCGGTCACGCAGGGTCTGGACGGTTTCCTTTTGCACGATCGAAAAAAGACGCCGAAACATATTGAAATCGCTCTTCTGGCTCGGCCCGTACCTCCACCAGCTTGCCGCTGGCGGTGATCTCATCGGGAGTTACCAGGATCTGATCGGGGGGCACTAAATCGATGCCCACATAGTGAAAACAGTCGGCCACGAAGCTGGTGCACATATATAAGCTGGATAAGCGAAGGCCTGGAATCCGAAACGTTCGAGCAGAAGTCTCCAGGCTAGCTGTACAAGTTGCCAGAAGCTGTAAGGCTTCCCCACGTTGCCCGGAGCATAGTCAATGATGCTCTGGGCAGTGTGAGGATCGAGCCGGTCCTTGGTCTTCAAAATCATATAATGCCGGGCTCTGTCCAAACCGGTGCCTGGGTGATCGCGGATGCCCCCTAATCCTGCGGCCAGCAGCCACCAGCCCTCGGGCTTCTGGTACCTGATGAAGCCATGGCTGAAGCGCATTCCCGCCCTACGCACCAGCCAACGAACCGGGGCAGGGGTGAAGATCACACCGATTTGCAGTTTCACCGGAATTCTCCTATTCCGCCAGCCCAAGGCCAGTAATGAATGCAAAGGGTTTCTCAATTGACTGGCTTATCCCAGGGCATATATTGTGTTAGTCTGGAACCGGATTCCCGGCTTGTGGTCGCGACGTGCTACTGGTAGCAGCGTTCTTCATGATAACCGGCAGACATATCTTCAGCGGTAATCCTTGCAGGGAGGCTCTGGCTGAGAGCGGCTGCGTGAAGAAGGCCGCGTAGGTGGCGCCAAGATTGGGCTGCGCGCCAGGCAGACTGTAGAGGGCAAACGTGTAGGTAAAGAACTGATTGGGATTCTTAGTGAAGACGCCGGTATCGCCATAGCGTTTCCCATCGCCGGTATCATCCTCATCATATGTTGAGTCATCTTCGTAGTAGTTGTACTGCTTCCCTCCCATGGAGGTGGTATCCCCAACCTGTATCAAAGTGCCATTGTCGGTACTGAGCTGGAACCAGGGGCTCAAAGGTTCTTCTGCGACGGTGTCAGCTTCACCATCCACTACCACGCCTCCGGGGACAACGGCGTTATAGTAGGTCGCACCACTGGCCTGCTCGTTGAAGTCAGTGGAGAAACGCACATGGGGCTGTATCCACCCTGGCCCAGAAATGGGTCTCGTCCACCTCACCATGGAATGGTAGGCCAGCCCTTTACCCCCTCGCACAATGACTCGCACCGGCCCATCCTCGATCAAGTCGTCTTCTATCTGGGGGTCTCCTGGCAGATGATCCTCATCTATGGGACACCAGGTCCTGGAGAAGCACAGACGGGTTTTGGTGCGATCCAGGATATCATCGCCGCCGTTGAGGGCCAGGTAGTCAAAATAGGGGCGAGGGATTGCTATGCCCAGGCCATACGTTGCCCCCTTGATGCGGTGAAATTGTAAGTCGTAGTCAACATAGTCAGCGGTGAAGGTGGGCGTCAGTGTGCTGGAGCCCACAAGGTATGCCCAACCCTTTTTGGTCGGGTTGATTGGATCAGTGACCTCGATCTCGTACCAGGGAACCGAGATGCCCAAGCTAGCGGTGATAGGATCGCCTGCCAGAGCCTGATCGGCCAGGTCCTTAGCCATGAAGACAATCTCGTCGTTGGCATCCAGGACACTATCCTCGGTGGTGGTGTAGGCGCCAGATGCCGTGACTTCGTCCACCTGTGCAGGCATCTGCTCCCAGACGCCGCCAGAGTAGCTGTAGACGAACAACTGATCTACTGGAAAGCCAAGAAAGGCCCCAACCTTTGCTCCACTGACGATCACCGGCTCAAGGTCTCTGTCCAAAGTCTTGCCCGTGGCACTATCTTCTTTAGCCATCGTCAGGTCAGCTAGAGCCACAAAGCCTCCGCCTAACCCCACCACCAGGCTCAATAGGACCAACAGACACCTAGAGATACGCTCGTTCATTACCCCCCCTTGCAATTATGTGATTGTGTAGGTCAATCGTACCTGGTTCAGCCATCTCCATTCGTGAGCTACATGAGAGCATCGTCACGCTCGGACTGAATGACCAGCCGGCAGCCCCTTCGATTACCTGTCCAGTAGCGTTGCCTGGCCGCGCAATGTCTCAGCCTTCACCGCCGCAAATGAACGGACGAAGGATCGCTCAAACGCCATCCCTTCCGCCGTCTGACTCGTCACGGTGGCTGACACTACGTAGATGCCCTCCTCAGAGGGTACCCAGGCCAAGGTCGGCCCGAGATCCGACTTTACTTCTACCCGGTTGCCGCCTTGTCCCGGCAACGATCGGGTGATGTGGGTCTCGATCTGGTGCACGACAGGCCGACCGAGGGGCCCGACGACATCTGCACTCAGCTTCACTACGCTGCTGGGCGCAACCGGTTGTTCTGGCAGCCCCCGTAGCAGGACTCGCAGTGGGCTGTCAATGGTAGTAATGAGAAGATAGGCAGCACCTGGTGGCCCATCAACACGGAGCGTCCACACTCCACCCACGGGCTGGGTGGCAACGTGGACCCAATGGAACGCGGCGCCGAAGAGACCTTGACCAGTGCCGGCCATCGCCTGCAGGCGACGTGGCACACCATCGGGTCCGGTGAGGGTGGCGGTGACCGCCTCCTCCGACACAAGCAGATCGAACGTAGCGGCGTGGGCATGGGGCTCGATGGGCACACCCTCAATCGCAGGAGCGGACAGGCGGCCTCCACGCAAGATCACGCCTGACTCCAACGGAGGATCCACCTCCTGTCGTCCTGCGTCGAAGAGACCTTCACCACCGGTGGAGGAGCTGACAATCGGCAGATAGATCGTGTAGGCC
>Ga0315314_1004211_pt1 | contig 10881 bp, 12 predicted proteins | sample TDP9_MG_FD_203631 | JGI IMG/M metagenome (GOLD analysis project Ga0315314, IMG submission 203631) | Freshwater sediment microbial communities from Lake Towuti, South Sulawesi, Indonesia - TDP9 | ecosystem: Environmental > Aquatic > Freshwater > Lake > Sediment | place: Indonesia: South Sulawesi... | reverse complement strand
GCGGCACGCCTGCGTCTGCCAAGGCTAGTGATGCAGCGGTTATTCCTGCGCATCTGCTGCCTCCATCCGACTGGAGAACTTCGATGAAGATGTCTATCGATGTTCTAGGGTACAGCTCGGAAATTATCGATCTTTCAAGAGACTCCCTGATCACTTTGGAAAGTTCAAGTTCTCTTCTTGACGGAGCCGGTGATTTTCTCTCTTCCACCGAGAACGGCGCCATGTGGTAGCGGCACTTGATGACGGCTCGATCCGCAAGTGCAATGTGCTTTGGATGTGCTTCGCGTGGCCCGTAGACGGCGGCCATTATTCGATTTTTACCGTGCTCAATGTACGCCGAACCATCGGCCTTGTCGAGCACTCCAACCTCCATCTTGATCGGTCTCAGCTCATCGAGCCTTCTCCCGTCGACACGCAAACCATTGTTGTCAATCAATCTGATTGCGGGTTCGTTCATATTACGTCTACCTCAGCTCCCTATTCATCATCTCACTCACGCGATCCGTAAGGCCCCGGGTATGCGCTTCTCGCTCGATCATGAACATCGCAGACACTGCCACTTGCTCGTTCTTGGGCTGGCGGCCGGACACAAGCACCGTGCCGTTCTGGCCGACAATAATGTCGCAGCCAGTCATCTTCTTGAGCATGCTGATCATAGAACCTTTTCTCCCAATCAGCCTGGGGATCTTAGCTGGAGAGATGTGCACCACGCGTCCGGAGATCACCTTTCCAAGTCCTCGACCTCTGACAGTCAGAAGTGGATCACGTGTCCTATCGAAGGCAATGACCTCTGCCATTACGAGATCACCAATGTTGAAAACCTTGGTGAGATCCTTTCTTGCTGCCATACCTTTGGCTGCTGGAGTCTCTGACAATGGAAGCAACGCCGGATACGGTGCAGAGACATCTACAATCCAGCCTGACATGGCAATATCCACAACGCGTCCGATTACGAAATCATCGACTCTCGGAACATAGCATCCTCTCAGCGGCACCACAATCAGCTTGTTTGCCACAAGATCCGCAAGACCAATCCTCGACGCGTATACTTTGTTTCCTTCTCTGTATGTGTTCTCTCCTGGGAAGTAGGATCCTTCAGCGAGCAATTCCCCGGGCGCGACGAGCTGTTTCTTTTCAGCGAATATGGTCAACTAATCCATCCCAATTTGAGCATGGCAAGGGGTGAAGGACAAAGCCCGACTACTTTAACACTTTTGTCTGCACAGTGCCTTGTGTGAGTTTGCCAATGCGATCGATGAACGAACCATAGAGTCCCGCCGGCATCTCCACAAGAGCCACCAAGGACCCGTCTGCTTGCCACTCTTCCTTGGTGATCGTGCCGAATCCCTTGATCGAACCGTACGCTTTTGCCGCATGTTCCGGGAAGACTTTCACCGCCACCCTCATCTTTTCTATCTTGATGGGCAGCAGAGTTCGGAGCTCGTCGATCGCGGTCTTTGCTTGTTCTTCTGCTGGCTTGAACGGGTCTATGATCATCCGAATCTGTGAGAATGCCTGCCCGATTCTGAGCGGCGGATGCGGAGTTCCGGTTCTAGGATCTATGCAGTTACGCGAAATGAAGGCTATGATCTGTTTCCTCTTGTCTTCCACGAGTTGTCTTCTTTGTTCTGTGGTGAGCTGGAGTTCGCCGTGTTTCATTATGTCCTCGGCGATGGCCAGCGCATCAGTTGTCCCGAATGCTTTCTGTAGTTTCTCAGTTGAAGCGCGTGTCCCTTTGCTTGCGTCAGCGTAGATCTCATCTATTACGAGCATCTGAGAGATTGGCGTGACCTTGCCCATCTTGTAGTCTAGGGCTGGCTCGGGTTTAACGAGGATCTCGAACTTCTCGCCGCTCTTGGTTATCCTTGCCGTCGTGAACTTGTCGCTCATTTGGTGCCAGCCTTTTTGGCTGACTCTAGTCTCTTGATGTACTTGTCAACATCGGCAGGCGTGAGCTTCACAAACTTCTTTGTCGCGGATGGGATGAGTGCAATTCTGATCTTCTGGGCATCGATCTTATCCTCTAGTACCTTGCTCATGCACTTGAGAGCCAGCGTGACGCTCTCGTCCTGCGTTATGGAGTCCTTGTACTCCGCTTCAAGGATCTCGTTGGCTGCGTCTCCTCCCGCCCCTATCGCCCATGCCTTGTAGGCAAGATAGGCCCCGCTTGGATCCGTCCAGAAGATGCGACTCCCCTTCCGGTCGATACCACCGAAAAGGATTGAGATGCCGAACGGTCTGACGCCAGCGTGTTGTGTGTACAGTTGTTTGATCTCGCCTATTCGTCTAGTGAGGATCTCAACATCAATAGGTTCGTCATAGAGTAACCTATTGCTCTGTGCATAGATCCTAGCTTGATCAACAAGGATGTGGGCATCGCAGCTGAGACCAGCCACGGCCGCGCCGACGTGCTCATCGATCTGAAAGATCTTCCACATGAAGGTGGGATCCTGAAGTTTTGATGTAGCTCGTTCCTCCGCCGCCAAAACCACCGCTTCCGGCGACGCGATTCCGAGAACAGTCGCACCTCTCTTGACTGTCTCGGAGGCATACTCGACCTGGAAGAGCCTGCCGTCCGGGGAGAAAACGGTGATCGCTCGATCATACGCTCCGGGCACAGAAAACATTGACAAACATCTTCACCTTTTTGCCTGCTATTCTACTTGCGACCTTCGTTCCCCCGGTAATGCAAGCGCGAGGAGGAACGTCGCAGGTCGCTTTCTGCACCTAGTCTCCAAAGCCACTATCTAAATCCAGCGCTTTGGACCAAAACGCCGCTTAAACCTCAGAAGAAACAAACGCGCACCTGCCAGTTGCGACGGGATGCCATTGTCATATCGTATCTTTGCGGAAAGTTGCTGATTCTCAAGCGACCAAAAGTCGAAAAGGCAGATGCAGTGTATGATAATCATGTCTTGCAGAACGGAAGTCGAGCATGGAATTTGGTCACTGAACGTGGTCAGATGATAGAAATCGATGCGAGGGAGTTCCGGGGTGACCTCGAAGCACTGGCAGACTTTCTACGAGAGAAGCTGAAGGTGCAGACAAGAGTGGATCGAGGTAAGGTCGGAATAGGAGGATCAGATGCGCTTGGAACTCAACCTAGCGTGCAAGGAGTCAAGGATCTTGTCAAGCGTGCACTCCACCACATGAAAATGCACGAGTACCATGTGGTGGTCCAAGCAGGAGTTGTCACCATCAGAGAGCGAAAGGTTCGTGAACGCTACGCACGAAGAAAGGGAACTGCCCCCTCCGCAAAGCAAACGGTGCCATACTTCTTCCCTGGATAGCACAAAGACCGCGCCCACGTTGCGTCCATTGCATGCGCTTGTCCATCGCGTGGCCAGGTGCCTATGAGAGCCTCCAGTCCAACGCCACTTTGTCGAGAGTGGCACCTGTCTTTCATGTCTATGTGGGTCCGCCCGTCGCAGAGATCGTCATTTCTTTCAGCATAAGATCTGTCTGGGACTGGCTTCGTCATCCCCATGAATCATCGCGTTGGATCCTTCATAATTTCTTTGCCCAGAGACACCTCCTTTTGGCGTTCGCTTGACATTGAACGTCTTCAGCCACATGTGACGCGCCATAGAGGCAACGGATGTTGACACAACGGTCGCCCTCAGCAAGTCCATGATCTAGGGTCGGAGCATTCACGTCGTTCTCTTGCTCGCTGAGAGGCCTGAAATACTGGTTCGTTCAATTCTTGACTGTTGGAAACAGCTTGGTCGGCTGGTTAGCCCCAGAGTACCTGGAAGCGCGGCTGAAGGAGCAGGAGCATCAAAGACGACTTTCCGAAATGGACGCTCGGCTTGTCGAGCGAACACGTACACCGGTTCTGGACCGCTTGCGGAGTGTTACACGAAGTATTCTGAAGGAAGTATCTGACAACACTCTGCCAAAGAACAGGGTCTGAGAGGTCGGATCTTACCTTCTGGATCGGACGTTCAAAGACTAAGACGTGACCGACAAGCCAAATCTATCGGAGTTGCCCTACGATGGTCTCAGCAAGGAGAGACATCTAGTCAGCGCCAAGAGTCTATCTGCGCGTCAAGCGCAAGCCTCTTGAGGCCACACTGCAGTGCGCTAGTCCTACCTGCGGTGATGAGGTTGGAGCGCAAGGACATAGATCTTCTTTCACGCTTGGTGGAGATCAATTCTGACTCAGATCTGAAGACAGGCTATGTGGAGTGTGCAAACCTAATCAAGAATGAAGCTGAGTCGATTGAACTGAAGACCGATGTCTACGATTCAGCAGGCTTGGCTGCTGACAAGCTGCCCAGACCAAACCTTGTCATACAGCTTGATGCGGGCCTACCTGAAACTATCGCGATTGCAACTCACTACGACGTGGTTGCAGCTGGCACCGGGTGGCGTCATGATCCATTCAGGCTTACGATCGAGGGTGACAAAGCATTCGGACGTGGAGCCGCCGACGACAAGAGTTCTATCGTATCCGCGATCGCCGCGATGCGCGAACTTCAAACAATGACCCCAAAGGCGAACGTAGTCCTTCTGGCGTCTCCAGACGAGGAAGTCGGGGGAGAGCTAGGTCTTGGATATCTGACAAAACACGTGAAGGTTCGTGCCGACGCCGCCGTTGTCCTCGATGCTTCTCCGGACATGGTTTCGATAGGCGCAAGCGGCGTCCTGTGGGGCAAAATCACTGTCAAAGGAAAACAAGGCCACGGCGGATACCCCCACCTTGCAAAGAATGCGATAGACGAGGCTGTCCCTTTCCTGGGAAGGCTGTCCAAGTATGGCAAGAGACGCGAACGCGTCACATCAAAGATACCTGCGCCTCCCGGTTCACCCCGCAGACGGATATGGGGCAGGTTCTCTGTGACAATGTTGAGGGCAGGCGCCAAGGAGAACATCATCCCTGGCGAATGCGAAACGAGATTCGATCTTCGTGTATGCCCGGACGAGGACTACCAGAAAGCCAAGGCTGACTTTGAGAGATATTTCGCAAAGCTTCGATCTTCACTGACACTCGATGCAACGCTTGAGTATACCCAGCAGAACCCGTCGAACTATTTTACGGACCCGAAGCACCCATTCGTCAAGAGGTTCCGCAGGGCTGCGAACGAGGTCTTTGAGCGAACAATCCCCATGGCTGGAGAACTCGGCGGGAACGACGGCCACAACTTCGCGAGAATCGGAATTCCCGTTGTCTCTTTTGGACCTATACGCGATGACTGCAACTTCCACGGCGCAGATGAATTTGTGTACCTCAGAGACATAGAACTCGTCAAGAAAACGCTAGTGAATCTCGTATCCAATTGGGATTCGAAAACGTAGTAAGCGAACCTAGGGCCTCGGCATGGCACAGGATGTTGTAGAGTTGCGATTTCGCTGAGACATCAAGACCCGCGAAATAGCGGACGGAATCGCGAATAGCGCGAATCCTCAGGTGGTGTTACGTCAGGAGACCTAGCAGAGCGAGCAGGCCGAAGACGGCGACAATCGACCCCGAGATCTTGTTCACCAGGTGCAATCTGTAGGTGCTGAACTTGCGACGGAACAGGCCTACGGCTGTTATCAAAATGAGCCACCACAGTACCGATCCAATGAACACTCCGGAGCCGAGCGCTCCCGCGGAAACAAGGTCTCCGCTCGCACCTGCGAGTCCGATCCCTGCAAATATGCCTGCGAACAACATGACTGTCATCGGATTTGTTATGGTCAAGAACAAAGTGGAAAGGTAGGCTTCGGCGGGGCCGTGTCCGGTGGGCGAAGTGACATTTTCCGCAGGCTCGGACATGAAGGTCCCCGCTCCCAAAAAACATAGGAATGAGCCCCAGGCAAGTCGAAGCCACATCTGTTGACCAATCAAAGTGCTCGAAACGATAACAAGCCCGAAGCCTGCTACGCAGCCGTAGGCGGCATCCGCAGCGGCCGCGCCTAGACCGGACAAAAAGCCGGCGCGCCACCGGTCGCTAAGCGTGCGTCGTATGCACAGGACACTGATAGGGCCAACAGGTGCGGCGATAGAGAAACCTATGATCAACCCTCGAAGTAGGAAAGGGCTCTCCATGCCCATGGTTCTCCGCATCACTCACTCCTCTTCTGTCGTTCTTATCCACAACGGATAACTTGAGGGGCTCTCTCCACGGGGGGGCGAACGCACGATGGTCGTTGGTTGAGCTTTGAATGAAGACTCGCGCAGACTGCTCGCATTAAGCATCTTCCATTGCATGAACGACGGATCTCTTGCAGTTTTCGTTTCAGCGTTGCCAGTCATGAGGGTGAGCTTGGAACTGGACTTCGTGCAGATCGGAACCATTCTCGCCTTGGGACTTGTGGCAACGATGCTACTTCAGTTGATCTTTGGCCAATTGACTGACCAAGGGCACGCAAGATGGATCCTGATTCTGGGTTTCGCAGGAATAGTTGTCGCCGATCTGATCTTGCCAATCAGTACTGTCTTCATCCAAGTGCTTGTCTTCTATGTGCTGCTTCGTTCTGCAGCCGCCGTGTATCACCCCGTCAGTTTCTCTTCAATTGGACGGACATACGCTGAGAGGACGGCGGCTTTCGGTTATCAGGGAGCGATCGGGGATCTGGGATTGACTGTTGGGACTCTCTCGACAGGAATACTCGCCCAAACTTGGGGTTGGCGCCTTCCGTTTTGGTTCTGGGGCGCAGTCGGAGCAATCCTGTTCGCTTACTTCTGCACATCAGTCTTCCAACATAAAGTAGGTTTCTACAGTCAGCCAATTCAAATCAGTGGCCAAATGGATGACCCGGGGAATTCGAGGTCACTGAAGGCTGCCTTTGTCGTCTTGGCGGCCGTTTCTTCGATAACCACGACCACATTCATCCTTTTCACGGGGTACATGCCTTTATTTCAACATCATTCAAGAATTCAGTCCCGCCTACAGTACAGCTGTCGTGGCGGCTTGGATTGGAATAGGGGTTTTCGCAGGCTTCATGACCGGAAGAATCGTTGGAAGACTAGGCGGAGAAGCCAGAACCCTTCAAGCAACGTTCGCAATCGAGGCCATCCTATTCCTGATTGCAAATGCCGTGGTTTCTTACGGAGGTTCAGCCGATTCATGGCGGATGATTGGATACGCTGCGCTCGTTCTAACCGGAATTCCGGTCTTCATCACTTTCCCAGCCGTGAATGGCTTGCTCGGCTTGAGAATGCCGCACAAGAGGCTGGGATTGACCTACGCCCTCAACTTGAGCTTGGGCCTGATGATCGCTTCCCTAGCCACGTATCTTACCGGCTATCTAGCATCGTTGACAAGCGCGGCCGTTATCGTTCCCGCCCTGCTCGTTGTGGCAATACTGGGAGCGGTGGCCTCTCTACTGCTCTAAGCCCGACTTGTTTCAGAGTTTCCCGAATGGCGACGACATGATTCAACGACGTGCCAGGATGCAACATTGCATCTTGGTCACTTGGATTGACGGTATCGCTGAACGCGAGCCCCTAGTCCTTTGATGGTTCCGGACGACCGAATCACTACCGCCGAAACGGGGTTGCCGTCAATCTGCGTCATCAGTGCAAGTGCGGCACGCAATTTCTCCGTGAATGCGGCCCTACAGCGAAAGACAGCTCGGCTTCGTCTTTCGTCAAAGCCGACCATGCGAACGTGCGCCTCGGCGGCCCCAAGCCTACCAAGCAGGTTCTCAAAGGAACGATGAGCGTTCTGTTCGACGGCTTTGGCCGATAGGTCGCTGTCTGCGAAGAAGTTGACAAGCAGGTATCTCTGTCGACTGCTATTCATGTTTCGCCGACCTTCTCAACACCTTCACCCCTTCTTCTAGTCGCGACTCGCCGAGTCTGACGCGGTTCGTTTCGACCATCTCGATGGGGATACCGGATACAGCTTGCAGCGCTGCATCGAGGGGAAGCCCAAACGTGTGCATCACGGCAGCGACGTCTCTGGGAGATCTCAACTCGAACGCATTTGATGCATTGGTGGAGCCAATCACTCGTATGCCAGCGTCTGCCGCAGTTTCGATTTCTCGTCTTAGAAGATGAAGCCTCGTCTCAAGACTTGTTCCGGAGATCAGCTCTGACAGGTTGAATTCGAGAGCAACCCGGCACGTTTTCGCAAGGTTCTCTCGAAATGCATTACCTGGCTTCTGTTTCGGAAAGTGGACAATATCAACTCGTCGGTCTCTGACTGCTACGGTTGAGACGGATGAGACGCAGCATTCAACCGAGATGATTTCATATTTGCTTCTGAATGTACGCAGGCCTCTCAGCAATTCCTCACGAGACTTCGGCTTTAGATCCAGTCTCCTTGCGACGTCGAGACCCGCGTGCTTGAGCACATCCGCCACTGGCAGCGTTGATGACGTGCGTTCCGGAGGCACGACCAAGCCGACCAGCTGTGTGTTGACTTCGGTTAGAAGGCTTGCCATTGACCGGCCGTTCGCCACATCGTCTAACGGAGGGGACAGATGCAGGTCAGCATACGTTCTCATATGACAAGTCCACTCTCTCGGCAGACTCTGACTATTCCTTCGAGGTCCCGCGTCAATGAGAACTTCAGTTTCATTCGGATAGAATCTCCTTGATAGAGCCTGACCCTTTTCAAGTAAGCCTCCTGTTTGTCGAACCTGAGATAGAGATTGCCTTCCTCGTCTATGCAGCTGCCTAGGCCATCGGAGAGAAAAAGCTTGTCCGATTCAGGGAGTGCTTGTGATATCCTCCTGAGGAAATCGGAACCGACCTCCCTTGATGACAACTTTGCTGAGATCGTCGCGATCATGTTTCCGTGATGCCCCTTCAGGTACTGTCGGGTCAGGTTGATCTTCGCTGTCGAGACTAGGGTCGTGAGAAACGCCACTCCCTGCTCCACTTTTCCGATGTCTTCTGTCGCGTGAGCAATCGTCGCGAAACGTGCCGAGAGGAAGAGTGATTCTTGGGGAGCCATGCTTCAGCCCAAAGTGACCGCTTGCGGAATGCTCATGTCTAGGTGACTTTTACTAGTTGCTGGATTCATGGTTTCGCCCTCTGCCCTAGGTGCCCCACCGTGAGCGAGTTCCAGTTCAAGCAAGTCGTCGCCGTGAGACGCGATTTGGACATGGGAAAGGGCAAAGTTGCGGTGCAAGTGGCTCACGCCGCCGTTTCAGCCGCTGAGGAGGCTCGAAAGAGGTTCACGGAGTGGTGGCAAGCGTGGCTAAGCGAAGGCCAATGCAAGGTAGCCGTGAGGGTTGACTCTGAAGAGGAGATCATTCAACTTCAGAACAAAGTGAGAGAGCTTCGAATCCCATTCGCCCTAGTAACTGATCGGGGTCTCACTCAGGTCGAGCCTGGAACGATAACATGTTTGGGGATAGGCCCGGCGCCATCTTCGCTTGTCGACGACCTGACGCGGCATCTAAGCCTACTATGATCTCCTTGCCGGAAGTATTCTTGTCCACTTTCCCTGTCTGCCCTCGATTATCGAGTGAAGATCTTTGGGCCTCGTAAGGTTCATGATGATTACCTCTACGCCTTTCTTGCATGCTCTCTCGGCTTCCAGGACCTTGCCCCGCATTCCTGCGGTGACATCCGGGCTCGTGGACCCGAAGGCTGATCTTGCGACCGACCGCATATCTCGACATGCGACTCTCGTAATCAGTGTGGCCTTCGGGCATGTTTTAGGATCGGAGGTGTGCAGTCCATCCACGTCCGTTCCGTAAATAATCATTGATGCCTCGATTCGAGGCGCAATCCATGATATCATCTGGTCAGCGGAGACCACCCTCCAGCCGTCGTCAAGATCCGGGACCAGGTCCCCGCCGAACAGAGGAACAAGGCCCATGTCCATGAAGGCGCGGATCGCGGTCATGTTGACTTTGACGAGTCTCCCTGAACGGGCCGTCATGAAGCTAGAGGGATTCAGCGGCACGATGGGAACTCCGTGACTGCAGAGGATCGATGTGAGGATTTGCTGCAACCTCAGCAGATGCAATTTCGTCTTCGAAAATCCATCCGTCTTTCGTCTACTGAAACCCTCGTCCAACCCGTAGCGTCTGACTGGGATGTGCCCAAAGGAGCCGGCTCCGTTGAGAAGAACTAGCCTTTCCCTGCGTCTTGCAAGTTCTCTGGCCATTCGATGCATTATCCGATAGTTCGCTGTGAAGGCGCGTTTCTTGTCTGTGATTACTGATCCGCCGAGCTTGATGACTAATGTTCTGCGCTTTCTGGGCAATCACTGCTTCCCAGCAGAACTGTCACGACGAACAGCAAATAAGCGCTATGATGCGCGACTACGTCTTCCGTTTCTTAGCTCGGGCGGTTCGGGAACGTCTGACCTTCTTCCTCTCCCCGGATACGACTTCCTTCTTGACTTCAGGTTCTTCTGACATGTGCTCTGCCTTAGAAGGCGTTGTACCTGTCTTCGGTAGTGACAAGAACCCTTTCAACGCGGTCACGTTATGAGCGTGGACGGTCGATCTTCGTTCATCCGTTCTGATGCCCATGGAACGAGCCTGATATTGATAGAGTCCGGCTTCTTTCAGTTCGCCAAGCGAGAATCCCCGAGCCTTCCTGAGCTTATGCCTGCTTCCTATAGGCCGCAAGACCGTCGGAACGGGAAGTGATGAACTCGCCAAGGTTGCTCATCTCGGTTACGCGTTAATCCCCAGAGCGACGCCGACAGCTTTGTCTCTCCTGACAGCCGGGTGGTCCGGATCGACCAGCAAAACCTCAAACCACTTGTTTGTACCGTCTTCCCAAACGTAGTAGGAATTCAGGACCGAGAGGTTTGGGTATTTCCTGGCTGCCCGTTCCTCGGCAATCTGTTTGAGGCTCTTTCCTCTGGTGAACTTGGTAACGCCGAGTGCTCTTGGCCTCCGCCCTGACGATGGGCGATACTTTCTGGCACCTCCTTTCCTGACGCGGACTCTGGCCACGACGAAGCCCTGCTTTCTGCGATA
>Ga0315314_1004210_pt1 | contig 10882 bp, 10 predicted proteins | sample TDP9_MG_FD_203631 | JGI IMG/M metagenome (GOLD analysis project Ga0315314, IMG submission 203631) | Freshwater sediment microbial communities from Lake Towuti, South Sulawesi, Indonesia - TDP9 | ecosystem: Environmental > Aquatic > Freshwater > Lake > Sediment | place: Indonesia: South Sulawesi... | reverse complement strand
CTCCGTTCAGTTTCTCCAACAAGGCCCGACAGATCGTCGTCTTCCCGGTTCCGATATCGCCGACAATGACCATGAACCCCTCCCTTTGATGAATCCCGTAAAGGAGAGATTCGATAGCTGTCCGATGGCCCTCACCGAGATAAAGAAACTGAGGATCAGGGGTTAAGGCAAAGGGTTTCTCCTTAAGGCCATAAAACTCTTCGTACATGGTCGCTGCCCTCGTAACTCAAGGCTTCAGCCTTGAGTCTTCAGCCCTAAAGGGCTGAGTTACGCCTCCATCTCCACCGTATTTACCCCGTTAGAAAGCCCCAGCATTTATGCTGGGAATGGGCGAAATAGAAAACATTAGCTCCTTGTTGAGGGCGGGGTCAAAGCCCCGCCTTTTCTAACGGGGTTTGCTTGTAAAGTCCTCCACCTTTTTCCCTACCTGAAGGGTGGGAGTGATCATAATCACCAACTCCGAATTCCTTTTCTTCTCGGTCTTGTATCGAAACAACCCGCCCAATACTGGAACCGATTGCAACCCTGGGAAACCAATATAGCTCTCCTCTTTCTTCTCCTGCATCAGGCCAGCGATGATGATCGTTTGGCTATCCCTCACCTTTACGGTTGTATCGGTCTCCCTCACACTCAGAAGAGGGAAGGTCGTCTTCCCATCTGGAGTGATCTTCTCGCCTGTCTTCTCGGTGATACTTGGATGGATGTTCATGATGATCGTGCCATCCTCTGAAATCTGGGGAGTCACATCGAGGATGATCCCCACATCGATTGTCACGGGCTGGAATGTTTGGACCACAGTGTCTCCACCGGCGACCACCACTCCAGAAGTGAAGAAGACATCTTGATTCCCGACCCGGATAATCGCCTTCTGATTATTAAGGGTGGAGATGGTCGGACTGGAGAGAACCTTGATGTCCCCCTGCTCCGAGATGGCCTGCATGATGTCTGACAGAACGATCTCTGTCCCTCCTGCACCAACGGCGAGGACACCTCCGTAAGGTTTAATCTTGAAGGTGCCTGGAGTCTGAATAGTCATTCCTCCTTGTCCTGGTGTATTCCCAGACGAGACATAACCACCAGCTCCTCCCGGGAATCCTGTCGTTCCGGCTTTGTTGGTAAGCCCCCAAGCCAGGTTGACAGATCGCGGGAGACCCTGAATCACCTTCCAGTTGATCCCCTCTTTGTATTCATCGGAAAGGATGACCTCCAGAATTTTTGCCTGAATGGAGACTTGCCTCTGGGAGCTGCCCTCGATGGTCTCGAGATAGGAGGCGACCTTATTCAGATTGATGGGATAGTCGGTCACCATGATCACCCCTGAGGACTTATTGATGATCAGTTTTTTCCCCTTCGGGTCCACCCTCGACCAGGTCGCCTTATCTTTTTCCGCAGGTGTCTCTTTCTCTTCGACCGATCCGAAAATCATTGCTTCCAATCCCTTTTGGATCTCCCTCCAAAGATCCATTTCATCCACGCTGACAAGGTCACTATATCCTGTTCTGGCCCCAGGACCAACCCCGACCTGTTGCCCGGGGACGACTCCCGTCTGCAACCCTCCTCCTGTAGTGGCATAGATTTCTCTTTTTCCACTTCGTTTGGTGGCGATATAGTTTAGCGTGAAGAGCCTGGTCTCCATTTGAGGTCTTGATATCTTGACAAATTTTCCATCGACACGATAGGTCCATCCCAGGGGAGAGAGAATGGCATCGAGGGCCTCTCTCAAAGTCACTCGCTTCAAATCGATCGTGACTTTACCACTCAGTTCAGGATCGATCACGATATTGAGTTCGCTCTCCCTTGAGAAAGCGAGAAGGACATCCTGGACATTTGCATCTCTGGCGAAGAAGGAATAGAGCCTCTCCGGAACCTTCTTGGCCTCCTCCCTTTGAGAGATCACCAATTCCTCGAGTTTTTCCTTAGGAGGAGGCTGAGGTTTTATGGGCTCCGCCACCTCAGAAGGTAACTTGGTCCGCTCCTTCTTGGGTGGAGAGGCGCAACCCACAGCCAATAAAAGACTCATCATAATTGTAAAGAAAATTTTCGTTTTCATTCTTTTTCTCCTCTTAATTGCTACCTTGCTTTCCATTTCCTTAACCCATGAGATGCTGAAACAAGTTCAGCATGACAGTAAGGCCCAATTTGTATGTCACCCTGAACTGGGTTCAGGGTCTGGTTTATTCTTGGTTAGAGGCTATGGCCATCTCTTTAATCTCATCGCTCTTCAACGATTAATTTAATAGGACTTTGAGATAAAAGAAGAGTCCTCCTTTTATCTCCCTTTCCCAAAATCACCCGATCGGACTTAATCTCTAAGATCTTTTCATTATGAATCGAATCTCCTACGGTCACAATATGTCGGTCAATCGAGGCCAATCGGATACGATCGCTGATCAAGATAGCGTTCAGTTTTAGAGAAGGCGGTGAAATATCTGTAGGCATCGCTTCTGATGTTAGAGGCGTCCCTTTCGGTCCAACAGAGGTACCGTTCATGGAAAGAAGGCGGATGCCCGGAGGCAGAGAGAATGGATCTCTCATTTGTCCGTAAGCCATGCCTGGCTCAATCAGACTTATTCCTAACAGAAAAGAAGTGATCACGAAGGTCAGAGTTAAAGCGATTTCTTTAGATTGTTTCACCTACATTCTCCTCTAAGATTCGGGAGCCCGCAGAGGGGCTCCCCTACGTGAATCCCAAACCCCTGTAGGGGCGGCCCTCCGTGGCCGCCCAATGCAATTACAGCGATATAATGTGCATACTCAACTTCATTGTTACCTTTAATAATGGGACACTCTCTTCGCTCCTCTCTATTTGGAGACTATCGACGTGGAGGAGAAAGGGAAGGTTCTCAACGTCCCTTAGATATATCCCCAGCTTGTGATAGGTCGAATGAACCACCATTTGAACGGTCACCTTCTTGTATTGAAGAGCAGGAGATTCTTTCTTACCCTCTGGCGCAGAGAGTTTCTCTTCCACAGGGTTAAGGGAGACGATCTTCATCTGAAGGGCTTCGCTTGCTCTTGCCAGGTGTCTCAAGAAGGCTCTAAATTCTTCCCCCTTCAGGGTCCGGTCGCTCAACCCCTTGAGCTCCTTCTCCAGACGTGCAACCTCAACCTCCACCGTTTCGACTCCTGTCGTCAGCAGGAGGAACTCCTTCATCTTTTGATCGGCTGTTTTCACTTCTTCCTTCAACTGCGAAATCTTTCGACTCTGGGGGGTAATATAGGCTCGATCGAAAATCAAAAACGCGATCGCAATCCCTGCCAAGATGACCATTAACTTTTCTCTACCTTTTAATGCCATCGGTCAGGGTCCTTTCTTTTCTGTGAACTCGCCTTTCGCAGTAGCCGGCTTATCAAGAACGATGTCCGAGACGATCTCAAATTCGGCTCCCGGACGACTATAGTGTCTGTTTTCATCTGCTGACATCAATTTTGCATTTCTAAACAGGGGGGACTTTTCAAGCCCCTCAATGAGCTGAGCCAAGGCCGTCAGGCAGTGTATATCACTACCAAAGGCGATCCCTGTAAGATGGAGTTCTCTATCCCCGTTCTTTTGCGGTTGATCCTTCGACGGTTTTGCCTTTGTTTGAACCGAAAGAAGTTTAAGTGTGACATTGTCTGGCACAATGCGACTGATTTCTCTCAATATCTCTCCGTATGGAACCGAGACGGCCACAGAAGATGGGAAGAGAGAAAGCTCCTGTTTAACTTTCCTTTCCTTCTCCTTTAAAGAGGTAAGTTTTGCTTGAAGCGCTTCGAGATTCCTCACCTTGGCCATCTTTGCATCCCGTTCTTGTTTGATTGAAGCCATCTGACCACTCGTACTCCAGATGATCCATGAAAAAGCAAGGAGAGCGATCAGAGGAGCCAGGACAGGACTCGATTTCTCAAGGCGAGCCTTGGTTAAAAAAGGTTCCTTGACTGGCAGAAATTCAATCCGTTGTGGTTGAGGGAGGGCTACTCCTGCCGCGATCGTGAATCGGGAGCCCATCTGATCCAAGATTTGAGCGTCAATCTTCTTTGAATCAAACAGCATCCGTCGTAGTGGGCTAAAATTTTCTACGGGTAACTGGAGCTCACTCTGCAAATAATACGAGAAATTCTTCAGATGAGCGCCTCCGCCAGTCAGAAGGACCCTGTCGATTCGATCGACGTTAAATTGGTTTCTGTAGTAGTCCAAGGAACGACCTATCTCTCCTGCCATTCTCTCCAGAACAGGCCTGACGAGAAAATTGATCTTTGATAGATTAATCTTTTCTTCCCGAATCTGCCCTGAAATAGAACGGTCCAGCGCCTGTCGAAGAGCATCCACCGAGGTTTCTTGGGGAGCCTCTGAAGGGACCCCAACCTCTGGCTTTAGCTTCTCAGCTGTCTCATAGAGGAGGCCGGGTTCTTCTTCAGGACCCAGTCCCTCCATAACGGCTCGAGTAATGTCTGCTCCAGCAGGGGTGACCTCACGTGAGAATTGCAACATTCCATCCTTGAAAATGTGGATTCCTGTCTTATCGGCTCCAAGGTCGATCAAGGCAACCCCTTCGTCCTTTTTCAAGCCACCCCAAACCAGAAGAGCATTCCAGAGGGCAAAGGCCGCAACGTCAAGGTGAATGGGTTGAAGCCCAGCCCCTCGAGCAATGGAAAGCGTTTGGTCGACGAGGTGATCTGGACAAGCGGCAACCATGAGATCCAGTTTTTTCGCTCCCTCTTCGATGGTTTCCCCAAGAATATGAAAGTCGATTTGAGCCCCTTCGACAGGGAAGGGCAGTTGGCCTTTGATTTCCCAGCGGACTGCCTCTTTTAGTTCGGCTTTGGGCATAGGGGGCATGGCGATTCGTTTGATGTTGACTCCAGAACCAGAAACGGTCATCCTCACCTTTCCGGGTTTAATCCCAACCTCTTTCAGAAGGTCTTTGACGACTCCGGCGAAGTAGGCCACATCCGCCCGGTTAATGTCAGGAGGGACTTCCTTAATCCCCACACGGGTGAGGAAAGGCCCCTTAGAGGTCATCTTAATGCCTACTAATTTAATAGAATGTGAACCAATGTCTAAACCAATTGTTTCTGCCATAATTAAACTCCGAACTCCTGTAGGGAACGGTTTTAAACCGTTCCCTCTAAAATCATATTACTACTGCCCTAAAGGCAATGATCAAATAGGCGCCGGCATCTCCTCCTCCAGTCGCCTCATTTTTGCTGACGTTCCCGGAAGCCCCGGCAATCGCCATGACCCTGTAGGCATGGGTTTGAGATGCATCGTTGCCTCCGCCGGGCGGGTTGTTCCGGTATTGGGCCGAACCCGGAGTAGACCACCCAGCTGTCAGAGAGCCCCAGGTATTGTCATCCGAAGAGGCCCACGTTGCAAAGACGAGCGCTCCGTCCGTGACCGTGGTGATCCCCGGAATGGTGACGGTGCGGGGTGGAGGGGGAGCGGCGAAGTTACCGGAAACCTGTGCTACATCTACTTGCCACGCACTGTTAGTGTTGGAGGGCCGAAAGACGTGCATGACGACTGTACGGGGATAGCTCAAGAACGAACTGAAGGAAACGCTTGGATTGGCAGTCCATGTGCCATTGAACCTGCACCAGAATAGCCTTATCCTGCAGTTGGTCTGGTTTTGCTGAGTCTCTGATGTCCAGCTTTGGCCTCCGGCGTTAGATATGGCGAGTGTTTCCGTACTGGAGCGGGATTGAGCTATCATCAGGACAAGATCGCCCGCCTGCATACCCCCGGGGGGAGCTACCGCGGTTGGATTGGCGGTATTCGACCCGTTATCAGCAGGAGTGGAGGATGATCCAAAATAAGTAATTCCCATCAAGAAACTGGTAAAATTGGAGACAACGATCCTCCTTCTTTCAGTACCAATGGGGACTTCTCCAACAGAAATGAGTGTGTCACCGTAAGTTGCAAAATCATAAGTGAGGGTAAATCTTCCATTGCCAAGGTTTCTTGTAATGTTATTCAAATTATTAGGCAATGGCGTGGTTACCCAACCATTGACGCAAGCGTACTTGACAGCGAATTCCACTCCGGATTGAGCAATGAAGAATGCTTGGGTGGACTGAATAGGGAAGACCACGGATTTCTGCTTTGAAGGGATCAAATAAGAGAAGACATAGCCGATTGTGATCATTAGCAACATGGCAATGACCAGGAAGAGTACGGAAATTCCTTTTGAATTCATTAAGTTAGTGTGTTGCATCAAAAACCCCTTGACTCTAATTGTCATTCCGGGCTTGATCTGGAATCCAGTTTTTTTAATCTGGATTCCTGCTTCCGCAGGAATGACCGCTTGGGGAATCATGTCAAGAAGCGTTGAATGCATTACATTCGATTTTTTCAAAGACTTCTATCCTCTCGCCAGTTTTGGGCAAAGTTTTTATATGTCGTATCTCTTAGAAGGTTTTTGGGATAGACCTTTGTCTGCAAGGTCACATTCTCACCGCTTGTCAATTGGAGTGTTAATTGAAGTTGGATCTCATTTGTTGCATCTGTGACAGCAAATGCAGAGACATTTGCAGCCAACGTTGTCGTGACACCAGGTGAAGCCTTAACCTTTTCAAGAGTGCTTGCACCTGCGTTCCGCTGAAAAACGATGGTTTCACCAGCAATGTCCTGGGCTGTTCCATTGGTTCTTACAAAAGTGATGGAATCGGCAGTACTCCCTGTAATGCTTCGCGCATCCCGGATATCCCTACACATCCTCTCCAAGGCCAATTTCCCTTCGTCAAAAAGGGTCTTTTGATTGACTGTCATTGTATAGACTCTCAGGCTATCCACCAGGAATTTGATGGTAATGGCTGAGACAATGGATAGAATGACGATCACAATAATTATTTCGATTAAGGTGAAACCTCTTCTATTCATATCATTTTCTCCTAACCCCTGTACGGAACGGTTTCAAACCGTTCCCTACCGAACTACCGAACTATTACGGGAAAAATGTAACCACAGAATAAATCTCATACGTATCGTTCATCGGATCTCTTACGCGAACGATAATTCTTTTGTATCCCCTGTGATTAGTAGCCGCTTTACCATCACCGACAACGGTGAAATCGCTGTTCACATAATAGATTTGATTTTCTCCTGGATAGTTGGCATCACCAGTGGGAAATACAACGAAATCAGTGGGATCCAAGGATGCATTGAGATAATGATATTTCATCAAATATTCCATTCTCTGGTGGGCCAGGTACATTGCTCTGGTTGCCATTTCTGGTTTTCCGCTCCCCCTGACACCCGTTACAAAAGGGACGACAATGGCAGGCAGAAGAATTCCTGCCATGACAATTAGGATGATAATCTCGATTAGAGTAAAACCTTTGTTACTTATAGTTTCCGGTTCTGTAGGGAACGGTTTGAAACCGTTCCCTACAGAATTTCGGTATTTCTCACAATTACTTTTTAATGACTTAATTGATCTTCTTGCTTTTATCATTTTCTCCGAACTCCGAACTCATTACTCCGAACTGTTATGGAATACTCGCCTTTCCTGTATAATTTTCAACAGTGATCCTTTTCGTTTGTCCACCTCCAGTAACTTCCAGCCACCCAGCTCCGCCCACAATGGGTTCGCCAAGAGAATTAAATGTCACAATGTAAGGATTAGTACTATTGTTACTAATTGTTACCCCCTCTGGTAGTCGGCCTGAAGGATCGAGTTTACTGGTTGAGGGGATAGTGGCTGGGAATGTGTAAAGGTTTTGGCCTATGGTAAAGGTTACGCTTTTAGAAACCCGGTTAGCCATGGCACATTCCTGAACATATCGAATATCAGATGCGATCATCTCAGCTGCTCCCCCCACTGAAGCTACACCAGAGAGCCCGAAGTCGATTCTGGGCATCAGGATAACCGCCAAAATTCCAACAATAATCATGATAAGGATCACCTCTACGAGGGTGAATCCTTTCGAGTACGGATTGCGCCCGCCTGCCGGACGGGCAGGGAATGCGGAATGCGGAACTGGAAATCCGAAATCCCTGCCTTCGCCGGAACGCTTCGTGCAGGCAGGCGAAATCCCAAATCCCAAATTCATATGTTCATTGTTCATCGTTTATCGTCCATCGTTTATCGTAGATTACCTAAACAATTTGGCTATATTCCACCATGGTAAGAAGACAGCCAACGCAAGTAAGAGAACAACCACTCCCAAAAAGAGTGTCAGAAACGGCTCAATATAGGTAGACATTTTCTTGATCGTATTTTCCACCTCGATATCGTAGTATTCTGTTATCCTCATCAACATTGAATCTAAAGTCCCTGAGGATTCACCTACCGAAACCATCTGAATGACGAGAGGTGTAAACATTCCTGTTTCCCTCATCGAATCTGTTAGACTTCTCCCGTCTCTCACATTCCGACTGATCTCTCCGACCGATTCAGAAAGCCTCATATTGTTGATCGTAGTCGAAGTGATTTCGAGAGTCTGGAGGATCGGAATTCCGCTTCGGTTGAGCATGACAAAGGTGTAGGCAAACCGGGAGAGAGCGATTTTGAGGAAGAGGGGCCCAAAAACAGGAATTCTCGTTTTTAGTTTATCCCAAGAGTATCTTCCCTTCTCGGTCTGGAGATAGCGCCTAACAAGAATCGGAATTCCAGCACCCAGGGCCACGACAATGTACCAATAGGTTTGAAAGAGATCGTTGATACCAATCATCACCCGGGTCGGTAAGGGTAGGGGAGTCTTAAATTGGGCAAAGACCTGAGCAAACCTTGGAATGACAAAAGCGACCAAAACAATAAATGCGATGGTCAATGAAATGATGACGATCTTGGGATAACGGGTTGCTTCCTTCACCCTCTGCCGGGTTCTCAATTCCCTATCCGAAAGTGTGACGAAACGATCTAACGATTCACCCAACATACCTGACGTCTCACCTGCTCGAACCATATTGACATAAACTGGCGAGAAAACTTCCGGATATTTTGACATGGCGCCATGAAGGGTGCTTCCGCCCTCAACCTGTCGCCGGACCTCGTCGAGGACATTCCTCAATTTCTTGTTCTTTATCTGCAGGGTAATACTCTCTAACCCAGAGAGGAGAGGCAACCCTGCTTTATAGAGTGTCGAAAGTTGCTGGCTGAACAGGATGATTTCTTCCAATTTCACCTTTTGAAATCTTCTCGCTATATTGGAAAGGCTAATAGAAGCCGTTTCCTCCGCCTTTTCAATAGAGATTGGGAAGTATCCGAGAGCGAAGAGTTGATCTCCTGCCGTCTGGGTATTCGGGGCATCGATCGTTCCAACCACTGGGCTACCGGATTTGTCTCTCACTCGGTATTTAAAAATTGGCATGGGTTAATCCTTAGTCTACTCTCCCAGAAAAACCCTTACACAATATGTCATTCCGGACTTGATCGTTCGGCTGAGCTCACGACGAAGCCCGGAATCCAGGATTTTCAGTCTGGATTCCTGCTTTCGCAGGAATGACAACTCTTCGATCATTGTAAAGAAGTATTAATGACATTCTCGTCTCCGAACTCCGAACTCATTACTCCGAACTATTCTTTGTTTAGATACGATTTTACCTTTTTCATCAATTCATCGATATCGAAAGGCTTGGTGATGTACTCATCCGCCCCTGTTTCCTTTCCAAGAAGTTTATCCTTTTCCTGGGTCTTGGCGGTCAGCATGAGTATGGTAATGTGCTTGTATCTTTCATCGAATTTTAACAGACGACATACCTTATACCCATCCAGTTTCGGCAACATGAGATCTAGGAGGATCAGATCAGGATTTTCCTTCCGAGCCTGATTTAGGGCATCCTCGCCGTTGTAACAGACAAGGACATTGAACCCTTCCATCTCCAAAGGGAAGCGAAGGGTCTCCACCAGATCGGCTTCATCATCAACGACTAAAACCTTCTTTTTGTTCATCTTTTACCCCCTTAAACGTTCTTCAGCTATCTTATAGAGTTCTTTTTCTGAAAGAGCTTCTTCAGGATAGGTGGCTGTGCCCACCTTGATCACCGGTGGAGGATCCAACCCTTTGACGACATGCTTCAAGGCTCTCTCTTCGATCCTTTGCTGGATCACTTGAGCACCGCCCAGATCTGCTTCACATATGGCAGCCAGTATTTTCTCATGCTCCCGCCTCAACGTAATATCCGAGTTTCTCCAAAGGCATTGTTTCAACTTTTCTTCGAGTTGGTCTAATAGAGTCCCCTTGACCTCAGCCCTTTCATCCGAAACCTCAATCAGGAAGAGGGTGAGGGGAGAACTATTCTTCTTGGCGCGTCGAAACTCTCTGTCGAGAACAAGTCGAAAATGGAGATCCCTCTTTTCTCCTTTTGACACAGGCAAGGTGAAGGTAAAGATGCTTCCTTTTCCAGTCTCGCTCTCTGCCCAGATTCTTCCATGATGGATTTCCACCAGTCCTTTTGTAATGGCCAAACCTAACCCTGTCCCAGTGATAGACCGGCGAAGGGAGTCCTCCACTTGATGAAATTTCTCAAAGATTCTATCCAATTGATCCTCAGGAATCCCAATGCCCGAATCTCTGACCGAAATGGCCACCATGTCTCCATTTTCCTCAAAGGGCTTAGCTGAAACAGAGATTTCTCCCCCTTCAGGGGTGAACTTGATTGCATTTCCAAGAAGGTTTGTCAGGATCTGTTCGACCTTTTCTCGATCTGCGTAAACAGGAGGAAGATCCTCCTTAACTTCCATCTTGAGATGGATGGACTTTCCATCTGCCTGGGGTTTAAGCGACAATAGGGCGAATTCAATGGACCCCCGCAGATCCATTTCCGCAAATTTCAGTCCGACCTTTTTGGACTCAATTCTGGATAGATCTAAAAGGTCGTTCAAGATGCTCGCCAGACGATTGATATTTCTGTCTGCCATGGAGAGAAATTTTTGCTGATTTTCGTTGATCTCGCCTGTCT
>Ga0315314_1004209_pt1 | contig 10883 bp, 13 predicted proteins | sample TDP9_MG_FD_203631 | JGI IMG/M metagenome (GOLD analysis project Ga0315314, IMG submission 203631) | Freshwater sediment microbial communities from Lake Towuti, South Sulawesi, Indonesia - TDP9 | ecosystem: Environmental > Aquatic > Freshwater > Lake > Sediment | place: Indonesia: South Sulawesi... | reverse complement strand
ACGTCTTCGGTTTAGGCTACGCTACCAAGGAAGACCTGCGCGAACTTGACAAAAAGCTTCGAGACAACTATTATGCGGACTTTAAGAGTTTGCGTCACAGGTGGGAAGAAATATACCTTGCTGCTTTGAACGCGGGGCTGAAGGCGGCTGGAGACGACTTCAAGAAGGTCATACAGGTCATGGACAGGGTGGCTGAAAAAGTCAATCGTGCAGACTACGGGTATGCAGGCTTGATGGACCGCAAGGGACACATTAGGGAGAATAAACTCGCCAAAGTATTTGACTACGATAAAGCCTTAAGCGATGATATCCAAGGCATAGTGAAAGCTGTCGACGAACTCTACAGTGACAGTGAAGCCGACAGATGGGCTGAAGCAGCAGCCAAAGTTAGAAACATCAAATCTTTAATACTCGGTTTCGAATCCAAGTGGGATGGTAGAGAAAAAGAATTTAGACCGTTGGAGGCTTGATCAGAATGCCCATTATTGAAAAAGTCGCTTGGGATTATGCTGGACCAGAGGACATTGCTTACAGGTTTCAAAAACTCAACCTCAAATTTGGAAGCCAAGTGATAGTTAAGGAGAACCAGTGGGGCGTTTTCTTTCGAGATGGAAAAGCCTACGATGTCTTTGGACCAGGGAGACACACCATAACAAGCGCAAACATTCCGCTTCTAACAGCAGCCTTACAGAAGCTCGGCATTATCGGTGACATCTTCGACTGCGAAGTCGTTTTTGTCAGCAACAGCCAGTTTAGAGGAAACTTTGGGGGAAACGCCTACTCAGCGCCAAGTGGAGACATAAAATATCAGGCGGAGCTAGGGTTTTTCGGGTACCTGCTCTATAAGGTTGAGGACGCTAAACTGTTTGTCGTGGAATTCTTCGGCAACAGGGGAGCCAGCACTTCAAAAGATGTCGAGAATTATATCAGGGGATTCATAAACGAGCGCATCATAAACGAATTTGGCAATTATGACATCTTCACTGTTGTGAAGAACGTGGACATGACCACCGATAAAGTGGCTTTGAAGATTAGTGATGAAGGTGCAAGGGTGGGTTTAAAGATTATAGACTGTGTCTTTGAGGGCATTAAGATACCTGAGGAAGCCAGGAGATTCGCTTCTGGAGTCGGCGCTCAAGCCATGGCGATGCAGTACATGAAAGAAACAGCGGCTGAACTGAAGGGAAGCGAGGGCGGTGGAGCCGCAGCAGCGGGCGTCGGTGCTGGAGTGGGTCTGACAATGCCATTTATGATGGCGCAGCAGATGCAGCAAGCCCAAGCGGCACAGGCTCAACAACTGGTGGTTTGTCCAAGTTGCGGCGCTAAAAACCCCACTACAGTTAAATTCTGCGGCAGCTGTGGTGCAAGCTTGGCACCAGTAGCGAAGATAGTGTGTCCCAACTGCAAAGCCGAAAATCCTGCAAACCTGAAGTTCTGTGGAAACTGTGGTAAACCTCTCGTTCAGGCGACGGGCACCGAAATCACTTGTCCAAAATGCAACACCAAGAATCCATCGGGAACAAAGTTCTGCGGCAACTGTGGCGAAAAGCTGTCTTAGAGCCAATCGGTTAAAATCTACTTTATCCCTTTCTTTTTCTTTGTTTCCTTAAGGATAATCCGCAGTTTCCACAATAATTCATATTGCTAGTCATCGTTGCCCCGCATTTTGAGCATTTAACTGAAGGACCAACGTAAAAAGCTTGACCACACTGCCCGCAAAACTTGTTTTCAACTGGGTTTTTGCTTCCGCACTTGAGGCATACAATCACTTGCTTGACGATCCTCTCAGATGGTCTCATAACCTGAAACATATACTGTGTCATCATAAGTCCCAGACCCAAGCCTATTCCAGTTGACACGGCGTCACCAACTCGTATAGCAGCCATGATTCCCAAACCTTGACAGTCCTATATACAAACTGAATAGTCTTGGGATTAGACTATTAACCGTTCGCGTCGCACTTTCATCTTCGGGCAGCCCCACCATACTTTTCGCGTAGTTGTTGGGTTTCGTAGGCTAAGGCAAGTTCAACGAATACGACGTGTCACTGAATGTTTAGTTTGTTTATTGTATCAATAAAAGTGTGCCAATTATCAACTCTGATCCCTATCTGTTCCGTCAAAAGATTATGACCATCTGGTTTCAACTTTAAAATTCTGACACAGAAACGGTGACCCAGTGTTAGTGCCACGTCATCATTCCACTCGTATAGCCAAAAAGTAAGCTTAAATCCGTCTGACATGGTAACCTCGTGCAATAGACTTCTATTTTTCCAAGCTCGTTTCTTTTTCATTTCCAATCCCTTATTTGAGAGATAATCCATCAACAATCTCAATTTCATTGTGCTTTTTCGGAATCAATCCACTTTGTAAGTGATGCGGAAGGTTCTTGCTTTGTTTTACGTTCTTTCTTTTCTGGAGGCTTTATCTTCGGTTCCTCTTCACCCTTAACAGCCTCAGGTCTAGCACTCAGCGTTCTAGAAATTCTCCTTTCAGACAGAATCTGTGTTACTTTCAGCAAATTTTCTACGAACTTTTTTTCAAGTCTAAGCACTTTGGCAACAGCTATATCTGTTTCTTCAATTATAGCTTGAAGCTTCCCAAGATTCTCCTGAGTATCGGCACCACCAATCTTTCTGGTTTCGAGTTCTAATCTTGAAAATTGCTCTCCAAGGTCTTGAATCTGTTTTTTGCTTAACTTTCTCACATTAAGTATGGGAAGTTTTTCGGCTGACTTTAAGTCTAACTCTGCGACTCCTCCTCCCGTAGTCCTTCCACCTATTTCAATGAAGAAACGAGAGAAATCTGAGTTTAGAAAAGCCAACAACGCTTTGAGTTGTCCCTCTTTGATATTGATTTTCGGAACAAATGAAATCAAACTATCGTCTAACGCTATGGGGGCACTAGATAAAACAAATCTGTGGTAATACTGTGCTCGTCTTGAAGTGTGGATTGGGGCAAATTCGACATCTCCAAGGTCATACCACCCATAGAAGTTTCTCCTGTTCCTTTCCCTTGCAATTGAAGCTGTAGATTCATTCGCCCTTTTAGGTTCCTCGCCTTCCTTTACTCTTACGAGGGGCTCAGTTTCTCCCCACTTGATGAATTCTTTAACATTGTTTGGTAATAGTCCTCTAGCTTCATGACATATGAACGCGTAACATGGCTTGCTTCTATCTTTCAGTTCTCTCCAGTCTTTGTCGGTGAAAGTAAAGAACTTGTTGTACCTTGGGCTAACTAAAAGCGAGTGCAAGTATTTACTCATTAAACCCCATTTCTGCGCATCTTTTTCCGTCAAGTAAAAAAATTTGTCAGCCCCAGTTCCTCCTCTTGAGGAGACACCAAAAATATTGCCATACCTCGATTCAAAAGAATCCTTCATCTCAGATATTAATGGAGAGGCTCTTACGGTTTTTTCTATCTCGTCAGTCTTAAACATCTTTTTAATCCATTTCTCATCTTTTGGAAGATAGCGTTGATTCACAACGTTTATAAGAAATCGGTCGGTCCAGCCTTCAGGATTTTCTATCGAGTCAAGAATCTCCTCGACTTTAGCCTCTCTATCTATATACAAAAAATTTGTCTTATTTCCATCTCTCGCCTCCTTGTTCTCTTCCTTCTCAAGCAGCAACACGCATGTCGCTATCAATGGTATCCTGAAGAGCCTCTGATTGAAGTCAACAACTGCTTTCACTTTAAAATGATCTAGCAAGAAATTGACGAAGTTGACACCGTAATCCGATTGGAGCCAGCTGTTTGAAATTATCATTCCAACTCTGCCGTTCTTTTTCAGAAATTCCAATGCGTATGAGATAAAGTGAACATATATTCCAGTTTCGGTGCCGATGCCACCAGTTATTCCGTATTTCTTCAGCATCTCGCCGACCGCATCTGTTATTGCATCTTGAGTTTTCTTTGGTATTTCAACCCACCTTGTGTAAGGTGGATTGGCTACAACAGCGTCAACTTTAGGTATGATAACTTCGCGGCGAAACTCGCCAGCAGGCGTTTTAATTACATAGGGAGCCAAAACTTTCTGCTTGGGACCTATGTTAAAAAAGTCTTCAACAATAACATTCATTTCGCTGGTCGGATACCTTACATCCCTCATCGCCAAGTTCATTGCAGTTAAATGCGCTGGAAACGGGTTAATATCATCCGCATATAATTGAGAGAGAATTTCTGCATGAATCCCAGCTGGTTTCGCTTTCAAACCTTTTCGTCTGTAGTAATCGAGCTTTAGCTCCACCAACCTCTTATAAGCCTTAACCAAAAAAGTCCCACTACCTACCGCTGGGTCCATTACCAGATCGTTTGGATTTCTTACAGCCCATTTAACAATAAATTCCGCTATAGGAGGGGGAGTGTAAAACTGCCCAAGCGTATGCCTTTCTTCATCCGGAATAAGCTCCTCATAAATATAGCCTACAACATCAGAGCCTATTTCTTCAAGATTGTAGGTATCCATGTCTTCTATGAATGAGTTCACCTCATCGAAGACGTAATCCAGATTAGGCAATGGGACATCATCATAGACCTCTGTTACGAAGACAGGTTCAAAATCCTTCGTAACTTCTATTGCCTTCAGGAAATATTTCCTCAAAAACTCTACAAAGGAGACTCCATCTGGTGCCGATATTGATTTAAGTTTAGGTAAGTCGCGATAGTGTCTTTCTAGTATCTTATAGAAAACTAATTTATTCATCAAAACGTATGCTGTCTCTCGAGCCAATTGCTCACTCGATATTTCCCCGATTTTCTTAGTAAGTTCATTTAACTTAGTCGAAAAAGCTTTCTCATGGAAGAGATTTTTAACGACTGGTTTAAGTCGGCTTGAAAGAAAATCAACAAAGCTTCGTAGTCTTATAATAAATATCCAGTCAACCTCAGTTCGAGGAACTGGAATTTGTCTATACCACTGAGCCACAAAACGCAAAATCTCCTCAATGTCCCTCTTTTCTAGCCTAAACCTATCCTTAACCAAAAGTCTATGAGTGTCCAGTCTAAATGGCTCGCCACGCTCAGGCGCCCTAAACATAGCGAATCTTTCACCATTCGTGGTGGCAAAAGTGTGAGCACCGATCCTGCTGGCATAAAACAAAGCCTGATTCAGAACCTTAGAGCCCATAACATCGAAATCTCTTATCGCCCTAAAACCCTCAACCTTTCTTTTACATTCAATCTCCAGAATACGTGTACCATCCGCAAGCAAAACAACTAAATCGGCTACTCCGCCATCGACGCTGTACTGAGGTTTGACAGCTTTAAACTCTACTTCGCTGATTTTGTAATTGTGTTTATCAAGGACAGTCTTTATCAAATGATAGAGTTCTTCCTCAACTTCCGCTTCCTTGCCAACCATCCTCTTAGACCTCGCTTCTCAACTCTTCCTGAGGCAGGTCTCGTATAGTCATCTCGGTCGGTTTGTGCACACCCATGAAGAAACAGCCATCCCCCAACCCATCCATACAGTCTCAACCAAGAATATAATATGCTTTACCCAACTCACAAGCCAACTCCTCTGGGTGTTGATGAAACACTAAGAAGCGTGTCCAATTCTTCAACACGCACACAGTCTCTTCATATCCAAGCAGAAGAACGCGCTAAAGGCACCGTCGACCACCCTTCTTCAAAAAAATAATAACACAAACCCACAATAAACCACAATCATCCCTAAACGTCACTTTAGGGCAACATTCCTAACTTCACGCCAACCATGCTGCAACCTCACGCCAAACAACATAGAAAGCGCCCCAAACCAAACCCAAACAAAACCAGAAACACAAACCAACTCAAAAACACAACCCAAAACACAAACATAACGCGCTCAGTCAAACCCCAAAAAAATTTCACACACCCATACTACACTCTAAGCCCCTCAACCCCTCAACCAACACGTAAAGCATATATGTTAGGGTTCTGCAGTTTGTTTGCACAGTTGGAGAATACAACCGATGCCAGAATGGGGATACTCGATAACGGACTTGGATCCAACAAAAACCGTTAAGGCAAGCGGTCGAGAGCTCAGAGTATCCCATAAAGCCGCAAGAGAAGTCTGCACAGCCATAAAGGGCATGACACTCGACCAAGCCAAAGAATACTTAAACAAGGTTATGCTGAAAAAACAGCCCGTTCCGTTCCGACGATACAAAAAGAAACTCGGACACAGGCACGGTGTCGAAAACGCTTTTGCAGCAAGATATCCCGTCAAAGCAGCCCAAAAAATACTGCAGGTTCTGGAGGGCGCCGAAGCCAACGCCGAGTTTAAAGGCTTCGACCTAGAAAGGCTCCGCATCCTTCACGCGGCTGCCTATCCAGGCATGAAACTCAAAAGGTCTATACCCCGAGCCTTAGGGCGTTCATCACCTAAGATTCAAACCATGACACATGTTGAACTTGTTTTGGAACAGACCGAGGAGAAAACAATGTAAATGTCTATTGTCAAACATTTTGTATCCGAATCATTGAAAAAAGCAGAAATCAACGAATTTTTGCGAAACGAATTCGAAAAGGCTGGATACGGCGGAGTAGACATAGCAAAAACACCATTGGGCACACACATCGTCGTTTACGCCATGAGACCTGGCCTAATAATCGGAAGAGGCGGCGAAACCATAAAGGAACTTGCCACGGTCCTCGAACAAAAATTCCAGTTGCCAAACCCTCAAATCTCAGTGGCAGAGATAGAAGTCCCCGAACTCAACGCCTACGTTATCGCTTCACGCGTAACCTCAGCCCTAAAACGCGGCGTACACTTCCGCCGAGCAGGATTCTGGGCGCTACAACAAGTCATGGAAGCAGGCGCCTTAGGCGCAGAAATCATCATCAGCGGAAAACTGCGCACAGAACGAGCCCGATTTGAAAAATTCCGAGACGGATACCTTCCCAAAAGCGGCGAGCCAGCACTCAGATATCTGCACAAAGCCGAACTGGACGTCCAACTGAAGCCAGGCATATTCGGAATTAAAGTCCGCATAATGCCACCCGAAGCCAAGTTTCCAGACAAAGTGGAGATAGCTGAAACTTTTCCGGAAGAAAAGGCAGAGAAGGCAGAAACGGTCATGGAAACTGCTGCAGAACCAGAGAAGCAAAAGGAAAAAGAGACCAAAAAGACAGAAGAAACCCAAAAACCAAAGAAAAAACCAGAAACTCCAGAAAAAGAAGCAGAGTCCAATGTAACCCAAGAGACAACAGCGGAGGCTGAACAATAAACATGCCCATCTTAAGGGTCAAAGAAATCAGAGGCATATCCTCTGAAGACCGCCAAAAACGACTAAGAGAACTACAAAACGAATTGATAAGGCTCAAAACCATGATAAAGGCAGGAGGCTCAATCGAAAACCCCGCCAGAGTACGCCAACTACGCAAAGCCATAGCGCGCATTTTAACCATTGAAAACGAGCCACAAACAGCCAAGAAGAAAAAGAAGAAGAAAAAAGAAGAAAAGAAAACCAAGGAAGACAAAAAAGAATGAAAACCACGGTGGCGGTTGTTCAGGGCGAATTCATTGGGCTCAATGTCAAGGTTGTGGAAAGCAACAATCTAAGTTACGTGGGCATTTCGGGCAGGGTGGTAGACGAAACACGCAACACGCTTGTGATTAGACACAAAAATGAAGACAAAGTAATCGTCAAGGAAGCGACGGTTTTCCAGTTCACTCTACTCAACGGCACAGTCGTTGAAATTGAAGGAAACGTTATTCTTGGACGACCCGAAGACCGAGTGAAAAAGAGACCGAAGAGGCGATGGTGAAAAATGGCGACAATAGCCTTGAAAAAACCGAAAAAATCCTGTGACGACAGTAACTGTCCCTTCCATGGCACTCTCTCAATCCGAGGACGTATTTTAGACGGCACAGTCATAAGCGCTAAGATGGATAAAACCGTGGTTGTGCGACGGGACTATCAGCTTTATGTGCCAAAGTTCAAGCGCTATGAACGAAGGCACCGACACATCAATGCGCATAATCCCCCGTGTCTAAACGTGAAAGAAGGCGAACGCGTAAAAATCGCGGAGTGCCGGCCCCTAAGCAAAACCGTCTCTTTTGTGGTTGTAGAAAAAATGGAGGAGAAATGAGGTGGCGGCGAGGGCTAAGGGACGAGCTCTGGTTGCAAAGGGCATGATTGGGCAGCGGTCAAAAATCTCTCGGGGCATATTAGTGGGTGCTATTGTGAAGTGTGCTGACAACACTGGGGCAAGAAACCTTCGAATAATTCAGGTTATGCAGTACAAAGGGCGATTAAGACGTGTGCCTTCTGCGACAGTGGGCGACATGGTGACGATTTCTGTTAGACGGGGCAATCCTGAGATGAGGAGGAAGATTTTTCAAGCGGTTTTAGTTCGGCAGAGAAAGCCGTACCGTCGCAGTGACGGGGTTTGGATACAGTTTGAAGACAGCGCCGCCGTGATAATGACGCCTGAAGGAGAGATGCGAGGCTCCGAAATCAGAGGACCAGTGTCCAAGGAGGCGGCTGAACGATGGCCCAGAATTGCCAGCGCCGCAAGCATAATAGTCTAGGGAGAATAGCAGGATGAAAACGGTTCAGCCCAGAAAACAAAGAAAAATGCTGTATCAAGCGCCATCTCATATACGCTACAAGCATTTCTCAGCGCCTCTTTCACCTTCTTTGAAGGCTTCCCACCACGTTAATTCGATTCCTGTGAGGACAGGAGACAGTGTGAGAATCATGCGAGGCGACCGAAAAGGCAGTGAAGGCAAGGTCACGAAAATCGACCGCAAAAAATATCGATTATTTGTCGAAGGAATCACACGGCAGAAAGTTGATGGTACAACGGTTCAATTCTCAATTCACCCGTCGAAGGTTATGATTACAAATCTCAACCTAGACGACAAATGGCGCAAGGAATCTTTGAAGGTGGAGATTACAAAAGAGGCGGAAAAACCAGAGGAAAAGCTCGTTGAAGAAGAGAAAAAGCCTGAAGAGCCCAAGAAAGAACGCAAAAAGAGAAAGCCACGCAAAACTCCCTCTAAAAAAGCAGTGAGTACTGGAAGGAGAAAGGTTAAAGCATCAACAGAGGAAAAGGAAGGAGCAACAGAAATTGGGTAAAAAAGGTGGAAGACGTCACCTAAAGCGCAAGCCAGCGCCTACATTTTGGCCAATTCACAGGAAAGAAGCCCTTTGGATAGTCAAACCCAATGCCGGTTCACATCCCATAGCTCAAAGCCTTCCCTTAACCCTTGTTCTACGGGACATCCTTGGGCTTGCTAAAACACGAGGTGAGGTTAAAGCTATAATTTCTCGGGAAAAAGTTATGGTGGACGGCGAAGTTCAGAAAGAGGAACTCTTCCCAACAGGTCTGATGGATGTCATTTCCATACGGGACATTGAGAAATGGTACCGTGTGTTACCCTCTGAAAAGGGGTTAACACTGCACTCTATCAGCAAAGATGAGGCAGTGGTTAAACTCTGCAGGGTTAAAAGCAAAACAATTTTGAAGGATGGAAATGTGCAGCTCAACCTACACGATGGAAGAAACTTGTTGATAAGGGTGAAGGACCCGAATAGGCATGAGGAAGACGTTTTTAAAACTTTAGACACCCTGAAAATTAATCTCCCAAACCAAGAGGTTCAAGGTCACTTTAAACTCACCGAAGGCGTTCCAGCGTTGATTGTGGGCGGTAAAAACAGGGGGAGACATGGCAAAATTGTGGCTGTTGAACACAGAGAGGGTCAGAAGAGGAAGAATGCGCTCGTGACCATAGAGGATTCAAGAGGTAATCGTTTCCAAACCACCATAGAATACGTGTTCGTGGTCGGCGACACTCAACCCCATATCTCGTTGCCGGAGGTTGCTTAAGCATGTCTTTGGGAGAAGGTGGCAAGAAAGAGTCAATGAATCCAATGTTGAAGCCCAAAATTGAGAAGGTCACAGTTAACATGTCTGTGGGTAAGTCAGGCGAACCCTTAGAGAAAGCAGCGAAGGTGTTAGAGCAGTTGACGGGTCAGAAACCGTGTAAGCGTAAGGCTAAGAAAACTATACGCGACTTCGGCATAAGAAAGGGAGAGTCAATCGCTTGCTTGGTAACCCTGAGAGATGGAAAGGCGAAAGAGTTTCTGAAGAGAGCTTTGCAAGCGGTTGAAAACAAGCTTTCAAAGGAGCGTTTTGACAGATATGGCAATTTTTCCTTCGGCATTAAAGAGCACATCGATATTCCGGGCACTAAATACATCCCTGAGTTGGGCATTCACGGGATGGATGTTTCTGTTGCTATCTCAAGGCGTGGACAGCGAGTTAAGTATAGGCATAGAGAAAAATCAAGGGTTGGCATCAAGCACAGATTAAGCCCAGAGGAATCGATAGCATTTGTTCAGGATGAGTTTGGAATCGAAGTAACATAGGCATGCGAGGATATTAATATGGTTAAGCAGAAGCCCAAAAAAGAGCGCAAGTATGGTAAAGGTAGCCGACCGTGTCGAAGGTGCGGTTCTTATGGACCTGTCATTCGACGATACGGTTTAAATCTGTGCCGCCACTGTTTTAGGGAAGTTGCCCAACAATTGGGCTTCAAGAAATATCAGTAAAGGAGGCTTGCGGTAAAACTTGACCGTGACGGACACATTGTCGGGCGGGTTGACAACGATAATGAACAATGAAATGCGAAACAAGCGAGACTGCGTTATCAGCCCAGCCTCTAAGCTTTTGGGTCGTGTTTTACGAGTTCTCCAATTGAATGGTTACATCGGTGAGTTTGAGTTCATCGAAGATGGACGGGCTGGCAAGTTTAAGGTGCAATTGTTAGGACGAGTTAACAAGTGTGGCGCGATTAAGCCTCGTTATTCTGTGAGCACTGACAGCTTTGAAAACTGGGAGAAAACTTACCTTCCAGCCCGTGAGATGGGTATCCTGGTGGTTTCTACTCCG
>Ga0315314_1004208_pt1 | contig 10883 bp, 10 predicted proteins | sample TDP9_MG_FD_203631 | JGI IMG/M metagenome (GOLD analysis project Ga0315314, IMG submission 203631) | Freshwater sediment microbial communities from Lake Towuti, South Sulawesi, Indonesia - TDP9 | ecosystem: Environmental > Aquatic > Freshwater > Lake > Sediment | place: Indonesia: South Sulawesi... | reverse complement strand
AGCTATACTGGTCAGGAGCCAGCAGCATTAAGAGGAGCTCAAAACGATTTTGATGCATTTAGGCAAGTATCAGCAAGGATTAATCAATTGAGAGCTATTGGTCATGATGTCGAGAAGGCTGAAATAATAATAATGGGCGGAACATTTCTTAGCCTCCCTATAGAATATCAGAGCTCATTCATAAAAGGTTGCTACGATGCCTTGAATATGACTGATTCTAAGGATGTTGAAGAAGCTAAAAGTATGGCTGAAAATTCTAAGATAAAGAATGTTGGCATGACCATAGAGACTAGACCAGATTTTTGTAAAGAAAAGCATGTTGATCTGATGCTTGGTTATGGAGTAACAAGAGTGGAGATAGGAGTCCAAGCCCTTGATGACAAGATCTATCATCTGGTTAAGAGGGGGCATAATGTAGGAGATGTAATAGACGCCTTTAGAATTGCTAAGGATTCTTCTCTTAAAATAGTTGCCCATATGATGCCAGGGTTGCCGGGCTCAAACCCAGATAGAGATTTCGATGATTTTCATCGCCTTTTCAACGATTCTGATTTTAAGCCAGATATGCTGAAGATTTATCCAACTCTAGTAGTCGAGTCTTCTGAGCTTTACAAATGGTACTTGAATGGAGAATATAAGCCCTATAATAATGACATTATGATAGAACTCTTGGCAAGAGTAAAAACGATAGTTCCAAGGTGGATGAGGATAATGAGGATTCAGAGGGATATACCTGCAAGGCTGATCATAGCAGGGATGAAAAAGAGCAATTTGAGAGAATTAGTGCAAAGAGAATTGTTAAAGGTGAGTAAGAAGTGCCAGTGTATAAGATGCCGTGAAGTCGGTTTAAAAAAATTGAAGTATGGGATAGATGTAAAGCCTGAAAATATAAAATTGCTAAAGCAAATTTATGATGCATCTAATGGAATCGAGGCATTCATATCTTATGAAGATGTTATGAACGATGCGTTGATAGGATTCTTAAGGCTAAGGTATCCTTCAGAAAAGGTCCATAGAGAAGAGATCGGTTCAAAAACATGCTTGGTCAGAGAGTTGCATGTTTACGGTACTATGGTACCTATTGGCAAAAGATACGATGATAGTTATCAGCACAAAGGCTTTGGAGCAAGATTAATGGAAGAGGCTGAGAGAATGGCTAGAGAGGAATTTGATGCAAAGAAGATGGTTGTTATGAGTGCCATAGGAACTAAAGAATACTATAGAAGGCTTGGATACAAGAAAGAAGAACCATACATGGTAAAGAGCGTAAATTAAATAGCCTTGCTATTCTCTCTTAGCTATGAAACCCATGGCAACATAACGATCCATAATCCTTACAGCGAATTGCTCAGCCTCCTCCCTTTGCTTAGAGTGAGAAACTTCAGGATCGTCATGAAACCTCCAGCTTTTTATTGCAGATAGATGCTCGAAGAAGCCTAACAATAGAGCCCAAAGCTTTTCAATAGAACTTGGAAGATTCTCAATGTATAAGATTATCTCTTCATCTATGAAGTTGTAGACCAAAAACGAGGCAGGGCTTCTTTGAGTATCAAGGACTATCTTGACACCTTTAATGCCATAGACCTGAGCAAGTAGATTGGATGCTTCTTGTAATTCATTACCTCTAACTGATTTTATAATCTCGATGAGCATCGAGTCCTTTGGAATTTCACATCCTGAGTATGGATTCTTTCTGCTTTCAAAATGCTCTCTTGTCAAATCATAATCTCTGCTCGTAATTTATCCCCCAATAGTATTTGATGAAGTATCTTATATTAATAATGCCATTCTTATTGCCACCATGGTATTCAAGCCAGTAAGGCGGAGGGGAGTCACATAATAGTCGAGAACCTTGAATATGCCGCTGTCGGCAGGGGCATTTTTACACATTCCACTACAACATTAACAAAGGTGCTATCAAAAAACTAAATGCACCATTTATTCCATGAACTATAATACATGGCCAAATGCTTCTCTCTTTAAGGTAAAGAATTACAAGTCCTGCTGAAAGAACCCCCACGTCTAATGTCGGTCCCAGACCGAAAAACTTGAGATGAACAAAAGTGAAGGCTATCCAAGATATGAGTCCTGCTAACCAAATTTTCCCTGTTAGTGAAGTCAATCTTTCAATGATGTATCCTCGATAAAATACCTCTTCAAGAAAAGTTCCAGTAAGAAAAAGGCTGAATAGAATAGGGAAACTATGTTCTCTTATCATTGGCTGGAGACTCCTTAGTCCCTCAAGTCCGATTGCTTTTAGAACAAAACCACTACTAATCCAAGCTATTAGGAGTATAAAGTATGTCAAGATACCTATCCACAAATATCTCCATTTGAACTTTCCAAATCCAATACTTGATAATCTGTTGCCCTCAATTTTAGGAATCCAGAAAGTGAGCAATACAAAAAGAATCAACCATTCTACTAGAATAGCAATTCCGATATGAATATCTCCTGCATGCTCTGGAAGAAAAACATCACGCAACATAAACTCACTTGTCAAAATAATGACCAAGCCAATCACATAGAACCAATTCTTAGGAAATTTTCTCATTGTTTTTTCACTTTGGCTTGCTCTTTTCATAGATTCGCCTATATTTATGATTCTTCTCACAAGCTTTATTGTTGAAACCTCTAACGATATTCGATCCATCAACATTAGAAGTATGGGCGAATTAGTAGGTTACAAAGGCTCTTAATTATCGATATATTTATATTGACACTTTAAGTTTAAGTAAACTATGATTTATCCTATATGCTATATCGTTCCTCCGCATATACTTCGCGAAATCGTGAAAAAAGGAAACAATAAACAACGGGCGTGGGCATTGCAGACGCTTACAATATCTGAGCAGTTTCGTGGACGTCGGGAAGTTGTTAGTTTGATGCCTTCTGTATTTGCAGTAGCAGGTGAAAAGAGACGTACCGTCTACGATGCAAAGAGTGAATACGATCTTCCTGGCACATTAGTGCGTGGCGAAGGGGATCCATCGACAGGGGATGTTGCTGTGGATGAAGCTTACGATGGTGCGGGCGCAACCTATGATTTATACAAAAATGTATTCGACCGAAACTCCATCGACGATAAAGGGATGAGATTAGATTTAACTGTGCATTATGGTGTGAACTATGATAACGCATTCTGGAATGGAAGCCAGATGGTATTTGGAGATGGTGATGGGGAAATCTTTCAGAGATTTACTAAGTCTATCGATGTGATTGGACATGAGTTGACGCATGGAGTTACTGACTATGAAGCCAGACTTGTTTATTGGGATCAGCCAGGCGCATTGAACGAGCACATGTCCGACGTATTCGGTTCTCTGGTCAGGCAATATGTTCTTAAGCAAACCGCGGATCAGGCAGACTGGTTGATTGGAGAGGGTCTCCTTACCCCAAACATAAATGGCAAGGCCCTTCGTTCCATGAAGGAGCCTGGAACAGCTTACGATGATCCATTAATTGGCAAGGACCCCCAACCTGCCCATATGAAAGACTACATGGATGTGGATTACGATAATGGAGGTGTACACATCAATTCAGGCATTCCAAATCGCGCGTTTTACCTTACTGCCATAGAAATTGGTGGCTATGTTTGGGAGAAAGCTGGTCAGACATGGTACATCGCATTAAGAGATAGGCTCCGTCGTAAATCGAACTTCCAAAGTGCTGCAAATATTACTTTTGACATAGCAGGTGATCTTTTTGGATCTGGAAGCAAAGAGCAGGAAGCTGTGCGCAAAGGATGGGAGGGCGTCGGGATAACCGTTAAGAAGAAAAAGAAGAAATAGTTGCTATTACAACAAATAGGTAGATTAAGATGAAGATTCACTTTGAGCGCAGTGGGGGCTTAGCTGGAATGCGCACTGTTGCTACACTGGATACCGATTCACTCCCATCGGATGAAGCACGCCAAATACAAGCTATGGTAGACAATGCAAGATTTTTTGACTTACCTTTGAAGTCACCAAAGCCAAAAAAAGGTGCTGATTATTTTCAATACAAACTTACAGTTGAAACAGAAGGGCGAAAACATACTGTAGAGACCAATGATGCCACAATGCAGCCTGCACTTAGACCCCTTATTGATTTTTTGGTAAAAAAAGCACGAAAGTGAAAATAATCTGTACAATAAGCGTAGTTATAGATTCAGAGCTTAATGGTATAGGCTAACTAAGGAGCATAAAACTTCCTATACATTCAGCTTTTATAGCATTTGATAAAGCTTTATTTCCTATGAAGATTCCTTTAAAAGTATGGACGAACTGATAGGTTACAAAGGCTCTTCATTAGAAGTATTAAAGAGATCAAATGCATCTATAGGAGATTTAATTGGGATTATAACTCCAAAAATGAGATATGAAGGAGTTTTAATGCCAAGGTATGAATATGCAGACGATCTTCATATAGTTATAAAACTTGCCAATGGCTACAATATTGGTATCGATGTTAAAAACATTCAATCTATAAAGAGAGTGTCTGAAGGAGTTAAACCTCATTTTGCTCCTCCTCCTAAGCCATCTATAAATCCTGAGCTGCCGAAAGTATCGATAATAAGCACAGGAGGCACAATAGCTAGCAGGGTAGACTATAGGACTGGTGCAGTTCATCCGGCTTTATCAGCCTCTGATCTATACTCTGTAGTCCCTGAGCTATCTCAATACGCTTTGATAGACGCTGAAGTTCTTTTCAGCATATACAGCGAGAACATGAAGGCTGAATATTGGCGAGAAATAGCATTAAAGGTTAAAGAGAAGGTAAAAGATGGTTATCAAGGCATAGTTATAACTCATGGGACAGATACAATGGGCTATACATCTGCTGCATTGAGCTTCGCCCTCTCTAATGTGCCAATACCTGTTATATTAGTTGGATCACAAAGATCATCAGATAGACCATCTTCAGATGCAGCGTTGAATTTGATAGGTGCTGTCTTAGTAGCATCAAAAGCTCCCTTCTCAGGAGTATACGTTGTGATGCACTCTAGCATGAGCGATGATTCATTAGCGGTTCACCTTGGTACTAAAGTTAGGAAGAACCATACTAGCAGAAGAGATGCCTTTGAGTCTGTCAATATTCCTCCAGTAGCCTATGTTAAGGGCAATAAAATCGAGAATATCATGCCTAGTCTTCCTCCTAGAAGAGATGATAAGAATTTTGATGTTAAGCCAAATTTTGATGTTAGAGTTGCATTACTGAAGTTTTATCCTAACTTTGATCCTAATGTGATAGGCTATCTTATAGATAAAGGTTATAGAGGAATAGTTTTAGAAGGAACTGGATTAGGTCATGTAAGCAATTATTGTTATGAAAAATTAAAGGAATCTATTGATAAAGGATTGTTAGTAGGAATGACGTCTCAATGCATATGGGGAAGGGTAAGAATGACTGTTTATGATACTGGCCGTGATTTGCTGAATTTAGGAGTTATACCTCTTGAGGATATGTTATCCGAAACTGCATTGGTAAAGATGATGTGGGCATTGGGCAATTCTGATAGCATAGAAGAGGCAAAGGATTTGATGAGAAGGAACGTAGTAGGCGAGATAAATTATAGATCAGATTTGGAGAGGAGACCAGTTATATGATATGGTGAAGAATTTGATAGATTATAGAAACATAGGATTAAAGGTAGGGCTTGAGATACATCAGCAACTGGCGACTAAAAACAAGCTCTTCTGCCATTGTGAGGAATTTCAATCCAATGAATTAGAATTTTCTTTCAATAGAAGGCTAAGACCTACTCAAAGCGAAATGGGTCAAGTCGATCCAGCAGCCATGTTCGAATTTAAGAAGGGAAAGATTATAAACTATCATGCCAATCGTAAGAGTTCTTGCCTTGTAGAGGCTGATGAAGAGCCTCCTCATGATCTTAACACGGAGGCTGTAGAGTCTGCTTTGATAGTAGCCTTAGCTTTGGGATCTAACATAGTCGATGAGTTGCATACAATGAGAAAGATAGTGATAGATGGCTCCAATACAACTGGCTTTCAAAGGACTATAATAGTTGCCCTTGGTGGATCGCTTAAAACAAAAAATAGAGATGTACCAGTCCAAACTATATGCCTTGAAGAGGATGCTGCAAGGCTTGTTGGAGATTACGATGGTTATCGTGAATACTATTTAGATAGACTGTGTGTACCATTAGTTGAGATAGCTCTAGCACCTGTAGAAATTCAAGAGATAGCTTTATCTTTGGGAAGGCTTTTGAGAGCTACCAGAAGAGTAGCGAGAGGACTTGGCACTATAAGGCAGGATATCAACGTATCCATAAAGGGAGGAAAGGTGGTAGAAGTAAAAGGGATTCAAAAGCTTGACCTTATATCAAAAATCGTAGAGTATGAGGCTTTAAGACAATCAGGCTTGATGAAGATAAAGAATGAGCTTGAGAAGAGAGGAGTTAAGCCAGAAGATATAAGCTCGCCTTTGGGTGTGACAGAGATATTTAAGGATACAGAATGCGAATTGATTAAAAAAGCCATAGAAAAAGATGGTATAGTATTAGCGTTGAAGTTAAAGGGTTTCTCTGGATTGTTAGGCTATGAGCCTTATCAAGATATTAGATTGGGTAAAGAGATGGCTGAGCTTGTAAGATTTTATGGATTAGGTGGCATCTTTCATTCGGATGAACTTCCTGGATATGGAATAAAGATTAGTGAAATAGATAGTTTAAAGAAAATATTAGAAATTTCTGATAAAGATGCATTCATACTCTTAGCAGGACCGAAGGACAGCGTTTTTGATGCCATGATGGCGTTAATTGAAAGAGCAAAAGATGCTCTTCAAGGAATCCCTTATGAGACTCGTGGTCCAACTCCCGATGGTAAGACTAGGTTCATAAGGCCTAGACCTGGGCCTGCAAGAATGTATCCAGAGACAGATATACCTCCAATACCTATCACAAAAGAATTATTGTCAAAGCTCGAGAAGGAAGTTCCCAAACCTTGGGAGGAGCAAATACAGGATTATGTATCAAAGTATGGGTTGAGCTATAAACTAGCATTAAAAGTCTTTGATTCCGAGCACTCAGAAATATTTGAAATTGTAGCATCTAAAACAAAGGTCCAACCAAGCTTCATAGCAGCTACATTGACTGAAACTCTTGTCAGCCTATCTAGGGCTGGCTTTGACATAAATCTCCTCGATGAAAACGATTTGATAGAACTATTTTTGAACCTTGATGAGGGAAAAGTATCAAAAGAGGCTTTACCTCAAGTCCTTGAAGCGTTGCTAAAGGGAGAAGCAGGAAGCATTGAAGATGCCATAAAGAAGCTTGGAATAGTAACAATTTCAGAGGATGAGCTTTCACAAATAGTTGAGAAGATAGTGCAAGAAAGTAAAGAATTGATAAAAGAAAGGGGAGAGCGCTCTTTTGGCATCCTTATGGGCAAGGTCATGAATATTGTAAGAGGAAGAGTAGATGGTGCAAAAGTTGGAGCCGTTTTGAAAAAGAGAATTGAAAATGTAATGAAAGAACAAGCATAATTCGTACAGTAAAGATAATAAGCAAGTGTTTTCATACTCATTTTCAATGTCTGAGAACATTGTGAAGATAAGGGTAAGACTGGGTGTAAATGAAGCTGAAATAGAAGCACCCATTTCAGCAGTAAAAGAAGCCATTCATCTTATTCCTGAATTAGTTCAGCATTTACCTAAAAGCATAACCACCCAGCCTTTGCAAACGAAATCTGAAATTGTGGCTGAAGCCCCTTCTAAAGAGGAGCCTTTGACAGAAGCAAAGCCTAAAATCTTACCTGAAATAAAAGTGGAGAGGGATGATTCTCTTCCTAACGTGATAACGAAATTCTTCAAGGATGAATGGGGAAGGCATCCCCGCAAACTCAGCGATGTAAGAGATGTGCTAGAGTCTTATGGCTTGATCTATCCCAAGCAATCAGTTGCTGTAGCTCTCCTTAGACTTGCCAAAGAAGGTAAGTTGAGGAGGTTCAAGGATGAAGGTGGAGAGTTCGTCTACACATCCTCTACAAGCCTCACCATAAGTAGCCTTTCACCCACTTCCGAAAATGTTAATTCTGGTGAAGATGATAGTATGATGGACAAGGGTGGTGTATTAGAGTGAGCAAGGAGCAAAAGATTCTTAACGTAACTATTACCTATGGCGAATTGAAGGTAGAGTTCAGCGGTGATCCACAGTATGTATTGGCATCTATTAATGAATTTTTGGCTAAGCATATACCCACTATAGATTTGGCTTCCAAGGTTACTATAAATTACTCTTTGAACGATCTGATCAGCATGTTTGGAGATTATGTGAAGATAACGCCAGAGGGTCCAAGGGTCTGGATAGGTGAACAAAAGTTAAGTGATAAAGGCATTTTAGGGCTACAACTTGTAGCAGCTAAGATAAATTATGAAAGCGGGAAAGTTGCTTCACCGTCTCTCACTTTGGCTGAGATGAAAACTGCTACTGGTCTTAACCCAAAGTCCATAAGCTCTAGGATGAGTGAAATGTTGAAATGGGGATATGTAGATAAAGAGACAAGTGAGGAAGGTGTGCGCTATAAGATAACGACTCAAGGCATTCACTGGTTAAACCAGATGCTCATCAAGAAAGTTGGAAAGTCTTAAGATATTTCAGGCTCTCGAGCGATTGATAAAGTCAATTTTCTAACTTTTGAACAGATTTTCGCTTAGCGTTCTAACAGATAGTATTATCTATTAAATTAGATATTAGTCAATGGGTTGAAGCTAAAGACTTACAGTATTATCGGAATAGTTATCGCACTAATCATGATAGGATTTTATCTTTATCCAAAGCCCTTTGTAATCAATGAGGGTTTTGAGAGTGGTTTTGGTGAATGGAGAAAAGACGCTCATGTTCCCTTAGACCCCAACAATCCCGGATACGATATTTTCTGGGATATTTCTCGAACAAATTCTTTGGCTTATTCTGGATCATACTCTTTAAATTTTTCTATAGATGGAAGGCAGGATGATGGGACGATATGGATAGAAAGAAGGATGCCTATGAAATCTTATTCTAGTATTCAAGTAAGAGTCTCCTTCCATTTATACAGTGAGTTTGAGAACCAAGCAAATACAATTGCCTACGTTGTTGTTTTTATAGGAACCAATGATCCTGAGATTGAAGATGATTTTCAACTCAGAGAACCTGCGAATCAGGTTTCAGGTTGGAAAGAATATAGTCACAGAGCAAGTTTGAATACAGGCTCAAGTGATGAAATATGGATAGCCTTGGGGATTACTGTGAATTGGGAAACCTACATGAGCTACAATATTGATGATGTCAGAATCGAGATAACCTAATTCAATGTGATTGGTTTCTACTCAAGCATAATGCCATTACAAAGAGGAAATATGCAGAATTTATTGAGATTGCTATCGTATTCATAATGGGACATAGAGATACGCTTATAAGATGTATCTAATATGCTAATAAAGCGATGATGTAATGAGAGTTGAAGAGTTCATAGAGACTGCTAGGAATTCGAAGATAACCCTTTTCATATAAGGGATGAAGATTTATGAGCGAAGAGCCCAAGGTAAATAGGCTTATAGACGCTAGAAACACCTTTTGCCCAGGACCCCTAATGGAGCTGATACGAGCTATAAGGGAAGCCAAGGTTGGAGAAATCATAGGGGTGCTATCATCTGACACAGGGTCGAAGAGAGATATCCCTCTCTGGATAAGCAAGGCTGGACATAAGCTCATTGGCATCTACGACAAAGCTGGCTATGCAAAGATAGTAGTTCAGAAGATGAAGTAGGTGTCAAGAGTTTATGATCTTTTGCCAAATTGAGGTAAGATTATAAGGTTCAAACCACATAATTTTTGAATGAACGATGGTAGATCAAAGAGAAGGCTCTATTCCATTTATAATCGAGGAAAGATACGATCTAGGCAATCTAGTGACCTTCATACTAAATAAAAGAGTTCCGATACATAACTGGTTCTACTTTAAAGAAGGCTTCTCAAGAGATTTCGTTTTGCTAATGATTGATTTGTTTAAAATCAAGAGTAATGATTGGATACTGGACCCTTTTTGTGGCTCAGGAACAACATTATTAGTATCAAAGGAATTTGGAGTTAATGCTATTGGGGTTGACGCTTCTCCCCTTGCAGTCTTCGTTACACAAGTAAAGACAGAGGATTATGATTTGGAGAAGATCAGAGATCATGCTAGAGAGCTCTTCTCAAAGAAATTTAAGAAGTATGAAATCAAAGGATTAAGCCCTTTGACTAAGAGAGCCTTTTCAAGATACTCCCTTGAAGATATACTATTCTTCAAGGAAGAGATTAGAAGCATAGACAATCCTAAGATAAGAAATTTCTTCACACTAGCTTTGATGAACTCGGCAAATAAGGCTACTTATGCGTATAAAGATGGTAGCGTAATAAAGATACGTGAAAAGCCTACCATTCCTTTAAAGAAGGTATTCAAAAGAATTGTTAAGAGAATGATCCATGATTTGAAGAGAGTGAATTATAAAGGCTCCGAAATAAAAGTTTACCTTGGAGATGCTAGAAGGATGGATTTTCTTGAAGAAAATCACTTTGATGCTGTTGTAACATCGCCTCCGTATTTGAATAAGATAGAGTACACAAAAGTCTATTCAATAGAGTATGAATTGTTCTTTCAAGACTTTAAGTTTGATAGCTTGAGATCGTATATTGGATTAAGCCCAAAGAATGTTAAAGATTTATTCCCAGAATTGAACTTGCCAGACATAGCAAAAGCGTACTTACAAGATATGAACGATTCACTAAAAGAGATTTACAGAGTCATGAAAGATGGTGCTAAGTGCTCTATGGTAGTTGCTGAAGGCGCTTTTCCAGATAGAATAGTGCCAGTAGATTTGTTAATGGCGAATTTGGCTAATAGAATAGGCTTTAAAGTTGA
>Ga0315314_1004207_pt1 | contig 10884 bp, 5 predicted proteins | sample TDP9_MG_FD_203631 | JGI IMG/M metagenome (GOLD analysis project Ga0315314, IMG submission 203631) | Freshwater sediment microbial communities from Lake Towuti, South Sulawesi, Indonesia - TDP9 | ecosystem: Environmental > Aquatic > Freshwater > Lake > Sediment | place: Indonesia: South Sulawesi... | reverse complement strand
CCGCAACGACGGGGTCATCCTCATCGACCACGCGCGCTGCATCGGCTGCCGCTACTGCATGGCTGCCTGCCCCTACGATGCGCGCTCCTTCAACTGGACCGAGCCCCCTCATACGCCCGAGGAGCTCGCCCACACCTACAGCCCCGAGGCCCCCTGGCCCCACCGGATCGGCGTGGTGGAGAAGTGCATGTTCTGCGCCCACTACAGCGAGCACGGGATGCTCCCCGCTTGCGTCACCGCCTGTACGAAGGAGATGGGCAACGGCGCGATCTACTTCGGAGACCTCCGGGAAGATGCGGTCTCCAATGGCGTCGAGACCCTCCCGCTCGCCAAGACCCTGCGCGAGAAGGGCGGCTTCCGCCTGAAGGAGGAGCTGGGGACCCAGCCGCGCGTCTGGTACTTGCCGCCCCGAAAGGAGTGACGCGATGGCCGAAGAGACGCCTCAGGTGGACCAGCATCTCTTGGAGCCGCTGCGGAAGACTTCCGGGCGGTTCTACCTCCTCATCGCTGGGCTCTCAGCAGTCGTCGGGCTGGGCGTCTACGCCTACTGGTGGCAGCTCCAGCACGGGCTCTCCGTGACCGGGCTCACTGACCGGGTGAGCTGGGGCCTCTACATCTCCAATCTCGTCTTCTTCATCGGCATCAGCTACGGCGGCACCCTCACCTCGGCGATCCTGCGGCTCACCCACGCGGAGTGGCGCAGGCCCATCACGCGGCTCGCAGAGACGACCACGGTCGCCGCGCTCGTCGTAGCGACCGCCTCCCTCCTCCCAGATCTCGGAAGGCCGGATCGGCTCCCGAACCTCGCGCTGTACTGGCGGATCGAATCCCCGCTCATTTGGGACTTCGTCGGGATCTCCACCTACCTCGTCGGCGCCCTCCTGTACCTCTACCTGCCGCTGATCCCGGACCTCGCCGCGGCCCGACGCGAGCTGCGGCTGGGGGCGCTGCGCAGCTTCCTCTACCGCTTGTTGGGAGGAGGATGGACAGGGACGCGTCTGCAGAAGCGCAGCTTGGAGAAGGCCATCGGCATGATGGCCATCATCATCATCCCGGTCGCGGTCTCCGTCCACACGGTACTCTCCTGGATCTTCGGCATGACCCTGCGTGTGGGGTGGCATACGGCCATCTTCGGGCCATACTTCGTCGCGGGCGCGATCTTCTCCGGCATCGCCACGGTCATCATCGCGATGGCGGTGTTCCGGCGCGTCTACCGCCTCGAGCGCTACATCACGGTCAAGCACTTCCGCAACCTCGGCCTGATGCTCCTCGTTCTCGACCTCGTCATCATCTACTTCACCTTGAGCGAGTACCTCACTGCGGCCTACGGCGCAGAGGAACGGGACATCCTCTGGCTCGAGGTCCTCTCGACCGGCCCCTACGCCGTCCTCTTCTGGTCGATGCTCGTAGGAGGCTTCATCGTCCCGGCGATCCTCCTCGCGTTCCGCCGCACCATCACGGGGATCGTCTTCGCCTCCGCGCTCGTAACGGTGGCGATGTGGCTCGAGCGGTTCCTCATCGTCGTTCCGACGATGATGACGCCTCAGATGGGCTTCTCCTGGAACCTCTACACGCCCACCTGGGTGGAGTGGTCGATCACCGCGGCGGGCTTTGCTGGGTTCGCGCTCCTCTGCGCGGTCTTCTCGAAGCTCTTCCCGATCATCTCGATGTGGGAGATGAGCGAAGCCCCAGCACCCACGGGCGAGCCCGAGCCCACAGGCGAGGTGGTCCGAGCATGAGGGCGGCGCGCCTGCTCCTCGGCACCGGAGCGCTCCTGCTGCTCCTCACACTGATCCCTGCTCCGCTCTCACCGAGCCAGGGTGCGCGCGCCTGGCATGCGGGCCCGGTCGAGTGCGGAACTGGCACAAGCCCGGTCTCCGACGGGGCCATCTCGCCCGGCGAGTATGGGGAGAACTACTTCGACGGGACCACAAAGCTCCTTGCCTACTTCAGCTGCGTGACCTCAGCGCAGCCGCTCCTCCGCGTTGGTCTCGTCACTCCCTGGCCGGGATGGGCCGGGCTCCTACTCCAGGCCTCTGATGGGTCGGCAGACCTGTTCAATGAAGTGCGGTTCGCCTATGACGCGTCGACGGGCACCCCAGAGGTGGTGGACGGCTACAGGAACCTCTCCGAAGCTCTCCCCACCCCTGATCTTTCCCTCGGCGGCTCGTCCGACGTGTTCGACCTCACTACAGGGGAGGCCGGCGCGGCCCGCATCTTCGAATTCACCATCCCGTTGCGCTCTGCGGACCGCTACGACAGTCAGCTGCAGGCCTCAGGGCCCTACTCGTTCGGGCTTGCGTACAACGCCTTCCACGCCGACCTGGCCTCGGAAGCCACCGGGATGTCCGACCTGCACCCGATCGTCTTCGAGAGCGCGGCAACGCCCGGAGGTTGGACGTCGGTGGAGTTCGCCGTTCCCTCCTCCTCTCCCGCCCTCGCGGAGCCCACCATGTTCGTCGTGCTCCGCGACAGCTCCGGCTACCCCGTGCCGTCGACGCAGCTGGAGATCTTCGTCCAGACGGCCTTCGGCTTCTATGATGTCGGTCCTGTGGTCACCAACCTCCAAGGAGTGGCCGAGGTCTCCTACGTCCCGCGCGACAGCGGGACCTACGTCCTCGGAGCCACATACACTGGCGGCTACGGGCTCCTGGCCAGTGTGACGTGGCGCACCCTTGAGGTCGGCCCCGCCTCTGGAGACGGGACGATTGGCCTCGGGCCCGCCGAAGGCGGCGGCCTGGGCCTGCGGCCGATCGACGCGCTCATCGCGGTCGTCGTGATCGGCGTCTGGGCGACCTACACCTACGCGTTCTTCATCACGCGTCGCGCCATGCGGGCGGACCGTTCCCATCCCGGGGGCGACGAGCTCCGACTCTTCAAGTGGCGGTCTGGGAAATGAGACCGCAGGGAGGCGCCGCCAGAGGGCAGAAGAGGCTCGCCGGACGACTGAGCGCCCTCTCCGCTGCTGCACTCATCCTCGCCACGGTCATCATCGCCTTCGCCTCCCACGCCGCCCCCGTTTCCATCACCGTACCCTACTCCTCAGTCCCAGTCGCGGATGCCGACCTCGATGGGAACCCCGCGACTGGGGCGTGGGGCGACGCTCTCTCAGCGACGATCCCGCTCGAGAACGGCGCAGCCTCGCCCTACGGCTCCGCGACGCTCTATGCCAAACACGACGGGACCTTCGCCTACTACCGCATCGACGGCAAGGTCGATGTCCCGTGGACGAGCGCTGCAGGCAGCCGCTTCTGGCTCGGCATCCAGATCTCCTCATCGGGCTCGTCCCACCATGGCGGCGGCAGCTGGGATGGCATCTTCTTCGGCCTGTGGGACGGCACGGACTACACCCCCCAGCCAACGTACCCGCCACTCGCGATCGATACGAACGGCTTCGGAAAGCCTCCGTCCAAAGACGCGAGCCAGGACGCCACCGGCAAGCTCGGCTACTCGGGCTCCGCTGCCCCTTATGACTTCACCGCGGAGTGGAAGAAGAAGCTGAACACCGGGGATGCGAGCGATATCGCCCATCTCGCGGATGGGACGACCACCTACAACTTCTATGTCACCACCGACTCGGACGGGAAGGGGAGCTCCGGCGGCGGCATCGACCACAGCGGCGTGACGAACACGAACACGATGAAGTTCGCCATTCCCTCCGGGCCGAATGCGCCCCCGCAGGTGGACCTCACGACGCCCAACGGCGGAGAGGTGTGGACGGGCGGGAGCTCCCATGCGATCCGCTGGAACATGAGCGATGCGGAGACGGCGACGACTGCGCTCAAGGTCTGGCTCAACTACTCCACCGACGGCGGAGGCAGCTATGCCCCGATCCCCGGGGCCCAGGGCCTCACGGGCCTCTCCAACCCCTGCTCCTATCTCTGGACCGTCCCGACGGTGACGACGAGCCAGGCTCGAGTGAGGGCCACCGTGGCAGATGCGCAGGGCGGCTCTGCTGCCGACTCCAGCCTGGCGAACTTCGCCATCGATGCGACCGCGCCGAGCGTCTCGGGCTTCAGCCCGCCCGATGGCGCAACCGGCGTGAGCACCTCGACGCAGGTCCGCGTCAGCTTTTCGGAGGCCATGAACCAGAACAGCGCCCAGCAGGCCTTCTCGCTCCAGCGTCTGGATACCGGCCTCTATGTCTCCGGGAGCGTTGCCTGGTCGGCGAACGACCTCGTCTTCACGCCTGCAGCATCTCTCGCAGGCGGGGTCGTCTACCGCGCCCAGGTGAATGCCTCAGCAAGGGACGTGAGCGATCCCGGGAACCAGCTCGGCGCTGTCGCCTCGGCCTCCTTCACCACGGCCGACCTCACGCCGCCCTCGATTTCCGCCGTAGCGGCGAGCCCCTCGCCTCAGGAGGCTGGGGGGCTGGTGAACATCAGCGCCCAAGTGACGGACAACGGGATGGTCGGCGAGGTCTGGGTCGAGGTCCGGGAGCCTGGTGGAGCGTTGTTGGGCAACTCCACCGCTGGGTATGATCCCGCAAGCGGACACTACTTCCTCGAGGCCCCCTACGCTCATCCTGGCACGTACTCGTTTAGCATCGCCGCCGTGGATGCCGCGGGGAACTGGAATGCAGCGGCGGGCAGCTTCGACATCACCGATACGACTCCGCCAACCATCCAACACGTCCCCCTGACGGAAGCGGTCCGGAACACCCCGATCCTGGTCTCGGCGGCGATCTCAGACGTGGACGCGGTCCTGGAAGCGCGCGTAGACTATACCGACGTCCTCGGCGTCCGGTCGAATCTGAGCATGACCTTCACAGGGTCGCTCTACGAGCTCACAATCCCGGGCCAGCCGCAGCTGGGCACGCTCACCTACTTCATCTGGACCACAGATCCCAGTGGCAACGCGGTCCGGACGCCCTCCTATGCGGTCACGGTCGTCGGAGCCGACACGACTCCCCCATCGATCGCGAACGTGGCCGCGAGCCCTCCGATCCAGAACGCTGGCGGTGTGGTGAACATCACCGCCACGGTCTCCGACAACATCGCGCTGGGAAGCGTGCGGGTCCGCATCTCCGACCCCCAAGGTGCGGCCCTTGGCAACTTCAGCCTGGTACGCCTCGGCGCGACGGACACGTACTATTACGAACAGGCCTTCGTCGCCCTTGGCAGCTACAGCTTCATCCTGTGGGCGACGGACAGCGCCGGGAATGCCGCCTCGGGGGCAGGTTCGTTCCAGATCGTCGACACCATCGCGCCCGTCTTCCAGTGGGTCTCTGTCGACCCCTCAACGACAGAGGCAGGCCAGTCAGTCAACATCACCGCCTCCGTCACCGACAACCTCGCGGTCTCAAGCGTGAGGATCCAGATCCGAGCGGAGAACGGCACGCTGCTCCTCGACCGGGCTCTGACGGGAGCTTCGGGCCTCTACTGGACCGACGCCGTGCTCAGGAGCCTGGGCAACTTCACCTACACCCTTGAGGCCCGCGACGCAGTCGGGAACGCAGCCTCCTCCCAGGGAACGATCACTGTGGTCGATACTCAGCCGCCCGTCGCCGTCGCAGGCCCCGATGTGGAGGTCTGGAAGGGGTCGACCGTGACCTTCAACGCCTCAGGCTCCTCCGACAACTCCGCAATCGTCTCCGCGACCTGGGCATTCAGCTACAACGGAACTGACATCGTGCTCTCCGGACAGATGGCAAGTTTCCGATTCGTCGTGCCCGGCCAGTATAGCGTCACGCTGACCGTCACCGATGCTGCAGGGCTTCAGGCGACGGCCGTGCTGACCGTGTCGGTGATCGCGGATACGACCGCGCCTCCCACGCCTCAAGGCGTCCAGGTCGTCCCCGTCGGAGGGAGCTGCCTAGAGATCACCTGGGAACCCTCGGGAAGCGCGGAGACCGCTGGCTATCAGGTCTACCGATGGAACGCTACCGCGGCGAGCTTTGAGCTCATCGCAGAGCTCCCCAAGGAGGCGACCGCCTACACGGACTGCGGGCTCCAGAACGACACAGCTTACAGCTACTGGGTCGTCGCAGTCGACGCCTCCGGGAATCCCTCGCCGCCCTCCGCTATCGCGTATGGTAGGACCTCCGTCTCTGTGGGCTCCCCCGAAGACTACGGAGCGCTCTACCAGGCCGTTCTTGCGAGCATCCTTGTGCTCGTGGTCATTGTGGCGGCCTTCCGCGCGGGGAGGAAGAAAGGCGGAGCCTCCCCCCCACTCGCCCCGAGGATGCGCTGACTCTCGCTCCGCGCGCCCAGCCTGGACCTTGCTTCACGAACCGCCCCTGCGGGGCGAAGCCTCTCGAGCGGCCCCCCTGGGATTGAGTCCCGGGGAGGCTTGGCCTGCTCAAGATGCAGCATTGGTCAGGTCGCGCAACCGCAAGGATTCTTATAGCGACGTCTCGGTTGGGGGCTCGGCGGAGCTGGCCTGTTCGGGGGGAGCGGCTCTCCGCGCCCGGAGCAGGCTGCAGCTCCGGTGGGGCGGCTGCGCATGAACACACGCATTCGTGCATCCTCGTGGATGAGTTGGCTTGTGGCAGTGACCTTCTTGGCAGCCACGGTGGCATTCTCGCCTGTCACCCACGCCAGGGCCGAGGTCGCTCCTAGCCAGCAGACCCAGATGACTCTCGGCATCATCGGAGAGCCCGACAGCCTCAACCCATTCATCGGTGTGCTGGTGGCCTCCTACTGGGTCTACGATATCGTCTACGATCTCCTCGTCGGCATCGGGCCGAGTTACGAGCCCGTCCCGCAGGTGGCCGAGAGCTGGAGCGTTTCGAGCGACAACCTCACTTGGACCTTCAACCTGTTCGACAACATCACCTTTCACGATGGGACCCCTCTGACCGCCCACGATGTGGAGTGGACCTTCGAGTTTGTCATCAACAACAGCGCGGGAGCCTCGGCGAGCTACCTCACGAACATCTATCCCGAGACCGGCTACACGGATGCGTACGCAGATGCGATCAAGGCGGTGGATGACTACACCCTGCGGATCACGACGATCGTTCCCAAGGCCAACATGCTGAGCATCTGGGTTCCCATCCTCGAGGAGGCCGAATGGTCGGCCCTTCCGCCTCACTACGCGATCAACTCCTACCGGAATGAACCGCCGACGGGAACGGGCCCGTTCGTCTTCGATAGCTGGGTGCCGACCCAGTACATCCAGTTCCACGCCAATCCGGCCTACCATCTGGGCGCGCCGAAGTTCGACCTCCTCATCTGGAAGTTCTATCAGAACTCCTTCTCGCTCGTCGAAGATCTGAAGGCCGGCCTGATCGACGCCTCGGGAGGCGCCGCCGAAGCCTCCATGATCGAGGCCAACCAATGGGCAAGCCTCCAGGGTGTGCCGAACCTCCGGACGTACATGGTCGAGGAGATCGGGGTGAACGAGCTGGGGCTGAACTCCGCGCCCGAGTGGACCCTGACGGGCGGCACGGGGAGGGGCTACAACCGCGAGCTCCGCAACATGAGCGTGCACAAGGCGCTCGCGCAGGTGATCGACAAGCAGTTCCTCGTCGACACCGTCCGGCTGGGCCTGGCCACACCGGGCTCCTCGCTCATCCCGCCCGCGACGCCCTTCTGGCACTACGAGGTCCCGGACAACGAGCTGTACAAGTTCAACCTCGCGGCGGCCAATGCGACGCTCGATCCCTGGTATCAGGATACCGATGGCGACGGGGTCCGGAACAACCTCTCCAATCCGAGTGAGGAGCTCGACTTCACGCTCCACATGATCGACTACGATCTCGAGGGACAGGACGCGATGACGTTCTACATGGACTGGGCCTCGCAGGTCGGCATCCGGATCACGCCCGTGATCGTGAGCGAAGGCCAGATCCTCATGATCAGCTACAAGGCGGACTACGACCTCTACGTGTGGAGCTGGGGGGGAGATGCCGATCCCGACTTCCTCCTCATGGTGATGACGACCGATCAGATCCCTACCCAGGGCGGCATCTGGCAGGACGCCTGGTACAGCAACCCCGAGTACGATGACCTCTATCGCCTGCAGTCGACCCAGGTGAACCTGAGCGAGCGACAGGCGACCGTCCACCGGATGCAGCAGATCCTCTACCGGGACACCCCCTACATCATCCTGTGGTACTCGACGGGCCTGTATGGGGTGAGGACGGACACCTTCTCCAACTGGCCCGACTTCACCCAGTACCCCGGCCTTGCGCTCTTCGGCATGGGCAACGGGTTCATGTTCCTCCAGGTAACGCCGGGCCCGAGCGTGCCGAACACCGCGCCCTACAATGTGGAGGCTGGGGGGCCCTATGTGGTGCCCAGCAACATCTCGAGGACCTACACCGCGACCGCCCAGGATGCCGAGCAGACCAACCTGAGCTTCGTCTGGAACTTCGGGGACGGAACGCCCGCCCAGACCGTCAGGGCGGAGAGCACCACGGGGAGCTTTGCCGCGCAGACCTCGCACACCTACACGATGCCTGGCACCTACACGCTGAACCTCACCGTGTCGGATGGACGCATCTCCGCGTATGACGAGGCCACTGTCACCGTCTTCGAACCGACCGGCACCGAAGGGACCGTCGCGGGCTTCGTGAAGGACGGCGCTGGCGCTCCGATCTCGGGCGCGACAGTCGCGCTCTCTGGAGGAGTGGGCTCGACCTCCTCAGGGGTGGATGGGAGCTACAACATCTTCGCCCCCGCAGGGGCGTACACCATCTGGGCCAATAGGAGCGGCTATGCGGGCGATGTCGACACCGTTACGATCACAACGGGCCAGACGAGCTGGGTCAACTTCACCCTGGTCTCTCAGCTTGGTTCGGTGAGCGGCACGGTGACGGATGCGAAGGGGAATCCGATCGCAGGGGCGACCGTGGTCGTGAGCCAGGGCGGCGTGACGAAAGGCCAGGACACGACGGACGCTCAGGGGAACTACTCGATCGGAAACCTCGCTCCAGGCACCTACAACCTCACCGTGAGCGCGGAGGGCTACAGGACCACCACCGAGAGCTTCGTCCTGGCCGCAAACCAGCAGGCGGACCACGACGTCACCCTGACGAAGGAGGCTGCAGGCTTGAGCGCCCTGGCCTGGGCGGGCATCGCAGCAGTGATCATCGTGGCCGTGGCTGCGGCAGCCGTCCTGCTGTTGCGACGCCGGAAGGCAGCTGGGGGCGCCGGAGGGGCTGGTCCTCCGGAGGCCCCGCCGTCCGCCTAAGAAGAGCAGGCGGCGCCCGCATCAGCGCCGCGCTCAGGTCACGGACCCTTGAAGGAGAAGGGCGAGTAGAACCCGTTCTTCTCCGAGAGATCCCAGGCATAGCCATGGTCGTGGTAGCTCAGCCGCTTCGACTTCGCGACGACCGTCGTCTGGTTCGGCACCGCAGTGAGCGGGATGTGCTCGATCGTGACCTCCGCGCCTCCCTGGCCCTCGATCGCCTCGACCTCCATCTCGGCGACCTTGGGGATCCGGAGGCTCCGCCGCCTGCCCTTCGTCTCATAGGCGATGGGCACCTCTCTGACTCCAAGGACTTTGCCGATGAATGGAGCGAGAGCTGCAGGCTCGCCACCGGCCTGCCCACCGAAGATCTGCGTGAGGGCGCCCCGCTGCGCCTGGGTCGCCTTCTCGTCCACATACAAGGCCACATTCCACTTGACCTTGAGCATGTCTCCAGGCGCATGAGCGGCCAGGGCGACGTTGAGGCCGTTCAGGGCCGTCTCTCCGTACTTCCCCTTCTCGATGTGCCAGGCGAGCAGGACGGTGCATTGGCCGTCGGTGGGGGGATGGAGGAAGGTGCAGGGACAGACAACATCGCAGTTACACGCCTCGAAATAGCTCCCAGAAACGCTCCATTTCGCCGCCATGGGAAGGCTCGAACCGGATCGGTGTAGATAAGCGCCAGGAGCGACCCTTTGAGGCAAAGCTCTTGAAGAGCCGCTATCCGCACAGGAGATCTCCCTCGGCCCGATGATGGCGCGTGTGTTGTCCTGCATGGACCAGCTAGCCGCACCCACCCTGGACCTCTGCGGGCGTCGGGCCCCGGCTGGCCAGAATACGCTCCGTCCTCACTTCGCCGGCGAGAGCCGCGCAAACTTGGCGCGGTCCCTCTGCTGTCTTCGCAGCGCAAGGCCTCCCGCCGCCGCGAGCGACCCGCAGATGACCCCGAGCAGTGCGACGCCCAAGACGTCCCAGGCCGTGTAGAGGAACCCGGCGAGGAGCGTCATCGCCCCTCCGAAAATGGACACGATGGTGTCGTTGGCGCCGAAGAGCGTGCCGCGCTCCTGGAGGCCAGTGGCATCGGCGAGGATGGCCGTGGCGGGGATGAAGGTGAGACACCAGCCCGCACCGACAAAGAACAGGCCCGCGCCCGCGAGCCACCCGAGGTCGGTGCGGACGAAGAGCGCCGCCCCCACGGCCAGGACTGTGCCGCCGAGGAGGATCGCGAGCGCGCGGGACCATCGGTCCGCCAAATGGCCCGCAATCGGAGAGGGGAGAAACATGCCCCCGAAGTGGCCGAGCATGATCCCCCCGGCCGGGAGGCTCCCGAGCGGCATGAGCGCTGCGCTCGCGATGGACATGACCCCGCCCATGCCGCCCTGGGCTCCCGCGTTTGTCGCGATCGTCCACGGCACACCCGGCCGCCGGAGGAGCATGCGCACGCCTCCTCGAGCACTTGGTGACGCCTCAGCCCGCTGAGTGCCCCGCAGGCTCAAAGCCGCCATGGAGGCAGCTCCGAGGGCGAAGAAGGGGATGATCAGCAGGTAGCCAGGGGCGGCGCGGATGGGTCCAGACAGTGCGAGGAGCGCGAAGGTCGTCGCCCCCAGGAGGCTCCCGACAAAGCTCGTCAGGAGGATCCGTGCGATGCCGCGGGCCCGCCGCTCCCGCGCATAGAGGTCGGCCACTGCGACTCGTGTGAGGAAGGCGATGCTCGAGCCTGCGCTCAAGAGGAACAGGCCCAGGAGGAAT
>Ga0315314_1004206_pt1 | contig 10884 bp, 12 predicted proteins | sample TDP9_MG_FD_203631 | JGI IMG/M metagenome (GOLD analysis project Ga0315314, IMG submission 203631) | Freshwater sediment microbial communities from Lake Towuti, South Sulawesi, Indonesia - TDP9 | ecosystem: Environmental > Aquatic > Freshwater > Lake > Sediment | place: Indonesia: South Sulawesi... | reverse complement strand
GAGCTGAACAAGCTGCCTTGACATGCGGATATAGACCAGTAGAGCTTTGCTGGATGACATGGCTTATACAGCCTGAGGGAAAAATGATGAGGATGGAAAAATATTCGAATATTTTTCCAAAGATTTAAGGGGGTTATTCGATCTGGAGCGGAGGCTGGTGGTCTAAAGCCCGAAATCTTCTGAAGAAGCAAAAGAGTAAACAGAGATTCCCAAAAATCTAGTGGGCCGGGCCGTATTCGTACCCAAATGGGTTTAAGTCTATATTTCACTTAAGCAGTAAAACAAGCTGACATGAGTAAAACAATTGGCAAAGAATTGGTACAATACGTGGAAGAGGGGTGGGATATCGTTGAAGAACTAAACAACGGGGGGTTTCTCGTCAAGAAGCCAAATCATTTTGAGAGCAATAGACATTAATTGAGTGGCCCCTCCGATTCAATTTCTTTTAGTGCGTTGCATTGATTATAAGATTTGGTAGTCTTGCTTATTAAAATCCGGATTTATTGTTTGTTTTTTATGCAGAGCAATTAATTCACAGAAATTTTTAAGAATCTGTTATAGCTTGCACGAAAGTATAAAGATATATCCTTCGTTGCAGTTTAAAATTAGGATTACAAAAATGCGATTCAAGGCAAGCGAGAATTTAATAGACCTATTCGTCGGACAGCTGGTATACACGAATCCAGCTACTCCAGTCAGGGAACTCTTTCAGAACGCCTATGATGCCTGTGCTCTGCAGTCAGTAGATCATTCTGACTTCAGACCTTCAATTGTCTTCAAGTTTTCGAGGTCAGGGAACTGGTTTGAAGTAAGCGATAACGGCATCGGCATGGATCAGACTTTAGTCGAGGAAAGCTTCAGTATGGTCGGAAGACCGAAGACGGAGATACCCGCCATTAGGGATTTGGTTCAGAGAGGTGGGCTACAAGCAACTCAGATTGCGGCATTCGGCGTTGGTGTCCTTTCTTGTTTCAGGATCGCTCAAAGGGTCACCGTAAACACAAAGATGGACGCAAAAGAGCCTTTGAAGTTTGTGATCGACGACCCTAGGAAGGAGTTCATTTTTGTAACGGATGCACTAAGAGATGACCGTGGCACATCTGTCAAAGTCGAAATTAAGCAGGGTATAGGTTTCACTGCCAACGATGCTTATAATGCTGTGTTCCATTTCGCTAGGCACATCGATGGGTTATCAATCCTAGACGTCGACACTCAAAAGACTCAAAACGTATACAAACCATATGATGGGGAGAATTTTCCAGTAAAAACTACTCTTAAAACCGATGACATTCGCTATGGTGTTCTTGCTCTGAATGAATCTTGGGAGTCAATAACAGCTCAATGGAGTAATAGCATAAGTTTGGACAACGCTGGTTTTCTCGTGCTAAATCATGATCCTTCCATCCTACCTCCTTTTTGCTTTGGCTACACCGCTGAAGTTGACTTCATACCACAAAGGCTGCAGCTGATGGTCAACAGAGAAAGCTTCGTTCAAGATCAGAAGTATAACTGGGTTAGGAGCCTCTTGCTGGCAGAGTACTTGAAACTTGTAGAGCAGAAGCTTAGAGAATGGGCAAACGTGTCGCTTAGTAGGGATGACACTCAACAAAAACAGCTCTTTAAAGAGCACCTTCTAACCCTCGAACACAATCTTCCTGGCGATCCGTATGCACAGACATTCAGAGCGTTAGCAACAGATGTCATTGAAAAATCTGTTGAGTTTCCTTTATACGGACCCTACCCCAAAATGGTTACACTTGAAGAAGTGAAACGCTCGATGGGTAACACCATATACATTTACTATCCAGCGAGGGGAGGGACACAACAGGTAACAGAAGCTTTCGATGAGGAAACCACACTACAAATCACTCGCCAGACATTAACTTCCGAGAAGATCAAAGCAAACTTGCTAGCCCTACAGGGGCGACCAGTTTTTCTAGTGTCTGCGTCCAATAAGCCTGTCAATACACCCTCAGGCGCCTACTCACTCGGATATGATCTTATCTCATTTCTAACAAGGTATTGCCAAAGTCGCAACTTGAGACGGGTGGAAGTAACTCAGGTTTCAGAATCAGAAATAAGTCTACAGGACACTAAACTTACAAATCTGATGAGCTCTATTCTCGGCTATACAAAGATGCTTAAATTTATGAATCTAGGAGAGATAAAGAAGCCCACATTTAGGGATGTAGATGGTTCTTATTGGGTAAACATAGCCAGCCCCGAGATCAGGACTCTGATGAAGTCGGTGCCAGAGTTGGTCGGAAATCCGGTAAAGAAAGAGCTTCTTCTGACCTACCTTGACCTTCAAACCCTTGAATTCACCTCTGCAAGGAGGAGGGTCGAGAAGCTTCTGCTCAACAGAGATTTCGAGGAGCTTAGCCGGCAAAGAACGGGTATATTTCAAGAGCGGTATCTAAGGAGGCTCCTAAAGGAAATAGCTAACATAGAAGCTGTTATGGGTGAATGATGGTGCCGAGTGAGGATTCATCATTATTGTTTATTATAGGAGCAGGTACGTCAAGAGCATTCGGCGTACCAGACATCCGAACTTTCTATGATGAGTTCAAAGAGGAACAGAAACGCAGAAATGAAGATACTACCCTAATTGAGAAACTTGAGCAGCACAGAAAAGGTGAAGTTGATCTGGAAACCCTGATCACCGATTTACGCAACCTACAAGCGGCCACTGAAACGATGGCAGGAGTAATCAGTATTCCAGAAGATCTTAAAGCGTGCGCCAAAGAAGCGAATATTATTCATAACCGTCTCATGAAATTCATCATCAAGAAGTGCGAGAAGTTTGATGAACAAAGAGCTGTGCGTGCCTACAGACCACTTTTGGAACTGAGCCACCTTAAACCTCTTTGGATTTTTACTACTAACTATGACAGAATCATAGAATATAGCTGTGAAATGTCTAATATCCCTTACTCGGATGGCTTCGTCGAACAAGAACAAGGCCTGTTCTTATGGAAGGATGCTTTTGATGCACAACTTCGCCTAGCTAAGGTTCACGGCTCGATAAACTGGTTCCGTGACGAAAGCTCTCCAAAGACGATCATAAAGCTAGAAGAGCCTCACCCTTTCCCCACATCTGACTTTAAGATCAGCTTCAAGCAATATAATTTTAGCACAAGCATAATCATCCCTACATTCGAGAAGTACATCTCTGAGTTGCCTTTCTTTGCGTTGCAGACCAGACTGATCGATGCCGTACGCAGAGCGCGGATCTGCTTTGTCATAGGGACAAGATTGCAGGATCCTCATCTAAGGAACATCCTGCTCACAAGTGTAGATAACACCGTAATTGTCGGCGTGGGGCCATCACCAGAAATCATAAGAGCGAAACTTGACAACCATCCCAATGTTTTGACTATCAAATCAGGTTTTGAGGAATTTGCTTTAGCAAGCACAGGATATTTGAGCGAGATAATAGGAAAATTGGCGAGTGTAGATGCGCGCGAGCTCGCAGCCGTTTATGTTGAAAAGATATCAGAAACGCTCGCTAATTTAGGACAGTTCTTACCTTCTGAAGGCGGGTCAATTGAGGAGCTAGTTACAGGGTTGAGCAGTTCAAGTTACGTTGATAGAGCCAATTCAGCACGACGCTTAGGAGAATCTGGAATCAAACGGGCAATTCCCAGCCTTCTAAAACTCCTCGACGATCAGAGCGACTATGTACGAACCCAAGCAGTAAGTGCGTTAGGATTACTGCAAGCCCATGAGGCGCTTTCGAAGTTTCGTCATCTTTTGCTGAACGACGAAAATGAAGATGTTAAAGTGGAGGTGGTCTTAGCCCTGCGCGAGATGGGCAGTGCTGGAAAAGAAATTCTGCGAGAAGCGTTAAATATGCCTGGCATATCAACCTACTTACGCAGTATCATGAACGCTCGTTGAGTTGTGAAAGTAACTCTTCACCATCCTTCCCACACCTTAATAAACTGATTTGCTCTAGCCATAAAGCTGGTTGAGAATTGTCTCGCTAAATGCATGGTTTGGATACTCTTGTTGAAGATTGTGTTACAGGCTTCCCAGACATACCGGAAGGGAGCTTTTGGCTCTGCAACTTGCGTTCTAAAACTAGTTTTGATTTTTGTTTGTCCAATTAGAAATATTGTTGAGTTCATGAAGCCCTCGTCAAATGTAACAGAAAATGTCTCGTCTTTTTCAATAAATATTTCACCGGCTGAAATATGGAATTAGGCATAATCAAGGATCAAGATGAAGAATCAACGCTTCTGAATGCCTCTGAATGATTCACAGATAGAATCAAAAAAGGCCAGCCCCAAACCTTATTTTCGCCCCAGGCGAACGCTCTTAAATCAGAAAGGAGGTGAAAAACCAGAAATGGAAAATGCAAAACAAACCGACGAGGGAGTAAGCGTAGAACCGAAGGTTCTCGCCGAGGGTTAATCCCACACCCGGCGCCAAACGTTACGCATACGGCCTATCTGGAAATGATACAAACCTTTATTTATGCAAAGTCAAATGATGAACATATCTCTCAAAATATTTCCTAACCATTGATTTAATCTCACCCAATTCAAAACCTATTTCTTTCAACAAGCAAGCCAGCAAAATCGTCCTCAACCTCTGGACATATGGAAAAAGCCTCTCTGGTGGTAGTGCTTTATCTTCCAATCCTTTATCATAATGAACTAGATAATTTCTTGTGATAACGACTTTATTTACAAACATCTTTATATCCTTCTCGTCATCAAAGAATTCTTGAATCTCAAAAGCATCTATTATCTCTTTCAGCCTTTTTCTTAAAGTCGGTTCGTTTCTGTATTCCATTTTTTCTTTAAACCAATTTGCATATTCTCTCGGAATCTTATCGAGGATTTCTGATACTCTCTTGTTATATTCCTCTTGAGGCAAGTCATTGTTCCTCATAGTTCTCCTATGATATGATTCGATGGCTTGCACCAAATTCAGGAATTGGTTAGTAATGTACATTTGAGGATCGTATAGCGTGCTAAAGAAAAGATCATAAATCGGTTTCAAGAGTTCTGATTTGCTAAACCAATTCTGGAAGTAAATTTCAGACTGACGAGAAATAGCATTGAATCCGAAAAGGATATCCCAATATTGTATTTCTCTGTCTTTGGGAAGAACTATTAATTCCCCAAAACATGGAATGATTTTTACAGGGGCAAAAATAGGTCCGGCATCAGTCATCATCTCTATCACTCTTTCAGACTCACCTTCAATAATCAACGGATAAACTACCTCTCCTGTAGAAGTCATTGCAAGACTTAAGAAGTTTCGAATATGGTAGATTATTGAAAACCACTCCTCAAATGGCAATTCAGCTTTTGATTCGATTCTAACAAATGCTTTAGAATTTATTTCTGGTATCTTATAGGAACTCACAGAATAGCCAAATCTATAAATTAACTGTATGGAGAGATATTCTGTTTCTATTTTAATAGGTTCTGGACGAATATACTTTAAATGATGTTCTTTGAATTTGCCCTCTTCATGTATAGTTTGACTCTCAAATAATCTCTTACCTATCCACTCTTCCAAGTAAGAGTAATTTATGGATAGACTTTTGAATCTTATATCTTCTGGTTTTGAAAAATGGGCTCCGATGAATATTACACTGATAACGAATGTGGAAATCTTATACCCTCGGATGATTTCTCCTTTTGAAGAAATTAGATGGCATTCTTTCAAAGTAACAGATTTTCCATTTGAAGTTATGCCCAAAATAACGTCGCACCTTTCTCTTTCCTCAAAAGTGCCATTCAAATCCAAAAGAGCTTTAGGCCATGTCTTTTTTGGATCATATTTTAAGATTCCAGATATTTTCTTCTCAGGTTCTTGAGGAAGCCACCATATACCTTGATAGTCAATTTCTTCAATCACGTTTGAAATCGCATCCGTTGAGAATCTTGGACGTAGAACTTACAATATTGTTAAGAAATCTCCCTTTTATTTTTTTAGGATTTGATTTTCAAACGAGTACCTTCTATCAATATCAGAGGGTTGCTGACGGCCAGAGATACCGTTACCGCATAGCGAGGCTCATCGAGTCTGGTCGGCAATACTGGGTCATGGACGAGTTCTGCGCAACATTGGATCGAGAAACAGCTAAGATCGTAGCCTTCAACGTTCAGAAACAGGCGAGGCGAACAGGTAAAGCCATGATTGCGGCCACAACTCACACAGATCTCTTCCGGGATCTCGCCCCCTCGGTTCACATTCACAAAAGGTTCGGCAAGGAAATCGAAGTCCACTATTTTCCTAACGAGATCAACAAGACATGTTCCTTAACAAGAGAGATGCACGTCGCAGAGGGGTCTATCGAGGATTATCATAAACTCTCAGGTTTTCATTATCGAGACAGCAGACGGGTAGCCGCGGTGTACAAGGTTTTCGTTTTGAAGCGTGGAGATGAGCTCTGCGGCGTCATCCTCTACAAGTATCTAGGCATAACGTGTCAGGGGAGAAGGGAAGCCATTGGCAGAGTGTTAACCATCCAAGAACTGAATTGAGACCTAACCACCATCGCCCGCGTTGTGGTCCACCCGAAATATCGGACCATAGGCCTCGGCACCAAACTGGTCAGAGACACTCTGCCCCTGGTTGACAAGCCTCATGTGGAAATGATCGCTGTGATGACGAAGTACAACCCCTTTGCAGAGAAGGCGGGAATGAAGAAGATCACAATCTTTAAGGACCTTTCTAAGGCGGCGGGGATCTACCGCAAACGCCTATGGTCCAGCCACAAAACCTACGTGACAAAGGAAGAGTTCAACAACCGCGTCGACAAGGCATCGCTTGAAAAGCTGGCCAAAACGTTGCGTATTCTCGGCTTCCTAACACAAACAAAAGTTTACCTATTCTGGAAAAACATCAATCTCAGCGCACGCCGTTTTTGCCTCTCGCGCCGAGCTCATCGGTCACCGCTACCACAAAGCTTAAAGGCCTACCAGCTTCATGTAAAAAATATGGAAGAATATGAGGAACTAAAAATTCCTCGACGACGCTAGAGAAGACCTCGATTTCATTGTAGACAATTTTATGCCCGCCCTCGTAGAGCCAATAGGACAGATATCTAAGGATGTTTACGAATCGATTGGGAGCTTCGGAAGAACTTCGGGGTAAATTTGATGAGGCCAAAAAGGAAGTGGTGAAGATCACAAAGGAAACGCTTGAGAAAGCTGGTCTCTTAGGCAAGCTTAGGGAAGCTAAAATCAAAAGCTTCTACTTCCTGAGAGATCTCTTCAAAAAGTTCCCCTCGATTGGAACGTTAAAAAGGTTCTTACAATAATGGGCACACTTCTTGGTACGTTGCACACGTTTCTTCCCGTTTTATGCCCAGTGCCGGAATTTGTAGATACCATAAATTCATTGCTCCCCGCGTAATCAGTAGGTCTCTTGTTTAAGGACGAGGCACCAACCCATATGGCGATAAACTTCTCGCTACTTCGTTCACCTAAAAAGGAGAATAGGTATTGATGTCTTCAAAGAATGAGGGTTTAGGAAAGCATTGCGCCTACTGCACCAAGCGATCCACGGAACCAACTATTTCTGTCCCCAGCTGCAAGGTTTGGTATCGTCTCCTCTGTGGCATCTACGAGCTTCGTGGAAATGCCCAAAATGGGGGACAAACTGAAGTAGGTAATTTGCGTAACAGAGCGCGGTCAGATCTCTGTAACCGTGACTTTCTCCACTTTATCTAACCAGGAATCACTGATGTTTCGAAATTCGTTTAAGGAGCTTTCTAAGAATCGCAAGGAGTTTTGCAATCTGAGTGAAGAGGGGTCGACATCGAGAAGCTGGCGAAGATACTTAAGATCCTAAGCTTTATAGCCTAGTCAAAAGTTTACCTGTTTTGGAGAGAGCGCGCTGAGGAAGAAACACCCTGGTGGTATAAAGTAAATGAGTCACAAGAGAAGTGAAAGCAGATTTAAAGATAGGTTGATACGAGATTTACGGAAAAAAGGAATCAATGTAGTGAATTTACATAGAGGCACTTTTGATCTAATAATTGAGGGAAACCGTCCTTACATAGTTGAGCTAAAGAGAATGCGAGATAAGCCTATAGGTGTTTGGGAGGAAGGAAATAAAGGCTTTACGTTCACAGAAGAACAAACCGAAGAAATATCCAACATGAAGTTCCCACCCATAGTCATAGCATTTGAGAAGAACAAAAATTACTTACTTACTCCGGAGTGGGTCCAAGAGGAAGTGAGCGGACGGTTAGAGCATGGGACAGCGATTTTATCAATTAAGTACTGTGACTTCCCAAAGCCATTAACTTATGAAAAACTAATTGAAGAGATAACAAGATTAACTACCTGGTAGAATTCCTATCAATGCCCACTATCGCTCGCTTTTCCTCTCCATTTTTGATCAATGTAGTATTCAGTATACACACCTAAATGCTTAAGACGGTCGCGCACGTGTTAAAAGGATGGGAAGCGCTGCTGAGGCCATCGTTCACATCTCTGTAATTGTGACCTTCTCCACCTTCTTCATCCACGGAATCCTCACTGGTTCATCGGATAGCTCCTTCACGATCTCCCGCTCGATCTCTTCGTTCGACTTTTCAGTGCTCTCCTCAACCAAGGAAACCACAATAACGGCGTTCTTGCCCATTCCAAATCACCTTGTCAATTTTAGACTCAATTTAGAAAAGGAGGCGTTTTCGATACTTAATGGCTTGGTCAGCGTTCATGTGAACTTCAAAGCCTATTTTGATGGAAATTCACACATGGATTTACGTTGACTTTTTAAAGCGGCAAGCTGTAAATACAATTGTAGATACAACGGAGGAAAAAAGGAAAATTGAGGAAACTTGTCACCATACGAATCGACACAAAAATCTGGCGAACAGCAAGAGAATTAGGCTTAAACATCAGCAAGACTTGTGAAGAGTGCTTAAAAGAAGAAATTCAACGCCTAGCAACATCTGAACAACAAAACAATTGTATATCGACGCCCGTCAGGCTATCTCAGCGGCCAAGTTTGGTGGGCCGGGCCGGACTTGAACCGGCGATCTCAGCCTCTCTCCACATTGCGTTCGTAAGGGCTGCTTAAGGTCTCCATTGATGTCCTAACCAAGCTAGACTACCGGCCCGCTTTCTGCCGTAGACCGCAGTACACTCACAGATCTGGCCTCATACGGCAATTTCAATCCACTACCATATATTTACATTTTTCGAATGGAAATATATGATAATGGAGTCACTCCCAACAAAAACCTCAAAAACAGGCAGTAAGCCCACTTATCCTAGGTGAAAGAGTGATGCGGTAACCTATCTAACGTTAATTTTCGCGGCGCTTTTCCTGTCAGGATCGAGGATTGTGTAGTAGTCAATTAGGCGACGTACGGCTGCGTGTACGAAGGCTTCCCTTGTGCCGAAGTTGAGCCTCTTGACCAGTTCGTCGACATTCCTGAGTAGTTCTGTTGATATCTTTACGTATTCCTCTCTCTTCGGGCTCAACTTCTTTCAGCCTTGCTATAATCTCCTTTGAAGTCGATTTTAGTCTTTGTGAACTCTTGGGATGGACCTCTGGTCTGTGATCGTTACCAGCTAGCGTTTTTCCCTTTTGAATTGGCCACTTATGGGTGTTTTTGTTCTTTCTTGTTGTCATGCGTTTTTGCCAGTTGTTGTGGGTGACGGTAGGTTTCTTGGCATTCTTTTTGCTTCGTTTGGTGCGATGCCATGAAACCTAGTCGCTCTAGGATAGTGCAGCAGCTGGAATTGTTACGTATATTATCCCATCAAACCCTCTCTGATCCTTTACATTCCTGAAGATTAAAGGTCAGTCCGCTCGGTGTAGGCTTCCGTCTTTCAGCAGGTAATCCCTGTTCGAAGGTAGCCTCTCGTGTAGGTCTGTGGTTGCCAGCACAATTGTCACTTTCCTTTCCCTATTAATGTCGGCAAGTAGATTCATGAGTATTGCTGAGTTTTCGTCATCTAGGCTTGATGTGGGTTCGTCAGCGAGTATTATCTTTGGGTTGTTGGCTAACGCCCTCATGAGGGCTATGCGTTGTCTCTCGCCCCCGCTCGAGGTTTCTGGGAATCTATTGGCCAAGTTTGCCACGCCGAAGTATTTCAGCAATCTTAGTGCATTTTCTCTTCTTTTATGCTTGTTGACTCCAGCTAGAGCCTGAGGCAGCTCTACGTTTTCCAAAACTGTAAGCGAAGGAATCAGGTTGAAGAATTGGAAGATGAAGCCTAAGTGGTTTAGTCTTATGTTTGACTTCTCATCGTCGCTCATTTTCTGAACGTCTTTTCCGAATAGTCTTACTTCTCCTTGGCTTGGAGGTTCGAGAAGCCCCATTATCTTGAGCAGCGTTGTTTTTCCAACGCCCGATTTGCCCCTCAAAGAGACAAACTCTGCATTCTCAACAGTCAGGTTTATTCCTCTCAACACCGCAGCTGTGCTGTATCTCTTCCACACGTTGATCAGCTCGATCACACCATCTTCACCCGGCATAGAGGCATGCGAGCCCATTGGAGTACACCAGGTTTAATTCAAATGTTCTTTCCGTCCAGTTTTCGATTAGATCTACCCCGTGACAGTCAAGCACGTATCCGTTCTTCATCATTTGAACGTAAATAAACATGATTTGCGGTCGGGATGTTTCGTTCTCTGTCAGGTACCGGAATCCCTGTAATACGTCAACTTCTGCATTGAAGTAATCTCGCATTAGATGCGCTGCCTTCAAGTCCCCAGCCACGGTGAGACTCTCCGAGGCTGCTGCAATCCAAGCACCCGCTTCGTACTCCTGCATTCTGTAGAGCCACTGGTATCCCATATAGCGTTCTTGCAGGGAGACAGCAGCATATAGCGTATAGACGTTTATCGCTGCAACGGCCAGGATTACTGTCATTACCGCTGCCTTGATCAACTTTT
>Ga0315314_1004205_pt1 | contig 10885 bp, 12 predicted proteins | sample TDP9_MG_FD_203631 | JGI IMG/M metagenome (GOLD analysis project Ga0315314, IMG submission 203631) | Freshwater sediment microbial communities from Lake Towuti, South Sulawesi, Indonesia - TDP9 | ecosystem: Environmental > Aquatic > Freshwater > Lake > Sediment | place: Indonesia: South Sulawesi... | reverse complement strand
ATGCTGTGCCTGCGCCGATTGCTGGTAGGATTGTTTTGTGGAAGGCTGAGGCTGGGCGGAAGGTTGACAAGGGCGAGTGTATCTGCATTTTGGAGGCTATGAAGATGGAGAATGAGGTTGCTGCGCCGAGGGCTGGGGTTGTGAAGGAAATTAGAGTTTCTGCGGGGGCTGTTGTGAATAAGGGTGATGTTTTAGCAGTTATTGACTAGGTAAAAAGAGTGGCTGTGTAGATTTGTTCAACATGGGAAAATTTCTTTTGTTCAACAACAATTGCAGCATGTCGAGTTGAAGAGCAGTTTTTGGATTTTTTGCGTATTTGATTTTTCTTTTTGTTAAACAGCAATAGTAGCGTAGTGCAGGTCTTATTTGAATGATTGAATTCTTGCTTCTTCGTTTAGAAGCTTTTTATGTGAGTTTTTTGATATGGCTTATACATTCTGAATAGAGGTGCTTTGCGGATGTTTGTTGGTGTTGATCATGTGGGTGTGGCTGTGAAGAATTTGGATGAAGCCATAAGCCTTTATCGGGATATTCTGGGCTTCAAGCTTGAAGGAGTTCATATTTTGGCTGAACGCAAGGTCAGAGTGGCCTTTTTCTCAAGTGGCGGAGAAACGCGAATTGAGCTTTTGGAGCCGCTGAGTAGCGATAGTCCTGTTGCGAAGTTTCTTGAAACGCGAGGCGAAGGCATTCAGCACATTGCCGTGAAGGTTGACAATATTGATGCTATTATGGAAAGTCTAAAACAGAAAGGCGCGAGCTTAATTGATGAGAAGCCTAGGATTGGCGCTGAAGGCGCGAAAATTTCTTTTGTTCATCCGAAGAGCACTAGAGGCGTGCTTTTGGAGCTTGTTAAGAAATAGTTTCTAGAGAAACGGCTTTAAGCAAGCGGGTTTAGTATGGATTTTTCTGCGTGGGATGTTTGAATCAAGTTAAGATTGTGCTGTTGATTCAGGTTTTGAATTCTTTTGTATCCGGCGTTCTGGGTGTTGCTTTGCCTTTGATGATGAAGTCGCGTAATGTTGACATTGCGTTAATGGGTTTGGTTTTTGCTGCTATGCCATTGATTATGCAGTTTGGACGGATGTTTTTTGCCACAGCTTCTGATTTTTTGGGGAGAAAGCTTTTCTTTGTTTCTAACGGGTTTTTAGGCGTTGTTTCCGGCTTGGTTTACTATGTTGCGCATACTCCTTTAGAGTTTCTGTTTGGCAAGCTTACAGAAGGGACTAAGGAGGGTACTCTGTGGGCTGTGAATAGGCCTTTTCTTTTGGAGCGGAATGGGGGGCATTGGAGGATTCTGGTTTATTTGAGGATTGTTGTTTATGTTGCTTATGCTGTGGGCAGTTTGATTGCGGGGTTTTTGGTTGTTTGGTTGTTTTTTGATGGGACTATGTTGCTTTGTGCTTTGTTCGGGGTTTTTGTGGCTTTGTTGTCTTTGCTGCTGGTGGCTGAGAGAAAGGGACAGTTCAGTGTGGAGAAGGCTTTGAAGTTTCTGGATTTTCGTAAGAAATCAAAGGTTTTCAAGATTTTTCTATTCCTGTTTTTCATGATGGGTGTCTCTTTTGGTTTGGTTGGAGGTTTTGTTATTCCATTGTTTTTGAATGTGAACGGGTTTAGTGCTGAGGCAATTGGGTTAATTATTGGAGTGCAGATTTTGCTGGCCGGCTTATTTTCCTATCTTTTCGTGAAGACTACACGAATGAGGGAGAGTATTTTGTTGAGTGGGGTTTTGTTTTCGGTTGTGTTTGTTTTGCTGGGTTTTTCTAGTGCCTTGTTTGCTGCGGTTTTAGTGGTTGTTTTTGGCATTGTTGAGGGAGTTGCCGCTATTGGTCAGGAGGGGATTTTGTCTAGGATATGCGATAAGGAGAGTTATGGAACCGATATTGGCTTATTAATGACGGGTTTGCACGTTGGCGAAGCTGCCAGCCTAGCCCTGAGTGGCTTTCTCATTGCGAATTGGGGTTTTGCCTTACCTTTTCTACTGGCGGCTGCAAGCTACGCAATCTTTTACGTAGGTTCCTACATAATTATGAAATAGTGAGAAAAAGAAAGGCTGACATGGTTTGTCGGCGAAGATAAACGTGGATAGACTTCAAGAAGGCCTGTGCACTAAACGGTTTGGTAGGCGCTTGTGTTTTTTGCGTGAGGTTGGTTCGACGAATGATTTGGCTAAAGAGTTAGCCGCAAAAGGAGCTGTCGAGGGAACCGTTGTGCTTGCAGAAAAGCAGACTGCTGGACGTGGAAGGCTAGACAGAGAATGGATTTCGCCAAAAGGCGGATTATATTTTTCTGTTATTTTAAGACCGAATATTGGTGCGAGTGAAGTGGTTAAGCTTGTGTTTGTGGCTGGTTTCGCTGTGGCAGAGGTTTTGGATGAAGTGTACGGATTGCGAGTTGAGACTAAGTGGCCTAACGATGTGCTGGTGAATGGGAAGAAGATTTGCGGAATACTCAGCGAAATGAACACTTCAGGAGAGAAAGTAAACTATGCTATATTAGGCGTAGGAGTCAACGCCAACATAAACATTGGAAAAGAGTTTCCAGAAGAGTTGAAGGCGATTGCGACTTCGCTTGAAAGCGAGTTAGGTAGGAAGGTTGGGTTGGAGGGGCTGTTTAGGGCGTTGCTTGAGAGGTTGGAAGAGGTTTATGAGCGGTTTTTGAAGGAAGGTTTTGTTCTGATTCTGGAGAAGTGGAAGAGGTATGCTGGTTTTCTGGGTGGTCAGGTGGAAGTTGTAAGTGAAGCTGGGAGTTTGTGTGGTTTGGCTTTGGATGTTGACGATGATGGTGCTTTGGTTCTTAGGCTTGAGGATGGCGCAGGGAAGCGTGTTTTTGTTGGAGACCTTTCTCTGCGAATGAAAAACGAGTTTATTCGGTTTGTTGAGGGTTGCGAGTTCGGCGAGTTCAAGAGACATTTGGATAGACTGGGAGTGTATAAAGAGGAAGGAGAGCGTGAGAAGTTAAGGGCTTTTCTTAGGAATGGATTGTTTAATCTTATTGTTTGGCGAAAGAATGACGAAGTTGTTGGCCATGCAATTTGGCATGAGAGTAATACTGAGGAGCATAGAGAAGGTGACCCTAGAGAAGAAGAGGATAGGGAAGCACTGCGGAAGCTTCTTGGTGGAAAGGAAGATTTTGTTGAGTTGCATGAAGTCTGGCTTTTAGAGGAGCATAGAGGGAAAGGCTATGGCGAGAAGTTTTTTGAGTTTTTTGAAGAGTATATGCGAAGTAAGGGTTATGATGGGATAGTTTTTTATGCGCATCATCCGGCGGCTTTGGCTATTTGTCGCAAGCGTGGATATAGGGAAGGCGGTTTTATACATATAGAAGGAGTAGCAGAATACGGCTTCTACCTTCCATTAAGGAAATAACCTTCTCAGGTTTTGAGAAGCTTATGTTTTCTTGACTAGACCGATTAGTGCGATTATGATGCCTGCTAACGCTATTAGTCCGCCTAGAATCTCTATGGCCGTCCAAAAGCTCATGTAACCCCTCGTAATGAAGGCGATTAGGCAGTTACGCTGAGAAGCATAAAAACCCAAAACCACGCTAACAGCAAAAAGAACAAGACCAACCAAAACCAAACCCTTTCTCAAAGACGCCCCTACTTTGTACAACACAATTCTGAATTACGGCGTTATTTGCGGTGTTCATTTCTTTCTTTCAATAAGATTTCTGCCTTCTTTAATTCTTTATCGAAATTCAATGTTAATGAAAGGAGAATTCTTGTCAAGTTATTTTCTTCTTTTCCGAAAGATATCTTTCCAGTCTTCTTGTATTCTGGTTCCCATTTATCGTACAAGAGTTGCATAAATTTCTTAATTATTTCTCCGAGCCAATCTGCTTCTATTCCTAATTGTTCCATTTCATTTTTTATATTCGTTGACATATCTTCAGCAACAAAGATTTTCCTAATCTTTTTGTCCTTTACATCATAGTTTTGTTTGACGATCTTTTCTGCGTCTTTGAAGAACTCCTGCAATGCTTGTATGGATTCTTTTTTGGTATCTTCGAAAGTAGCATATTGCTTGGTTTGGATAATTAATACTTCTTCTCGACCAATTGCAAGAACATCAATATCATGCCAGCCTTTAACCTTAACACCTCTTTTTGGCATCTGATAATGGATGTGCTCAGAGACAAGATATTTTGGTCTACCTTCATTATCCACAATATGCTTGTAATATTCGCTGACCAACTCTTCCGTAAAAGATAGAGGCACATTACATGCCTCAATCGGTTAGTCTTTCGAGTACTTTAGGATATAAGGCATTTGTTACGTTAACCAAAAACTTTGATTTTGATGCCAAAGAAATTAATAGAAATAAGATGCATCTTATACCTAGAAACAATATACTACAACTTGAGGGATCGAATGAGTTCAATAAAAGAGCCTAGTGTTGATGAGAAGATTAAGCGTTTCCGCGAATTAGGCGATCAAGCCAAATTCGGCGGCGGACAAAAACGCATCGAAGAACAACATGCCATACTATAAAGTGCTAGAAATCTGACAAGCTTTTTCTTTTGATTTCTTTTACTTTATCAAAATCCTTGTCTTCAGAGACGATAGTATAAATTCCATGATCTAGAGCGCAGGCAAGATGAATAACATCTCTTGGATTAAGCCTATACCTCTTAGCAAGATCGTAAGCAGACCATAATATTTCATCGTTAACGTCAAGAAACACCAGATTCGGAATTTCCAGAAACGCCTTAACAGCCTTCAACGCCATATCGTAATCCCTATGTTTCTTCACAACCCAGAAGACTTCATCAAAACTCAGAGCGGAAGTAGCCGCAACCATTTCGCCTTTCTGAAGTTTCTGAATAATGCTCCTCGCTTTTTCGCCTTCTTCCTCTACATTCAAGACAGCGTTAAGAAAAACATTCGAATCTAAATAAATCATTCGAACCGCTCTTCAAGCTCCTCAACATACTCATGAGGCTTAACTCTGACCGGCTTACCAGCCCTGGCAATTTCCCTAAAAACCGCCGCAGAATCATCCCTCGTCTTCTCCAACAATATCCCATCTTCCCGCAACGTAAAAATAACTCTATTTCCTGGATGCAACCCGAAAGCTTTCCTTAAAACCTTCGGTATAACAACCTGTCCCTTTGGTCCGATTTTCATTTCTTCCTTAATCATTCCTACCACAATTCATACTAGAGTATAACCTCAATTTATACTTTTTTCTTCAACCACAACGATCTATACAAATCCTCTTATATCCTAAGTATGCGAGATATTATACTCCAAAACACGAGGGATTAGATGACCACAGTTAAAGAGCCTAGTGTTGATGAAAAAATCAAACATTTCCGTGAGTTAAGCGATCAAGCCAAACTCGGCGGCGGACAAAAGCGCATCGAAGAGCAACACGCAAAGGGCAAGTTAACAGCCCGTGAACGCATCGAACTATTACTCGACCCGGGCAGCTTTAATGAACTCGACCAGTTCGTAGTCCACCAATGCACAGAATTTGGCATGGCTGAAAAGAAATTCCCCGGCGACGGCGTCGTAACAGGCTACGGCACAATAGACGGCAGACTCGTCTACGTCTTCTCCCAAGACTTCACCGTCTTCGGCGGTTCATTAGGCGAGATGTTTGCAAAAAAAGTCTGCAAGTTAATGGATTTAGCCCTAAAAACAGGCGCACCAGTCATAGGCTTAAACGATAGTGGCGGAGCACGCATACAAGAAGGTGTTGCGAGTCTAGCAGGCTACGGCGACATATTCTTCCGCAACGTCATAAGCTCAGGTGTAGTCCCACAAATATCTGCAATAATGGGACCATGCGCAGGCGGAGCCGTCTACTCGCCAGCCCTAACAGACTTCATAATCATGGTAGACCAAACCTCTCACATGTTCATCACAGGCCCAGACGTAGTCAAAGCCGCACTGGGGCAGGAAGTCTCATTCGAAGAACTCGGCGGCGCAATGATACACAGCACAACCAGCGGCGTCGCCCACTTCATAGCAAAAAACGAACAACAATGCATACAGCTAATAAAGAAACTCTTAAGCTATCTGCCAAGCAACTATCTAGAAGACCCACCAACCATAGAGCCAACAGACGACCCGAACCGCACAGACGAAACCTTAGCTCGCATAATTCCAGACGACCCAGACAAACCCTACGACGTGAAAGAAATCATCCTCCGCGTAGTCGACAACAGCGAATTCTTCGAAATCCAACCCCTTTGGGCATCGAACATCGTCATCGGCTTCGCACGCCTAAACGCCAAAACAATAGGCATAGTAGCCAACCAACCCGCCCACTACGCAGGAGCCCTAGACATAAACAGCAGCATGAAAGCAGGACGCTTCATACGCTTCTGTGACTGCTTCAACATTCCAATAATCACATTCGTAGACGTACCCGGCTTTTTACCCGGAACAGACCAAGAACACGGCGGCATCATAAAACACGGCTCCAAACTGCTGTACGCTTACTGTGAAGCAACCGTCCCAAAAATCACAACAATACTACGCAAATCCTACGGCGGCGCATACGACGTAATGGGCAGTAAGCATTCAGGCGCAGACATTAACTACGCGTGGCCAACAGCCGAAATCGCCGTGATGGGTCCGCATGGCGCAATAAACATAATCTTCCGCAAAGAAATCTCAGAAGCCCAAAACCCAGAACAAAAACGCCTAGAACTCGTAAGCGATTATCGGCAAAAGTTCGCAAGTCCCTACATAGCCGCGCAAAAAGGCTACATAGACGAAGTCATCGAACCAGCAGAAACCAGACCAAAACTCATAAGCGCGCTAGAAAGCCTAACCACAAAACGCGAACCAAGACCATCCAAAAAACACGCAAACATACCACTATAACCCATGAAAAGCGTAAACTCGCGATAGGATTACTCCTAAAACAACTTCTCGCTGAAGGAGTGAAAATGCAAAAAAGCAAGCTACCACCAATCACAAAAAGCAGACTAATAGGAGACCTCAAAAAACTCGGAGTCAAACCGGCTGACACAATCATGCTCCACGCCTCAGTAAAGTCCATAGGCTGGATCGTAGGCGGTCCTGACGTAGTAATCCAAGCCTTACTTGATGTGGTAGGCGCCAAAGGAACGCTAATGATGTATGTAGGATGGGAAGACTCACCCTACCGTCTCGCAGAATGGAACGAAGAATGGCAACAAGCATACCTAAATGAGTGTCCACCCTTCGATCCCAAAAAATCTCGTGCATACAGAAAATGGAGCATACTGACTGAATACTTGCGCACATGGCCAAGAGCCTATCGTAGCAGCAATCCCGAAGCATCATGCGCAGCAGTAGGCGCACGAGCCAAATGGATAACTGAAAATCACCCACTCCAATATGGATACGGACCAGGTTCACCATTGGCTAAATTATGCGAAGTAAACGGTAAGGTATTGCTTCTAGGCGCGCCATTCGGCACCATTACCCTTCTACACTACGCTGAACACATAGTCAAAGTGCCCAACAAACGCATAGTGCGTTACAGAATGCCAATCTTACAAGACGGAAAAAAAGTATGGGTAGAAATTGAAGAATTTGACACCTGCGGAGACGTCTTACCAAACGCAAGCGAATACTTCGAAATTGTCCCTCGAAAGTTTCTCGCGTCAGGCAAGGGGCGCTCTGGCAAAGTAGGAGCAGCACAATCACATCTCTTAGATGCTGACGAACTCGTCAAGTTCGCTGTGCAATGGATTGAAAGAAAATATGGAAACTCACCACTATAGATTAATATCGCTTCACTCAACTTTTCTACTCTCAAACTCGATTTATAAGGAAGGGGCTAGATGCCACAGAGCAAACCAGTTAAAATCACTGACACCACATTCCGGGACGCACACCAGTCGCTTATGGCTACTAGAATGCGAACCGAAACCATGACTGCTATAGCAGAAAAAATAGATCAAGTAGGCTTCTTTTCGCTAGAAATGTGGGGAGGCGCCACATTCGACGTCGCCATACGCTTCTTAGCAGAAGACCCATGGGAGCGCATACGCCAGTTAAAACGCCACATAAAAAATACGCCTTTTCAAATGCTGCTCCGAGGACAAAACGTGGTCGGCTACCGCAACTACCCAGACGATGTCGTCATAAAATTCGTAGAAAAAGCCGCCGAAAACGGCATAGACATATTCCGAGTCTTCGACGCCTTAAATGATGTAAGAAACATGGAAACAGGCATAAAAACCGTCAAAAAAGTAGGCAAACACGCCCAAGGAACAATCTGCTACACAATCAGCCCTATCCACACAACAGAATACTATGTAGACTTTGCCAAAAAGCTAGCAGAACTAGACTGCGACTCCATCTGCATAAAAGACATGGCAGGCATGCTCGCTCCCCAACCAGCCTACGAACTCATAACCGCCCTAAAAAAAGAAGTCGGTTTACCCGTACATTTGCATTCTCACAGTACAAGTGGCATGGTAATGATGACCTATCTCCGAGCATGCGACGCTGGAGTAGACATAATCGACACAGCCTTTTCGCCATTAGCATGGGGCACGTCGCAGCCTCCTGTCGAATCAGTCGTAGCCGCACTAAAAGGCACACCGTACGACCCAGGCTTGGATATGGAGCTTCTCCACGAAATAGCAGAATACTTCCGAGAACTACGCGAAAAATACTACGATCAGCTAAAACTAATCGACTCTAAAGCCGAAAGAGTTGACGCCTCAATAATAGTTCACCAAATCCCGGGCGGAATGTTCTCAAACCTCCTCGAACAGCTGAAAGAACAGAACGCCCTTCATAGGCTGAAAGAAGTCCTCGAAGAAGTTCCAAAAGTCAGAGAGGAGCTGGGCTATCCACCGCTTGTGACACCCACGAGCCAGCTTGTGGGCATACAAGCAGTATTCAATGTGATTTCTGGTAAACGCTATAGCATCGTGCCTAAGGAGATAAAAGATTATGTTAAGGGCTTGTATGGAAAGCCTCCAGCCCAAATCAACCAGGAAGTGAAGAAGAAGATTATTGGCGACGAGGAACCCATAACTTGTCGACCAGCCGACCTCTTGAAGCCTGCCCTTGAAAAAATCCCGGAAGACGTTAAACCATACCTTGAAAGTGAAGAAGACAAACTAACCTATGCGCTTTTTCCACAAGTAGCCGTGGACTTTTTCAAGAAGAGAAAAGCAAAACGAGAAGAAGTCAAGCCCGGAATCCAGCCCGAAAGAATTATGGAACTCGAAGAAGTTGCAGTAGCATCAATAGCAGTCGCCACATATCTAACCAGCTCGCGCGGAGTCAAAGCCATAATACCCATTAAAGCAAAAGGAGTAGCAACGTCACCGTGGACTTTGGCTGGCAGACAAAGCTTAGCTGAACATGGTGCATAAGATTGCCAGAATACGAAATCCTCATCGACGGAAAACCCCGAAAGGTCGCGTTGACAAAAACAGGGGAAAAATCCTTCATGGTGAAGATAGAAGACAAATCCCTAAACATAGAATTACCAACCGACAAACCTGATTTGGAAAAGGAATTTTCAATAAAAGTAAACGGCAAAGAATACCAAATAGAATTGTCAAAACTTGACCGTGAAAAGCTTTTTCCTTTGAAAGTGGAGGAAGCCACATTCAAAGCCGAAGTAAAAACTGCGACAAGGAAACCAGCATTACCAGTTTTTGAACCAACTTCCCTAACGCCTACAAGGGCGGCTATTGCAACAAAGCAAGTTATTCAAGGCGCCGTAACTGCACCCATGACTGGTAAAATTCTCTCAATAAAAGTCAAAAAGGGGGAGCAAGTTAAAGCTGGGCAGATTCTCTGCATTCTTGAGGCTATGAAAATGGAGAACGAAATCACCGCGCCAAAATCTGGGGCTGTCAGAGAGGTTTACGTTTCTGAGGGATCATCGGTGAGCGAGGGCGAGTCTCTTTTTATGATTGATTAGAAGATGGACGGTGGTTTGTATTCGCCGAACACTTCGCGTAGAGTGTCACATATCTCGCCTAGAGTTGCGTATTCTTTTACTGCCTGAAGTATGAAGGGCATGAAGTTTACGCTTTCTTGTTCGGTTGCTCCACGTAGCTTGTTTAGCGCTTCATCTACTTTTGTTTGGCTTCTCTGCCTTTTTGTCTGTTTTAGGCGTTCGACAAGCTTCTTTTCGATTTCGGGGTCTATTTGCAGAATCTTCATGGGAATCTCTTCTTCGATTATGAAGTCGTTAACACCGACAATTGTTCGTTTCTTGTTTTCGACTTCCTTTTGGAAGCGGTAGGCGCTTTCGACGATTTCTCTTTGCATGAAACCTTTTTCTATGGCGTTTACTGCTCCTCCCATGGTATCGATTTGTTCGATGTATTTTGCAGCTTTTTCTTCGATTTGGTTTGTTAGGTGTTCTACGTAGTATGAGCCTGCTATGGGGTCTATGGTGTCAATTGTTCCGCTTTCGCATGCTATTATTTGCTGTGTTCTGAGGGCGATGGTTACTGCTTGTTCGCTTGGAAGGGCGTATGCCTCGTCGAAAGAGTTTGTGTGCAGCGATTGGGTTCCGCCTAGAACGGCTGCTAATGCTTGGATTGTGGTGCGTATTATGTTGTTGTGAGGTTGTTGAGCGGTGAGTAAGACGCCTGCTGTTTGAGTGTGAAAGCGTAGAATCCATGAAGCAGGGTTTTTGGCTCCGAAGCGCTCTTGCATTATTTTTGCCCACAGTCTTCTGGCGGCTCTGAATTTGGCGATTTCTTCGAAGAAGTTGTTGTGGGCTGCGAAGAAGAAGGATAATCTTCCCGCAAACTTATCTAAATCCAAGCCTCTTTCGATGGCTGCATGTACGTAGGCGATTGCGTTTGCGAAGGTGAAGGCGATTTCTTGAACGGCTGTGGCTCCAGCCTCGCGGATGTGGTATCCGCTTATGCTGATGGTGTTCCATTGGGGCATGTGTTTGGA
>Ga0315314_1004204_pt1 | contig 10886 bp, 7 predicted proteins | sample TDP9_MG_FD_203631 | JGI IMG/M metagenome (GOLD analysis project Ga0315314, IMG submission 203631) | Freshwater sediment microbial communities from Lake Towuti, South Sulawesi, Indonesia - TDP9 | ecosystem: Environmental > Aquatic > Freshwater > Lake > Sediment | place: Indonesia: South Sulawesi... | reverse complement strand
CTCGGAATCACGTCTGTTGAGAGGGCTGAGACCCCTGAGGAGGTCGGAGTTAAGGTTGGAATGGAGCCCGCTGGGGTTAAGGCGCTGGCTCAGAAGCTTAGGGCGGACGGGTACCTTGACGAGTTCCGCGTGGGCGAGCAGTCCAGGTTCTACGTCACCCCGCGCGGAATCCTGAAGGTCATGGCAACGTACACGTAAACCCGGTGTCCTCGCCTTTACACCGGTTTCCAGAATCCGGCCGAGTACTCGGCTAGGACCTGGCGGTAAACTCGTTCGGTCCTCTCGGCGATTCCCTTCCAGCTGTAGACCCGCAGGGCTTTCTCATACGCGTTCGAGGCTAGAGCTTTCGAGAGCCCCTCGGCTGTCAAGACGCGCAGTATTCCCCATGCGAGTGAGTCCGGGTCGTTTGGGAAAACGTGAACACCCGTTCTCTCGTGGTCCACGATCTCGCCGAGCCCGCCTGCGTTGGTAGCCACGACCGGCGTCCCCGAGGCCATGGCTTCTAGGGCGACTATCCCGAACGGCTCGTACAGCGAGGGTACGACGCACACGTCTGCACACCGGTAGAGGGCCTTGGCGGTGTCGTCGTCTAGGAAGCCCGTGAAGAAGATCCTGTCAGCCACGCCCATCCTTCTCGCCTCACGACTAAGGTCGTCTCTCATGTAGCCATCTCCGACTATCACAAACTTCGCGTTCACCTTCGACAGGACCCTCGGGACGGCGCTGACGAGAACGCCGACACCCTTCTCGTAAACGAGTCTCCCCACGTAGAGCACGAGTTTCTCCGTCGGATCGGCGTACCGTCTTCTGAGATCATCCTTGCTGAACGGCCTCGCAAACTTTGTGGAGTCTACCCCGTTGGGTATGACTTGGATGCTCTCTCTCGGAAGCCCGAAGGCGGAGCTCACCTCGGACGCCATGTAACCGCTGCAGCAGATGATCCTCCAAGCTTCGTGGGTCAGCCAGGACTCGGTCTGGTGTATCATCCTCTGGTAGTCGGTGTGAATGCCTCCTCTTCTGCCTTGCTCGGTCGAGTGGATCGTTGCGATTAGCGGCGTTCTCAAGACGTGCTTCAACCCGATGGCTGCCACAGCCGCAAGCCAGTCGTGGGCGTGAATGATCTGCACTAAGCCTCTCTTTGGCCTGAGTATCTCGAAGGCCCGCCGCTTCAAGTTCGCGTTCATCATGAACGCCCACGAGGCGAAGTCCGTGGTGGGGAACTTGTAGGAGTCCACGCGGTGGACACGAACGCCATCGATCTCCTCTTCCTCCGCCGTGCCGGGGAAGTCGCAGGTGATGACGTCCACGCTCACGCCTCTCCGAGAAAGCTCCAGTGAGAGATCGTGCACGTGGGGGGCTATTCCTCCCACGATCCGCGGTGGAAACTCCCAGCTGAGCATGGTCACGTTCAAAAGTTCTGTACCGGCAGTCGGTTCGTTCATGGGTCAGATCGCGGCCTTTTTGTAGCTGTTCATTACCTCGTCGATCCATGTTGGAGATGATGGTTGGACCAGGTCGATCTTGGAGTCGGGAACACCGTATACCCGTGTTAGCTCAGCCTTCACAAACTCGGACTTCACGATGACTCTGTCAGCCTCCTGAGCCGCTAGGAGCTCGAGGTTCTTGATGGCGATGTTCAGAGGGGCGTTGGCACTGGCAGAGCGCTGATCTTCGAGGGAGTGGGCGGTCCAGACCAGGTTGATGTCGAACCATCTCTTGGCGGCGAGCGAGGGCAGGGAACAGAGCCACTCGTGCGCGTCGATGAGATCTATCTCACCCCTGTTCTGGTAGTATATATTGGATAGAACCCTCTCGAACTCGACCGAGAGGGTGAGATCCCACGTGACCACGTTAAAGTGGGTCTCGACCGGGTTTTGGATGCGGTAGATCTTCACTCCGTCCGGGGCTTGAAAGAGACCGCTCATCGCCTCGTGGTAGGTGACGACGTGGACTTCCACGCTTCGTTTGGTGAGCTCGGCCGCCAGCCGGTCCGTGTACGAGGAGATCTCGCCGACGATGCGGGGTGGGAACTCCCACGTGAGTATGATCACCCTCAAGGAGACCACAGCTTGGCCTACGTGAAGCTCGAGCAGACCTTGATTATGCCGACCCCAGTCAGGTAGTACTTTCTCACCCCTCCGGGGTCGATGTAGCTTCTGACGAAGCCGTAGGTCTCCTGCCGATCGAGAATTTCGTAGACGTTCTTTGTGTCCATCCGCAAGAACTCAGCAAGTTCGTCCCCAGTCTTCGCTGTCTCAGGACGGACAAGGCCAAGGTTGTGCATGACCAGAAGCAAGTTCTCGGAGGGGGGGATCTCATCTGTCGCCAAGCCGTTTCCATCCGCCTACGCTTGGCGCTTGCCACCCAAGATAACTTTTTCGCATCCCACCGTTTTCCCTCAAAAAGGCTCTAGTAGTATCCGAGAGAAGAAAACTGACGGAAGATCTTTTCATAGCGCCTCTTCGCCGCCGCCACTAAGGATCTTCTGAGTTCCCTCCCGTGGAGCTCTCGAGCTTGTCGCATTGCCTTGGCTAGCTCGGTGTCGTGCAGGCTTGTTCGTGCCCATCTCTCGAAGTCGCCTCTTTTGGCGTGGAACTCGAGGGATCTGGAATCAACCTTAGACAACGCCTCGGCGAAGCCCTTGAGGCTAGAAGCGCTGACCCCGGTATATCCCTCCTCCCCCGGCGAGTGGTGAAACTGGAACTTGGAGTCTGCTGCAACCGTAAATAGTCTTAGCCTCTCCTCGAAGTCTGATAGCGCGGCTTGGCACGTGATGAACGCGTCTGCTGGGTTCTTGTAGGGGCTGAAGTAGGAGTGCACCTCGCCCGGACCTCCACCTCCGGTGTACATGTAGTGGAGGTGGTCGCTGACCTGAAAAAGCCTCCAAACTCTCAGGAAGTTTTCGTCGCCGGACTCTCTAACAAGCCCCTCCATGTCTCTGGTCCTGACGTAGAACGCCCACTGCATCGCGTTTCCAAGCCAGCTGCTCGCATCCCTCTGAATATCCGCCCATGAGACCGTGCCTCCGAGCTCGGGCACGTCGATCGTGTCGACCGCCACGTGCCTCTTCACGACCTCGGACGGGATCGACATATCAAGACCGTCCCTCGCCACCATCTCGTCGAGTAGGTGCCTCAGGAACTGGTGTATTCCGGTCTCGGGCCAGTGGTGTTCACCGAAGGTTTCGTAGTCGGGGAAGATGCTTATGCACTGACCCGGTGTTGAGGAGATCCAGTTCGTGTACTTCTCGGCTGTGAGAGGCCACTCCTTCCAGTCCCTGCTCGAGAACCTGAAGGCTATGTCGTCTGTCAGTCTGTAGTTTCTGAGGAGAACCCTGATCCTGTCGCACCCTTTCGCAGCATAGACGAAGTTCGGCGACCTGTTTCCCAGTATCCTCTCCGCTCCCTCCGTGTAGATGGCTGTGTATCCCATGCTCTCGACAGCCTTCGCCACCGCGTTGTTGAACAGGAGTTCGGTGTTCTCGAACACCTGTGGTTCGACTCCGAGGAGCTCTCGCAGCAGTGTGCGGTGCATCCTGACCTGTTCTGCGAACTCAGTTCTGTCGGGGTAGAGCCCCGAGAGGGAGTGGAAGTGGGTCTGCTCCAAGAACTCTGCGTTAGAGCTTCGCGCGAGCTGTTTGAAGTATTCTAGCACGTCGGGGCTGAATCGTTCGCACTGTTCGAGGAAGACCCCGGAGAGGCTGAACGAGACCTTAACCTGTTTCTTCCCCCGTTTGTGCCTGTCTATGGCGTCGAGTATGATGCGGGTTGTGGGCTCGTAGCACTTTCGGGCGGCGCGCTCGAAGATCAGGCGATCCTTCTTCGGGTCGAAGTAGTAGCCTTGGAGCTTGGCTCTGCTGGTTCGGCGGAACATTCTGTTCTGCCAGTAGAAGTTCTCGTCTATCCTGTAGGGCTGGTGGACCTCGAAAAGAAGGAGGACATCAGTCATCTTTCTATCAAGATTGTATGGTCAATCGCAATGTCATAACTATATAATTGACAGGAAGCACACAATATTTGCTAGAGATGAAAAAAGTTCACGATTATTTTTAACATGTTTCTGTTCATTTGTTGATTAGGGATATCTTACATTCAAGTATGCAGTCGCATTTGTGTACGCGTCCACCTAAAAACATAGGTATGTGATCGACTTCGCAGTCCACGCCCTCACCACGATCCTCTTCCTCGACCGGACTACCAACGGGCGACGGGAGGCGACTCTCTCTACCATGAACCGAGTATCGTCCATCAGCATCCTTTCAAGCCGCCTGCGAACGGGCTCGCTCTTCAACGCTATCTCCGAGTACGCCGCCAACGCCACAGAGTCGTCCAGTTTCCACACTGCTCACTGTCGCCTGCCAAGCAGGGGGATCCAAACGACAAATAATCCTCCCACACCAGACAGGATTTGCTGACCCTCTTGCCCAAGCAGGTAAATTACATCGTTAAAATCTCTAACAAAGTCGCAGATCCTTGGTTTAGGCAGTTCGAAGGTATCAGAAGATGAGCGTCAGGCGTATGAGACTGTTTTGGGGTCCTCAGCTCATAGGTTCACTGTACTGGAGACTTTGCGCAGGCTCAATTTTGGGCAGGTGAGGAGTCCAAGGGAGTGGGTTGCCCTCAGAGGTCATCATAGTGGAGACCGCTTTTGAGTGAGAAGAAATGATTTCGATAATGACTCTTCTGGGAAGAAAGCTTAATTCACCCATAGTGAAAATGGTTCATTCATGAGAGGAGGAATCTTGCCATTCAGACAAGCAAAGCCTTTCAACGCATTATTTCTCCAAGTGATCCTGTGTCTCGCCCTATCATCAAGCATTCTTCTCAGTTTTTCCACTCCGGCTTCGGCTGCAACTGTTCAAGTAACTTTCGTACATACAGGGCTTAGTGTCGCCTCTCGCATTGGGGTACTGACCGTCGATGGCGGCACATTAGTGATGTACGAACTACCTAGAACATATACATGGAATTCAGGTACACTACACTCGTTCACGTGGTTATCGCCTATCCAAGAATATACAACCGACAATATCCGCTGGATATGGGTATCGACATCTGGCCTATCCACGGCGCAAACAGGGACGATAACCCCAACAGGCGATGGCTCTGTAATAGGAAACTACAGGACCCAGTACCAACTCACAATAGAGGTGTCGCCGTCAGGAGCTGGAACCACAATCCCAGCCTCGGGAATCTATTGGTATGACTCGGGCTCGAATGTCTCTATCTCCGCTGCTCCGAACACAGGCTACAAGTTCAACTCATGGAGTGGAGATCAAAAAGGCAGTTCCAACCCCACGTCAATAATCTTGGACAGAGCAAAATCCGTTACCGCTAACTTTGTGTCCGGTGTGCAGGAAACAAGAGCTAATCCCACGGTTGCTTTAGTATCCAGCTCTCAGCCGGGTGTGGCTGGCGCCACTCTGACCTATGCGGTTAGCGTGAAGAACAATGACCCCTCATCTTTTGGGGCTTCAACTTTCTCCTTCACATACTCCGTGCCCGCTGGCTGGTCTGCCTCTCTTAGCAAGACATCCGTCACAGTGAGTCCCGGGGGGACAGATTCATCCACCACTCTGTCTGTTACCTCTTCATCCACGGCGTCAGCAGGAAACTACACTGTCTCTGCTACAGCAACAAACACAGGAGCAACAAGCTATCTAGGATCAGGAACAGCAACATACACAGTCAAAGTTGCTACCCCTACCCTGTCGGTGCCAGCCGCCCCACAGAACCTTCGAGCCACCCCCGGAGATGGCAAGGTGACTCTAGCGTGGGATCGACCTTCCTCTGACGGCGGCTCCACAATAACAGGTTACAAGATCTACAGGGGAACGAGCTCAGGGGGAGAATCGCTCCACACAACTCTCGGGATTACATTAACTTACAGTGATCCCTCGGTGCAGAATGGAGTGACATATTACTATCAGGTAAGTGCCATAAATGCCGCGGGTGAAGGCCCAAGATCTAGCGAAACGTCAGCTACTCCGACCACTACTGTAACGGCAAAACCAGACCTTATCATTTCTAACTTCTATTGGTTGCCGCTTGACCCCAGGGATGGTAACGACGTAGCGTTCACCATTACCGTAAAGAACCAGGGCACAAGCGATTCGCCGTCGTTTACAACAGCTCTCTACATTGATAGCCAACGAGTTGATGTCGGAAGAACCGGTCTCGCTGTAGGTCAGACTCAACAATTCACCTACAAGTGGAAGTCAGTTACGGGAAACTACAAGCTGAAGGTTATTGCGGATGATCTGGGTGAGGTTGATGAGAGCGACGAAATCAACAACGCCACATCACAGTCTCTTGCGGTTGTTGTTGCAGGTACACCCACACCGACGACTCCAATCTACACCGTATTTCCGGTTGAATATGTCATCCTCAGCGTTGCTCTGATCTCCTTCTTCATCCTTGGAGGAGTGGTATTGTACCGAAGGAGAAAGCCTGAACTACCCCAAGAAAAACCAGAGCCGCTCCCTGCTGTCACCCCGCCACCAGTTACTTTCGTAGCTCAAGGTGATGTTGTTCTCGGTGGGAAACAAACAGTGCGCGTGGAGGATAGCGTGGTAATCCAGCGAACCATCGAGACAGGTGTTACCAAGTGTGAAAGCTGTGGAAACGAGCTGAAAGGACACCTTGCCTCCGAACGCGTCTGCCCATTCTGCGGAGCTGACAGACACAAATTGTAATCCTGTATAATTCCGCGGTTCCCCACATCTAATATCCTGCTGTTCTCCTAGTGAACGGGAAAGTCTAACTGTTCATGCTGACAATAGAGACTTCGCCTGGTTCAAATTGGTTGTCTTTGGTAGAAGAGTGATAGAAGACTACGACGTAGCTAGGTCTAGGGAGTGGATCGTCGGAAACGGCTTGGGAGGGTATGCCTCCTCCACGATAATAGGGCTCAACACCAGAGGCTACCACGGTCTCTTGGTGGCGTCTCTTGACCCGCCCCTCAGAAGGCTCCTACTTCTCTCGAAGATCGAGGAGGAGGTCGCGATCGATGGTTCTACCTATCGGCTTTCGACTAACAGATATTCCGGAGCGATTTTTCCGGAGGGTTTTCGCCACCAAGAGGAGTTCGGACTTGATCCCTTCCCAAGGTTCCTCTATCGGGCTGGAGGTGTGCTAGTTGAGAAGAGTCTCTTCATGGTGCACGGGGAGAACGCCACTGTTATAACGTATCGGATTCTGGAAGCTCCGAGCTCAACTGCCCTAAGACTTTATCCCCTGATCAACTGTCGTGACTTTCACGAGAGAACTCGCGGGGGCGCACTTAGGTTCGAGGAGAGCACCCAGCACAGGGCTGTCTCAATAACCGAGAGCGGCATGAAAGTTCGTCTTTTTCTCACCTCGGACGTAGCTACGTACACCCCCACCGGGGTGTGGTACAGGGACTTCGTGTACGAGGAGGAGTCGGCGAGAGGCTATCCCGATAGGGAGGACCACTACAACCCCGGTTTCTTCCAGGTCTCGCTGAAGGCTGGAGAGGAGGTGAGCATCCTAGCATCAACCCGCGAGTTTCCGTCCTTCTCGGCGTCCACACTAAGGCGAGCAGAGGAGAAGAGGCTTCACGATCTGGGTTCTTTGGCAGAGCGTGGAGATGACTTCCTTAGGTCTCTGGCGTTGGCAGCGGACCTGTTTGTCGTTCGGAGAGGCTCCGAGGGGAGAACGATAATCGCAGGTTACCACTGGTTTGGGGACTGGGGCAGAGACGCGATGATCTCCTTCCCGGGTTTGATGCTAGTCACGGGGAGGTTCCAGGAGGCGAAGATGCTCTTGCGTCTGTTCCTCGGGCATCTCAGGGATGGGTTGATCCCAAACCACTTCTCCGATTCCGACGGGAGTCCGCAGTATAACTCGGTCGACGCCTCTCTGTGGCTTTTCTACGCCGTGCACAAGTACCTAGGATACACGAAGGACCTCGACTTCGTGGGAAGCATCTTCCCCACCCTCGAGGAGGTTGTGGAGCACTACGTGCGTGGAACTCTGCACGACATTCGAGTCGACGGCGATGGTCTGGTTCAGGTTGGGGAAGATGGTCTCACTTGGATGGATGCCCGGATTGATGGTCGCTGTGTCACGCCGCGGAAGGGGAAACCGGTCGAGGTCAACGCCTTGTGGTACAACGCACTGATGGTGATGCGGTCCATTTCCAAAGCTCTCGGTCACAAGGAAAGCGCCCAGAAGTACTCCTCCATGTCCAGCAGAGTCAGGGCGAGCTTCGAGGACTTGTTCTGGAATGAGAAAAGGAGTTGCCTCTTCGACTGCGTCGAAGGGGCGCTTCTAGATGACTCTGTTCGACCCAACCAACTGTTGGCTGCGGGTTTGCCCTTTCCATTGCTCTCACACGATAAGCGGGCGAGGGTGGTTCAGACTGTCGAGCGTGAGCTGCTAACCCCGTATGGACTGCGCAGCCTCTCTCCGCGGGATCCAGCCTATCGAGGTATCTGCGTCGGAGACCAGAGATCAAGGGATCTAGCCTATCATCAGGGAACGGTTTGGCCGTGGCTGATCGGCCCCTTCGTGTCTGCCTATCTGAGGGTTAACAACCAAAGCGGACGGGCGAGGTCGGAGGCTGAGAGGTTCATCGAACCGCTCCTTGAGTATGTGAGGGTAGTGGGCTCGATTCCTGAGATCTTCGACGGTGATCCGCCCCATCATCCTTGTGGGTGCATCGCCCAAGCTTGGAGTGTGGGCGAGGTGCTGAGGGCTTACGTGGAAGATGTTTTGAGGACGAGAACGAATGCCTAGTCTGGTCTGGAGACAAGCCTAATACCCCGACTAGGCTTAACGAGTTTCGCACGTCTCAAACCCGGGGAGGGAGGATTCTGGTTCGAATCGTCTTCGAGAAAATGGAATGTGAAGCGAGGCTGAGAAGTCCTCTCCTAGGATTCAGGACCGATATTCAACCAATAGAGTACAGGCGCGACCCCTTGACCGGAAGGTGGAGCAGGATCAACGTGAAGAGAGCCAGGAGGGTGAAGCAGGCGGATGGTGGTGTGAAGCTGCCCTCCGAACTTATCTCCGACTCTAGAAAAGGTTGCTTCTTCTGTCCCGAGAACCTCGAGGAAAAGACCCCACTTTTCCCGCCCGACGTGATACCTGAAGGGCGGCTCAGGATTGGGGCTTCGCGCCTCTTTCCGAACCTCTTCCCCTTTGGGGAGTACCACGCGGTTGCGACGTTCTCCGAGAGTCACTTCCTAGGTCTCGACGAGTTCCCACTCCCACTGATCCGGGATTGTCTGAACAACTGTCTGGAGTTCATAAGGCGCGTCCACGCGAAATCGCCTGAGGTTAGGTACTGCTCGATAAACTGGAATCACCTGCCCCCGGCTGCGGCGAGCATTATCCATCCCCATCTTCAGATCTTGGTTGACAGAAAGCCAACCTTCTACTTGGAGGAGTTGATCCGAGCTAGCGAGGAGTACTTCAAGAAGAACGGTAGTAGCTACTGGGTTGACTTAGTCGCCACGGAGAGAGAGAGGGATGAGAGGATGATCGCCGAGACCGGACCGATCGCATGGTTAGCGAGCTTCGCTGCGCAGGGAAACAGCGAGGTTTTGGGCATTTTCACCTGTATCTCCTCGGTATCCATGATGGATGAAACTCACGTCGAGGCTCTCGCACACGGGCTCTCTAGCATCCTGAGAGGGTATCGCGACCTCGGGGTAGGCTCCTTTAACATGACGGTTCTCTCAGGCCCGCTAGACAGAGGGTTAGACCACTACTCCCTGAGTTTGAAGGTGATCTCAAGACCCCAGCTGCGAGCGCACTACTCGAGCGATTGTGGGTTTATGGAGAGGCTCCACGATGAGCCTGTTGTTGAGACGATGCCCGAAGAGCTGGCGGCGAAGTTGAGAGGGTACTTCACTTGATCCCGCTATCACTAATCGCCTGTTCATAGAACCTGATCGTGTTCTCCGCGGCTTTCTCCCACGTGAAGTACTCGAGCACCCTCTTCCTGCCGTTCTCTCCTAGCCTCTTGAGCGCTGATGGGTCGCATAGAGCACAGTTAATCCCCCACGCGATATCGGCGGGGTCCAGGGGGTTTATGTGGAAGCCGCACTGGTCGGGTCCGCTGGCGACGACCTGTTCCCTCATCCCGCTAACCCCACGTGCACCGACAACAAGCGGTTTGCTCATGCTCATCGCTTCTAGAGAGACTATTCCGAACGGCTCGTACAGGCTGGGGAAGACGGCTAGGTCGCACGCCGCGTAGTGGAGGATCCTCTCCTCCTCCGATACGAAGCTGAGATTAAACGTGACCGAGTCTTGGAGGTTTAGGCTCTTGACGAGCTCCATCAAGTACCTGTCCATGTCCCCCACTCCGAGAATCACGAGCTTGGTTTTTGGGTGGTTCTTGAGGACGTGGGGCATAGCCTCTATCAACCGGTCCGCTCCCTTAACAGGGGTGAGTCGACCCACGAAGAGGACCATCCTCTCGTCAGGTGCCAGATTGTATCTCTCCCTGAGCTTCTGCACCTTCTCCGGGTCCGTCTTCGCGCTGTCATACTTGTCGGGGTCTACGCCGTTCCAGCAGACCCGAAGCTTCCTCTCGCTGAAGCTCAGCCCAGCCAGCTCGTCTCTCATAGCGTGGGAAACGGTCACCGTGATCTCCGCTTCCTGCCCTCCCTTGTACTCTAGGTGCTCGATCGTCCTCGACCCGCCTCCCAGCGTGCGTCCTCTCTCGGTTGAGTGAACGTGGAATGCCATCGGCTTGTTCATCGCTCTCTTAGCAGCCACGGCTCCCACCACAGAAAGCCAGTCGTGTCCAACAACCATGTCGAACTTCCTCTCTTCCTTCAGCAGGCTGTTCACGAGCGTGGAGACCGAGAGTATGTTGTAGACGAAGATGTCTGAGAAGAATCTCAAACCTCT
>Ga0315314_1004203_pt1 | contig 10887 bp, 12 predicted proteins | sample TDP9_MG_FD_203631 | JGI IMG/M metagenome (GOLD analysis project Ga0315314, IMG submission 203631) | Freshwater sediment microbial communities from Lake Towuti, South Sulawesi, Indonesia - TDP9 | ecosystem: Environmental > Aquatic > Freshwater > Lake > Sediment | place: Indonesia: South Sulawesi... | reverse complement strand
ATCGAAAATGTAGGTAACACATATGCTAATTTTATTAATGTAACGGTGAGGTTTTATGATTCAAATGATCGTCTTCTAGATACATTATCTTCACCAATACCTATACATATTTTGAAGCCTGGGGAAAAGTCTCCGTTTAAGGTCTTTCTCGAAGATTCTGTTAAGGCTAAGGAAGTTGACCATTATGAAATTGATCTAGAATTTACCAAATTTGACTGGGAGGTGCAAACTCCAGATCTTCAAATTGTTACCAGTAAATATTTTTATGAGAAAGGTGAGTGGTGGATAGGTCAAGGTGACGTACTAGTAGAAGGTGAGATTAAAAACATAGGAGTTACTCTTGCTGAAAATGTCTTGGTTTACGCAACTTTTTATGATAAAAATGGAAGAGTTGTTGACGCCCAGATTGGGGGGCGAGTTGGCGGGCTTGACTTAAAACCGAATGAAACTGCATCTTTTCGTATAGAACTTGGTATGCCAAATGAGAGGATAGACCTTATTGCAGACTATGCTCTAACAGCAGAGATCTACATAGAATCTCCGTCGCTCTTCTGGAAGAATATGACATATGGAACAAAATGGTATGATTTTTGCATATATACAGGTAAAGAATTTTATAAAAAAGATGATAACGTCACAATAGCTGCTGACTTGGAAAGTAGTGAACCAGTCTTGGGACTTGAAGTAAGATTTTGGATTTTAAGTCCATCGAGTATTCGCATCTTTAACTGTTCGAAACATACGGATACCCACGGACGGGCCAATGTAACATTCACTATTTCTGGTGAAGAGGGAAACTACACTGTCATGTCAGAAATCTTGGTTCAATATTCAAAAATAATCAAAAATACTGCTTCATTCGTTCTCGATCTGACACCTCCAGAGGCTGTTTTTACTTATTCACCTTTAAACCCTAAAAAAGGTGAGACAATAATTTTTAATGCATCTGCCAGCCATGACGGTTTAGGCACAATCGCCAAGTATGAATGGGACTTCGGAGACGGAACCAATAGCACAGGCGAGACGGTCACTCATTCATACCAAGAGCCGGGAAACTATACTATCACCCTTAAAGTAACGGACGCTGCGGGAAATTGGGCTATAGGTACCGTCCTAATCATTGTCATGACTCGCTTTCCATGGTGGATCTTAGGCGTGGTATTGGCTACTGGAATTGTCGTGTCTATCGCAGTCTACCTCGGAAAGATTAGGAAAGTATCGGTGACACCGGACAAAGCGGAGGTTCATGGAGAAAAAAGAGTGTTGGAACAGAAAAGGGAGACCCTGACCCCCACGATTTGGGCGATGAGGCTTCCGAGAATTGTCAAATCTATAAAGAATCAGATCAGGTCATTAGAAGATGAACTTGCCGATGTGCGTATTACGTATGGTGAGAATTCTACAGAAGCACGAGTATTAGAGACGCGGAAAGAAACATTAAGGGTTGAGTTTGACAGGTTATTACAGCCTCCCCCACCTCCATCGGCTACTGAGAGTGATTGCTACAAAAAGCTACTGGACTTGTACACACCATTGCATGGATCTGCAGCTCACAGCGCATTGGAGCCGAAGATTCTATCATATATTAAACAAGGTTTGAATCGTGAAGAGGCTATACTTAGGTTAGCCAAAGAGGAAAAAGTAGAAATATCGAAAACATAGCGTAACTTGTTAAGTTCGCTCACATTCTCCTCTCAGAAAATCTTTAATTAACGTTTGCATCTGGTTGTGAATTCGTCGTCCTTCTTCTGCCACTCTGCTTGTAATAACGGGAATTTTTACCCCACCGATTATTTCAGCAGGGATACTTTCGCGATGTTCCTTTAATGACTTAAGTATCTGTTCAGCTCTATCTTTATATCCTTTAACGTGTTTGATGCAGATTACTATTGTTTCTAAATCCCAAGGCTGTTTTTCATTTTTGAACTTCACAATTCTACGCATCATTTCCTCTATTTCTTCGGGGGTCCTCATTTAACCACCACATGGAATGTGTATATGCAAATGTCGGCTTAAATGTTTTCCTCTCATAATCAAAACTGAATGTACGCCTACGATCGAAAACACAAAGGAAGATTAGCTTCTTTGCTCTGCGGTCGTAGACTACTCAGCGATCTTCTCTAGGTGTAACACGTCTCTGAGGATGGCCCGCAACTTTAGGGTGGTTATGCCGCCGTTCTTCCAGCCATCTTTGAGCACCGGCATGATCGCCGTGAGGGTCTCCGTGTCGAGGCTCCCCCAGTTGAGCCGGACGTCCGCCTGCCTCGGGTCCTGGCTCGCCTTATCCACCGCGAATCTCCCTTTTGCGCAGTCCTCTGAGGCCGAGACCGGTCAAGACATGCCTGATCTAACCGACAGGTAAATCGGGCTGAAAGGGTATTTTCTGGAGCCCTCGTCGTAAAATTAATATGATGAAGTGAACAGAGGCATTGGGTTAACGAGGAGGTTGGAAGATGAGGACTGTGTATCCCGTGGGCACGACCATCTATAGGCCGGAGAATTGCTACAACGGCTACACCATACTCTGGAGAGGCCGTAGAGTGAAGTTGATCGATATGAACGGGCGAACGGTTCATGAGTGGGAGGCCGAGTCTGAGAAGATGAGGGAGGGCATCTCAAGGGCCAGGCTCCTTGAGAACGGGAATGTCCTCGTGGCGAGGGGGGATATGATGTCAGAGGACGGCGGAATCCAGGAGTACGACTGGGACAACAGTCTGGCTTGGGAGTACCTTCCCGAGGGCCGCATCCCGCACAAGGAGTTGCTGGGGCCCCACCACGACGTATTCAGGAAGCCCAACGGCAACACCCTGGTGATCTGCCGGGAGGCGGTGCCGGAGGAGTACATGAGGGAGGTGAGGGACCCCAGGTTTCGGAACATCACTCTTTATGGGGATGCGATCCTTGAGGTGGCGCCCTCCAGGGAGGTGGTGTGGGAGTGGCACGGGTATGGGCACCTCGACCTGAACCACTACAGGATAGTTGCCTCCCCTGACTGGCGTGCCGGGCCGTACAACAACACCGCGTGCGACTGGATGCACGTCAATACGGTTCAGGCGCTCCCGGAGAACAGGTGGCACGACGCGGGCGACGAGAGGTTCAGGCCGGGCAACGTCATGATAAGCCCCCGGTGTCTCGACACGGTGTACATCATCGACCGGGAGACGAAGGAGGTCATCTGGAGCTACTCGGGAGACTACAGGGGGGGCCTCTCAGGCCAGCACGAGCCCCACATGATCGAGAAGGGACTGCCGGGCGAGGGCAACATACTCATATTCGACAACGGGGCGTCGCCCTGGAAGGACCTGGCCCACGCCGGCCGCTCATACGTGCTCGAGGTCAACCCGGTGACGAAGGAGATCGTCTGGAAGTACGAGAACGGCGAGCAGTTCCACGCCACCTTCACGTCCAGCGCCCAGAGGCTCCCCAACGGGAACACCCTCATCTGCGAATCCGCCGGAAGACGGATCTTCGAGGTGACGAGAAGCGCCCTGGGACTACACGCAAGAAGGATAGAGGAGACGGTCTGGGAGTACGTGGAGGGGACGTCTCGCGCGTATAGGTATCCGTACGACTACTGCCCCCAGACGCGGGCCATGGGAAGACCGAGAGAGGTCTCGGTGACACCCCCCAGAGACATGCGAGTACCGCCCGACGAGCCCCTCGAGTAAGAAACCACACTCTTGCGACGGGAACTTCGTTTTCCACCAAACCTGTAACCTCGGGCGTAGCCCGGCATATTTGAAGCATATGGGGGACCCGGGTCAAAGCGGTCTCAATCAGCGGGGAGACGACGGGGGCTTCCGCTGTCACTCCATCTCGATGGTGGCCGGGGGCTTCGGAGTCACGTCGTAGTAGACGCCTGAGACCGCGGGGCAGGACTCCAGGATCTTCTCCGCGGCCTCGTTCAGGGTTGTCCAGGGGATCTCGGCCACCTCAGCGGTCATGAAGTCCGTGGTGCGGACGGCCCGCAGGGCGATGAGGTACGGCCGCTCCCGGACGACCACCTTCTTTTCACGCGGGGCCGCGGCCCTCTCCGGTTGAATGCCGTACAGCACGCGGGTGATGGACGGGTTCTGGGTGATGATCTCCCTCTGGAGGCTCACGAGGTTCTTGACCGGCGGCTGGTGGACGCGCCCGTCGCTTTGAGCCGTGACCGCGGCGATCTCCCCGTAGTGGCGCGCCCCGGCCCTCATGCCGGTCGCCCGGTCCCGGAGGACCCTCACGGAGACCCGCCTCGACGGGACGTTGAGCAGCCGGGCGGTGGCCTCCCGGATGGGCGTGAGGCTGGGGTGACGGGGCCTCTCCACGTCGTCGATGATGGCCGCAAAGTACTGCTCAGGCCGGTGTTTGGCCAGCTCCCCCTCCGCGACGGCGGTGGCCCTCTTGAGGACGCCCAGCTTCTCGACTGTTACCTCTCCCACGACGCGCACCGATAGGCCCGGCCCGGGGAAAGGCTGGCGCTCGGAGACCTCCTCCGGCACCCCGAGCCACCGGGCCACCTGCCTGACCTGGGGCTTGTAGAGGGAGACGAGGGGCTCGACTACCTGGAAGCCGTAGCGCTGGGCGGGACTGATGCCGATCTGGGCCAGGACGTTGTGCTGGGTCTTCACGCCCCCCTCGGTCTCCACGACATCCGCCCGGATGGTCCCCTGCACCAGGAACCGGCACCCCTCCCGCTTGGCCGCCTCGCCCAGCGTCTTGTAGAAGGCCTCACGGAACGCCTTCCGCTTCTCCTCGGCGTCCCGCAGCCCCCTCAGCGCCCGGAGGAAGCGCTTCTGGACATCTAGCACCTTCACGGGCAGGTTCAGGGGAGGCTTGGAGAGGAGCTGGGCGACCTGCTCCGGCTCCCCGGTCCGCATGAAGGCGTCGTCCAGCATGACGCAGAGGAGGCTCTCCCCGATGGCCCGGTGGGTCAGGGCGGCGGAGGTGGTGCTGTCGACACCCCCCGAGACGGCGATCAGGGCCCTCCCGTCGCCGATGACCCTCTTGATCTCCGACACCTGACCCTCCACGAACTCCTCGGGGTCAAATCCCTGCGAGGACACACTGCTCACCCTACCAAGTATTAGGATGGGTTTTAGACGGAAGTCCCTTGAGGATCTTCTATCAGTTTTTCGGCTTCCTCCCTGGTTAAGTATTTTCCCATGGGAGAGACCCGCGTTATCCCCGTGATCTCGGAGAACTTTTGGAAGGGAATTGGTGTGGACTTTTCGCGCAGGCCCCTGAACAAAATGAAGGTGGCCCTCGCCCTGCCCTGCAGGAGGTCCGCGTATTCCCCGTGAGACCTCAGGCATGTTTTCCGCCCGTGGAGCCTCCAGAGGTCCTCCGCGTCCCCGGTGACCCGGTCGACGAACTCGGCGGACCCCCGGACCTCCTTGCGCGGGTGCGTCACGTAGAAGATGATCTGCTCCGCCGCCGTGGGGCCGACCCTCCCCCGTCGGACGTAGGCGTGCTGCTCCTCCCCGGCACCAGCCCGGTCGAGGAACCGCTTCCACCACCGCTCCTCGATGGGAAGGACATATCCATACCGCTCCGCCAACCGACCGCCCCCCGCCGGCGCAGTATCTCCCAGTTGCGGTATAAAACCGTTGGCGTCCCCGGCTCACACATCTCACAGATAGGCTTTAATGGCCTCACGGACGCTGTCCCCCTATGCCGGGGCGGAGGTTTAAGGTGGTCGTCACCGACGCGGACTACCCGGACCACGAGCCCGAGAAGAGAGTCCTCGGGGAGCTGGCAGAGGTGGTCAAGCAACCCTACCGGACCGAGGAGGAGCTCATCGGCCTGACCAGGGACGCCGACGCCCTTCTCGTCCAGTACGCCAAGATCACCCGGAGGGTCATCTCCGGCCTCAAAAGGGCCCGGGTCATCGTCCGGTACGGGGTCGGCTACGACAACGTGGATGTGGCGGCGGCCACGGAGAGAGGCATCTACGTCGCCCACGTGACCGGCTACTGCGACACAGAGGTGGCCGACCACACCATGGCCCTGACCCTCTGCCTGGCCCGGAAGGTAGCCCTGGCCGACGCCTCCGTCAGGTCAGGCCGGTGGGATTGGAGGGCGCTCAGGGAGGTGCACAGGCTGAGGGGGACGGCCGCGGGGGTGATAGGGCTGGGCTCCATCGGGCGGGAGGTGGCACGCCGGCTGGCGGCCTTCGGGCTGAGGGTGACGGGCTACGACCCCTATGTTTCCGGGGGCTCTCTTGAGGGGCTCGGCGTCGAGCCGGTCGACCTGCCCGCCCTCCTGAGACACTCGGACATCGTGACGATCCACGTGCCCCTGACCGAGGAGACCCGGCACCTCATCGGGGAAGAGGAGCTGAGGTCCATGAAGCCCTCGGCCCTCCTCATCAACACCTCAAGGGGCCCCGTGGTCGACGAGGAGGCACTCGGCAGAGCCCTGAAGAGTGGGCGAATAGGCGCCGCTGCCTTGGACGTCTTCGAGGAGGAGCCCCTCCCGCCCGAGAGTCCCCTGAGAGGGCTGGGGAACGTGATCCTGACGCCGCACATGGCCTGGTACTCGGAGGAGTCCCTCAGGGAGCTTCAGGAGAGGGCCGCCCAGGAGGTCAGGGAGGTGCTGGAGTTCGGCCGTCCCCCAAGAAACGTGGTTCCCGAGCAGAGGGGGATGACCTTCAGGCCCGACCGCGGGTCAGCGCGGCCCTGATGACCCCTAAACCGTGAGAGTTAACCGCATACATGACCAGCCTTTAATGGTTGAGGGAGGACTGCAACGTTCTCGGCAAAGACCCTGGTTCGGGCTGAAGCCGTCGGTGGCGAGCGGAAAGCATATTAGAACTCGGGTGTATTAACTTCGTGAGGTTAGGTCAGCCTGGTTGACGGTCGGTCCTCGGAGATAGGCGACTTGAATGGGAAGCACCTGGTCGCGGGCTCCTTTCTCCTAGCCTTAGGGCTCATCTACTTCGTCTGGGCCCGCCCCTACGTCGACGCCATCGGCGCCGTCAACGAGGAGCTAGGCGGGGCGGATGAGGGGCTGCGGCGGCAGTACAGGAACTTGCTCCTGGCGAGCGTGGCATTCAGTGGCGTCCTCATCGCCGCCGGCGCCGCCCTGTGCGTCTTAGGAGTCTTTGCAAAGGGAAGGGTGCCGGCGTAGGGAGAAGGGAGAGATACTGGTCCCCGCTTTCCTCTTCGGCCTTTAAGAGCCTGTGATCGAGAAATTATGGTTGCTCGGTTACGATTTTCTTCATCTTTCTGTCAAACTGTTCCCCGTTGATCTCGTCGAATGACTTCGGTTCGCTCTCCTCCCCCCGATCCTCCGCCTCCCGATCTCCCTCCTGGATCAAGGAGCCGAGTGGAGCGTCGAGCAGGATGAAATCGCCCACCCTGTCGACGTTTGCAAAGGGGATTAGAACTTCGCGGGCGTTTGGCTTCTTTCTCTTGGATGGATTCCCCCCATCCCGGTCAACCACGAGGTATATGACTCCGTCGGGTTTGTAGTCCCAGTCCCTGACGCGGCCGACCTTCTCCACCTCAGAGTCGAAGACATCCTTTCCCAGCACCCTCTCCTTGGGGATATACTCCGGAAGCTCCAGTGTGGCCCTGAACTCCTTGAACTCCTTCTGTTTTCCCAGCCTCAAGCCCATCCACTGCTTTCGCCAACGTTAACGCCGACGTTTTAAGGCTCTTATGAATGTATAATCCGTACCAAGGGAGGGACGACTTGCCTTTGTCGTGTTGTTTAACGAAAGATTCGTTAAATTTAGGCCTTTTCCTCATGAAATTTCGAGGCCTGAAACCCCTCGGCCAAGTCTAGAATTGGGCTTGTGCGCGGCTCACTGGAGGAGGACGACTCGGATGACGTCTTCCCCTTTCTCGTCCAGGATCTTTAGGCCCCTGGGGAGTTCTTCGAAGGGCAGCCGGTGGGTGATGGACCTGGAGAGGTCTATCCTGCCGGCCTTCACGAGCTGGATGACCCTCCTCAACTCGTCCCCCGTGTGGTCCCCGGACCTCCTCAGGGCGCCCTCCCGCAGCGTCCAGGCGCCGGGGATGGTGACCGGCTTGGTGTAGAGCGCGACGCATACTACCCGGCCGGACTCGTAGCGGGACCTCCCACCGACGCTCTTGACGGCGGCCTCCACGGTCTTCTCGTGGCCGGCGCACTCCAGGGCGAGGTCGACGCCCCACCCATCCGTCAGGCCCATGATGGTTTCCACCGGGTCCGCCTCATTGGCGTCGATGACCTCGTCGGCCCCCAGCTCCCTCGCCAGGCCGAGCTTAAAGTCCACTATGTCAATGCCGATGACTAGGCCGGCCCCGAGGGCCCTGGCCCAGGCCACGGCGTGCATCCCGACGCCGCCGAGGCCGAAGACCGCCACCGCGTCGCCGGGCTGGAACTCCCCCACCCTCAGGGCGTGGAAGGGGGTCGAGACGGCGCAGCCGATGATCGCCCCCTGGTCGAAGGGTATCTCCCCCGGAAGCCTGAAGGCATTCCTCTCGGGGACGAGGATGTACTCGGCGAAGCCGCCATCCAGGTGGTGGCCTATCGACTGCCTGTTCCGACACCGGTTGTCCCTCCCCTGGCTGCAGTGGACGCAGCTTCCACAGGACACTATGTAGTGGACGCAGACCCTCTCGTCGACGGCCACGCTGCTCACCCTGTCCCCGGTCCTCTCGACCACCCCGGCCACCTCGTGTCCCAGCGTGATAGGCGTCTTGGAAGGAGCCACCCTGCCATGGGCATAGTGCAGATCGGAGCCGCATATCCCACTTGCCTTGATCCTGACGAGGACGTCGTGAGCCCCAACCGAGGGCGTCGGGATGTCCTCCAGCCGCCAGGGGGCCCCGGCCTCATAGAAACGAAATGCCCTCATTCCCCTTCGCCATCCACCGGATGGCTATACGAGTTACTCTTTATTAGACTTGCCTCACGGGAAAAGAGGAGCTTTACCGCGTCCTCTTCCATTTATCGATACTTATCGATATGCGAAGTCTGGCCGGTCAATTATTCAATTCGCCCATGCGGATTCAGAGTACCAGCCCAGAAGAGACTCCGAGGATCACCAGCAGGTTGTTGACCGCCCCCAGATACGGGGCCAACGCAAAGCCGTACACGCTCAGCCTCCAGGGGTTCTTTTTGGGCAGCGTCAACGTCAACAGGGTGATCGCCCCCCAGAAGATCAGCAGCGCGGACACCGGGTGATACTGGGGATGGGTTTCGTAAAATCCCAATCCCAAGCCCATCGTTGTCGTCACATAATCGGAAAGTACCCCGCCCAGAGACAGAGCAAATGGAGTTGCCCTCCCCAACACCGCTCACCTCCGCACGTTATCGATGCGGCTTACACCATCACACAGACGGAAAATATAGATTATACATTCATAAAGGGTTTGCGAAAAAACGGTTATGGGTCAAGTTCTCCCTACGTTAAGGGTGTTCACTCGGCCGGGTGTGTCGACGCGGAGCGTCCGAAGCAAATCTTTTAAGTGGCATGGTGGTCTGTGGACGATGGACTCCAGGTGATCCTCGGGGTGGGCGTCATGCCGACGTGCGCGGAGTGCCTGTACATGGAGGATCCCTCTCCCACGGTGATCCGGTGCAGGCTGAAGGAGATCTACTGCTACTTGGACACTCGGGCGTGCGAGTCCTTTAGGCCGTTCAAGGGAGACGACAAGGGACAGAAGAAGGAGACCTGAGTATTCAGGGGCGACTCTGAGCCCCCTCGAAGGCCCTGAGAAAAGCTTATAGTATTGTTTGTGTCTCCGTATGATAAGTGGTGTGGATGTCCAAGTCTGAGCGGAGTGAGAGGAGGAACAGGAACCGGCTGTGGCTCGCCCTGATCACCTCCATCCTGGCGGTGGTGGGCGCGGTCCTTGTATACCTGGGAATAAAGAAGGAAAGGGACAAGGACAAGGGCCGAAAGATCGAGGTACGCTGAGTCAGTTCACGCTTCTGACCCTTAGCCCTCCGCAGTTACGCCAACTGCTGTCCATGCAGGACCAGCCTCCAATAGGCCTTCACGGCGGTAGAATGGAGGCTGCAATTATCGCTCTGGACCATCCGGGAGGGGCCTTCCAGGTCCGCGCTGGGACGGTAATGAGTGTAACCCTGTCTGACTCCCCCAGGTTCCTCAGGGCCCTCATGACCGTGTAGAGATCGAGGTCTAGGGCCTTTGCCATCCGGGGAGTCGTCGTTGCCTCGTGGCCTTCCAGGTACGCGTAGACCCTCTTTGAGGCTGCGCTCACGATGTCGAGTGGTTCTCGCGTCCGCTCTCCTTGGAGTTGCGTGCGGAGGCGGTTCCTTAGGTACTCGTATGTTCTTTCCGTCTCCCGCCGGTACCCGCGGTGGATCAGCTCCTCCCTCACGAGGGCCTTCGCTTCTTTCCCGGGGCCGGCCTTCGCCTTTCTTCCGACTAGGGGGTTATCTCCCAGTCTTTTGACCATTCTAGAAATTCCTGCGCCAGGTTCATGTAGGCCCTCGCACCGGTGCTCTGAGGCGAGTAGAGCATCACGGCCTTGTGGTGGCTGGGCGACTCGGCGAGCCTCACGTTCACGGGGATCATCGTCTTGAAGACCTTTTCCCCGAAGGCGTCCCTGACCGTCTCCTCCACCTCCCTGGAGAGGTTGGTCCGCCGGTCGTACATGGTCAGCACCATGCCCCCCAGCCTGAGCCCCTGGTTCAGGTCCTCCCTCACCAGCTCCACACTCTCCAGGAGCTGCTGGACGCCGCACATGGCGAGGTACTGGGACTGGACGGGTATCAGGACCGCGTCGGCGGCGGTGAGGGCGTTGAGGGTGAGTGGGCCGAGGGATGGGGGAGTGTCCATTATGATGTAGTCGTACCCGTCGGTGGACTTCAGCTTCCGCCGGAGCTTGAACTGCATGTTCACCTCGTTGACCAGCTGGACCGAGGCCACGTTGAGGCTGAGGTCCG
>Ga0315314_1004201_pt1 | contig 10888 bp, 10 predicted proteins | sample TDP9_MG_FD_203631 | JGI IMG/M metagenome (GOLD analysis project Ga0315314, IMG submission 203631) | Freshwater sediment microbial communities from Lake Towuti, South Sulawesi, Indonesia - TDP9 | ecosystem: Environmental > Aquatic > Freshwater > Lake > Sediment | place: Indonesia: South Sulawesi... | reverse complement strand
TCATGGAGCTGATGAGGATCACCTCCGGAGACCTTTTCAAAATCTCCTCCATTCCCAGCCGCGGATACATCTCCTTCTCTTCCCCTGCAATATTTTCCCCACCAGCGAGGCGGATGAGATCGTCTGCAAAACTCCCTTTTCCCACTGTAACGATGGGCGCCTCGCCGATCTGGAGAAATATCTTCGGTCGATGAAGACCTTGGCTGAGTTCGATCACTCGTTGTCTCCTCCGGCTCATCCCCTGCATGATTTCGGTCGCCTCTTTTTCTCGACCGACAACCTGCCCCAGATGACCAATGCTCTTGAGAACTCCATTAAAATTCTTTGGAAAGATAACATACGTTGAAAAACCCAATTTTTCCAAACGTTCTACCATATCCCTTGTATTGCCAGCTCCTGTGGCAATGATGAGATCAGGTTTGAGAGAGATGATTCTCTCAAAATCGACGCTGATATAACTTCCCACCCAAACCCTGGTCTTCGCCTTTTCTGGAAAGTTACAATGAATGGAGACCCCTACGATCTCTTTATCGAGGCCAAGGCTGAAGAGAATTTCGGTGATGTTGGGCGCTAATGAGACGATCCTCTTCGGAGGAAAGGGAATAGTCACCTTCCTATTGACTTCGTCGATAAGTTTTAGGTTGGCTGCGAACGACAATAACGGCCATAATGAGAAGAGCAGCAAGAGAAACAGGAAAAATCTCTGAGGCTTTTTTTTCATTGAAGTTGAAATTTGATCGGAATATTCACCCAACAGGGGATGGTCCCATTCCCTTCATTGGCAGGGATAAATTTCCATTGCTTTACTGCAGTGAGGGCAGATCGATCGAGGATCTTATAGCCGGAAGACTTTTTCACCTCAAGTCGGCCTACCCGGCCATTCGCAAGAACCTCCACTCTTAAAAGGACCTCTCCTTCATATCCTCTTCTTCTCGCTTCCTGGGGGTAAACAGGTTTTGGATTCTCAGCATACCTGGGTTGAGCAAAAATGACCTCTCCGTGAGGGGGGGGTTGAAGTTTAACAAAATTATGGGGCTCTTCGGAGGGTTCAGTATTTGGGTGAGAGGTGCTGCGAGCCTCCTTGGGGTTAGGCATGGTGATCGAGAGATTCTCTCTTTTTGGTGGATCTTCTATGAATGATGCCGAATTCTTTTCTCTTTCGAAATTTAGGGCGGAATCCAATGGCAACGCGATGCTCATGGCCTGGGCGATGGGTTCCGTTATCGCTCTCTCTTCTTTCGTACTTCCTATCTCTGGTTTCTTATCTTCAAATAGGGCTGGTGGATGATCACTGGTAGGTGCTGCATTCTCCTCGGGCTTGACAGGAATAAGTAGTTGAGGGCTTCTTGTAATAACAGGTTCCTCTTCTTTTATTTCTCGCTGTAATCTTGTCTCTTCTTTTTTAATTTGAGCTTTTAGCTGAGAAGTAAGGATAGGAATGGATAGGGGTTTCTCCTCAATTAGGGGTTTCTCTTCCGGTTGATGCTGAGAAAGTGGTTTTGGTTCTTCGAGAGGAATAACCGTCGCTAAAGTTTCGAAAGGGGGAGGAGGTTCAGAATTCAGTTCCTTTTTGTGGATTGGTGTCTCTTTCTTCTCATTTCGGAGCAATCTTTTTTCCTCTTTCTTGATCTTGACCTCCGTCAGTTTTTCTTCGACCATCAATGGAAGAAGAGACACTTCGACGTGAAGAGGTAGAATTCGATCGATCTTAAAGCCCGGAAATAAAAAAGTGAGGATAGAGAGAGCGAGCAGATGGGCTCCCAATGAGATAGAGAGGAAGATCTTCAGATTCAATGTTCCAACCCTATGCCAAGTGCGATTTCTCATACTCCCCTGCCTACCACCAGGCAGCAACAAAAAACCCGATCTTCAGTAGAAAGACCGGGTTTTCTCCAGGCTGCCCTTCACGGCCCCCCACCGAAGACCTACTGTGAAGCGTATTCAGGCAGGTTTTCTGGCTTCCCCGCCCTTTTTAGCTGCCTTCCCGTCCACCTGGAGCGGACAGTGGCAACAAAGATGCTCTAAGGGTTCCCTTTTCTATCTTAGAAAAGGGCAGGGTTACAGCGGCGTGGCCGTCCCCGACTCTCACGGGGTTCCCCTTTCGGCAATCAGCCACCTGAATACGGATCAATTTCTGATCACTGATATCACAATTTCCAATTGGATGTCAACCCTTCGGCCCCGGCTTAACCGCCAAAGCTTGCTCAAGGTTGACCCTGAGCGCGCCTTTATCCCTGCCTTAAAGAACAGGGATTGGGCGCAGTCGAAGGGTCAAACTCAACAACTCCCTTGATTCCCAAAGACCTCATACTTGATTCTATTCTTACCCGCATTCTTTACAGAATACATCAAAGACTCTGCCATCCTTACGATTTCGTCAACGCTGAGTTGTGAACCTATAAATGTACCCACCCCAATGCTAATTGGAATAGGCCATCTGTTCTCCAGTATGCTGTCCAAAAGACTCTTGTGAATTTTAGGAATAATATCTTGACATTTCTCAGCCCCCATCTTAGGAAATAGAATTGCGAATTCATCGCCTCCAAGGCGTCCGACAATATCTGTTGACCTGACATTACTTCGAATGGTGTTAGCTATGCTGCATAGAACAATGTCACCTTCACTGTGTCCAAAGCGATCATTGACGGCCTTGAAATCATCAAGGTCCATGTATGCAAGAGTAAAGGGCTGGTTATATGTACTAATGAGTTCATCATTTACCAGTTCAATAAAGTATTTTCCGTTTGCAAGCGCTGTCGGCTGCTACCCTGTACTGAAAAAAGAGGCGCAGCAGCCAGAGGAGGCTCTCAATCGAAGATAAGAAGGTCGTGCCTTATTACTCCAGGTACCAGATCGAGGTTGAAAGGACGCTGGAGGGGAAAGGCCTCGAGATTGCGTGGCTTAAAGACCCCCTTGATGTGGCTTTTCTTCACATCCAGGGGTCAGGCAAGCTGAGGCTCCCGGACGGCTTCAACAACCTCTTCCTGATTTATCGAAGTAACTCTCTTGCTATCACGAGTTTCTGGATCTGGTTTGTTCCCTCATAGATCTGGGTAATTTTAGCATCTCTCATCATTCTCTCGAAAGGGAAGTCCGTCATGTAGCCATATCCCCCTGCGATCTGGAGGGCATCTGTCGTTACCTTCATAGCCACTTCTGAGGCGATAAGTTTGGAGCAAGCAGACATGTAAGACTTTTCTGGAGCGTTACGATCCACTAAGTTTGCTGCCTGATAAGTTAACGCCCTTGCAGCCTCTATTTGACAAGTCATGTCAGCAAGCATCCACTGAATACCCTGAAATTCCGCGATGGGTTTCCCAAACTGGATTCTTTCTCTTGCATATTTAATTGCTTTTTCCAAAGCCCCCTGAGCCACCCCAACGGCCTGGGCTGCAATCTCGGGTCGTGTGAAGTCAAGGGTCATCATGGCAATCCGAAATCCTTTCCCTTCCTCTCCCAACAGATTCTCTCTCGGAACCAGACAATCTTGAAACAAGATCTCTGCCGTCGGTGCTCCCCTGATCCCCATTTTCGATTCTAATTTCCCAATGGTGAACTTTGAGAATTCTTTTTCAACAATATAGGCGCTGATGCCTTTGACCCCTTTCGAGGGATCTGCCATTGCAAAAACGATCATCGTCGTAGCAATTGGTCCATTTGAGATGAAGCATTTCGTCCCATTGAGGACATAACCGTCTTTTCTCAATTCTGCCCTTGTTCTCATCATGCTGGCGTCTGAGCCCGCCCCTGGTTCGGTCAATCCAAAAGCCATGATTTTTTCTCCCGATGCCACCAGCTTTCCATATTTTTTCTTCTGGTCTTCGGTTCCGGCAATCATGATAGGGAGGATTCCAAGCGATTGAACCTGGACAATCAATGAGGACGAGGCGCATACACGGGCGATTTCTTCTATAGCAATACACACATAGATATGTTCAGAAGTTTGCCCACCGTAAGCCTCGGGAACGCTCAAGCCGAGGTAGCCCTGCTTTTTGAAGAGCTCAAACATGTCCCAAGAAAATTCACCTTTATGATCAATCTCTTGGGCCCTTGGCTCCACTTTTTCGTCAGCAATCCTTCTAACGCTTTCTTTGAACTTCTTCTGTTCATCTGTCAGTTGATAATACATATCCCACCCCCTACGAAGAGTTTGGTTCAAGGAGACTCGAATTGCAAAACAGATTATATTAGAAAGATTAGGTTGTCAATCGAATGGAAGGCGAGGTCTCTGGTCTACAGGATTGACAAATCTATATTCCAACCACGAGTCATTGGGTCACTGCGACATAAGTCATTAAGAGCAAGAATAAAGCGCCAAGTTCAAAGCAAGAAACCAAGTCATCAGGTCATTGAGGTAAGATAGAAGCTCAAAGACGATGTAGAAAAGGCGAAATCCCCTTTTGACTGACAGTGTATCGATCTACTTTCTCATTTCATTTTTCGAATTGAACTGAGTTTCCTTTTCCACCTTTTCATAGAACAATTTTAAATTTTCTTTATCTGTCAACACTTGCCCAGAGTGATCCTCCCTATTGAGGATGACCATCTGACCTCTAAACTCATTGATCTCGTATATTTCACCCGTTATCCAACTCTTTACCTTCATCCCTTTGTCCAGTGCTCTCATCACACCTTTTCACCTCCCCTTTCCCCCAAACTTTTAAGAAAAGATCCGAAGTAGAGGACGAATTTGAATGAAAAAGGCAAAATCAGGATCATTTCAAATATTGAATTGGGGGACTCCATTGCGCCCTTAATCCTATTTTACAGACGGCCCTTTCCTTAGAGAGAGATAATCCTTAAGGCTTTTGTTACAAATTGCGTGCCATTTCTTTAAATTACTGGCTTTTTTCGAATACATCGAATTTAAATTAGGATTCATTAATAAGAAGAGGGGAACAAAGCCTGTTCAGGTGACGATTTTGTTAAAAATGAGCTTCTCCTTACAAATTTGGACATGGAGTTATCCGTCAGAATGGCATCGAACGAACCGGCAGGAAAAAGCTTGGGGTCTACGCTTGACATTCGGCAAAACTGATTGGCTCATAGTGGATGGCAGCGAGGGATTGGGATTTGATCCATCCACGTCTTGATGCGATAGACTTAAAGAGTGGCCATCAGCTTTTTCACTCTCTCAACACAGAGTCGAGGGCTGGAGAAAACAGGCCTTCCCACATCCTGAGAGAGTTGGCTTTCGAGCCTCGCCATAGAGGCTTGAGCAAGAACGAAGGCATCCACCCTATTCACGGCTGACAAAGCCTTCTCCTTCACCATCTGGTCATGTCTTGCCTTATCTCCCGACATCAGGGTCTCGAAGGCGCCTTCACAAAGAAGCCTCTCGATCTTCACCGATTTTCCAATCTCACTCCCCTTCGTCTGGACCAAGCGGATCGTCGGGTCCAACGTGGTCGGGACGGTGGCAAGAACCCCAATCCTCTCGGCCTGAGCTACTGCCTTCTCCGCCATGGGTTCATCGATCTTCAGAATGGGGATCTTCACAAGTTTCCTCGCCACATCAATCGTCTCACCCATGGTTGAACAGAGGGATAGGATCGCATCGGCGCCAGTCTCCTCTGCAGCCACGACATAGTAGCACATCTTTCGGATGATCGAAGGGGTCACCTTTCCCTCCCTCATCACATCAGCCAATAGGGAATCATCAACGATATTGACGATTCTCACATCCTGCAATGCCTCTTGGAGCATCTTCATCACAGAGGTTTCAACGTTGAGGAAAACAAAACTTGTGTGGATCAGTGCCAGTGTCTTATTCACGACCGTCTCCTTTCCTGCTCTTATCATTCATGAGAAATAATTACTTTTGAATCGAGAAACTTTCTCCCTCCAGATGGTATCTCCCGGAGGGCTAACTGACAGAAAAGGTTCCCCTCGGAAGAGTTCCGGAAAATATGGCATTCTATTCGTCACGTTGAAATGGAGAGAAAGGGACAAAGGGCCTAAGGTTTATAAGAAACAAAGACCCCTCTTTTGTATCGACTGATAATCAGTTTATCCTTCTCCAATTTCGTAAAGGCATTGCGGACGGTCTGCCTGCTCACATTGAAATGGAGCGCAACGGCCTCCTGGATTAACCTCTGCCCATCCTTCAATTTTCCAGAGAAGATCATCTTCTTCAGTTTTTGATAGACATCTCTGTTGATGTCCCTCCTCGTTAATTTCCTTTGAAAGATCTCTTTGAGAACTTCATCCGGTATCTTATTCTTCATACGAACCCCTTTCTCAGTAATTTATCCGAGGCCCACTTCTTGAGAGGCCAAGAGGAATTTATTCCTCATCGTTGGTTGCGATTCATTTGCTCTTTTCCGCCCTGAATTTGAACATCAAAGAGAGCAGCCATCTGGGTCCAATGCTCCGGTAACGTCACGAACTCTCTTGGAATGGACATTTTGTTCAGGCCACGATAAGAGTCTAATCGCTGAGTTTGAACAAGTCAACAAGAAATTAAGAGAATTAAACGTCGAATCTCTCGGGCCAGGGGTTGGATCAGTGGGAGGACGGGTGTTTACGTCGGTGAGGCTGGCAACTCCTCAAAAGGGGATAAAAAAGTTCACTCCCCTCTCAGAAGAAGGGGTGATCTGCATCTCCAAGAATGTTCCTTCCCCTTTTGAGTCGAGAGTGAGATGGAAGAACATAAATACTTCCGTCTTCTTTATTTTGGATTCAAGAAGTTCAAAAGTGACCTTTGCTCTCCGCTCGTCAACATATCGGTTCCCATTCGGAGGCAGTCTCAGAATGGATGGTCCAGACCCTGAACTTAAGGACTGTTTTTCTTTGACTCCCTGATGATCCAAAAGCTTGTAGATCCATGCCGTTGGAGGAACTTTGTGGAGGGAAACAATTTTGTCGATCGATTCAATCAGTTTGAGTTTATGGCTCGTCTTTAGACCTTCCAAAAAAGACCTTAGTTCAAATTTGGAACTTTTCTCGGCTTCTGCATCGTCTCTCTGTGAAATATGAGAGTGACCAGTCTCCTCTGGTTTGTCCATTTTACCGATGCTTTCTTGATAAGAAGGAAGGTTCATTGTCTCGGCTGTATCGGCCCATCCATGGCTGACGAAGCCGAAAATGAACAGGAACAACAGAACTGTAATCCTCTGAGTGGTCATACGTCCAAGAATTGTCCAAGAGATATTTGAAGGAAACGCTTTTTGCACCAAATGGTTATATCTTTTGACACTCTTCGATCGCACAGAGGCACCCATCCAAGTTTAAAACAAGCAATTTACATGCCAATGGATCAACTCTCCAGACCTGTAAAAAGGGATCAAATGGAGTTAAAAGGGATTCGATGGTATCGATAGATGGGCGTCAAATTTCCTGAAGATGTTTAATTTTGTCCTCCCCGACCTTTACCTTTTTTGGTCAGAGGTGTTACAAAAATAGACGCTCCAAAAAAGGGGATACGCCTTTACAAGTTGGCCGAAGTGTCATACATTAATATTCACCTGAAGGAGGGAATTTTCCCTTATCTCCATCAATACTGAAAGGACTAGCTGTTATGAGAATTCGAAACCCAGGAAAGGTTCGGGAGCACCTCTGGTTTTTGGGCCGTGAAGAGTCAGGGGTCTATCTTTTAGAGGGGAAGGACGGATCCATGCTCATCAGCGGGGGCATGAGCTACATTGTTCCAGACTTGCTTCAACAGTTCAAGGAATTCGGCATCGATGAGAATCGGATTTCAAAACTTCTCATCCTCCATGCCCATTTCGATCATGTGGGAATCGTCCCCTTCTTCAAGCGCCGCCATCCAAGACTGGAGGTCTATGCCTCCCAAAGAGGCTGGGAGATCCTTCAGATGGAGAAGGCCATCAACACCATCAATGAGTTCAGCCGAATGGTTACAAATCGGATGGGAAAGGAAGAGGTCTATTCCACCTATGATTTGGATTGGCGAGATGATGTATCGGGCAGCTCCGTCCGCGAAGGCGATCGAATCGATCTCGGTGGGCCCGAGGTCTCCATCCTTGAGATCCCAGGGCACTCCTCTTGTTGTATCGGGGCTTATGTCCCTGAATGGAAAGCCCTCTTTCCGACGGATGGAGGAGGCATCCCGTTCGATCGGACGATCGTCACTTCGGGAAATTCCAACTACACCAAGTATCAAGAGGGTCTCGAAAGACTCAAACCTCTTGAAGTGGAGTACTACTGTGCTGACCATTATGGATACGTGACAGGAGAGGAGGCCAGAGAATTTATCCCGAAGACAATCGAGATCGCAAGACAGCTGCGCAGCCGCATGGAGGAGGCCTACCGAAGCACCAAAGATATTGATCTGGCTGCCCAGAAACTGATCTCTTGCTTTTGCGACGAAAACCCTGGCTACTTCCTTTCTCCTGAAATCTTTCTGGATGTCTACCGCCAGATGGTCCGGCACATCGCCAGTGTGATGGAAGGAAATGCCTGAACCGGCTGATCACTCACCTCAAGCAACGGAATGAAAGATGGGAAGAATGAGAAATTTGGAAGAACGGATTAACCAATTGGCTCAATGGATGTTCGAGGCCAAGTATCTGGTCGTCTTCACCGGTGCGGGCATCAGTACAGAATCGGGTCTTCCCGATTTTCGGGGCCCTGATGGCATCTGGACAAGACAGGCCAAAGGGCTACCAGCAAAGGCGCGCCCCTTCTCTTCGGTGGAGCCGAATGCGGGTCATCGAGCCATCATGGAGCTTCAGAATTTAGGCAAATTGAAGTTCCTCATCTCGCAGAATGTGGATAACCTCCATCTGAAGTCAGGCATTCGGCCCGAGATGGTCGCCGAACTCCACGGCAACGTCACCAAGCTTCGATGCCGGAAGTGTCGAACCCAGGTCGATCAATCCCTGGGATTGGAGATCTGCCCTTGTGGCGGCAGGCTCGCTTCAAGTGTGGTTAACTTTGGTGATCCCTTACCCAAGAAGGAGCTGGACGACTCCTTCTTCCATTCTGCCCATTCCGATCTCTTTATCGTTGTGGGATCGAGTCTCGTGGTCAGTCCAGCCAATGAGATGCCAAGAATTGCAGTTCAGTCAGGAGCCCGCTTAGTGATTATCAATCAGGGAGAAACCCCTTTGGACGAAGAATGCCATTTACGTTTTGAAGAGAGGATAGGAGGGGTATTGCCTCCGGCCGTAGAGAGATTGAAGGAGCTGATCAAGCAACGCTGATGAAGATGATGGTTCAGAAAGGAGAGACCGTGATCGGGCATCAAAATGGAAGATTCGGCGCTTAAGGGATGCAATCCTAAGACGAGAGGCGTGGGCCGATATGGCCGATCGGGGTCTGACAAAGAACCGTACGGAGGCCCGTCCCTCTGAGAAGATCGTGGACCTCCATCATCTCTTGATAGGAAGGCCTTCGAATCGCTTTTCTAAATTCAGGCCGGTAATCAAGGACGCAGACCTGAAGATCTGGATCAATCTTCGCAATCTCCTTTCCCATCCTCCCCACCTCTCCCAGGGAGATGAGCTCACGGTTATAGGGAATACCGATGCCGAGAAAGAGCCGGTCCTTATAATGTTCAGTGATATAGCGAACAGCTTCCCAAGAAGTTTCTAAATAAAGGGAGGCAATGGTTCGATCCTCAAGGCCTGTGATGTAGCAATAGGTTTCTATGTCGATGGCCTTGAGGTCGATCCCTACATCGGTCATCCCTGCCTGAATGAGCCCATCGATATATTCAAGAGTGAGGAGCGTCCCGTTCGTATCCACATGAAGCCTTGCCTCTTTGTCTGGATTGAGCTTCCTAAGGATCTCCAAGAATTGAATGAGCCAAGGACGGTTGAGTGTCGACTCTCCTCCAGAGATCGCCATCCGATCAACCCTCTCCCTCTCCCGAGTTTGGGTGAGTGAAAGGGCCGCCTCCTCAGGCGTGAGGTAATTCCCTTTTCCACAATAGGTCGTCGTCCAGTTCTGGCACTGGGGACATCGGAGATTACACCCAGCCGTAAAACAGGCGACTTCGATATTTCGTCCCAAACTCTTCAGGTTCCATGGCGTCCCGACACCTCCAACCGGATGGCCTTGAAATCCATGTATGATTCGAAGGGGTGAGCGGTGGCGAGGAAGATCTTTCTGAATCCTCATCCCGTCACTCACCTCAGTCACGCAGATAGGAACGATGTCTCCATTCGTCTCCATTGCGCAACTCATACATCCTCCCACTCCGCAGGGAACGAAGATCCCATCCCCTTTTGGGAAGGGAGAAATCGGAAAGTTGTGAAGTTGAAGGGCCTCCTTAATGGAGATCCTTGACGGAACTTGAAGAGGCTTCCCATCCAAATAGATTGTAATCGTCTCCGAAGAAGTCCGTTCTTCCATCTTGACCGCGCCAAAGGGACAGGAGATCTCGCAAGCCCCGCAGCCAATACAAGACTCATACCGGCAGATCCATTTTCTGCAATATCCGCAATCTTGACAGAGGTCAGGATCTCTTTTTGAAATGGAAGGAGCCATGATCGAATACGATTCTATCATTCCTTCTATTTTTTTAGGACTTCGACGACTTCAAATTTACTGAAGAGCCATTTCTTCTCGGTCTTCTTTAAGAAAGACTCCAGTTCGTGGGCCTCGTCGATATATTCTCCACTGCTCGACTTTCCTGTCACCTTGGCCGTTAAGGTAACCTTTGCGGTTCCCTTGTCTGGAAAGGCAACATCAAGGTCATAAAATTTCAAATCGAGCTGTGAAAATGATAGCCGGCCGCTGCTTGCATAACCAGAGATCTCTTCAGGCGTATAACTTCCTGAAAATGAATAAGCAGGAATCTTAAATTCACAGGTTCCATCGAAGAGCGTCCCGATATTTTTGATCTTATAGGTCATTGTAATTGGGCTCTCGCCCGGCTCTTTCGAAACCCACTCCGATAGCAGACGAAACTGTTTCTTTA
>Ga0315314_1004200_pt1 | contig 10890 bp, 19 predicted proteins | sample TDP9_MG_FD_203631 | JGI IMG/M metagenome (GOLD analysis project Ga0315314, IMG submission 203631) | Freshwater sediment microbial communities from Lake Towuti, South Sulawesi, Indonesia - TDP9 | ecosystem: Environmental > Aquatic > Freshwater > Lake > Sediment | place: Indonesia: South Sulawesi... | reverse complement strand
TTTTTCAAGAGTATGGGGTATGGGGCCATGTCTTATTCCTGGCGTGGTGATCGTAAGGCTCTGCCAGCCTGGCGTGTTTGAAACTCTTGGTACCAGTCGGGTTTCCATACGGTCCATCTGAGGCCTTTTTCTGCTGCTAGGGCTGCTGTTACTGGATCATCTGTGGGAACGATCATCATGCCTACGATCTTTCTTGGGAGGTATGGTTTTAGGTCCGGTGTGTTCTTGGCTATCCGTAGATATAGCTCTAGCTTAGCTATTCCCTCAGGGTAGTATCCTGGCCTGAGTTTTCCCTCTATTATTAGGATCTCTTTAGGTCTTATGACGACACAATCAGCCCATCTCATTTGAACCCTGAGCATAGCTAATTCTTCTGCTGGGAGTTCATCTTCTCTCCCTGTGCCTGGATCCCGGCCTAGGCGAAAGTGTGTTTTGATAGGGAGCCCTGGGTAATGTAGTGCTGTAAATTCGCTTACGTACCGGATCTCCCAGTTTTCTCTCTTGGATCTGTATGGGATTTCGGGCTCTGGCTCAGTCAATATGGCCAGCTCTGTTCTGTGTATTCTGTTTAACATGATATAAAAGCTATCATTGTATAGCAGATAGTCGAGGAAAATAGTTTGAGCAAGCATAAGGACAACAGTATGGAGATCTTTGGTGAGGCGTTTAAGACAGAGTTAGCTAAGGCTATGGGCACATCGCACGCTATCATGGTTAAGAGCCATTCTAGGACTCCGAATCCTATCACGGTTACTGAGGGGGTTCTGGATCCCGACACCTGGGCTAAACTTATCGTGGATCGAGGCTCTGCAGCTCAGGACTATTGGAAAGACCGCACATTACATCCGTCTAAGGATCCTATTGCTGCTGGCATAAAGGCTGAAAAGAAATTCAAGGACCGCATGGAAACTGTTCTCAAGAATGAGGCCCGTAAGAAAGGCTTGGAGAAAACGAATCTTACAGAGTACGGAGAGGATGTTGATGCTACGCCATCTACAGCTTATGGAGATGGCTTGAAGAACAAGAGCAAAAAGATAACCAGGAAGATTTCGAGACTTCAGCCTTTGGTTGAAGGCCTTAGAAAAGCTATCGCTGCTATGCCTGAAGATACGGACCCTCAGAGAGAGGCCAAGATGCGAGCTGCCAGGAGAGGCATGATCCTGGTGGGCCAGGCTATGAAAGGCATAGTCGGGCCAGCAGATATCGAGAAAGCTATCAAAGGTCTAGTCTCTGGAGCCGGAGCCTAAGGAGAGGACCTAGCGTTGGTCTTTAGATGGCATCCGGCTGCTGCTGCCGAAACATTGAAGAACAAAGAGCTCTACGATATGCTTCTGGATTTCAAAGGGGCTCTCTCTGCTATAGCGATCTATATCGGGGCAACCAATGGGGCCACATACAACAAGGATAATGAGATCTACAAGCTAGTTCGGAAGATCGAGATCAAGGATGGCTCCAAGATTCTTCATAGCGTAACTGGGGTTCAAGAGCAAGGCCTTAACGCTTTCGATCTCGGTAAGGTTCCTGAGGATAGCTGTAGGGAAACTCTTGGGTATGGCCAGGCTAGCGTTTTCTATGCTATGTTTGGTCCTAAGTTCGGCCATCCTAGAAAATGGCTGGATCTACGGAAATACAAGAACCCCACTCTCTATGTCGACTGGAACATAGAAGAAGTAAGAGCTGTGGGAGCTGATGCTTTCGTTGATGCAACAGGCAAGATCTCGATTGCTCTGTTGCTTGACGAAAATCCTGAGGATCTAACATACGAAGGATATCATAGAACTGAGGAGACTAGGAACTGGACCACAGTTAGCTCAGGGGAGGAACCTGTCAAGCTGCCTGTTGAATGGCCTATCCGAAATATCATGGTCCGAGCTTACCAGGCGAATAAGGATCCTACCTCTGCTATCTCAAAGCTGAAAATGGATTGCGATAAGGGAACCTTTCTCCCCTATGAGATAGACACAGCTTACCTGGTAAAATGGATCAATGATGCGCTAGGCTATCATCCTGTTTGGAGCAAATACACATACAGGGCACATGGAGAACAAATTGAAACTCCGTTATCCAGGGTCCAAAGCATGAATGTTGAATCTTGGGGAGCTACTCCTAGAATAATCTCTGTTGATGTGTTCTGGAACGGATCCCCATTCTTGAACCTAGTAGATCATGCTGGAGCTGCTGTAGCTGCTGCTGAATCACAGAAACTAGAAGGACATGGAGAGCTTTTCCAAAGCTGTATGTTTCTGCCTTTCGGTTCACCGCTTCTTGAGGAGCCCTATTTTGACGCTGCGAAATACACGGAGATCATTTTGAAGTGCACTCAAGGATCTGCTGGCCGAGCTGCTAGTGTAGTTACACAGCAGCTAGCTCAAGTGTAGCATGGTGATTGAGTTGCCAGCTGCCCCTGATAAGGTCCAATGTAACGCCTGTGATGCTGAGTATGTTCAAACGGCCTGTCCTGATCCCTGTCCTGAATGTGGAGCTGCTGCTGGGTATCGAAAACCTGGCACACCAGCCCCTAAGCCTGTGAAACGGCCTCGCTGATCTCCCCCCTTTTTTTATTTCAGATATCCGATATCGGAATGGAGAGGAATAGTAGTGGTGATGGTTAAGCTGGAGAAAAGTTTCGCTCATGGCCATGCGGAAGCTACGAAAGAAAAGAGTGATGATCGTAAACTTCCCCCTGGCAAGATCATAGGCTGGCTGATAATCAGCCCTTCTGGAGCTGGGGGCTATGTTTTCTGGTGGGTTGAAATTGAGGGCCACATGGTTCTCCCCTGGCTTGCTACTGATGGCCATCAATACTTGACTACAGATATTATGAATAATTTTGTGGCTGATGTTCATCCGGCTTGGAAAACTCCTAGAAACGCTAGGCTAGTAGGCTGGAACGCACATGGCCAAACGGATTACAGGATCCAGGTTGGAATAGTGATAGAGCCTGAGGAATAGATGCCTTACTTTGTTTATCCTATCACGGTTCCTAAGAATACTCTGGAGAAGGATGCTGTAACAGCTCGGATCCGGCTGCAAAGAGGCATCATTCACCATCTCGAAATCTGGTTCAGCCCTGGCTGCCAGGGTAATGTAGGGGTTCGCCTATTCCGGAAGGAGAGCCAGGTTCTCCCTTTTAATGCTGATGCTTGGGCTATAGGTGATTCAAGTACGGTTGGGGGGGCCCGGGAATGGCTGGAGCTTGAAAGCGTTCCCTACGACTTGCGTTATAAGGCCTATAACCTGGATGAATATGTGGATCGAGACTTTGAGGTTATCATCGGCGTTCTCCCTAGAGAGATCCTGGATCCGGTTTCAAGGCTTACTGATGCTGTGGTCGCTTTCTTGCGTAGGCTTAGAGTTCCGTTGCCATGGGTGAAATAGCCATGGCCAAGAAAACGAAATATGCTGCTGGCATTGAGGTTGAGAGTGCTTTTGGCCGAACCGATTATATGTATGTGTATGAGGTTGCTCCCTGGGCTTATGATGCTGTTAACGATTGGATCAAAGTTTCGATTGAATCAGCTATTCCTTTCGATCTTTCTGATGATTGGGCTAGGGAGCTGGGCCAGGTTGATCTTGCTCGATACCTGGGGGCTGCTTGTGGGCTTCTGAATCCGGTCCATGTAGGGATAACTGTTGCTGGGGCTATTGTGGATCCCAGGCAGATAAGAGCTCTAACAGCTCTCGATATTGTTTCAGCAGCTCAATCAGGGGTTTGGAGTGTAGGTAGGACCTGGGCCCTAGCTGTTGCTACTGATGCGGTAGCTGCTCAAGTCTCTAACTGGCCAGCCCTCTATGCCATGAATTTAACTCAGTATATTTCTGCTGCCTGTGGGCTGCTGAACCCGGTCCATGTTGGAGTTACTGTTGCTGGAGCTATTGTGGATCCCAGGCAGATAAGAGCTCTAACGGCTGCTGATATCGTAACTGCTGATAGTCTTTCAAAATGGGGGGGTACAGCTCTTACTGGAAGAAACATCACTCTCCTACTCGATAATCTTGACGTTGCGCTTTCAACTTTAGCGAAAGAGAAAATACCAAGCGCAGCCACTGACCTGTCTGCTTTCGGCGATTTCTCAGGCAGCCCTTCGGGAACTTGGCAAACACTTGTGACGAGAACGCCGGCCGTAGGCAAAACTGTCTATGTGAAATACATCAATGCTTGGTGTGATAGTTCAGTTGCTGGACGTGTTGGTGTTCGCATCCAGTGGGGTGGGGCTAATGCATTTGCGTTGATGGATAATCTCCCTAACGTCCAAGTGGCTCTCCCGATTTCTTTCAAACGAGTGGGAGATGGCGCAACAGCGTTGACCGTTAACATAATGCAAAATACTGGTGGAAACTTGACGGTTTTCGGTTATGTGACTGCATGGGAAGAATAAAAGTGGGAGACACATGAGCCTGATATTGGATCTGAAGAACCTATGGAGTAGATTTGGATATGGCTAGGACCGTTGAGAATCTTCCTCCAGCTCATTTTGGTAGGGAGAAGTTTGGGGAGTGCTATTTCACGCATAGGAATCTAGTTGTGCCAGCTCAATTCTACGAGAATCCCCCTTATGGAGAGGAATAGCATGAGCCTCTACGGCTATAATATTCCCCCTGTTCTCGGCCAGGCTGTAGATCCAGCTCATTTTACTACGATTCCAGCCCTGTCTCAGGCTGTGGTTGATTATACTGGAGATAATACTAACGATAGGGTGATTGATGTTGGGCTGGCTGCTAAGTTCTATGCGATCTTTAGGAAAACCGATAATAACCGTGATTCAGCCGATTTCCTAGCTTTCGATTCTACTGATTGGACCGTATTCTTCGATGGGGGATTTCCCTATAAGAAGAACTTGAGCTTTGTAGAGGGAACCGGAATCAATGTAGGGAAAATCTTCTTATGGCAAGGGGGAGCTAACTTCTTGGGTAGAGAGTATCGGATAATAGCTTTTGGTTAGAGAAGGGGGTTGAATGGGGATTAGATCACGCATAAGAAAGGCCCTAACTCTTGTGGTCCTGGAGCATGGGGAGCAACGGAAAAATGAGAAAGCAACTTGAAGAGGCTCTTATCAATGCTGCTATTCTAGCTGGCTTAGGGTTTTTCTATACGCTGGCTGGAATGGGGGCCGTAGGCCTTCTAGCGGATCCTAAGCTGGGGATCCTAGCAGCTTTGATAGTTGCTGGCCTATACTTTTTTACTAGGCTGGCCTCTGAGAGAGGGATAAACACGCCTAAGGGGGGATGAAGTGGAAAATGCCTATTGAGTTCGAGATCCTGGATGAGAGCCGATACTGGGATACTGAGGATCCGGCTAAACCTGTGGAGAAGATCATGGTTACTTTTCAGCTGCCTGATGGCCGTGTTGATACGGTCCGGATCCCAGCAGCCGGATACACGAAAGAGATTCGGAATAAGGCGATAGCGGAAGCTATCGGGAAAATGCCCAAGTCTCCCAGGGAGAGAGTGCGGATCCCATAACAGGATCGAGATAGGATCATTGAACCGTAAGATTCCCCAAATACAAATTGAGATCTGGCGTGGAGAGGGGAGCTGGAGCCCTAGTGAACAGCTACGATATTTCAGTATTCTCTTTGGAGTTACTCCAGAAATAGGATTAAGAGGTTTTGACTACTGACAGGCTGGCCCTGGCCTCTGGATGCGGTCCAGGGGTTCTTTACCTCTAGTTTTTCTGCTGTGTGGTCTTGGATCGAGGATGCTAAGGATAAGATTTGGGGATTCACGACCTGGCTGAAGGATGAAGTTTGGAATAAGATCGTTTGGGCTAAGGATGCTATCTGGAATTTCTTTACTTGGCTCAGGGATAGGTTGTGGGAAAAGGTTGAATGGCTTAAGGATCAAGTTTGGGGGTTCTTCGATTGGTTGCGATCTCAGATCGTAGCTATTCTCTTAGGGCTGGCTGCTGCTGCTGGAACGATATCGAAAGCGATATGGGATCAATTAGGCCCCAGCCTTACAGGTTTATGGGATAAGATTTGGGGGGGCCTCTCTTGGCTGTGGACCGAGAAGATTTGGCCTGGGCTTACATGGCTGGCTGGGGAGATCAAGACTAGAATAGTGGATCCTGTTTGGAATTTCTTTGTATGGCTTAAAGATAACGTGATTTGGCCTGGGCTCTACTGGCTCCGTGATAACGTGATTCTCCCTGGGTTGGATAAGCTAACAGGGGGCCTCTCAGGGCTCTTTCTTTGGTTCATGGGGGAGCTTACTAACAAGTGGGATCCTAGATGGGGAGAGGCCATGAAAGAGCTTACAGGTATCAGGACCGCTTTTGATGGAGCCTTTGCTGGGCTGCCTGAGGTTCTGAAAACTGAGCTTAAACCGATAGGGGATTTCTTTGGATCCTTAACTCTGGAGAAGCTCCAGGGGTCCGTGGCTGGCTTAGAGGGCCAGATGAAGGGTTGGAGTGAAAACTGGCAGAACGCTGTTCTCGCAACTTCGGCGCATGGATCCCCTATTACTCCGGAAGAGGCAGCCAAAAGGATTCCGACCATCGTTTGGTCCGGCTTGGCTGCTGAGATAAGCGTTGATGTCCTGGGGATCGCTATAGAGGTCTTAGGCCTAGGCCAGCTAGAAACGCCTTATTGGGCTCTCGGATCTCTCCTGAGGACGTTAGGGATAGAGGGAACCGTAAGTAAAACTTTGGATATGCGTATTGAGAGGGGAATCTGGATCCCCTATGGCCGATATCTCAATAAGGAGCTGAGGCCTGAGATTCTAGCTCCTAGACTTATGGACCAGGCTTACTGGCAAGATAATGTTGGGCTCCAGGCCTGGAGAGATGCTTATGCTTACTCAGGGATCCCTGAGAATGTTATTGATGCTTGGTATAAGTCGATGTGGGAGCCCCCTAGGCCCTACGATCTCATTAGAGCCGGAGAGGTTGGAATCGATGATGAAACCTGGGCTGATAGAGCTCTTAAAGCTAGAGGCATGGCTCCAGTTGATCGAGAGAAAATGCTGGAGATGATCGATCGGAGATCCGTTATGAGTATAGATAACATGATTCGATCTGAGGCCATTCGGGATTATGCGGAAGGCAATATTGAGATGCCAGCTCTCGAAACAATTCTTAGAGATACTCATGCTACGGATCGGCAGATTGAGAAGTTGAAAGGATATGCTCTGAGCCTGGCTGATGATTATTACCGTAAAGAATGGATTGAGGTTCATCTAACAGAGTTTCGGAAGGGCCAGGCTGATGAAAAGCAGCTGGCAGAACATCTATCGAATCTCATTAAGGATCCGGACCGGGTTAAGCGTAAGGTTGCATTGGAGCTGGCTAAGAAGTTTAAGCTCCAGGCTGCTGATACGACTAGCCAGCAGAGAATCGCCTATGCTAGCGTAGTAGTATCCAGGTATAAAGAAGGGTTCATTAATAGGGCCAGGATGGATCAAGAGCTGGCCCTACTCCAGCAGATAACGGATCCCATGCAGCTAGCCACATTTGTAGCAGAGCTCTCATACGATACTGACTATAAGACGGATCTCTCGAAATTCTATACAGAAATGTATCAAAAAGCTGTTTGGGGCGTAGAGGAATATACAGATGCTATGCAAACCGTTATCGTGGTCCCTGAGAGACTAGAGGCTAAAATCGCCTATGAAACTGCCAGGCTTCTTAAGAGACCAAAGGCTGAAATCCCAGCTGAAGCATAGGGAGAGAGAGAGGTCGAAGAAAATATTGGAGAGAACACAAGAAGCTATCGCTAGGGATAAGTTTGGTCGTGCTACGTTTGCAGCTCTCATAGCAGCTCTCAAGTCTAACTGTGATTGCGAAGCGTGCCAGATCTTGAAAAGTGTGTCCGGCGATCTTATAGCGGAGTTTAAAGGACCTGGAAAGATACGGAGAGTAAAGGAGACTTAGAGCATGAAGATTCTTGGAGAGATCTGCTATCTGTGGGGGTACAAAGGCGTTATCAATGTTTGGGAGAGCTTTTGGGGTAGAGGTCCTCTAGCTCTAGGCCGTAGCAGAATCTTTCTAGGCTATCAGCCCTACCCAGCTCCACATAGATACTATAACGATATTCTCTTTCTTCCTCAGGGCTGGAGACAGGATCCGGTCCTGGGTAAGAGCTCTATCTACGATATCGCTATTAAAGATGCTAAAGCTATGGGCCTGGAGATTCGAGAGGTTAGCTTTCAGGAGCTTGTAGAGTTCTACTATGCGATAGATCTTAAGAGATGGCTGAAAGAGTGGGACCGTAGAACCCAGGCTGGAATGTATGGGCTAACTCAGAAACAATGGGAGCAGAACATGAGGGAGAGCTGGATGAAAGCGTGGCCTGATATGCCTCTGCCAGCTACCTAGCTTGAGAATACCCTTTCTCTTTTTTTCTTATAGCCTCTCCAGTTTCTAGTGCCACATTTAGGGCATTGTCTAGGATCCTGGCAGCTAGATCTCCAGGTCCATCCGCAATTCCAGCAAAAATGAAGGACCATTAAAATCCTTATGCCTCTAGTCCTGTTTCTTCTCCATATATGACCTCTTCAACATAGCCTCTACCTTTGCAGCTATGGCATTGAATCTTAACTGTTGTACCAGTATCCCATGACTTCTCTTCGACATACTTTCTGCCATCACATTCTTGACATACAACTTTTATTTTCTTCGTTGCTCTCACCCCCACTATGTTTCTAGTCCACAAGAAAGACAGATCCGTTTTCTAATATGATAGTAATAGGCGATAACTCTATGCTTCGTAGTTGCCTGGCATGAAGGACAGTAGTAATCAGCTATCCAAATCCTATTTGCCAAAAACCCTTCAACAGATCGGCTCCTAATTCCTACCATTAAGCTAGATTCAGCCCCCCAATTATCACTAGAAAGACCATGTAGAGGAAATAAGCTGTTGCGAGGACCAGGGCGATATCGACAATTAGATCCGACAGCTTTCGTTTCAAGAGGGCCCCCCCATCATCCCCATATTCTTCTTTTGCGATCCTTTCTGACTGAGAATCTCCAACAGACCATACACACACACCTTTCAATCGAAAGCTCTATCATACATGAAATAGATGTGTACTCTCTCAATCAATAAGGAATTAGGAAGAGATAGAGAAAGAGAGAGAGAATACACATGGTCCTAGTGTCCTCTCAGTAGGTTGATGATTCTCAAGGCCTCAGGCCAAGCTGGATGGTCTTTCCAGCAATTCTTCCATTCTTTCTGCACTTTAATCAGGATCTTCCAAGATCGGATCATGCGGATCATGTTCTGCTCGCTGCCTCTCTTTCCTCTAGGGGGGATATTCCCCTTTAGTATCGCCTCTCTCTTCCGGTTGTAGAGATCTAAAACGATCTCTAGGGCTAGGTTTTGTATAGTCTTTCGGTTCCTTTGTCGCTTATCAGCCATTTTCCATGGTCCTCCACTATTAGGTGGGCTAGATGGCACTCTTGGATCATTCGTACTGTTGTCTCAAACTTCAAGCCATGTACGGCTAGCATCCAGCTCTCTATGTCTTGAGTAGTGCAGCCTTTACTATCGGCTATGTACCGGATCATGTCCAAGATCCGTGTCTTGCGTAAGGTTGCGCCATCTGTAATCCTAGTGCTCATGGATCCTCACTCCTAAAAGCGTGATCTAGGATCCACCAAACTATGTATCCTATGCTGGCTCCCATTAGTGCGGAAGATCCCAAAATCAAGATAGCGTTCTCTGTGCTCATGTTCTCAGGTCCTATGTTTAGGCGTGATCTCGGTCCTTAGCCTTCTTAGAATCCTTACAATCATCGTGGTATTCTCCCAGTTCTTAACTCCCTCAAAGTGCATGAGCCATTTCATCTCTTCTTGAGAGAGCTCTATCGTTACTTTGAATCCTAGAGCTGCTGCCATGGCTGCCTGCTTTGGCGTTAGTGGTTTTCGCATTTACCAGGGGCCTCCTTTCCTGATTGTCCAAGGCTTACGTGTCTTTCGAGTCAATTTTTCAAGCCTTCTTGCCTAGTGTTTTGGCTTCTATGCTGGCTCCCCCCATGTCTCTGAGCCAGTCTCTCATAACGGAGACTAGGGCCATCATTCTTTCGAGCTGTGCTTGCGGTAGTGGTTCTATCTTAACATCTCTGCTTAAGATCCTGGATTCGTCTAGGACATAGACATCTTTCTTTCCACTATCCAGCACGAATGTTATCTTGTATGTTATAGCCATTTCAGTTCTCACCCCCCTTTCTCTTTTGCCAGGCTAGTAGTAGTGCTCGATCCTTTTCCAGGCCAGCCTTTTTATGCCTGGGGGATCCAGGGAGACAGAGCTTTACGTTATGGTATTTTTCTGCTAGTCTTTCTACCTCTCTGATTAGAAAGACCATTCTCACGACCACTTTCTTTACGCCTGTCGTTCTAAGTACCCCCGTTACAATAGGTACTTAGCTAAGGTACTTAACAGTATGCTTTTCTCGTACTACCGGAAAATGTAGCATTTACTCTAGTGCTTAGAGAGCCCTCTGATAGGTGTCTATTCTATTTAAGGCTCTGAGTTTGCTTATAAGTAGAGCCAAAATCCAGGGTAAGACATCTAGCTCTTTTAGATCCATGCAACCGTGAATCTTTTCTTAGGAGCCTCTCCATGAGCTGTAAGGACCAGCACGTATTTGAGATGTTTCTTTGCTCTGAGCTCAGGCAAGATACTGGCAATAGCTGTTCCAGCTGTGAAATCCCAGTAGTGGGGAACTGTAGGTTTATCCTTTGGATCCATGTGGAACCTCAGGGCCTTAATCTCTTTCTGTGCTGGAGCTGCATAGTATCTTGGTTTAATTATGGTCCTGCCGTACTCATAGCTCTGGATCCTCAATCGAATTGTAGCTCCATCCTTAAGCTCCAGATACTCATAGGGCTCTGGTAAAAGAGGCAGTTCTTCTTCCATTCGATCACTCTCCTATCGGTTTTGAGCTAGCCTC
>Ga0315314_1004199_pt1 | contig 10891 bp, 10 predicted proteins | sample TDP9_MG_FD_203631 | JGI IMG/M metagenome (GOLD analysis project Ga0315314, IMG submission 203631) | Freshwater sediment microbial communities from Lake Towuti, South Sulawesi, Indonesia - TDP9 | ecosystem: Environmental > Aquatic > Freshwater > Lake > Sediment | place: Indonesia: South Sulawesi... | reverse complement strand
CCTAGGGGTCTAGGGTTTAAAGAAGGTTGAGTGTTTGACAGTGACACTTTTCCCCTTGACTTACTCGACAGAGTTCCATATGCTCATCGAATGTGTTCCAGCTACTACAAAAGCCACAGCCTCTGCCCAAAGTGTCGTCATCCATTCTTTGTCTTGCAAAACCCTATTCAGACATTTTTCACAGTCTGCGACGCTCTCAAACTCCCACATTTCAACATACCCGCCCCAGCTTCCACCAAGCATTTGAGCGAACATCTTGTGTGATTTTACCTCCTTAAACAACTGTGGGTGTTTTTTTATCCCTGCGAAGTATTTCTTTATCCATACCGTGAAATCCGTTTGTTTTTCTGGTTTTACCACGTATGTCTCTACCATGAAAACAGCCATATGTCTCACCTCCCTTTTCTCTTTCGTTTATTTCAAGTCGTATTAATAATTAACTAGAAAAGCATGAAAACCTTCACAGTGCACTTTTACGTTCAGGAGAATAGAAGAGAATTCCATCGATTGCTAAGTTTTAAGATGTGCCTCACCTATTATGTTCTTCTTAGGTGTCAAAAATGGTTGATATATCATCAGTTTCGGTAGTGGTTGCAGCCGCAAGTGTGGTAGCAGGAGTCATTTACTACAGCTTTCAGCTTCGAAACCAAACCAGAATCAGACAAACAGACCTAGTCATGAGACTATATTCAACTTTGAGCAGCAAGGAATTTTGGGAAGCATATACTAAATTCATGACGATGAAATTTGAGGACTACAATGACTACAAGAAAAAGTATGCTCCTACAGGGTTCCCTGAAAAACCAGAAGCCATAGCATTGGCCACAGTTAGCACATTCTTTCAAGGCGTTGGTATTCTTCTATACATGAAACTTATAGACATTAACCTTGTTGCAAGGCTCTTCCCACTGGACCCATCTATACATGGGAAAAAATGAAGCCTCTAGTAGAAGGCTTTAGAAAGGAAATGCATCCACAACTATATGCTGAATATGAATACCTCTACAATGAAGTGAAGAAAAGAGAGCAACAAAAGCGAAAATCCAGTAGAACACTAAGCAATTAATATGCTATTGCTGCTCTTAGCAAGTCTTTAGCCTTTTTTCCGCATGCCACACATTTTCCATCAATCTTTTCTTCAAGGTCTTCCGGCGTGCCAAGAACTCTGGCACCGACTTCCTCCTCTAGTTTGTGCCCACATTCTGGGTTACCACACCATAAGGCTTCTATAATTCCCGCTCTCTTTTTCAGCAGTTTTCTTGCTTCTTCTAGGCTGTTGACTCGATAGACACGTTGGCTCATCCATTGCCAAGCTTTCTGTTGAAGGTCAGCAGTTATTTTCTCCATTACTTCGTTTACAGTTGTTTCAATGTTGTCTATCTTGAATGATTGTCTTTCTAATGTGTCTCGCCTGACAATTGTTACTTCATTTTTTTCAAGGTCTCTTGGCCCGATTTCGATGCGAACTGGAATGCCGCGTAATTCCCAGTCATAATATTTGGAGCCAGGTGTCACGTCTGGTCGCAAATCCACTTCAGCGCATATGCACGCTTTCTCAAGTCTGGCAGCCACATTTTTACATGCCTTGGCGATTGCTTCTTCCTTCTCTTTATCCTTGTGCGGAATTGGAATAATTATGACTTGTATTGGCGCTATTCTTGGCGGCAAGACAATTCCGTTGTCGTCACCATGTATAGTTAACATGGCTGCGATGCCTCTTTCAGAAATGCCATAGCATGTTTGCCAAATATGCTCTTGATTTCCGTCTTCGGTTTCGTATGTGATTTCAAATGCCTTAGAGAAGTTTTGCCCTAGATTGTGCACTGTCCCAATTTGAAGACTTCTGCCATCTGGGCAAACCATGTCAAAGGCTACTGAATAGAGGGCTCCTGGAAACTTGTCCCATTCAGGTCGCTTAGATATGCTGTAAGGGACTCCTAAAGCGTCAAAGAATCCCCTATAGATTTCTACGGCTTCTTTTACTTGTGCTTCTGCGTCTTCGAATGTGGTGTGAGAAGTGTGAGCCTCTTTGAAAGTTGAGACTTCTCGCATCCTTAAAGTTGGGCGAGTAGCCTTTGTTTCATATCTGAAAACGTTAACAATTTGATACAGTTTAAGAGGCAAATCTTTGTGGGAGCGAATCCACAATTTCAACATAGGCGCAATGACAGTTTCACTTGTCGGTCTTAAGGCATACTTAATTTCTAACGGTTTTGTGCCTCCACGGGTTACCCAATAACACTCTTCCTCAAAACTCTTCACATGAGTGGACTCTTTTTCCAAAGAAGTTTCAGGAATCATAAGTGGAAATAATGCTTCATGATGTCCTGTAGCGTCCAATAGATCTCTTAAAACTTGGAGCACATTTCTTCGCACTTTAAATCCGTATGGTAGCCAAACGCCACAACCTTTTATCGGATACCTATAATCCATCAGCTCAGCGTTTATCAGTACCTTGCGAAACCATTCTCCAAACCTTTTGCTCCATTTTTCTCTTTTAATGCGTGCCATCGTGAACCAACTTGTATTATAGTTGTCTGAAGCAAAATTTTTCAGTGACTAACACGTTTAGATTTTGAGTTTTCCATCTTTCATTATAATGTTTCCATCTACTTCAACAGTGGGTCGTGTCATTATGAGGTCCCAATGAATGCTACTATTGTTCTTCCCGCCATATGCTGAACCCTTGTTATCCCCAATTGCGATATGTATTGTTCCAAGAACCTTTTCATCGACAGTGATGTCATTTATGAACCGTGCTTTTGGGTTCAGTCCGATAGCGAACTCGGCGATTTTGTCTTTGTCTCCAGTTGCAGCAGCCAACACGTCTGTGAATTCTTTCTTTCCCTGTTCCGCATCGTATCTTATGATTTTTCCTTCCTTAAACTCTAGCGTTATGCCAACGATTTTGTGGCCGTAATAGTCTGTTGGAACGTCAAAGAAGACTGTTCCTTCAGCGCTTTCCTCAAGTGGGCATATGAAGACTTCGCCACATGGAAGATTAAGACCGATATCGCCTAGTTTGATGTCTTCTGAACTGATTATTCCATCGTCTATAATCCATTTTCTATCTTTCACTTGAAATTGTATGTTTGTTCCTTTGTCAGAAGTAACATTTACCTTCACTGCCCCAGAGACCGCGTTGACAATATTTCTTCCTTTCTCAGCCAGTTTCTGATAGTCTATGTCTAGAGAAGAGAGAATTATGTCTCTAAACTTCTTCAAGGGTATTCCAGACTCTCTTGCCCTACCTGGCGTTGGGTAGCTAATTCCAACCCATCGAATTTTTCTTTCATCCATCTTATCCGATATGGGTTTTCGGCTTCTTCTCCATGCCCCAATTTTTGGAACTGGAACTTCAGCGAGGGCTGGTTTTCCAAGTCCTATATAGACATCGGTTGATTCGAAGGCGCTGAGCATATGCTTTGGTGTTGTTTCAACATATTTTTCCTGAGTTTTTGTCAATGCTTTTTTCATATAGTTGTCTGAATAAATTGTGATTAATGGCTTGGCGCCTACAATGTCACATTCAAGGGCTATGGCTTCAGCCAAGTCTAAGGCTTCTCGAACAGTTAAGATATACACGGATTCTCCTTTGGAAATGCGCATAGATTCGGCAACAATCTGTCTTGCAAATTTTTCATTAAACGAAGCTTCCATGAATTTTCCTCCAATGAAATGTAGAAAAAGTAGATGATGGGTTGCTTAAAAGCATTGACGATATAGTTCCCTCTGGTCTGAGTAAGAGAAGAAAAAAATTTGTTCTTCTTCTCCTTCTTCTTCACCTTTCAAGGATTTACGCCGTATAGTTTCAAAGAATTCGGATTAGCCACATATAATTCTTGAAAAGATATTTATCTAAATTCTTTCTATCATGCTAATCCACTTACGACTTAGTGAAAAGCATTGCAGATAGTCTCAGAAGTCAAGCAGTACGTCCTGCGTATCGGATCGTTCAGCCGCAACGCTCGGCTTTACCTAGTGGCAACTATGCTGCAGGGTTTAAGCTTCGGCATCTGGGGGGTAATATTCTATCTATACCTCAATTTAGGTGAAATAGGCTTTCAACCAGATTTCATCGGCAACATGTTCACAGCAAGCGCCATAGCCACAGGACTAATCGCATTACCAGCAGGCTTATTGTGCGAACGCATAGGCCCAAAGAGAGCAATACTTGTCAGCCTAACGTCAAACCTTGTCAGCCTTGTACAGATAGTTACTCTACAACCTCCTATCTTGCTTCTCGCCAGCCTTACCTCGGGCTTGATAGGCACCATAGGCTGGGTAGCATCAGCGCCATTCTTAGCAGAAAACAGTCTACAGAAAGAACGCACATACTTGTTCAGCATCGATTGGGTCCTGATGACAATCATGGGAGTTATAGGCAGCTACGCAGGTGGTGCGATGCCAGATATATTCAATGCTGCTTTAGGATTGTCTGTCGGTGCAGAAACAGGGTCGGCTATTGGTTACCGAATTGCACTTATAATCGCCATCGTACTAGCCCTCTCTGCTGTTGTTCCAATTCTGCTTATGAAAGAAAATAAAGCTATAAAAAGGCAAAAGGTAAGGACGCTCTTAAGCCTAAAGAACATCAAAAACCCATCCACTATAGTCAAATTTATGATACCGACAGGCATCATAGGCTTTGGGGCGGGATTTATAGTTCCGCTCTTCAGCATATTCTTCAAACTTAAATTTGCCGCCACTTCTGAGCAAGTGGGCACTATATTCGCCCTAGGCAACGTTACATTAGGCATCTTCACATTTGTAGCACCCATGCTGTCAAACAGAATAGGCAAAGTTAAAGCTGTAGTAGTCTGCCAGTATCTTTCTATGCCTTTTATTATGCTCATAACGCTTGCACCAAACTTGGCTTTAGCAACAAGCGTCTATCTCATCCGCGGAGCCTTAATGAACATGGCAGGACCCATAAGCTCATCACTTCAGATGGAGATGGTAACGGACAGCGAACGCGCTACAACTAGCGGCTTCATGGTAATGGCAGATATGATCCCTCGAGCCGTAACCGCTTCAATCTCGGGCGAAATGATGACTATTAGTGACTTTTACACACCTTTTCTGTTCACAACGGCTACTTACTTTGTAGCAAGCTCACTCTATTTCATATTCTTCAGAAAAGCCGAAAAAGGCGGTATCCGCACTTTGAGTTAGGCAGTTTTTAGCATCTCTGGTTTGCGTGAGAGATTAAAATTATTTTTGTTCTCCTACTTCACCTTCTTCACCTCTGCATGCAAAAACATATATAGATAAATGCCGCTTCTTAGCTCTCCGTTCTACCAACACGTGTGCAAACTGATTTCTATTAGAACTGCTAAGTGATACAGCATGAGCAAAGATTCACTCCTTGCCGAAAAAAGTTCACCTAAAAGGCTATTTCTTCCCTCACTGGTCATCTCCTACTTTGCCGCATCTCCTTTAAGCATTCTAACAAGCCTATTTCTAATCGACATGGCACTTACATTTGAATGTTCTGAAGGCGTCATAGGACAGACAAACACTCTCTCTTCCATTGTCGCAGTCATCTTCGCATTGATTATGGGTGCCTTGAGTGTTCGGTTCAGACATAAGTCATTACTGATGATAGGGATTTTGTCAATCTTTATCTCAGCTTTAGGTTGTTTCTTATCCCCCGATCTTAACTCAGCGTTCATATCATACTCTTTAAGTGGAGTGGGATGGGCTATGGTTGTGCCAATGACAGTTACACTTGTTGGAGAGTATTTACCTTTAGAAAGGAGAGCAAGTGCAGTCGGATGGGTTGTTGCCGGAGGGTCCCTAGCGTATTTTATTGGAGCCCCAGTCATGGCCTTAATTGCTGGTCTTGGTGGTTGGCGCCTTACTCTCTTAGGATTCGTGATGCCTATTTCATTTGCAAGTCTTCTATTGGCTTTTATTGGTGTGCCATCAACGTCATCTATTCATCAACAGTCAATGAGCAAAAAAACCATTTTGGAGAGTTTTAAGGAAGTCTTCTCAAACAAATCTGCTATGGCTTGCTTGGTCGGTAACGTCCTTCGCAGTGCCGCATTTATGGCAATTCTACTTTATGCGATATCTTTTTTCAGAGAAAGGCTTCTAGTATCAATGGAGTTTGCATCAATCATACTGCTAGTAGCAGCTTTATGCTATACACTGGGTAGTCTGGCTAGCGGGCGATTTGTAAACAGATTCGGAAGAAAAACTGTCACGGTCTTAACTGCTCTCTTGTCAGGCGTATTCACGATTTCTTTCGCTTATGCGCCGAATCTCTGGATCTCTCTGGCTTTGTCTTTCATAGGCTGTTGGTTTTTCGGTATGGTGACCTCATCAGCTAGTAGTTTGACTCTTGAACAGGTTCCGAAATTTCGCGGCACAATGATGTCGGTAAACACGGCGGCATTGAATTTGGGTTCGGCTCTTGGGGCGGCGGTAGGTGGATGGGCACTGATTCTGTTTAGTTATGAAGCCCTAGGAAGTATTCTTGGAGTGATGGGTATCATTGCGGCTATAGTCTTCTATCTATTAACAGCAGATCCAACCAGAACCTAGTTACATGGTGCTACCATGGCGAAAGAAGACATTAGAATGAGAATTTGGCGTCTCATGGAAGAAAAAGGCATTGCAACTTTTCCAAAACCTATCTTTCAAAGAATCCCAAACTTTATTGGAGCAGAAGAAGCAGCGCAAAAGCTTAGAGAGTTGCGAGAGTACAAAGCCGCCAAAGTTGTTTTCTGCAACCCAGATTCTCCACAGAGACCAGTTCGCGAAATAGCCCTTAAAGATGATAAAACTGTTGTTATGGCAACACCGCGACTGAAGAAGGGCTTCCTTCAGCTAGACCCAAGAACAATTCCTAAAGACAGAATCTCTGAAGCTTCAACTATTTATGGCGCATTTAAATATGGTCGATCAATAGAGCCTTCCAAAGTGAAAATAGACCTATTCGTAGCGGGGTCTGTTGCAGTTTCATTAGATGGAGGAAGATTGGGCAAGGGAAAGGGATACTCTGACCAAGAATACGCTATTTTTAAGAGTGCAGGCAGTCTTTCACCAGAAACGATTGTTGTCACAACAGTACATGATGTACAAATTGTTAAGAAGATTCCCAGAGATGAATGGGATGTTCCAGTCAACATAATTATTACTTCGTCAAAAGTTATCCGAATAAGAGAAAAGGCAACGCGACGTCTTTTAACAACATAACTATCATAAAAAGACATATACTCAGCCATTAGAAATCATGTGAGAAAGCAAGAAGAAAGGGACGAAACATGGACCTCTCATATTTATTGGCACAGATTCCAGACTGGGTTCAATGGTTTACCTCTCTCGGCTATTTCGGAATTTTCTTGCTAAGTCTAGTCGGCGCCCTGTCAATATTTGTTCCCATACCCTACACAGTAGTCATCTTCTGGCTAGGCGCTTCCTCCCAATGGGACCCGTTTCTATTGATGGTTGCAGGAGGCTTCGGAGCTGCCACAGGCGAACTTTCAGGCTACATACTAGGCTATTACGGACGAAAAATAATAAGCCAAGAACGTCTGGGAAAAATGAATTACTTGATCAAAGCTTTTGGTCGCTACTTGCCCATAGCTATTTTCTTTTTCGCTTTCACTCCTCTTCCAGATGACCTGATCTTCATTCCACTAGGAATCTTAAAGTATAAACTATTCAAGGTCTTTATTCCTAGTCTTTTAGGCAAGTTAATCATGGTCTTCACTCTTGCACACTTGGGCAAAATAGGTGCAAACTTCATCCTTATCATATTTGGCGAAGAATCCAGTTGGATTGGATCAGTTATTCTATTTATTTTGCTCATAATTGTTCTAATAATCTTGTTTAAAGTGGATTGGGAAAAAGTGCTAGAAAAGTATGTAAAGGTAGATGAATCAAAAGCCGAGAATAGTAGCTGACCTTTGCCAAATTGAGATTTCTCTGTAATAAATTATTCGATAATCTTAAATTTTAATGACCTTCAAAGTTTGTTGCAAGTAGAAGTAAAAAAGGAGAAGAACATTCTTGATTTCAAAAAAGATAACTTTAGTTTTGGTGATATCACTGTTAAGCTTTTACATCTCCACGTTTATGCCGAAATCTGCCAGCGCATCGGTTTGTTGTTCTCTTGGAAAAGAAAATCCTTCCAGATCAGGAACCGTACATATCGGCAATAACGTACTAAACGTTAGCATTCAAGACTCACTCGACAGCTCTGGAGTTGGAACCTTCACGATTAGGACAGACGCAGGGCATCCTAATCCGGGACAGGACGTTTTCTACGGTGGAGCAAACGAAAATCCATGGTCCACATTTACAACAATTCGGGTTGAAGACACATATAAAGAATATGTAACATCAATAGAAGAAAAGACAGCCTCACCAGGATACACCGTTGAATATTTGGATAACTTCAGTCCTCTAGTCACCAAGATCAGTGACACTAGAGCAACAGTATCTTGGACAACCAGCGAGCATCTTCTTATAACTTTGCTTATAGATATTCGAGGCACAACAGTGGCAGATACCATAATAGAAGTGACAGTGACAATCAAAAATCAAGATACAATCGCACATTCCGTAGCAGTTAGATACGAATGGGATCTGATGATCGAAGTCGCAGATAACTCATGGATTAGGGTGTGGACGAATCCAAGCACTCCTCAAAGCTGGACTAATAACGAAACAGATTGGGTTTCACCCAATTTCCAGTTCTGGGAAACTGTGAACAACCCAGATACTCCGGCGTTCTCAATATATGGCTCTACAGTTCTGCCTAACGTTAACCCGCCACCCACATTACCAGACAGACTTGTATATGCGTCTTGGGCATCTTCCTATGGCACGGCTTACGACTACACGCCGGTAAACGAAAGCGGTATGGATAGCGCAGTTCTTTATTATTGGAACCCCGTGAGCATTAGTCCAAGTGCCCAAATTTCACGAACAGCGTACGTGACGACAGTTGTTCAAGCACAGTTAATGGCTTTCGCTTGGGCGACTGATGCCACTGGCAATTCAAAATCCATATTTCAACTGTCAGACAACGTATACGTAAGAGGACAAAACTTCCCAATGAGCACTCCGGTTGCAATCTATCTTATCCCAGACGGAAAACAGGCTTTGCCATCTAATGCAGTCGCAAATGCCTCTGCTACTACAGACTCTTCAAAGAACCTTCCAAACACTTTAGTGTGGCATCCGCCGCTATACATTGGACAATTTGATATATGGGTCGATGTAAACAAAAACGGGGTATTTGATGCAGGAGACGTGTGGAATAATCAAGCCGTAGGCATATACCAATTCTCAGTGATTCCAGAATATTGGATAGGAATAATACCCAGCTTACTAGCCTGTTCTACGGCCGCAGTGTTTGCAAGTCGACGAGTGTCCAGACGCAAATTCCGATAGAATCTCCCCTATCTTTTTTCTCTATAGCATTTTCCGCTTGAAGTAGGCTTTGAATATATATGTGAGAAAGATAGACTAGTGTTTTTCAGAAAACGCAAGCGAATATGTAAGTCAGGGAAAAAATATGAGAGTTATTGCAGACCTTCACATACATAGCAAATACAGTCGTGCAACAAGCGAAAAAATGGATATAGACGAAATCACTCGATTCGCCAAAATAAAAGGCTTGAATCTCGCAGGCACAGGTGACTTCACTCATCCTAAATGGCTAGAAGAATTAAAAGAAAAACTAGTAAAAGTTCAAGGCACAGACTTGTACACGTTCCGCAAAGACCCAAAATCTCAAGTGAACTTTATGATAACAAGTGAAGTTAGCACAATATTCACCTTTGAGAATGAAGTTAAGAAAATTCATCACGTTATTTTAACCTCAAATCTCGAAACCGCTTCTCAGATAAATGAACGACTAGCCTCACATGGCAATCTATCAGCAGATGGAAGACCGACTTTGGACATGAGTGCTCCACAACTCGTTGAAGAAGTAATAGAAGTTTCCAAAGAAAACGTTGTCTTTCCATCTCATGCTTGGACGCCATGGTTCAGCATTTTTGGCGCTTTCAGCGGTTTCGACCGCATAGAAGATTGCTACCAAGACATGGCGAAACACATTTTCGCCCTCGAAACTGGGTTGTCTTCTGATCCACCAATGAATTGGCGATTAAGCGCGCTTGACAAATACACATTGGTCTCAAATAGTGATAGCCACAGTAGTTGGCCATGGCGGATAGGCAGAGAAGCCAACGTATTCGAGCTGGAACAGTGCACTTATTCAAACGTGGTTGATGCGATTCGCAGTAAAGATGCAAACCGATTCAGATACACCATTGAAACCGACCCTGCATACGGCAAGTATCATTGGACAGGCCACAGAAACTGCAAAATTTCCCTTTCGCCTCAGGAAGCGATTAAATTTGGAAATTGTTGCCCAGTTTGCAATCGAAAACTCACAAAAGGAGTGGAACAGAGAGTAGAAGAATTGGCAGACAGGCCATTGGGCTTTAAGCCAGAGAAAGCGATTGGATACATGCATTTACTGCCTCTTTCCGAGATTATTGCAACAGTTTTAGGAGCTACATATCCAAGTGTCAAGAAAGTTTGGGACCCTTACAATATATTAATCGAAAAGTTTGGCAACGAATACAATGTGCTCATAGACGCGTCAAAAGAGGACATGACTAAAATTGTTGAACCAAAAATCGTTGAAGCCATAGTCAATGTGAGAGAAGAAAAAGTGAAGATTCTTCCTGGCTATGACGGAGTTTACGGTCAACTAATCCTTTTTGAAAAGGGACAAGAAGAAACAAGTAGAGAGAAAAAGGAAGAATCGCCTATACAGCAGAAGAGGCAGCAAAGTCTCTTCGACTTCATGTGATTAATGCATGTATTGTTTTGTTTGCAAAAATTTATACATACTTCTTGC
>Ga0315314_1004198_pt1 | contig 10893 bp, 10 predicted proteins | sample TDP9_MG_FD_203631 | JGI IMG/M metagenome (GOLD analysis project Ga0315314, IMG submission 203631) | Freshwater sediment microbial communities from Lake Towuti, South Sulawesi, Indonesia - TDP9 | ecosystem: Environmental > Aquatic > Freshwater > Lake > Sediment | place: Indonesia: South Sulawesi... | reverse complement strand
GACCTCCTCAAGGGCTAAGTTAACCCACCCGAAGCGGTAGCCGGGCTTCTCCGTGTAGGTTTCGATTCCGGGCTCAAAGTCGTGAACCACTGTGAAGAGGGGCTTCTTGGAAGGCGCGGCCACTTTAACGTCGAAGCCCTCCTCTTTAAGCCTATAATAGGGGTAGAATATCTCCTGGGCCTCCACGGCATCTCCAACCGCGATTAAAACCTTAACCAACACGAATCACCAATCTTATAATAATTGGCCTAGACTTAAAAATTATGTGTTGAATATAGCAAATAGTTTTAATATAGGAAACTAGGAATAGAATATTTGGGGGTCGCACAAATGGTCCATGGATATGTTTTAATAAACGCGGAAAGGGGCAGAGCCCTCGACGTAGTCAAAGAGGTGGCGAAGATTAAGGGCGTTCAGTCAGCCTGCGCCGTGACGGGTGCCTTTGACGTAATAGCCACCTTTGAGGTGAAGGACGTAACGGAAATCGCCGACTTGGTGGTCAAGGGAATCCAGTGCATAGAAGGCGTCTGCTGCACCCAAACAGCCGTATGCGTCAAATGCTGACACGCAAAAAGAAACTCCAAACATTCCCCTTCTTTTTTTGTATAAGAAAGGCTAAAAGGGAAAATAAGTCTTAAATGCCACGATGCGCCTCGAAGATGATAAAGCCCCGGTGGCTCAGCGGCTAGTGCGACGCGGCAAAAGCAACGGCCTTGTAAGCCCAAACAAGGAGAGCCGTGGGTCGCGGGTTCGAACCCCGCCCGGGGCTCCAAACGTTTCACAGGAGGGGCCGTCGGCTAGCTTGGTCTAGGCTCTAAGCCTTGGGCGCTTGGGACGGGAGTTCAAATCTCCCCGGCCCCACTAACCTTTGAGATTAAAGAAAAGGATTTGTTTTTGAATAACAATTTTTTGGCATTTGATTAACAAAAGAGGAGGAGTTCTCTTATTCCTTTGCCCTCTTTTTGATCTCTCTGGCTACTATGACGCCTGAGACGGAGGCTTGGACGAGGCTTCTGGTCACTCCGGCTCCGTCGCCTATGGTGAATAGGTTGCGGAACTTGGTTTCTAGGCAGTTGCTCAGCTCCAATCGGGAGGAGTAGAACTTTACTTCGACGCCGTAGAGGAGCGTGTGATTGGAGTAGACGCCTGGGGCGATTTGGTCCAAGGCCTCCAGCATCTCCCTTATGTCGGCCAGGTATCTGTAGGGCAACACGAAGCTTAGGTCGCCTGGGGTGGCGTTCTTCAATGTTGGAACCACCAAGCTCCTTTTTATCCGCTCCTCTGTGGAGCGCCTTCCAGCCTTTAGGTCGCCCAGCCTCTGGATCATTATCCCGCCGCTGAGGATGTTAGATAGTCTTGCCAAGTACTTTCCGTAGGCTATGGGCTCGCGGAAGGGCTCCGTGAAGGAGGTGGTGACCAAAACGGCGAAGTTGGTGTTTCCAGTTTTCCTCTCGGCGTAGCTTTGACCGTTCACCGATAGGATATCGTCATAGGATTCGGTGATCACCTCGCCCTGGGGGCAGACACAGAAGGCTCTAACCTTATCGTCGAAGGCTTTAGAATAGTACATGAACTTGGGCTCATAGAGGACATCGGTAAGCTCCTCCATGACGGACGCTAAGACTTCAACCCTTAACCCCACGTCCACAGGGTTATTCAAGGTTTTCAATCCCAAGGTTTGGGCTTCAGACTGCAACCACTCAGCTCCGCTTCTACCTGGAGCCACAATGACGTATTTCCCAAAGAACTTCTCACCCTTGGCTGTTTCCACACCCTCTGCCTGCCCGTTTTTCACCAGAAGCCTTTTTACCTCGGTTCTAGTTCTGATTTCAACCTTGTCATTGAGGATTTTGTGCATTTCCTCACTAACTTGGGCGCATTTTTCGGTGCCCAAGTGGCGGATTTTTTGGGGAATTAACTTTAAACCGGCCAGAGACGCCCTTCGTTCAATTTCCGCTATTTTGTCATAGTTTGTTCCATAAAGGTGTTCAGGAGCCCCGAACTTCAGATAAACGCCATCCACATAATCTATTAATTCCGCAAGTTTTTCCTTTCCAATATACTCGTTGAGCCAGCCCCCCACCTCCGCGGATAGGGTAAGCTTTCCATCGCTAAAGGCGCCAGCCCCACCCCAACCCGACAAGAGCTGACAGGGATCACAGTTTATGCACTCCAAGCCCCTATTGGCGGGGCATCGACGTTTTTCCACGTTGGGTCCCTTATCCACCATGAGGATGTTTAACCCCGTATCCTCAGTTAGTTCAAGGGCTGAAAAGATGCCTGCCGGGCCAGCGCCCACAATTATCACATCATAACTTTTACCTGGGGGATTCATTCTATTCCCACGCATCCCGAAGCCAAAAGTTTTAGATCAAAGTCCTATTTAAAGTTAGCAGGCTTATTTTAAGCCCCTAAAGATTAGTTTAGAGGGTGGCTAAACGGTAAACATAATCCTTGGCCTTCTTCTCGTCCACCATCATACAAACCAATCCCTCACCATTCAACATCCACCTCCTTTGCTTCTCCTTTGGAAGATGGGTGGCTCACCTGTCACAGCCCTATGCCGTTTATATGACTCTGCGCAGTGTCGACAGCAGAAGATAGTTTCCTTCCCGTCTATTACCTCCCGGTATCCGCCCTCGTAGAGTTTGCATCCGCAGTGAGCGCAGACCTCCAGGCTCGGCTCGATGGCGGTGGAAACGAGGGCGGCGAAACGCTTGAATAGGCGCCTACAGAGCTCTTTTCCTTCCTCCGTGAGCTCGTATACCTTCTTCTCCTTTTCTCCCGCATATCTAATGGCGTGCCTTACGAGGCCGTCCTGCTCGAGCTTCTGTAGGAAGGGGTAGACTAGACTGGGGCTGACCTTCTTTCCCATTCTTTTCTTAAACCTGCTGAGTATGCTGTAGCCGTGGCAGGGGCCCTCATAGAGGAGCATGAGTATGTAGAAGCGGGAGAAGTCTGAAACAAACTCGTCGGCATCTAAGTTCATGGTATCACTTCTAATGATATATCTTTAAAAGAAATATTTAAATATTCCTTTTCACACACTTATAGAGTGAGTAAATAAAAGATTAAGCCTGTTCTCCGCTCACCAATCATGACAAGGTTAATGGCTCTGCAGGCTTTAGGAATTCGGAGGTGACTCGGGTGCCGAGAGACCCTGTTTGCGGAATGACCGTGGAAAAGGAGACGGCGATTAGAAGGAAGTTAGGGGATAGAACCTACTATTTCTGCAGCGAAACCTGTGCAAGAACCTACGAGGCTCCAGAAGAAGAGCTTCGAAAGATGAAGCGCAGGGTCGCTCTGGCACTTCTCGGCGTGGTAAGCGTTGCCGCCTTGCGGGTCATGGCCATGTTTGGCTTGGCGGTGGCGATAATGGCCTTCAAAATAGTCGGCATCTCCGCATGGGACCTGGCCTTCTTCATTTTATCAACGCCCATCGTGTGGATAGCCGGTTGGGGCATTCATAACGGAGCCTACAAGGCCCTTACACACCGGGCCATTAACATGGACGTACTCATTTCCACTGGTGTGCTTGCTGGCTGGGGCTACGGCGCCGCCAGCACCTTCTTCCCAGCGGTCGGATCCGAGGGATACGGATACTTAGAAATCGCAATAGCAATTCTGGCTTTTGTTTTGCTGGGCAAGTTTATAGAGGAAACCATCAGGAGGAAGTCGGCCGCGGCCATTCGGAAGCTCCTTGAGCTTCAGCCGACAATTGCCAGGGTGTTAAGAGATGGGGAGGAGGTAGGGGTCCCCATTGATGAGGTGCAGGTAGACGACGTGTTGGTCGTAAAGCCTGGAGAGAAGATTCCAACCGATGGCGTAGTCATTTGGGGCTACTCCTCCGTGGATGAGAAGATTATCACTGGCGAAAGCATCCCAGTGGAGAAGAGTGTTGGCAGCGAGGTTATAGGCGCAACAATAAATAAGACTGGTCTGCTCAAGGTAAGGGCGACAAGGGTGGGCGGCGACACCGCGCTGGCGCAGATCGTGCGCCTAGTCGAGGAGGCCCAGGCCTCCAGCGCACCAGTTCAGAAGTTTGCGGACCGGGTTGTCGCCCGCTTCGTCCCAGCGGTCTTCACCGTTGCCGCCATCTCGTTTGCCTACTGGCTGCTCACTACGAACTTTGCATCCGCCTTCCTCGTGTTGCTCGCTGTTCTACTGATCGCCTGCCCCTGCGCCCTAGGCATAGCCACACCGGCCGCCATCTTGGCCGGAGTTGGAAAGGGGGCTGAGTATGGCGTCCTGCTCAGGGGTGGCGAGTACGTTGAAAATGCCAGAAAACTGCGAACTGTCGTGTTTGATAAGACCGGAACTCTCACGAAGGGTGAACCAACGGTAACCGATACTATAGCATATGGGGGTTACAGTGAAAATGAGGCGTTGGAATTTGCGGCCATAGCCGAGAAGGGCTCAGAACATCCATTGGCAGAAGCCATTATGAAGGCGGCGGTGAAGGCTGGCTTTAACATCCCGGATGCGGAATCCTTCGAGGCGATCCCCGGCCGCGGTGTGAGAGCCATTTATCAGGGCAAGGAAATACTGCTCGGGAATCGAAAGCTTATGAGGGACAACCGCGTCCGCACTGAACAAGTAGAAAAAACCCTTAGGAAACTCGAAGAACAGGGGAAGACCGCCATAATCCTGGCAGTGGACGGAGAAGTTGCTGGGGTGGTGGCGGCCATGGATACGCCTAAGGAACATGCTGCTGTGGCAGTAAAGACGCTGAAGGACATGGGATTGGAGGTGGCCATGCTCACGGGCGACAACGAGCGGACGGCGAAGGCCATCGCCGAACAACTGGGCATTGACACGGTCATCGCCAACGTGTTGCCCTGGGAAAAGGTGGACATCATCAAAAGGTTGCAAAGCGAAGGGAAGGTGGTTGCCATGGTGGGCGACGGCGTCAATGATGCCCCAGCCCTGGCCCAGGCCGACGTTGGCATAGCCATCGGCAGCGGAACAGACATCGCAAAGGAGACGGGTGGCATCATCCTGATCAAGGATGACTTGAGGGATGTTGCGCTTGGAATTGAGCTCAGCCGGGCCACCATGAAGAAGATCAAGCAGAACCTATTTTGGGCCTTCATGTATAACACGGTTTCCATTCCGGTTGCTGCAGTCGGCCTGTTAAACCCCATCATCGCAGCCGGAGCCATGGCAGTCAGTTCCCTCTTCGTAGTAAGCAACTCGGCGACGTTAAAGATGTTAAAACTCCAAGTATGAACGGTTACCTCTCAAAACGGAGACCATAATAAAAAGGGAGGTTTAAAGAAAGTAGAAAAAGTAGTGGACATGCTGTGGAGATTTTAAAATTAGAGGCTTTCAAGTTTGTCAGCAATCTCATACAAGGCTTGGGTGAAGGGATGCCTGGGGTTCTCAAAGGCGAAGATGGAAGCCCTAGTGGATTGGAGGACATCGCAATAGCAGGGAATTAGACCTAGAATGGGATGGCCTAATTTCTCCTTGAGCTGGTGAAGCAGTTCCTTCTGCTTTTCTTTAGACCAGAGAAAGTGTTCAGGAAAAGCTTTGTTTATGAGCACCACTGTTCTTTTCTCGAAGGCATTATAAAGCTCACTGAGCATGTATCGTACCCCCTCAACATCCAAAAAATCCAAGGTAGATATAACAACAGAAATGTCAGAACTTACAACAGCGTTTATTGACGAATACTGAATGCCAGGACTTGTATCGTAGATTGCATAATCAATTTTCATGTTATTTAAAAGGGTGGGTTTCAAAGCGATAAGTTTCTTGAGGGCTTTCATCTCCCAGGCCCTATCCTTAGTCATCATTTCTCGAATGGCCTTTAAGGAAGGATTTGCTAATCCAACCATAAATTTACCCTTTGTGCCATATTTTTCTGTTAAATCTATTAGGGCGTCTTCTATTGAGCAACGGTCGTTCAAGAAGTCGTTGGTCCAGTATTCAATGAACTTGTAACTCCCTCCATTGAACACAGTTGATAGACTCGGGGCTCGAAAGTCGAGGTCCAATAGGGAAACTTTCTTGCCTTTAGAAGCGAAAATTGCCGCCAAATTGACCGCGATTAGGCTTTTTCCAGTTCCGCCTCGGCTTGAATGAATGGATATAACCTTTCCCATCTCCATCACCCGCGGATCATTTCTCAAGGTAAAAGTGTACCTTTCTTCCCTTCCTTTTCTTTTTTAGGTGACCCATGGTCACCAACTGGTTTAGATAACTGCTCTCCACTGCCCTTGCCTTTCCCGTTTCCTTGGCAACATCGTCCGCCGTTGCCCCAGCGTTCATTCTACATATTACCATGGCCGTCTTCCTTAGGTGGTCGGGTAATGACAATAGAGTCATTACGTCTAAGGCTCCGCCCCCCAGCTCAGGTGCACCTTCTTCCCGAACTTCCTTTATTTCGGGGAAGTGTTGAAGAATTTTTTCATCCATTTCAATTATCCTATTGAGCTTGGAGCTTATGTTCCCTAACTCTTTTTGAATCCTTTCTAAAATCATGTAGAGTTCTTTTCCTCTAAGTTTTTCGCTCATCATTATGCCCGCTGCATTGTATACGTGAAGTTCAGGAACACTTTCAATAAAGAGCACGGCGAATTTAATCTTTTTGGGTAAATTTCACGGATTTATAGAAAAAAATTTGTGAAAAGGAAAAACCCTTTAAGCAAAACAGCAACTTTTCTAGAATGGTGGTGAAAATGTCTAAAGCAGCGAAGATAAGAATGCTGATAATAGCAGTGACACTGCTTGCGTCAGCAGTAGGCGTCCTTCCGCTCGGCGGCTCGATCGGCGTTCCCATTCCGATCTAAAGGTTGGCCTAAAGCCTTCCCTCACTTCCCCCTTTTTTCTCAAAAACCCCCTTGATCAAGGGCACTAAGCCAAGGAGGCCTTCCAAGGTTTCTTCGGGGTTAAAAATCCAACCCCGGGCTTCATCAAACATCTCATAGGGGACCGTGTACGAATCGGCGCAGGATGTATCGATCAATTTAATGCCGAATCTCCGGTCGTAGTCAGTTATGTTAGTCCGCAAATAATTGAGGAAGTTAACATATTGATCTATGGGCAGGCTAACGAAGGCCAAGTAAAGGCTCTGATTGCTTGAAACCGCGTCAAACCATGTGAAAGGAAGCCTATGAAAGGCCTTCTGAACCTCCAACAGGCTCCCTCGTGTCAAATCCCTGAATTCAATGGGCATGTTAAGGGTTGAACGCCACGCCTTCGCTCCAAGACCCTGCCACCTAACAATAAAGTTTGTGATCAGGCCCCTTCGGATTATATGCTCCATGTAGTGGTATCTGACTGTTTTCGATTTAAGCCCAAGGTTCTTCGCAATCTTCGAAATGGGTTTCATAGAATCGATTTGCAACTCGCTTAGAATGAGCAGGTCGGTTTTGTCGGCCATCGGCTCGCCCACTTCACTGTCTATCATCTTTTTAACAATAACCCTCGATTGGTGAAGGGATTCCCAGTCGACGTTCCAGGTTTTTGTGTCAAAGCTGTAATATTCAGGCCTCATGGAGAGGTGGCGAATCCAGGCCAGATCATCCATCCTATAGGAGGCTAGGATGTCGAGATTAACCATACTGTTGAGGAACTCCACGTACCGCGCCTTAAGATTCGGAGGTAAGGCGATGATTGAAATGTAGGTCCCCTGAGGTAGGATTCGGCCATAGTAGATTAAGTATCCCGTTTTTGAAAGCATCTCAAGCACCTGCGGAGCTGAATCACGGCATCTCTCATCAAAGTTCAGGTCCAGCCAGCACCTTACCAAGCCTAGTTTGTCGTAATCTACGCCCACGTGAACTCCAATGCCGTTCTTTATCAGCTGCCTGCGGATCTTGTACCTCACCGTTTCCACGGGGATGCCCGTCAGTCTTGAAATCAAGGAAACGTTGCGCGGACCCACCCTCTTAATGGCCTCAACAATGGTGTAAAGGTCATTTTCAAGTTGGTATTCCCTCTTAATTAACGGATTATTCCGCAGCTTTTCCAACCTTTTTACCTCTGAACCGTGCAGGGTTATCGCCTCTCCAGCCAAATTAGCTGGTCTGTTGGCTAAAGCCCGCCCCTTTTATAAAGTTTATTAACACGGACTATAAAAGCGTGGCTTGTACTAGTAAGTACTTTTGCTATTCAACAATTCAGACTCCCTTTAAAGGCAATAGGGCTCAGTAAAGTATTTATCACCTTTCCAGTTAAAGAAGACCGTGGACCATGCTGAAGCGGCCGTAGTCTAGCCTGGTCTAGGACATCGGCCTGCCACGTCGACGACCCGGGTTCAAATCCCGGCGGCCGCACCATCCTTTCGCCGAAAGAGGCTCTGGTCTTTTTATTGCCCCCTTTAAAATGTAGAATCAAGATTGTTACAATCATGATTGTAAAATTTTGTGAATCGCCCTGATGAGCTTAAGGCCTCAACAATCTTCTCCAGAGCATAGTGGCCAAAGAGATGGAAAGGAAAGAGGATATCCGAAGGGAAGGCTTCATAGCCCCAGACCTCCAAGACATAAAAAATCTAACGGTCAACCCATGAAATGAAGGTTAAGGACGGATAAGATAAATCGCTCGCACTTTTGCAAGGTTCGCCGAATACTCCAAATATGGGAGAAAACAAAACCACTTTGAAAACTTGGTTCAATGAAAATGAGCCTACTAAGAACAACCTTACGATTCTCGAATCGTACTGCTTCAAATATTCATGAAGTCTCTGCTTGCAGGCTTTAGGTTTAAGTTTCAGGGGTGTTATGGCAGGGTTTAAGAGGTTGAACAGAAAAATATTGGGTGGAGTATCTGTATAGGGGAGGCTTTAAACTCCGTGGAGAGGCTTTCTACGGGTATTCCGGAACTGAATAGGATGATGGGTGGGGGTATACCCCGCGGTTTTGTTGTTGCCGTTACGGGGGAGCCCGGAACGGGAAAGACGATTATGTGTATTCATTTTATTGCCCAGAGAGTTAAAGAGGGGGATCGCTGCATTTACGTTACGACGGAGGAGAGCAGGGATTCCATCCTTGTGCAGGCAAGCCAGTTCGGCTTCGACTTTAAAAGGGCCATGGACGAAAGGAAGTTGGTTATCATAGACGCCTTGATGGGGCTTGATGACCGGTGGTCCCTCAAGAGCCTCGAGATGGAGGAGCTGGTGAACAAGGTCATTGAGGCAAAGAGGGCCCTGGGCTACGGGAGGGCGCGTCTATGTATCGATTCCCTCTCTGCCTTCTGGCTTGACAGGCCTGCCATGGCGCGGCGCTACTCCTACTTCGTTAAGAAGGTCTTGGCCAAGTGGGACATCACCATCGTTGCCACGTCCCAGTATGCCATCACCACGTCAGACGCCTTCGGATTCGGGATAGAGCACATCGCCGACGGAATTTTAAGGTTTCGCCGGTCGGTGAGGCACGGGGTCCTCCGCAGGTACGTTCTGGTGGAAAAGATGAGGCAGACAGCCCACAGCCTAATCATGCACGAAATTGCCATCGAGGACGGGAAGGGGCTCGTTGTTTTGGGGCCCACGGTGGAAAGGAGAGAGGACGTGGGCTTTCCCCAGGAGGTGTCGGAGAAGGTGAGGGAAGCCAAGAGGAGTAAGGAAGCTGAGATACCATGAGCTGGGAAGAAATAGCCAAACATTACGAGAATCCTAGGGTTAAGGGTGAGATTGTAAGCTTCGCCAAGGGAAGGTGGGTGGGCCTCCACTGCACCGAAAGGGATAGGAGCGGTAGACCCCACCTCCTCAGATACCTAGGCAGAACAAGGCTCCCATTAAAAATGGAGGAACCTAGCGATGTCACTAAGCTCCTAAAAATCTTCAAAAAATTCGGGCCCAGAACCTTCTACGCCACGGCAAACGTTTACAAAAGTTTGAAAATCGCGGAAGACGTTATGGACCTCTCAAACATATTCGCTTGTATGCCAACTTGGGACATCGACAACACCCTTGAGAAGTGGCAGGCCACCCTAGAAGTCGTTAGGGAAATCACCACATTTCTTGAGCAGAACGGCGTGGGGCGCTCCTCTTTCATAAAGTGGTCGGGGAAGGGTTGCCACATACACATCCATGGGGAAGCCGTGTCCGAGGAACGGAGGAGAAGGGTTAATCCCCTAGACTTGGCCTACGCCGTGGTTGAGTATGTAAACGCTAAACTGCATGAAAAATACACGGAAATCCTCCTAAGACACGGCGCGGAGGGATTAAGGGTTGACAACGAGATGGACCCCCAAAGGCTTTTCACGTGCCCCCTAAGCCTCCATAAGGAACTGGACAAGGTCTGCGTCTGCGTTAACAGGGAAGATTTAGAAAATTTTACACCAGAATGGGCCAACATGGAAGATTTTAGGCACCATGAGGGTTGGAAAGAATACACAGTAGGCGAGGCTGACGAGCTGGCAATGAGGGCCTACGAAACCATAGGCCCAAGTCCATCCTTACCACGTTCCCGTAGGAGGAGACATCCACCCCTCGACGAACAGATAACCCACTGGTTAAAAAGGTTGGAGAAAGGAAGTTGAGGGCCACTTTTCTAGACCTGACGTGCGTCAATACCTTGCTAGGGGTAAATTATAAATATGAAGGGCATAGACAGAAGGGCGAATGCGAATGGAAATGGAGATAATTGATGCTAATACCCTCTTTGGGTTCTGGCCCCTTCGCAGGCTTGACATGTCCTTGCCAACCCTGTTTAATAGTATCAAGAGGCATGGAATAAAGGGGACCTGCACCCTCTCGGCCAAGGGCATTTTCTACGATTTTGTTCAGGGCAACGAGGAGACCCTTCAGGCTTCGCAGGCCAATGAGTGGGTTATTCCCGTTGGGACCGTTGACCTCAGGAAGTTTGTGGGCTATGAGGAGGAGATAAAAAGGAGGAGGGAGCAGGGGTTTAAACTCTTTAGGTTCTTTCCCAACTATCAGGCCTG